>OASD01000221.1_pt1 | contig 28028 bp, 29 predicted proteins | sample 1475531 | NCBI WGS metagenome assembly OASD01 (sample SAMEA3360668, study PRJEB22359) | human gut metagenome | biome: ENVO:urban biome; feature: ENVO:human-associated habitat; material: ENVO:feces | place: Bangladesh | collected 2011
TTTTATCAAAAAAATATCTATTGAGGTTTTACTCCCCAATAGATATTATACAGCCTGTATTAGATGAGTATGTAAAATGAATGGTCAATAACGATTAATCAGTGTTGAGTGGGGTTAAGGAGTGTTGTGTAGGTAGGAATAAATAATAAAGAATAAGTAATAAAGAATAAGTATATAATTGTGTAATAAGTATTGAATAGTGTGTAATGAGTAGTGAGTAGTGAGTAATGGGTAATGTAAATTACAATTAGAATTGAAAATTAAAATAGAAATGAATATTAAGAGATGAAAAATAAATAATGAATAATGAGCAATGAACAATGAATAATGAATAATGAACAATGAATAATGAATAATGAACAATGAATAATGAATAATGAACAATGAATAATGAATAATGAACAATGAATAATGAACAATGAATAATGAATAATGAACAATTAACAATTAACAATTAACAATGAATGTGAAATAATGAATAAGGTTTACTTAGCTACGATATTGAGTGAATATATAAAAATATAAAATCAATTATAATTTAAATACTTTATTAATTCTTGTTTAGTTTAACGCGCTTAAGGGTAAATAGAGAGTAAGTATAAAGGAGGTTTTCTTATGAAAAGAAAAGTATGTTTATTATTAATATTTTTACTTATGCTTACAAATGCCGCATATGCAGCGGACTTAAAGGTTAGTACACCAAATGGATACGTATTAAGTGACTCAGAAGTAGAAAGACTAAGCTTAGTCATCAATAACAAGATGAAAGAAGAGAACAACGAAAGAGAAAATTTGGTTGGCTATGTAATACCCGTTTACAATCTTTCAACAGAGTACTTATTTAACAACGCTAACAAGACATTAGAAGATTCCTTTGTCAACAAGGGAAATGCAATTATGATTATTAAAGATAAAGTTGGTCCATTCATGCAAGCTGGGCTAATAAAGTCAAACAAGGGCCTTATAGTTGAAACATATTCAGACATAAGCGATGGCCTACTTGAAGCCATTACACTACTTAAAACAAAAAGCATGACTAATGCAAGATACCTAAGCATAGATCAAACAAGTAAGCCAAGCATAATACTTGCTAATGAAGGCAAAGTACCTAAGGCGATAGCTATAGATTTATTAAACGATAGAGATAAAAATGATTCAAAACTTGAAGACGCCATACTTGATACAGAGGATGTATATGAACAAATCAAGCAAAACAAGATAGCTGACATGGAATTAACAGTTGAAAATCTTAAGAAGGGCGAGCCGTACAAGACTGATCAAGTATCCTTATTTAAGCCAGTTGAAGTTCAAAAGATTGAAAAGAAGAGCCCAATCAAAATTATAATCATCATACTTATAGTAATACTACTAATACTAGGAACTTACTTCATCTTGATGCAAAAATCTTCAAAGAAGGCGCCATTTAAGAAGAAAAAATCAAAGAAGACAAAAGATGATTATGACGATATTGATGACGATGGAGATTATTTAGTATAGAGAGTCTTTTGTTTATAAAGAAAGGTGATATAATTGTTTAAAGTAATCATGCTTATATCAGTTGCTTTTATTCCACTTTTACTGATAGTAATAGGAAAGATATTTGAGAAATATCCGAGCAAAGAGCCAAACATAGCTATAGGCTTTAGAACAAAGCTTTCAATGATGAATAAAGAAACTTGGGACTACGAACAAAGGCTATTCCCAAAGGCGTGGATAAGCTTAGGAAGAATAATGCTTCCACTTAGCCTCATCATACTTTTCTTACTATATAGCGAGGATACGGACTACACAGGAAACTTAGCTCTAATACTTATGCTAGTACAAGTAGTTCTGATGCTAGGCTCGATACTTTATGTAAATCTAAAACTAAAAAAGGCTTTCAACAGCGACGGAAGCCGCAAAGAAATTCAATAAAATACAAAGGTCAAAGTTTTAACTTTGACCTTTTCTTATGGCGTTAGCTCTTAATTTCGTTTATAAATGGACTTATATCGTAGTCCGTGTTGTTTCTTTCCTTAAAAGCAAAGATATATAGATTCTCTCTCGCTCTAGTCATTCCAACGTAGAATATTCTTCTTTCTTCTTCAAGTTCTGCATCACTCGCGTTATTTGAGCCAGGTATCTCCTCATCAACTATATCTATCAAAAATACCGTGTCAAACTCAAGTCCCTTAGCGCCGTGTATAGTTGAGAGCACTACATTCGAATCATTTTGGCTATAGATTTTGCTTCTCAAAACATTGAGCCTTAACTTAAGCTCATCCATGCTCTTAGTGTAGAGAGCGATTTGCTTCAAAAAGTAGAGCATAGTAAGCAGTTTGTTGAAGGATTCACTATTGTCGCGGCCCTTTGTCCTTAAGTAGCCTCTGTAATTCATATCATTTTCAATATAATCAATGACATTTGATGGCTTCATTTTTCTTATGGCTTTGAAGTCTTTCATTAATTCAAGAATATAATCTTTCTTGTAGCTTTGAATCGATTCAGACCTATATAAGGTCTTTAAAACATCGACATCTGTTAAAGTGCTTATCTCACTTATATCTTGCTTCGATAAATAGCCTTTAATCTTGTAGTAAATCTTTCTAAATAGAGCAGCGTCATTCATATTTTGCGAAAAATTATATATATCAAAGATATCTTCAATAATCCAGTGATTAAAAAACCTTTCCTTTTTATCGTAGGAAGTGAAGTTAATCATGTAGCGCTCTAAGTACTCAGCAAGCGGTATCTGAGAGATGTTGTTCCTATACAAGATGGCTACAGTGCCAGTGGCGTCCTTCAAGTACTTTGCTATGTAGCGGTACTCGTCAAGGTCCTTGTTAAAGAGCTTTACATTGACAGGTGCGCTTCCAGATTTGTGTGCACTTAAGTCTTTAGTGTATCTTAGTTTATTGTTCTTAATCAGTCTATTTGACGCAGTGATTATGCTGGGCGCAGATCTATAATTTTCGCTAAGTCTATAGATATGGGCGCCTTTATAATGCTTCTCAAAATTCAGTATTCTCTCAGGGCAAGCACCTCTAAACCTATATATCGATTGGTCGTCATCAGCTACCACAAAGAAGTTATTATCCTTATTTATAAGCTTATCAAGTATCATAAACTGAATGGATGAAGTATCTTGGCCCTCGTCAAGAAGGATGTACTCGTACTTATCTTTGAACTTTGAAATTATATGCCTGTCTTTTTCAAGCAAGTCGTTTGCAATCACAAGCATATCGTCAAAGTCGATAAGCCTCTTTTTCTTCTTATAAGCTTCGAAGTCATCGACCACGACTTTGTATTCAAAAGGCCCGTCCGCATCAATATAGTCCTCGTTTGTGTTCTTGATGTAGCCAAGTATAGACTGTATCTGATCTAGCTCTTCTTCGCTCGGATAGGTTTTTAGCTTATCCATATATATCTTTCTAAGTATATTTCTCGATTTTGGTGCATTTTCAACGTCAAGCAAGTTGTATTTAATTTTTTTGTATCGCTCGTACTCTCTGATTATCTTGTAGGATAGGGCATGTATAGTCAAGACGCCAACTTCCTTTGCATAGTTTTCATCAAGCGCCTCAAGTATCCTTTTTTGCATATCAAGCTGCTGGGACTTGGCAAATGTTATAGCGAGTATCTTATATGGGCTTACGCCTTTATCTTCAATAAGATGCTTTATACGATTAACTATAACAGTCGTTTTACCAGAGCCGGGCACAGCAAGAACAAGTGCAGGACCCTTGTCATGCCTCGATGCTTCGAGCTGATTTGGATTTAGTTTCATTTCATCACCACAGATATTATATAACAAAATTAAAGAAAAATAAAGGTTTGCCAAGTAGTTCTACATGTGGTATAATATAGACGTAATTCAATTATTTTACATATTATTCTAAGGGGGAGATATATTTTGTTAATGAATAACTTTCTAAAATCTAGAAAATCAGTTAGAGATTTTAAGCTTAAGGATCTAAGCGACGACACATTGATTAAAATCAAAGCAATTTGCAGCGAGGTATCTAAGGAAGACGGCCAAAATTCTGTAAGCTTCAATATTGTTAAAGATGGTAAGATGGTTTATGAAGCGCTAGACGGCATCGCAGGCTACTCAGGCGTTATGATTAAATCACCTCACTACATCGTTATCAACAGAAGCGATGATTCAGCAAAATCAATGATCTTACAAAGCTACTACACAGAAAGCTTAATCACAAAACTACACGCACTAGACATCGCAACTTGCTGGGTTGGTCTATTCAACGCGACTGAAGACACTAAGAGAAAAGTTTTTGATATGTACGCAAATAATCTTGACTTTATCTTGGCAATAGGCTATGAAAAACCATCGAACCCATTTGACCTTGATATATATTCTGAAAGAAAAGCTGTTGAAGATATCGTTTTTGATGGCAGCTTTGCGAATAGCATGGACATAGAAATGCTTGAAAACCTTGGTTTAGACGACGTTTTCTACTACGCAAGATTTGCACCATCAACATCAAACCTTCAACCATGGAGATTTGTAATCAAAGGAAGCTACGTTTATTTATATATCGACGATAACAATGGAAAACCATCATATGTTGACGCAGGTATCATGATGTACTACTTAAGAAGTATGCTACTTATGAGAAATGACAAGAACATGTGGGAACTAGCTGAAGACGAAGAGATCGTTGACGGCTACAGATTGATAGCAAAGATTAGGCTATAGGAGGTCATATGAAATTATTTATTGATACAGCTAATGTTGACGAAATTAGAGAGATTGCTGAATGGGGAGTGGTTGATGGAGTTACTACAAACCCAAGCCTTATCGCTAAAGAAAAAAGAGATTTTAAGGAAGTTGTTACTGAAATCACTGGCATTGTAGATGGACCTATATCTGCAGAAGTTGTTTCACTTAAACATGATGAAATGATTGAAGAAGCAAAGGAACTTGCTAAGATACACAAAAACATCATTATCAAAGTGCCAATGACAGAAGAAGGACTTATAGCTGTTAAAGAATTACACGCTATGGGCATAAAGACTAACGTAACACTTGTATTTACATCAACACAAGCACTTTTAGCTGCAAAGGCTGGAGCTAGCTATGTGAGCCCATTCTTAGGAAGACTTGATGATATATCAACAAACGGACTTAATTTAATCGAAGAAATTATGGATATCTTCAATAATTACGACTATGACACTGAAGTTATAGCTGCATCTATTAGACATCCAATGCATGTAGTTGAATGCGCTAGACTAGGCTGTGACATAGCTACAGTGCCATATAAGGTGTTTAAACAAATGCTACATCACCCATTAACAGATAGTGGTATAGAAAGATTTTTGAAAGATTGGGAAAGCGTTAAATAGGAGAGAAGTATGGATAGAAATTTAGTAATGAATTTAGCCAGAGTTACAGAAGCGGCTGCACTAAAGTCTGCTCCTTGGCTTGGTAGAGGAGAAAAGAACGCCGCTGATGGCGCTGCAGTTGAAGCAATGAGAAGAATGTTCGATACTGTTGACATCGACGGAACTGTAGTTATAGGTGAGGGCGAGATCGACGAAGCACCTATGCTATATATAGGCGAAAAGATTGGTGATCGTAAGGATGGAGCGCTTAAGGTCGACATCGCAGTTGACCCACTAGATGGAACGAACTCCATTGCCAATGGTATGCCAAACGCGATATCAGTAGTTGCTGTAGCACCAGCAGGCTGCTTGTTACACGCTCCTGATATGTATATGAACAAAATTGCTGTTGGACCTAAGGCTAAAGGCGTTGTTGACATAGAAAAGTCTGTTACAGAAAACTTAAAAGCGGTTGCTAAGGCCCTTAACAAAGAAGTTAGTGAAACTACTGTAGTTATGCTAAACAGACCAAGACACGACGCTATAGTTAAAGAGCTTAGGGACAATGGCGCTAGAATTAAATTTATAAACGACGGCGACGTTATCGCTGCTATACAAACTTGCTTTGAAGACACTAACGTTGATATGCTTCTTGGTAGCGGCGGTGCACCTGAAGGCGTTTTAGCTGCAGCAGCACTTAAGTGCATGGGCGGCGAAATGCAAGGTAAACTTTTACCAAAGGATGAGAAAGAAAAAGAAAGATGCATCAAGATGGGCATAAATCCAGACAAGATACTTCATCTTGATGACCTTGTTAAAGGTAATGAAATCGCTTTCTCCGCAACAGGCGTATCTCACGGCGAACTTCTTGATGGTGTTAAATTTATTAAGAAAAACGTTTGCGAGACAGAAACACTAGTACTAAGAGCTGAAACTGGCACAATTAGATTCATCAAAGCAACTCATATACTAGACAAAAAGCCGGAGTATGCTAAATGATTGTAGATAATCACTTAGATGATTATAAACTAGTAGAGCTACAAAATTTTGCGAAAAACTACGGGCTTAAAAACTTTACTAAGTATAAAAAGCTTGAGCTTATTGAATATATTCTTAAGAGCATCCGCGCGAATCACGATGAGGATGCTTTTAAGTCGTGTAAGAGCTTAGATGATTTTCTTCATATGGTTAATGGGGACAGTAGTAATGCCAAAAACCATATGACAAATGAAAGACATGAATTAAACGAGGCAAATGGTGAAGGAAAAAGTACAAAGACTAGTTCGAGCTCTATAGATGGACTTGAAACTGTTGAAGTAAGCGGCATCTTAGAGATACTTCCTGATGGTTTTGGCTTTTTAAGGAGAGAAAATTATTCTCAAAGCGACAATGATTATTATCTGTCACCAACATATATAAAGAAGTTCCTTTTAAGACAAGGTGATGAAATCACTGGTAAGGTTAGAAAAAAAGACGAGGCAAGCGAAGAAAACTCGAAAAACGCTATAGTCTACATCAACAAAGTTAACGGCGACAGCATAGACACATGTTTTAAGAGAGCTGACTTTGATGACTTAGTTCCCGAGTATCCAGATGAGCTAATTAAGCTAGAGACGACAAAGGATGAACTATCGACAAGGTTCATTGATCTAATCTCACCCATAGGCAAGGGTCAAAGAGGCCTTATCGTTGCCCCACCAAAGGCGGGTAAAACGACTCTTATAAAAAAGATAGCTAACGCCATCAACATAAATCATCCAGAGATAGAACTTATAGTCTTATTAATTGATGAAAGACCGGAAGAAGTTACTGATCTTAAGAGATCAATCAAGGGCGATGTGATTTACTCGACTTTTGATGAAGACCTTGAGAATCACATAAAGGTATCGCAAATGACGCTTGAGAGGGCGAAGAGACTTGTTGAGCACAAGAAGGATGTAGTAATACTTCTTGATAGCATCACAAGACTTGCAAGAGCATATAACATGATGATAACGCCAACTGGTAGGTCGCTATCGGGCGGTTTAGATCCAGGCGCGCTATTTGGGCCAAAGAAATTCTTTGGAGCGGCAAGAAACTTCAAGGACAAGGGAAGTCTAAGTATACTAGCAACTGCACTTATCGACACTGGCTCTAGGATGGATCAAGTTATATACGAAGAGTTTAAAGGCACTGGCAACATGGAGCTCTACCTTGATAGGGACCTATCGAACATGAGGCTATTCCCAGCTATTGACATATTAAACTCAGGTACGAGGAAGGATGAACTGCTTCTAGACGAAAAGACTTTGAACATACAAAGGAAGTTTAGAGTGATGATGACTAAGAACGGTAATGAATACGCTGTTGAATACCTTCGCAAGTTTATGATGAATACTAGATCTAATAAGGAGCTTATTGACAGTTTAGATAAAGCTCTCGTTAAGAACGATTAATTTTATAAAAGACTTGTAAATAGTCTTCTTATATGATATAATATATGAGGTAATATTTTTGCATTGAAGAGTGGCTCGCCACTCTTTATTTTATAAGAGGGGTGAGAGATATGAATTACAAAAGTTTAAAAGAAAAGCTTAGTCCTAAGCTAGCTAAGGCACTTGAGGACTTAAAGGCGGAGCTCGTTGATATTGGATTTACAAGACACAAGGGCGAGATGACGGTAAGTGTATACATATACAAGAAGGAAGGCCTTGACATAGACCTACTTCAAAAGGCGACAGAGAGATTAAATCCAATATTCGATTCAGTAGAAGAACTAAAGGACAAGTACTACTTAGAAATATCATCTCCGGGAATAGATAGACCCATCAAGACGGATGATGATTTCAGAAGAAACATGGACATGAAACTCGATGCAAAACTAAAGAACAACGAAAAGTATATGGGCATACTTAAAAATTATGACGAAGAGTCATTCACACTTGATTGTGATGGCAAAACTATTGATATAAAGAGGGCCGATGTAAAGAAACTTACTCAGGCTATAGAATTTTAGGGGGTTATGATGAACAAAGAGTTTATAGAAGCTTTAGATGAGCTAGAAAAAAGCAAGGGTATATCAAAAGATGTAATTTTTGATGCTTTGGAGACTGCACTAGTATCAAGCTTTAGAAAGAATTTCCAAAGTGAACAAGATGTTTTCGTTGACATCAACAGAGAGACTGGCGATATAAAACTATATTCACAAAAGACTGTTGTTGACGAAGTTGAAGACGATGTTAATGAAATTTCGCTAGAAGATGCTAAGAAGATCAACTCAAAGTATCAAGTAGGCGATACTGTTAACTTTGAGGAAGCTCCAAAGGAATATGGCAGGATAGCTGCTCAAACAGCTAAGCAAGTTGTAATACAAAAGATTAAGGACGCTGAGAGAGAAAAAATTCACGATGAATTTATAGTAAGACAAGGCGAAATAATCACAGGACAAATACAAAGAATATCAAATAAGAACATCTTTATAGACATGGGCAAGGTAGAAGGCATAATTCCACCAAACGAACAAATACCAAATGAAGTCTACAAGATGGGCGACAGACTTAAATTAGTTATCTCTGAGATAAGAAAGACTAATAAGGGACCGCAAATAGTATTATCAAGATCAAAAGCACTTTTAGTAAGAAGACTTTTTGAGCTTGAAGTACCTGAAATAACAGAAGGACTTATCGATATCTACTCTATAGCTAGAGAAGCTGGATCAAGATCAAAGATTGCTGTTTACGCAAAAGATGATAGTATAGACCCATTAGGAGCTTGTGTTGGACAAAAGGGACAAAGGGTTAACTCCATCGTTGAAGAGCTTAACGGAGAAAAGATAGATATAATTATCTACAATGAAAATCCAGAGATATTCATCAAGAATGCTCTATCACCAGCTGATGTAGTTAGCTGCGAAATCAACGAGGAAGAAAAATCCGCCATTGCCGTAGTACCAAACTCACAAATCAGCTTGGCTATCGGTAAGCAAGGTCAAAACGTAAGACTTGCAGCTAAGCTTACTACTTGGAAGATAGATATTCATCCAGAAGATCCAAGCACATTTACAGGACCAACAAGCGAGCCATACTACGATGCGGACAATCAAGAGATATTAAATGATTCATTAATTGATTTATTCAGAAATGACGAAGAATAAAACTTTTGATAGAAAATGTGTTGCATGCAGAAATTTTCACAATAAATACGAGATGATTAGGCTAGCAAAGACTGTGGACGGCGTATTTATTGACAAAGAGCAAAAGATACAAGGCAGAGGAAGCTATGTGTGCAATAATGAAGAATGTATAAATAATGCGATTGAAAAGAATTTACTCAAAAAATCTTTAAAATGCAATATAGATAATGAAACCTTAGAGGAGCTAAGAAATGTAAAGAAGGAGTGATTATATGAAGACAAGAGTTTACGAATTAGCAAAAGAATTGAATATGGAAACAAAAGAACTACTAGATAAACTCCAAGAACTAAATCTACCGCCAATGACTCACTTAAGTGGTGTAGATGAAGAAACAGCTAATATGGTAAGAGATCTTTTCCTAGAAGAAGATAAAGTGGCTGTTAAAGAAAGACCAAAGAAAAAGATCCGTAAAGCAAAAGAAGAAACAGAAAGTATAGATAAAAATGCTAATAAAGCTAAGAAAAACGCAAAACCTGAAGCGAAAAAAGCTAATGTAAAAGAAGATAGAAGAGAAGAAGCTAAGAAGGAAAGCGCTGAAAACAATAATCAAGCAAGAAACAAGAAGAATAAAAACAATAAGAATAACAATAATAACAACAACAATAATAATAATAATAACCAAGCAAATAATAAAAAAGGCAAGAAAAACAGACAAAACAATAAAAAGAACGACAATAAGGCTCAAGAAGTAAAAGAAGAAAAGCAAGAAGCAAAAAAAGCTAAAGACGAAGTTGTTTATATCCAAGATCCAATCATAGTTAAGGATCTTGCTGAAAAGCTAGGTGTTGGTGTAAACGAGCTAATTACAAAGCTTATCATGCTAGGACTAATGCTTAACCAAAACCAAAGCGTTGACTTTGATACAGCATCTTTAATGGCTGATGAATTTGGTGTAAAAGTAGAATTAGAAGTACCACAAAGCGAAGAAGAAGCACTTGAACTTGACTTCGAAGACAGTGAAGACACTCTAGTTACAAGACCACCAGTAGTTACAGTTATGGGTCACGTTGACCACGGTAAGACATCACTTCTTGATGCTATCAGAGAAACAAAGGTACAAGCAGGTGAAGCGGGTGGTATCACTCAAAGAATTGGTGCCTACAGCATCAACGTTAAAGGCAAAAAAGTAGTTTTCCTAGACACACCAGGTCACGAAGCTTTTACACAAATGAGAGCCAGAGGAGCTCAAATCACTGATATATCTGTAATAGTTGTCGCAGCAGATGACGGTATCATGCCACAAACAAAGGAAGCCATCTCACATAGTAAGGCAGCTGGCGTACCCATCATTGTAGCGATAAACAAGATAGACAGACCAGAAGCAAATATTGAAAGAATATATCAAGAGCTAGCAGATAACGATTTACTTCCAGAAAAGTGGGGCGGCTCAACTATAACTGTAGAAGTATCTGCAAAGAAAAGAATTAATATAGATGAATTACTTGAGATGATTACACTAGTTGCTGAGATGGAAGACATTAAGGCTAATCCGAATAGAAGAGCCATGGGTACTGTAATTGAAGCCCAACTAGACAAGGGCCAAGGACCTACAGCGACTGTTTTGGTACAAAAAGGAACTCTTAAGAAGGGCGACTACGTTGTATCAGGAACTGCTTGCGGTAAGATTAGACTTATGGTTGATGACAATGGTAAGGGCATCATGAAGGCGAGTCCTAGTACACCAGTTAAGATCATGGGCTTAAGCGAAGTGCCTGAAGCTGGTGAATTCTTCTACGCAGTTGAATCTGAAAAGAAGGCTAGAGCCATAGCTGATATGAGAAAAGAAAAGCAAAGAGAAGAAATGATTACAGCAACTCAAAAGGTTTCTTTAGATAATCTATTTGACAGAATCAAAGAAGGCGAGTTAAAGGATCTAAACATCATAATCAAGGCTGATAACAAGGGTTCAATCGAAGCCATCAGCTCATCACTTACTAAGCTTTCAAACGATGAAGTTAAGGTAAGCGTTATACACAGCGGAGTAGGCGGAATCAGTGAATCAGACGTTATGCTTGCTAGCGCATCAAACGCCATCATCATAGGCTTTAACGTAAGACCAAATAACGGCGCAATGGATTTAGCAAACGCTGAAAGCATTGAAGTTAAGACATATAGAGTAATTTATGACATCATTGACGATATCAAGAACGCTGTTAAGGGTATGCTAAAACCTAAGACTAAGGAAACTGTTTTAGGTAGAGCGACTGTACGTGCTACATTTAGACTACCTTCTGGACAAACTATAGCAGGTATCTATGTTGATAACGGCAAGATCACTAGAAACTCAAGCATAAGACTTCTTAGAGACGACGTGGTTATTCACGACGGAGGCATCTCTTCATTAAAGAGATTTAAAGATGATGCTAAAGAAGTTGCTACTGGTTATGAAGCTGGTTTAGGCCTTGATAATTACAATGATGTCAAGGAAGGCGACGAAATGGAAGCCTACATCATTGAAGAAATAAAAGCATAATTAGGTGATACTATGGACAAGAAAAGATTATATAGATTGCAAGCTGAGATACAAAGAATTGTATCAGAGTTATTAATTGAAGGACTTAAGGATCCTAGGATTGATCCAATGACTAGCGTATCTAAAGTTGAGCTAAGTAACGATACATCGGTTGCTACTATATATTTTTCAATATATGGTAGTCAAAAGACTAAAGAAGATACTCTCGATGCTTTAGAAAATGCTAAAGGCTATATAAGATCTCGTCTTGCAAAGGTTTTAGAGATAAGACAAGTGCCTGAATTAAGATTTAAAATTGATGAGAGCGTTGAATATAGTATTGAAATACAAAAGATTTTAAATAAATTAAATTCAGAGAGCAAAGAAAAAGCAAACGAAGAGTTGGATGCAGATGAAGAATAATCACAGCATAAAAGATATTGGCCTAGCTATAGAAGAAGCTAATAGCATAAATATAATCTCTCACAAGTCTCCAGATGGGGACAACATGGGCTCAACGCTTGGCCTTTATCTATCACTAAAAGAAAAGTATAAGAAGAAAAACATAAATATTATAAAACCAGATGACATTCCTAGCAAATACATCTTTATTGAGGAGAAAAAGTATTACAAAGAAAGCATGAGTGAGTGCGATTTGCTCATGGTCATTGACTGCGCTGATGAGAGAAGGCTTCTTAATGAAGATAATCTTAAAAAAGCGAAAAAAGTCATTAACATAGACCACCACAAGAGCAATAAGTACTTTGGCGATATAAACTACGTTTTAGAAGAGTATTCATCAAGCGCAGAGATAGTCTACGACATCATAAAAGAGCTTGAGCTTCCTATGAACAAAGAAATTGCTACTATGCTCTACATTGGTATAGATACTGATACCGGCAGGTTTATGTACTCATCGACAAGTGATGATACTATGCAAAAAGTTTCTAAGCTTATGAGCTACGGTATCGATATAAATGAAATCAATATCAAGCTTTATAGAAGCATGAATAAAAATATTTTTGAGCTATATAAGCTTGCGATAAACAAGATTAATTTCTATAAAGATTTTGCCTACCTTGTCTTAGATAATGATGATTTTAACAAGACAAAGACTAGTAGGGACGATACAGATGATATACTTGCATTTTTACAAGGACTTGAAGATTATGACATGATAGCCATAATCAAAGAAGTAAAGGACATATACAAAGTATCTTTAAGAAGTAAGTATAAATACGATGTAGGCAGCATTGGTGAAGACTTTGATGGCGGCGGACATAAGTATGCAGCCGGTTTAACGTACAAGGGCGAGCTTGATGAGCTAATTAAAAAGCTGAAAGGATATGTAGACGATGCAAATTAGTGGCGTAGTCAACGTGTTTAAGGAGAAGGGCAAGTCAAGTAGATACTACACAAACAAGGTGAAGCAGCTTAGCAAGATGAAGACTGGACACGTAGGAACCTTAGATCCCATGGCCTTTGGCGTCTTGCCTATAGCGCTTGGAGAGGCAACTAAGTTTATAGATTACTTAGGCTTTGACAAAAAGGCCTATATATATAGAATAATTTTTGGTAAAACTACAGAGACCTTAGATGCTGAGTCAGAGATTAGCGGTGAAGAGGCATGGAGCTTTAAAAAGAATGATTTACTAAGAGTTTTAGAAGAGATGGAAGGCGCCTACGAGCAAGTTCCGCCAAAGTACTCAGCAAAGAAGATTGATGGCGTTCCTATGTATAAGCTAGCGAGAGAAAACATTGACGTAGACACAGCTTCAAGAGCAAAAACTGTTCAAATTTATAAGAACAGGCTATTGAAGTTTAATAAGGAAAAGTCATACGCCATAGTCATGAGCGAGGTTTCCACTGGAACTTACATTAGGACTCTTGCCTTCGATATAGCGCAAAGATTAGGAACTATATCGTATATCGATTACCTTATGAGGTACTACAGCGGCCCATTAAATATTGACGAGGCCATTTGCATAGACGATATGGACGAAGATGACCTTATTCCAGTAGATACGCTTATAGATTTGCCAGTCATAAAGCTTCACGAAAAGAGGTTTAAGGCGGTTCAAAACGGCATGAATTCATACGTGAACGATGCCTACAATGAAGAGCAATACAAGGTTTACTGCGCTGATAAATTCTGTGGCATTGGCTATGTGAAAAAAGATGAGAATGGCAGAAAGAATATTTATATGAAAAAGGTTTATAAATATGAGGATAATTAATTTAAAAGATGAGTTTAGAAGTGAAGAATGCTATATAGCACTTGGCTACTTCGATGGCATGCACTTAGGTCACTTAAAAATAATTAAGAGCTGCATAAGTGATGCTAGAAGAGATAAGGTAGAGTCGGCTGTTTTGCTGCTTGACTTTAAAGGTGCTAAGAGCATTACGCCTATCGATGACAAGATCAAGATACTTGAAGAGCTTGGCATAGATACTGTTTATCTAATTGACTTTACAGATGAGCTTAAAAGAACAGATCCAAAAGCCTTTGTTAAAGAGATACTACTAGATAGATTAAACGCGATAAGGACTTACTCGGGTAAAGATTATACCTTTGGTATAGACAGGCTTGGCGATACAGCACTTCTTAAAGAGATGATGAAAGAATCTGGCGGCGAAGCAGTAGTATTAAATTTTGAACTTGATGAAGAGATGCAAAAGATTTCATCGAGCAATATTAAAAAATTAATACTATCGGGTGAAGTGATGAGTGCAAACAAAGACTTATCGAGATACTACTCAATCAAGTCAAAGGTCATTCACGGCAAGAAATATGGCTCATCGGTCGGCATACCAACTGCAAACCTCAATATTAATACAGGCTACATCATTCCATATCAAGGTGTATATGTAACGAAGATTAAGATTAAGGACCATATTTATAAATCAGTTACTAGTGTAGGCAAAAACCTAAGCTTTAACGAAGACTTTGTCAGTGTTGAGACTAACATATTTGACTTCGATGATGATATATATGATGACACAGTTAGATTATATTTCATCTATAGGATTAGAGATATGTTAAACTTTGCTGACAAGGATGATTTAATTAAACAGATTAAAAGCGATATTGATTTTGCGAAAAATTTTGAAGATTATTTATAATTATGAGTATAAAATGCTTTACAAATGCTAAAGTTCATGATATACTAATATAGGTACCTTATGCTATGTATATCGTTCCCGTCGATACACTTGGCTGAGGCAAATATTATTAAGGGGGAAACATTAAATGTTAACAAAAGAAGAAAAATCAAAAATCATTGACGATTTTAAAATGCATGAAGGAGACACTGGTTCTACAGAAGTACAAATAGCTATACTTACTAAGAGAATCAATGATCTTACAGAACACTTAAAGACACACAAGAAAGACCATCACTCAAGAAGAGGATTATTTAAAATGATTGGTAAGAGAAAAGGTCTTCTAAAATATTTGTATGACACTGATATTAACAAATATCGTGAATTGATAGAAAGATTAAATATCAGAGGATAAAGAGGGCGGGGCTATCCCGCTCTTTTGTTAGATTAAAGGAGATGTGAGATGCAAGAAAATTTTAAAACTACTTTAGCAGGTAGACCTTTAGAAATTGAAACAGGAAAGATGTGCGAGCAAGCTGGTGGTTCTTGCTTAGTTAAGTATGGAGATACTTACGTTTTAGTTAATGCGACAAGCACAAAAGCACCTAGAGAAGGGGTAGACTTCTTCCCACTAAGTGTAGACTACGAAGAAAAGTTTTATTCTGTTGGTAAGATACCAGGAGGATATATAAAGAGAGAGGGAAGACCTTCAGAGAAAGCAGTTTTAACTTCAAGGCTGATTGATAGACCAATTAGACCTTTATTTCCTGAGGGCTTTTTTAATGATGTACAAGTTATAGCTACTGTATTATCAGTAGACCCAGATAATAGTCCAGAAATCGCTGCGATGATTGGTTCATCAGTAGCTCTATGTATTTCTGACATACCATTTAACGGACCAACTGCAGCAGTTTACGTTGGACTTATAGATGGCGAATATGTAATCAACCCAACACAAGAAGAGATGGATAAGTCAGATATAAACCTATGTATATCAGGTACAAAGGACGCCATCATGATGGTTGAATCAGGATCAAATGAAGTTTCTGAAGAAGAAATGATTAAGGCTATATTAAAAGGACATGATGCTATCAAAGAAGTATGTGCATTTGAAGAAGAAATCATTAAAAAGATAGGCAAAGAAAAATATTCATTTGAAAAATTTGAAGCTAAAGAAGAAATCTTTAAAGAAATAGATGAAGAATTCAGAGAAGATATTAAAAACTCTATATTCGAAGCTGATAAGGTTCAAAGGATTGAAAATAGTGAATCACTTAAGGATACTATAGTAAATAAATATCTTGAAAAGTACCCAGACGATCAAAAGAGCATACTAAAGACTATTGACGATATCACAAGCGAAGAGTTTAGAAAAGGTATACTTGAAAGAAACTTAAGACCAGATGGAAGAAATACTGAACAAATCAGACCACTTTCTGCTGAAGTTGGCTTATTACCAAGAGCACACGGCTCAGGACTATTTAAAAGAGGTCAAACTCAAGTATTAACTATAGCTACACTTGGCTCATTCGGCGACAGCCAATCACAAGACGGCCTAGTTGAAGAAGGCGAAAAACACTACATGCATCAATACAATTTCCCACCATATTCAGTAGGAGACGTTAGACCGCTTAGAAGCCCTGGTAGAAGAGAAATTGGTCACGGAGCACTTGCTGAAAGAGCTCTAGTTCCAGTTATACCTTCACTTGAAGAGTTCCCATACACAATTAGACTTGTATCAGAAGTACTAAGCTCAAACGGTTCTTCATCACAAGCTAGTATCTGCGGTTCAACACTAGCTCTTATGGATGCGGGTGTACCTATTAAAAAACCAGTAGCAGGTATTGCTATGGGACTTATTAAGTCAGAAGAAACTACTAAGATATTAACAGACATACAAGGACTTGAAGACCACCTTGGAGACATGGACTTTAAAGTAGCTGGTACTAAGGACGGTATCACAGCTATGCAAATGGATATCAAGGTTCAAGGTATAGACGAAGAGATAATGAAGACTGCTCTAGAACAAGCTAAGGCAGCAAGATTCCAAATACTTGACGTAATCAAATCAGCTATCGATGCACCAAGAGCAGAATTATCAGAATACGCTCCTAAGATTGCAACTATCAAGATTGATCCAGACAAGATTAGAGACGTTATCGGCTCAGGCGGAAAGGTAATTAACAAGATTATCGAAGAAACAGGCGCTAAGATTGATATCACTGATGATGGTGACGTATACATCTCGGCTGATACTATGGATGGCGTTAACGGCGCTAAGAAGATGATTGAAGACATCGTTAAAGAAGTAGAAGTTGGCGAAGTTTACTTTGGTAAGGTTAATAGAATAACTAATTTCGGTGCCTTTGTTGAAGTATTAAACGGCAAAGAAGGCTTACTACACATCTCACAAATCTCTAAGGAAAGAGTAAATAAAGTTGAAGATGTATTAAAGCTAGGCGACGAAATCATGGTTAAGGTTACATCTATTGATGAACAAGGTAGAATCAACCTATCAAGAAAAGCTTTAGTAGAAAATTCTGATGAAGAATCTAAATAATTAGGATAAAAAGATGGCAACTATTAAGATAATAAATAAGAGCAAAAACGATATACCTAAATACCAAACAGAAAACTCTGCTGGCGTTGATATAAGAGCTTCACTTGATGAAGACCTTGTACTAAAGGCAGGCGAGTTCAAACTAGTAAGCACAGGTATCTACCTAGAGATACCTTCCTCTTACGAAGTTCAAATCAGAGCAAGATCGGGCCTTAGCATTAAGCATGGCATTGGTCTTGTCAATGGTATAGGTACTATAGACAGTGATTACAGAGGCGAAATAAAGGTGCCTCTAATAAACTTTTCTAAAGAAGATTTTACTATTGAGAATGGTATGAGAATCGCTCAAATGGTTTTATCTAAGTACGAAAAGATAGATTTTGAAGAAGTAGACGAGCTTTCAGACTCTGAAAGACAAGATGGCGGCTTTGGATCGACAGGAGTAAAATAATGACATTACTTAAAGCAATAATACTCGCTATCGTTCAAGGCATAACAGAGTTTTTACCAATAAGCTCATCAGGCCACTTGGCCATATTACAAATATTATTCAATATAAAAGAAGGTAATGTGTTTTTCTCGCAAGTTTTACACTTCGGAACATTGCTTTCTATTTTGCTTGTTTATCATAAACAAGTTATAAACATGATCGTGGAGTTTTTCAAAATGCTTGGTTCCTTAATAAAAAGAGAAAAGATCAAGCTAAACAACTATCAAAAACTAGCTCTATACATTATATTGGCGACTATACCTACAGTTATCATCGCTTTGTTTATAGAGAAGTATTTAGATCAATTATATATGTCTTCATTAATTATAGGCCTATGCTTTATAATAACAGCCTTTATGATATACTTCATCGACATCAATATTCATGGCAAAAACACTATGAGGATAACAGATGCTGGGGCAGCTAAAGTGCTTGCTATAGGAGCAGTTCAAGGTGTTGCAGCACTACCAGGCATATCAAGATCAGGCTCAACTATATTTATATCTCACATATTGGGAATAAATAAGAAGGATGCGGTAGATTTTTCTTTTCTACTAGCTATACCAGCTATGCTTGGCGGCTTCATACTAGGTTTAAAAGACATATTCAAAGAAGGATCACAAGTAAGCTTCGATATCAATGCAATTGTTGGACTTATTGTGAGCTTCATAACTGGAGTTTTAGCAATCAGATTAATAAAAGTGCTTATTAAGAAGAAAAAATTCCATGTATTTTCATATTACTTAGTTGTACTAGGTATTATTTGTATAGTATTAAATTTTATATAAAAGATATATAAGCGAAGGGATTGTATGAGAACTACAAATAAAAGAACAAACAAAAGAACTAAGAGTAAAACAAATAAAAAGGTAGATAAGAACGAATCTTTATTGATATCTGGTCTTATAATACTTTTTGCGTCCATATTTTTGCTAATTTTTGCAAATAGTGATGCAACAGGTGTTTTTGGCAGATGGATAAAGAGCAGTCTTGTCTACCTTTTTTCTATTGGATACAATATATTTTTATTCTACTTATTGGCTATATCTTTGGTATTATTAATTCCAAAGTCAAGGAAATATGCTAGCAAATTGATCATATCTTTAAGCATAGTCTTCCTAAGCCTTTTAGTTATATTCGACTCATCGACAGTAGTGATGAGCTCATTCTCTTCGCACGTATCTCAAGCGACAGAGCTAGCAAGTGAATTAAACTCAGGCGGGCTTATAGGCGGAGTAGTTGGTTACTTGTTCTACAGGCTTTTTGGCGGCGTTGGAACAGTTATTGTTCTAGTTATTATCAACATTATTAATATATATACATTAACAAGCATCAACAGAGCTGATATAGTTAAAACAACTGACAATACTATGAATAAGCTTCAAGATGGCGTTGAAAATAGCATAGAAAAGATAAAAGTAAAGAGAGAAGAGAAGAAGAATAGAAAGATAATGTCGTCTGATGACATTTTTAATGACGAAGATGAAGTAAAAGCTATAGACAATAATGATAATAATAATAATAATAATAATAATACTTCAAATCATAACGATATTAAGATTGAAGGCCTTGATGATGATCTTTTCGATATAAATATCAATGACTCATCAAGGTCTAATAGCCTTGACACAATTGATAAGCCTAGTGAAGATAAAAAAGCAAATGAGGATAAAAAGCCTGAGAGAAAAGCTAAGCCTAGTAAAAAAGAAAGTGAAAAGACAGAAGATACTGGTGGAGAAATTGATATAGAAAAAGAAATTCATAATGAAAACATAATTCATTACGAATTCCCGTCACTAAATCTTCTAAAAGAAGTAGAAGTAAGTAACACTAATTCAAAAGGCAGAGAGATTAAGGACAATATCAAAATTATTCAAGATACACTTAATAACTTTGGCGTCGATGCAAAGGTTATTGGCGTTAACAGTGGTCCAACTATTACCTCATACGAGATAAGTCTTGCTGCTGGCGTAAAGGTAAGTAAGATACTAAGCCTATCAGATAACCTAGCTCTAGCACTAGCAACGACTGATATAAGGATACTTGCGCCTATACCAGGCAAGAGCGCAGTCGGCATAGAAGTACCTAATAAGCATAAGGATACACTTCTATTAAAAGAAATTTTGGATAGCGATGAATTTAGAAATCTAAAATCAAAATTGCCGCTTGCTCTAGGAAAAGATGTTACAGGAAATACCATCATCAGTTCCATTGCCAATATGCCTCACTTACTTATAGCAGGGGCAACAGGTTCAGGTAAGAGTGTTTGTATCAATACCATAATCATGAGTATACTTTACAAGGCAAGACCTGATGAAGTTAAATTAATCATGATTGACCCGAAAGTTGTTGAATTAAACGTTTATAACAATATACCTCATCTGTTGATACCGGTAGTGACAAACGCTAAAAAGGCGCAGTTCTCACTAAATTGGGCTGTTCAAGAGATGGAGAGAAGATACCAATTATTCGCGAAGAACAATGTTAAGGACATGCAAAGCTATAACGAGCTTGATACTATCACTGAAAAGATGCCTCAAATAGTTATAATTATAGACGAGCTTGCTGACTTAATGATGGTTGCTGCAACAGAGGTCGAAGACGCTATCTGTAGACTTGCTCAAATGGCGAGAGCAGCGGGCATGCACTTAATTGTAGCGACACAAAGACCATCGGTCGATGTAATTACAGGAACAATAAAGGCAAATATACCTTCGAGAATTTCCTTCCAAGTTTCCGCGCAAATAGACTCAAGAACTATACTTGACATGAGCGGTGCAGAAAAACTACTAGGAAAGGGCGATATGCTTTATTACCCATCGAATCTATCAAAGCCAATCAGAGTTCAAGGCGCCTTTGTCAGCGATAAAGAGGTTAAGAGTGTTTGCGACTTCATCAGAAATCAAGGTGAAGCAAACTACAATCAAGAAGCGGTTGAATCCATCACAACAAATAACACTAGCCAAACAATGCAAGACGATAAGGACGAGCTATATAATGATGCGGTTAAGTTAGTTGTAGCTGATGGACAAGCGTCGATATCATACTTACAAAGAAAGCTTAAGATAGGCTACTCACGTGCGGCAAGGATCGTCGATCAAATGGAAGAGATGGGCGTTGTTAGCGGCTACGATGGATCAAAGCCAAGAAAAGTACTTATTGAAGAAGAAGACTTAGAAAATTTATACGGTGAAAGCGGTGACGGACTTGAATAAAGTATTTATACTTACTATGGGCTGCTCAAAAAATGATGTAGACTCAGAAACTATGGCATACAAATTAAAAAATCATGACTACACTATAATAAATAATCCATCTGATGCTGATTATATAATTATAAACACTTGTTCTTTTATAAACGCAGCAAAAGAGGAGTCGATAGAGGCTATCTTTGATATGATTAATCAAAAAAAGGAAGGCGCAAAGATTATAGTTAGCGGCTGCCTTGCTCAAAGATACTCAAAAGAGCTAAAAGAAGAGATTCCTGAGATAGACATTATAGTTGGTACAGGTAATTTTCAAAATATTTCTGAAATAATTAAAGAATACGAAGAAAATAATAAAGATGATGTTTACATCGACAACATCAACGCAGATATTGAATATATAGAGAAAGATGCAGCCGATATAACTGAATACGTTAAGATTGCTGAGGGCTGTAACAATAACTGCTCTTACTGCATAATACCAAAGCTTAGAGGCAGACTTAGATCGAGGTCCATTGACGATATAGTTAATGAGATAAATCATTTATACAAGCTTGGCACGAGAGAAGTTATACTTATCGCACAAAACACAACAGATTACGGCATAGACATATACTCAAGGCCATCTTTAGATATGCTTTTAAAAGCAATACTTGAAAGAACAAAGATGCCTTGGATCAGAATTATGTATTTATATCCAGACAATATTACTGATGAATTAATCGAAACATTTAACTCATCAGATAGGATACTTAAGTACATGGATATACCACTTCAACACGCATCAGACCACGTTCTTAAGATGATGAATAGACATATCAATAAAGATGAAATTCATGATCTAATCACAAAACTAAGGACTAATATAGATGATTTAGTTTTAAGAACAACATTCATAGTCGGCTTCCCAGGCGAGAGAGAAGAGGATTTTGAAGAGCTACTTGCTTTTATTAAGAAAGAAAAATTCGATAAGCTTGGTGTCTTTGAATATAGTGATGAAGAAGGCACAAGAAGCTACTCTTTTAGCGAGAAGCTTGATGAAAAGACTAAGAGAAGTAGAAGAGACGAGATTATGGACGCGCAAATGGATATCTCAAGAGAAAGTCTTGAGAAGAGAGTGGGAACAGTTATGAAGTGCTTAGTTGAAGACGGTGATGCTGGTGAATACACTCTAAGAAGCTTTATGGACGCTCCTGATGTAGACGGAGTAATTTACTTAAGTAGCGATGAGGAGCTAAGCCCAGGTAGCTTTGTAGATGTGAGGATTATAGAAGCACTTGACTATGACTTAAGAGGTGAAATTTATGAACCTAGCAAATAAAATTACAATGTTTAGGATATTCTTATTACCATTTTTTGTAATAAGCTGTTACTATGATCAAAGCGGCATATCAAGTCTTGCGATATTCTTACTAGGCTCATTTAGTGATTTCCTTGACGGACATATAGCCAGAAAGTACGATATGATTACTGATTTTGGTAAGTTTATAGACCCAATAGCTGATAAGATCCTTGTACTAAGCGCCTTCATCATGTTTATAGAGAGGGGCTTCGTTGAGCCATGGGTAGTCATAGTAGTTTTGTTTAGAGAATTACTAATCTCAGGCTTTAGGATGCTTGCTGCGAAGAAAAATATTTCCATAGCAGCCGACATCTTCGGCAAGCTTAAGACGACAACACAGTTCTTCTCAGTAATATTTTTCTTCTTAACAATTATTTTGATAAATAGAAATATGTATATAATAGGAAAGGTGTTATTATACATTTCTGTAGCACTAACAGTTTTATCGATGATAAACTATCTATATAAAAACAGGGAAGTATTCAATGGAACAATGCAATAAGATTATTGAAATACTAAAAGAAAATAATTTAAGCATATCAGGCGCCGAGTCAATAACAGGAGGTCTTATATCAAGTGAGCTAGTTAAGGTATCAGGCGCATCTGATGTCTTTCGTGGGACATTAGTTTCGTATCAATCATCAGTTAAAATAAATATGCTTAAAGTGAGTAGCGAATTGATTGATAAATATACTCCAGTATCTATCGCAGTACTATCGGCCATGCTTGATGGAGCTAAGGCGCTTTTTGAAAGCGACACTGTATACGCTATAACAGGAAGCGCTGGGCCAACATCATATGACGGGATACCTGTAGGACTTGTTTACTATGGACTAAGCTATAAAAATCATCAATATTTACATAAAAAGATTTATAGCGGCTCAAGATGTGATATAATAGAAGAAGCGAAGAAGGATTTAATCGATTTAATATTAGAAATAATAAGTAAATAATAGAGGTGAAAAAATGGACATGAACGAAAAAGAAAAAGCTCTTAATGAAGCTTTGAAAAAGATTGAAAAAGATTTTGGTAAGGGCTCAATAATGAGACTTGGCGACCACGCTAAGCTTAATATTGAAAGCATTCCAACTGGCTGTTTGTCACTTGACATGGCTTTAGGCATTGGCGGTATCCCAAAGGGTAGAATCATCGAGATCTACGGACCAGAATCAAGTGGTAAGACTACTTTAACACTACATGTAATAGCAGAATGTCAAAAGAAAGGCGGTACAGCTGCTTTCATAGACGCAGAACACGCTTTGGATCCTCAATATGCAAGAAACCTAGGGGTTGACATCGATAAGCTTATAGTATCTCAACCAGACAATGGTGAACAAGGCCTTGATATAGCAGAAGCACTTGTTAGGAGCGGCGCTGTTGATCTAGTTGTTGTTGACTCAGTTGCAGCTCTTGTACCTAAGACTGAAATCGAAGGAGCTATGGGAGATGCGACTATAGGCCTACAAGCAAGACTTATGTCACAAGCGATGAGAAAGCTTTCTGGTGTTATATCAAAAACAAATTCAACAGTAATATTCATTAACCAATTAAGAGAAAAGATTGGTATCATGTTCGGTAGCCCTGAAACAACTACTGGTGGTAAGGCATTGAAGTTCTATTCATCAGTTAGACTTGATATAAGAAAGTTTGATGTAATCAAGCAAAAAGAAGAGACAGCTGCAGGGAAGAAGGAAGACGTTATCGTTGGTAACAGAGTTCGTGTAAAAGTTGTTAAGAACAAAGTTGCTCCTCCATTTAAGGTAGTTGAATTTGATATCATGTATGGAACAGGTATCTCAAGGGAAGGCGACATCTTGGACGTTGCAGTTGATAGAGGCATAGTTGATAAAGCTGGTGCGTGGTTCTCATACAATGACGAAAAGCTTGGCCAAGGAAGAGAAAATGTTAAACAATTATTCAAAGAAAAACCTGAGCTTATGGAAGAGATAGAATTAAAGGTAAGACAAGCTTACAAGAAAGAAGACGACGAAGCTGCAGAAGAAGCAGAACAAAAAACAGAAGAATAAAGTTGATATAATGAAATTTGTATTTATAACAGATACACATATAAAAGAAAAAAATCCTATAAATAGACTTGATAATTATTTTGAAACGGTAATTAATAAGATTGACGAGGCTGCTCACTTTGCAGTTGAAAACAATGTTAATTTTATAGTTCACGGTGGAGATCTTTTTGATACTCCAACCGTTTCAACTATTTGTCTTGTCAAATTTAATAGGATTCTTTTTTATTTAAAAGAGCATAATATAAAATTTTACATCGTTAGCGGCAATCACGACATCTATGGGCGTAATCCTGATACGCTTCCTAGAACGCATTTAGGCTTACTCGAGTCATTTGGCGCAGTGAAGATGCTTGATAGAGAAAGTACCATCGAAGAGAACTTTGCTAATGGTAATAGCGTTAAAATCATAGGTACGCCATATATATACAAGATGGACGCTGAAGATAAAGAAGCCTATTTACTAAGCGAATATGACAAGAAAGATGGCGAGTTCCTAATCAATGTTGTTCATGGCATGCTATTAGAAAAACCATTTATTAAAGAGATAGAACACACTGTTGTTACTGATATAATCAATACTAAGGCCGACCTTACACTTTCAGGCCACTATCATACAGGCTTTGGCGTAATTAGTCTCAATGGCAGGACTTTTTTAAATCCAGGCTCACTTACAAGGTGCTCAAACACTACTGAAGAGTACAAGAGGATGCCTCAGTATGCTCTAATCGAGATCAATGATGATTTAAAGCCAAAGATTGAGCTCATCGATGTGAAGTGCGCAAAACCTGGATACGAGGTCTTAGATAGAGAGTATATCGAAAAGCACAAGAATGATAAATTAGAAGTTCTTAATTTTGAAAACACCATAAAAAAAGCGGCTGACTTTGATAAGTATGACTACTACAGCGTTTTTGAAGAGATTATCAAGGCAGAAGGCATTGAAAAAGAAGTTATAGATGAAGCGAAGAAGCGTTTAGAGAAAGCGGAGGAAGATATTCATGGTCAAGATTAAAAAGATAGATCTAATAAATTTTCAGTCGCATAAGTTTACTTCGCTTGACTTTGATGATGGGCTAAACGTCATCGTCGGACCATCTGACAACGGCAAGACAGCTATACTAAGAGCGATACGCTGGGTACTTTTTAATGAGCCGCAAGGCATGGGCATGCTAAGGAATAACGAAGACTTTGTTTCAGTCAGGCTTTATTTCAACAATGACTACTCAGTTGAAAGAAAGCGCTCGAAAAAAGAAAATCTATACATTATTTACAATGAAAAGACTGGCGAAGTTCAAGAGTTTAACAGCTTAAGGACAGGGCTTCCACCTGAAGTATCAAACGTGATGAAGATAAAAAAGATCACGCTTGATAAGGCGAGTGACATCAACTTCAATATACAGTTTCAGCACGATGGACCTTTTATGTTTAGCTTCACAGCGACACAAAAGTCGGCTCTTATCGGTAAGATGTATAATTTAGATGTTGTCGATAAAGCCATTGACGATACGAATAAGGATATAAAATCACAAAAGTCGGATATCAAGAGGATAAATGAAGAAATTAAAGAGCTTGATGAAAGGATATTAGCATATAAGGATATTGAAAAGGAAGAAAAATTACTTAAGGACAGAGAGACACTTACTAAAAATATAGAAGACTCAGTAGAAAAATTAAAGCTGATAAACTCACTTAAAGCTAGACTTGATGATAATAAGAAAAATAAAGACTATTTACTTGATAGAATAAAGGACTTCGACAAAGTATTATCAAACGAAGCGCTTATATCGAGCACTGCGAAGGCTTACGAAGTTTTAGAAAGCTACAAAACTTACAAGACAAGGCTCGATAAGATAAAAAATGAAATTAATAATACTGAGGCTATTTACAAGAAAAGCAAAAATATAATAGAAAAGCTCGATATTGACAATACTATAGTCAAGAACTTAAACGCTTTTACTAAGCTAAATGAACTCAAAAAGCGTTTGAGTGACGTATCGGCATCCATTGACAAGGGACGCTATTTTATCAAAGATAACGACGAGGCTTTAAATAGAGACTTAAAAGAGTACACAGAGCTATTAATAAAGCTGAAGAAGTGCCCATATTGCAATTCGGACGTTGATAAGGCGCACATTGACATGATTGTTAAAGAATATTTATAAAGGTGATATTATGGATTATACAAACAGACTTGAGGCCTTGAAGGACAGTCTAGACAAGGCAAAACTGAATAAGGTGAAGTACGAGGAAAGGCTTAATATACTTCTTAATGATAGGGAGAATATCCTTAAAGAGATAAAAGCTCTTGGTATTGAGCCAGAAAATCTTGAAGCAGAGATAAAGAATTTAGAAAATAAAATAGCTACAGACATAACTAAGGCTGAGGAGCTTTTGAAAGACAATGAATAATTACGCTTTAGAGATAGACAGAATTAAAAAATTTAATAAGTCTCTAGAGAACAAGATTTTGCAAGACAAGACCAAGAAAGAGATGCTTCTTGAGAAGAAGGCATCGCTTGCGAAAGAGGCAGAGCGACTTGACGAGAAGAACATGATCTTTGAAAAGACTAAGCTGCTTTTAGAAAAGACGAGCGACTACGCAAGAAAAGAGGCTATAAAGAGCATTGAGAATATGGTTACAGGCGCACTTCATGAGATATTTGCTTCGCAAAGCAAGTTTGTGATTGAAGAGAAAAGTATCAATGGTAAGGTTGCTGTTGACTTTTTTCTAGAAGACGAGGTCGATGGCGAGAAGATAATGACTGACCCACAAGAGCAAAGGGGCGGGGGCTATGTTGACATCATCTCACTTGCGCTTCGCTTCGCCATGATAGAAGTATTTAATCCCAAGATCGAAGGGCCGATACTGCTTGACGAGCCAGCAAAATTCGTTTCAGAAGATTACATTTACAATGTTGCTGAATTTTTATCCAAGGTGAGTGAAAGCTTCAACAGGCAGATAATCATGGTTACGCACTCAAAGTATCTATCGAACATTGGCGACAAGACTTTTGAAGTAATTAAGCGTGATAATGTTTCGGAAGTAGTGGAAAAGTAGGCTTATGATTATTAAGATGCTAATGGCTTTAGTTAAAGTCATATTTATGATAATCTTCTTTCCTATAGTATTACTTGTATCTTTATTTAATGATGATAAAGGTACTAAGCATAAAAAAGTAAAGAAGCAAGCAAAAAAAGACGAGTTAGCTTGGATAGATAGACTTGAAGAGCTAGACGCGCTTATAGACGACTAATTGGATACAGAAAAAAGATGGCTATGATTGATTTCATAGCCACAGACTGAAGACAAACCCAGGAATTTTTTCCTGGGTTTGCTTATTTCTATTAAAT
>OASD01000223.1_pt1 | contig 27824 bp, 20 predicted proteins | sample 1475531 | NCBI WGS metagenome assembly OASD01 (sample SAMEA3360668, study PRJEB22359) | human gut metagenome | biome: ENVO:urban biome; feature: ENVO:human-associated habitat; material: ENVO:feces | place: Bangladesh | collected 2011
GGCAGTAAAAATTCTGCACTTCGTGTTATTCATCAATTTTATCGAAAAATTAAAATATAGAGGAGATGGAAATGTCTCATAATTTTTGTGTCTAAAATATAGAAATGGTTTTAGTGAAAAAGCCTAAATATTAAAGTCTGACCATTTTAATAAAGGTTTTAGGATTTATAATATCTATGGATGCGTAAGGCTCTCCATAGATATTTTTATGTAAAAAAATTGCGCTTATACACAAAACCTTATATATTAAAAAATGGACTCATACGAGAAATCATTCACTAGATAATTCACATGCATAAATGAATAATAAGTTCGTTAAATTTAACGAAAGCAACCAAAAAGCGGCGAATTTACGCCGCTTTTTTTAGGTTTATAAATTTATAGCAATTGCGGGTCGGTTTTCCAATCGCTAAGTTTTTTAGGGTCACTAGCGTTTGTGTCTCTTCCTTCAGGTGGAAGGTCTTTTGCACTTTCAGGCATGCTTGGTTTTGTCGGGACATCTTTGTCCTTATCTTTCATACGGTCACGTTCATAAGATTCTCTTGAAACGGAGCCTTCCATTTCAAGGTCGACGTCTTTTATATTGATGCCTAGAGCTTTTGCAACGCCTTTTCCATATTCAGGGTCAGCTTTGTATGTGTTTCTGATGTGACGATGTTTTATTTGCAGTGTTGCATCCTTCATTGCACGTGCAGTATTTTCGCAAAGAACAAGTTTTTGTTCGTCGGTCATGTTGTTGAAAAGCATTCCTGGTTGCGTGAAGTAGTCGTGGTCGTCTTCTCTATAGTCGTAGCGTTTGACGTCGCCGCCTTTATCTGTCGGAAGTTCTGTTTCAGGGCTGTCTTCCCATGCGCCGAAGCTGTTCGGTTCATAATGTATTTCAGCACCTTTATTTCCATCAACTCTCATTTGCCCATCTCTGTGGAAGTCATGAGGATGTTTTACTCCCTTTGGACTGTTTACAGGAATTTGGTTATGATTTATTCCGAGACGGTAGTTTTGCGCATCCATATAGAAGAATGTTCTCGCTTGAAGCAGTCTGTCCGGAGAAAGTCCAAGTCCAGGTATTATGTTTCCAGGAGAGAATGCTGCTTGTTCAACATCTTGGAAGTAGTTTTCAGGATTTCTGTTTAGTTCCATTTCACCAACTTCGATTAATGGATAGTCTTCTTTAAGCCACATTTTTGTAATGTCAAATGGATTTACAGGATGTTTTTCAGCTTGTTCCTCGGTCATAACTTGGATGTAGAGTTTCCATTTCGGGTACATTTTCTTTTCGATTGCTTCAAAGAGGTCTTTACCGTTTGAGTCTGGTTCTTTTCCGTTAACAACTTCCGATTCCTGATCAGTATAGTTTTGAATTCCTTGTTCACTTCTCCAATGATATTTTACCCAAACTCTCTCTTTATCTTTGTTGTACATTGAGTATGTGTGCGAGCCGAAGCCGTGCATATATCTGAACGATGAAGGAATTCCTCTGTCACTCATTGTAATTGTAACTTGGAGGAGACTTTCGGGAAGCGAGGTCCAGAAGTCCCAGTTTGCAGTAGGATTTCTTCTATGCGTTTTCGGGTCTCTTTTTACAACGTGGTTCAAATCGATAAATTTCATCGGGTCTCTAAAGAAAAACACAGGAGTGTTGTTTCCTACAAGGTCCCAGTTTCCGTCTTCTGTATAAAATTTTACAGCAAATCCTCTTATGTCTCTGTCGGCGTCGGCGTATCCTGATTCACCTGCAACAAGAGAGAATCTTGTAAATACTTCACATGTGTTTCCTACTTTTTCAAAGAGTTTTGCACATGTGTATTTTGTTATGTCATTTGTGACAGTAAATTTTCCAAATGCTCCCCAACCTTTGGCGTGCATTCTTCTTTCAGGAATGAGCTCTCTGTTGAAGTGCGCATGTTTTTCAAAAAGCCATAGGTCTTGAATTGAAAGAGGGCCTCTTTTTCCTGCGGTCATCGAGTCATCGTTGTTGTCAACCGGAGCGCCGGCAGCTCTTCTCATTTTGTGTTTTAGGACAGTGTCGTTTCTTGATGGAAGATCTTCACCGAGACCGTTCTTGTCCATAGGGTTTTCCATTTTCTTGTCTTTTTTTGAATCCTTACTCATATTTCCTCCTTTTAATTTAATAATATACAAGTTTTCTTGTATCTGCTTTATTAATACCCTTATATTATACTTATAATCAAACAAAGTGATAAAATGATGTTTATGATAATATTTTCAGTCATGTCTTTCACTGATTATATAAACTTCAATTTTTTCTTTTTATAAGTTATAATATATAATGAGGTGGAATATGGATTACGAAAGAATTATTTTTAATATTAAGCTCCAACTTCATAAGGAAAGCGATAAGCTTGCAAATTTGTGCAACACTATGGCTTTTATAAAGGAGCTACCGGATGTTAGTTGGGCGGGGGTTTATATTGAAAAAGATGGAGAACTTGTTTTGGGGCCGTTTCAAGGAAAGGCTGCGTGCAACAGGATAAAAATCGGAAGCGGTGTTTGTGGAACGGCTTTTGAAGAGGGGAGAACGTTAGTTGTTCCGGATGTAGAAAAGTTTCCGGGACATATTGCGTGTGATTCATTGTCAAAATCTGAAATTGTTGTTCCGATAATATGTAATGACAAAAAAATAGGAGTGCTCGATTTGGACTCCTATAGTTTAAATCGTTTTAATGAAGCTGACAGAGAAAAGTTGGAAGAGATAGTAAGGTTACTAATAGAAAATAATGTATTTTAAAAGACCCCGTGAGGGGCCTTTTTTAGTCGTTTAGAACAATGTCTTCGAGCATTTCGTATGATTTTTCAAGTTTTTCATATTCAGGGATATAGCAAACGGCGATAAGTTCGTCCGGTTGATATTTTTCCTTGAGCTCTCTCCATTGCCTTGATGCTTCGTCCTTGTCTCCGCCGATGTGAAGTCCGCGCATTGTTCTTAGCGCAAATTTTTGCATCGATGTGAGCTCCGGCGCTTCATCAGGATTTATTTTTTCGAATTCCGCTCTGTTTTTTACGTCTAGTATTTGTAAGAATACTTGAATTGCGTGGAATTCGAGCTCATCTGCGTCGGTTTTGTTGTCGGCAATGTTTGCCGAAAGTCCGAGCATTGTGTATGGTTTATCAAGATATTTACTTGGTTTGAAATTTCTTCTATATAGTTTAAATGCAGCTTCGACTGTGTGTGGTGCAAAGTGTCCTGCGAATGAATACGGAAGTCCGAGTTCAGCAGCAACAGTTGCCGAGTCGAGCGAGCTTCCTAAAATTGTGACAGGTACGTTTGTTCCTACTCCAGGATATGGTGCAACTTTGAAGTCGCGTGCTTCTTTTGAGAAATAGTCCAAAAGTTCTTCAATTGCTTTTTGGAAGCTTTCCAAATGATAGGTATTTCTGTAGATAAGTTTTGCAGTTTCAATGTCAGTTCCCGGAGCTCTTCCGACGCCCAAGTCTATTCTTCCCGGAAATAGTGCTTCAAGTGTTCCGTATTTTTCAGCAACTTGGAAAACTGTGTGGTTTGGAAGCATTACTCCACCGGCTCCGATTCTTATTCTCTTTGTGTGGTCGGCAAGATGCGCAAGAATAATTTCTGTTGCGGAGCTTAGCACACCCGGGCTGTTGTGGTGTTCTGCAACCCAATATCTTAAGAAATCGTGTTTGTCTGCAAATTGTGCCAATGCGACAGCTCTTTCAAAAGATTCGGTCATAGTTTCGTCTTTATATTTTGGCACTAAATTAAGTACAGATATTTTTGTCATATAATCACCTCTTTATTATGATATACCCAATAATAAGAATAATTAACACTATTGACTTTTAATTCGATTTATACATATAATTAGATGGGGGTGTTAATATGACGGATATTCTTATAGGAAAGGGCGAAAATCAAGTTTTTATTAAATCGGAAATGCTAAATAGGCACGGTCTTATTGCGGGAGCGACCGGAACGGGAAAGACCACGACTTTAAAGGTTATTGCGGAAAGAGCGTCGATGCTTGGGATTCCGGTTTTTATTCCGGATGTAAAGGGAGATTTGTACGGACTACATATTGCCGGGGAAGAAAATGAAAAGATAACTGAAAGATTAAATTTTATAGGTGATGAAAATTTTAAGTTCCAAGGTTTTCCTGTTCAATCATGGGATATTTTGGAGGATTTTGGAGTGCCTATAAGGGCAACTGTTTCGGATTTGGGACCGATTTTGCTTTCGAATTTATTGGAACTTAACGATGTTCAAACCGGAATTTTAAATATCGCCTTTAAAGTTGCCGATGAAAGAGGACTCTTGATTTTGGATTTTAAGGATTTAAAGTCAATGCTAAATTATATTTCTGAACATAGCAAAGAGCTTCGTGCGGAATACGGCAACATTTCTCCGCAATCGGTAGGCGCTATAAACCGTGCGCTTTTGGTTTTGGAGAATGAAGGAGCGGAGAAGTTTTTCGGTGAGCCGGCTCTTGATGTGAACGATTTGATGAAAAAGACGCCTGATGGAAAGGGCATAATTAATATTTTAAATTCAAAAGTTTTATTTCAACGTCCGAAACTCTATACGACATTTCTTCTTTGGTTTTTGTCAGAGATTTATGAAATTCTTCCTGAAGTTGGAGATTTGGAAATTCCAAAGATGTTGTTCTTCTTTGATGAAGCGCACCTTATTTTCAGTCAAGGAAGCAAGGTTTTAAAAGATAAACTTCTTCAAGTCATAAAGCTTATCCGCTCAAAGGGTGTAGGTGTATTTTTTGTTACTCAAAGCCCGGGGGACATTCCGGAGGATGTACTTTCACAACTTGGAAATAAAATCCAACACGCTTTGAGAGCATTCACTCCGAAGGATAGAAAGATGATAAAAGATACGGCGATGAATTTTAGAGAAAATCCGAATCTTGATATTGAGTCGGCGTTAACAAATATGAAGAGTGGGGAGGCACTTGTTTCATGTCTCGATGAAAAGGGGCTTCCGCAAGTGACGGAAAAGGCTCTTATTATGCCGCCGATGAGTTCCTTCGGTACGATGAGTGCGGAAGATATTAAAACTTTTTCGAATGAATCTATTATTATGTCAAAATACAAGGATATGATAGATAGAGTGTCCGCGTATGAAGTGCTTCTAGAAGAGAGAAAGAGAATTGAAGCTGAACAGGAAAAACTCGAACAGGAAAAAGCAAGAATAAAAGAGGAAGAACTTTCGAGAAAAGAAGCGGAAAGGATTAGGAAAGAAGAGGAGAGACTTGAGAGGGAAAGGAAAAAGAATAGAAGCGAGCTTGAAAAATTCGGAGGAAAAGTAATAAATTCGATGGTTGGGACCGCAAGTCGCAAAATTGGAAATGAGCTTATGAGAGGGATTTTCGGAACTCTTCTCGGGAAAAAATAAACTTGTTTAAATTGTTTTTTGTGGGGTATATATATTAATGGAATGGTTGTTATAACCATAATTAATATTAAGGAGGAATAAAATGTTATCAGATTTATTTATCGAAAATATGATTGGGCAAGAAATTGGTGATTTCACCGTTACTGCATATAAAGATGGAGAATTCTTTGAAGTTTCAAAGGATGATCTAAAAGGAAAATGGAGTGTATTTTTCTTCTATCCGGGAGACTTTACATTCGTTTGCCCTACAGAACTTGAAGACTTGGCTGAAAATTACGAAAAATTCCAAAAAATCGGATGTGACATCTATTCAGTTTCAACAGACTCTGAATTTGTTCACAAAGCATGGCAAGACGCAAGTCCTTCAATTGCAAAAATCAAATACACAATGCTTTCCGACAGAACAAGACAACTCGGAGATATGTTCGGAGTTTATGTTCCTGAAGAAGGACAAAATCTAAGAGGAACATTCATTATAAATCCAGATCTAAAGGTTTCAGCATATGAAATCCACGATATGGGAATCGGCCGTGATGCTTTGAGTCTTTTGAGAAAAGTTGAAGCAAGCCAATTTGTTTTCGAACACGGCGACAAAGTATGTCCTGCAAAATGGCAACCTGGCGATGACACTTTGACACCGGGCATTGATTTGGTAGGTAAACTATAGGTTTTAAAATTTAGCGTCCCTTTTGGGACGCTTTTCTTTTTTTAGGAGGTAATATGGAATATAAAGAACTTGAAAATGAAGAAGAAAAAGTGGATTATACTGATATTGAAAAAGACGATTGTATTGTAAATGTTATGGACATGGACAACAAAACGAGAAGATACATACCAAGTGTTGAGACAAACTTGAGACGCCATGTGCAAATGATGCCTGAAGTGGCTTACAGGTGTTCCGGGATAAATATTATGGGCAGAAGGATCAAGAGTTTGATGTTCACAACGGATGTTGCAATTATTAGAAACAACAATGCGGAAGCGGTTATGGCAGTCTATCCTTTCACTCCGGAGCTTTCGATTACAAGAGCAATTCTTGACGTTGCGCCGGTTCCTGTTTTTGTAGGAGTTGGCGGAGGAATTACGTCCGGACCTCGAGCAATTGAAATTGCGTTTCAAGCGGAGCTTCATGGAGCGTTCGGAGTTGTTGTAAATGCACCGATGCAAAATGACGTAATAAAAGCTATGGCTGAATATGTAGATATTCCTATTGTCACAACTATCGCAAGTATAAATGACGATGTATTGGGAAAAATTGAAGCGGGCGCAAGAATTTTAAATGTCGCCGGCGGAAAGCGTACACCTGAACTCGTCAGAGAAGTAAGGAAGAAGGTTGGAAACGAATTTCCAATAATTGCAACGAGCGGTCATACAGATGAACACATTATGGCGACGATAAATGCCGGTGCGAATGCTCTTTCGTACACTCCGAAAACAAGTCCTGAAATTTTAGAAGAAATAATGAACGGATATAGACAAAAATAATAAAATAAATATTAGAAAACCTATTTGTTTTGCTTGACAAAAGATTTTTTTTGTGATATCATAAGAAGATGAATATAAAAGTGGATTATTCTCACTATTTTTTAAGATTCCGCTATGTATTGGAAGGGGCCGACAAAAGATAAACTTTGCTGTCGTACTTGACCGGAGCGGCTTTTTGGCGACTTGTCAGTTCTGTCGGTTAAGCAATTGTTACGGTCTTTTGGTTGGTTTCATATATTTTTGTGAGGGGTGAATATAATACATGGTACATCCTGTACAGTATGGTAAAAGAACAAGAATGAGTTATTCCAGAGTCAACGAAGCTCTTGAGATGCCAAATCTTTTGGAAGTTCAAACAGAGTCTTACGAATGGTTCATAGAACATGGAATAAAGGAAGTTTTTGACGACGTGAGTCCGGTTGAAGATTATGCAGGAAATCTTATTCTGGAATTTGTCGATTACAAACTTGATGACAAGCTTAAGTACACCGAATCCGAGGCGAGAATGCGTGATGCAAACTATTCCGCAGGGCTTCGCGCAAAGGTGAGACTTATAAACAAAGAAACGGGAGAAGTCAAGGAACAAGAGGTTTTCATGGGAGATTTACCTCTTATGACAAAGACCGGGACTTTTATTATAAACGGTGCTGAGAGAGTTATCGTCAGCCAGCTTGTAAGAAGTCCGGGTGCTTATTACACTTCAAGTTTCGATAAAAACGGTAATTTGCAAGTTAACGCTCAAGTTATTCCTAACAGAGGAGCATGGCTTGAATACGAAACAGACACTACGGGAAGTTTGAGTGTTCGTGTAGACAGAACCAGAAAGGTTCCATTGACGACACTTCTTCGTGCATTTGAAATAGAATCAAATGAAGATATTATTGAAGCGGTCGGAGATTTTGAAGTTCTTCAAAAGACATTTGAAAAAGACCCTTCAAAGAACAAGAGCGAAGCCGTTATTGAAATTTATAAAAGACTGAGACCGGGAGAACCTGCAACGGAAGAATCCGCAACAAGTCTTTTGTACAATATGTTCTTCGACTACAAGAGATATGATTTAGCAAAAGTCGGAAGATATAAACTCAATAAAAAGCTTGGTTTAGCAAACAGAATAAAAAATTTAACCCTTGCAGAAGATGTTGTCGACCCGAATACAGGCGAAGTTCTGTATGAGGAAGGACAAGTTTTGACGGCGGAGGATGCGAAGAGAATTGAAGACGCAGGAATAAATTCTGTGTTTATTTTGCATGCCGGAAAGAAACTTAAAATCGTAGGAAACTGGTGTGTTGACACAGCAGTCTTCAAGGACAAAATAGATCTTGAAAAATATGGAATAAAAGAAAAAGTATATTATCCTGCAATGATGGATATTTTGGAAGAAGAAGATTTGGAAAAAGCTGTTGTACAAAATTACAGAAAGCTTTATCCGAAACATATTCTTATTTCAGATGTTGTAGCAAGTGTAAACTACGAGCTGTTATTATTTGAAGGCGTCGGCACAACCGATGATATTGACCACTTGGCAAACCGTAGAATAAGATGCGTCGGCGAACTTTTACAAAATCAATTTAGAATTGGACTCTCCAGAATGGAAAGAGTTGTAAGAGAAAGAATGACGATTCAAGATATGGACTACGCAACTCCTCAAGCCCTCATAAATATAAGACCGCTCGTTGCAAGCATTAAGGAATTTTTCGGTTCATCGCAACTTTCACAATTTATGGACCAAACAAATCCTTTGTCGGAGCTCACTCACAAGAGAAAGATGTCGGCTCTCGGACCGGGAGGACTTTCAAGAGATAGAGCGGGCTTTGAAGTAAGAGACGTTCACAATTCACACTACGGAAGAATGTGTCCTATTGAAACGCCTGAAGGACCGAATATCGGTCTTATGACTTCGCTTACAACATATGCAAGGATAAATGAATATGGTTTTATTGAAGCACCATACAGAAAGGTTAAAAAGCCGGAAGGTATTGTAACCGATGAAATAGATTATTTGATGGCGGATGAAGAAGACGAAATGGTCATCGCACAATCAAATGAAAAGGTCGACGAAAACGGCAGATTTATTGAAGAAAGAGTTGTCGCTCGTGGACACAAGGGTATTATCGACGTATTTAAAAGAGAAGATGTCGATTATATGGACGTTTCACCGAAACAAATTGTTTCTGTGGGTACAGCTCTAATTCCGTTCCTTGAAAAAGATGACGCAAAACGTGCGCTCATGGGTGCAAACATGCAACGTCAAGCGGTTCCTCTTATAACAACGGAGGCACCTATTGTCGGAACGGGTATCGAATACAAGGCTGCGGTTGACTCGGGAGTAGTTATTATTGCGAAAAACACCGGAGTTGTCGAATCTGTTGACTCAACAGGCATCGTTATAGCGACAGATGACGGAAAGAAAGATTCTTATTCTATAAGCAAGTTTATCCGTTCAAACCAAGGTACAACTTTGAATCAACGTCCTATAGTTCACGAAGGCGAGAGAGTTGAAAAGGGTGACGTTATTGCTGACGGTCCGTCAACAAACGGCGGAGAAATGGCAATCGGTAAAAACGTTCTTATCGGATTTATGACTTGGGAAGGCTATAACTACGAAGACGCTATTTTGATTAACGAAAAGCTTGTTGTTGACGACGTTTTAACATCGGTTCATATTGAAGAATACGAACTCGATTCAAGAGATACAAAGCTAGGCCCTGAAGAAATTACGAGAGACATTCCAAATGTCGGCGAAGATATGCTCAAAGATTTGGATGAAGAAGGCATTATTAGAATCGGCGCCGAAGTAACATCAGGAGATTTCCTCGTAGGAAAGGTTACGCCTAAGGGTGAAACGGAACTTGCTCCGGAAGAAAGACTTTTAAGAGCAATTTTCGGTGAAAAAGCAAGAGAAGTAAGAGATACTTCTTTAAAAGTTCCACACGGAGAAACTGGAATTGTTGTCGACGTTAGAAATTACACAAGAGAAGCCGGAGACGAATTGCCACCGGGAGTAAATAGAAGCGTAAGAGTTTATGTTGCGACGAAGAGAAAGATTATGGTCGGAGACAAGATGTGCGGACGCCACGGAAACAAGGGGGTTATTTCAAGAATTCTTCCTGAAGAAGATATGCCTTATTTACCGGACGGCACACCGCTTCAAATTTGTTTGAACCCACAAGGTATTCCGTCACGTATGAATCTTGGACAAGTTTTGGAAGTCCACTTGGGACTTGCTGCAAAGAAACTCGGTATCTATGTTGAAACACCTGTTTTTGACGGGGCAAATGAAAATGATATTATTGAATCGCTCGAAGAAGCAGGCTATCCGAAGACGGGTATGATTGAGGTTAGAGACGGAAGAACAGGTCTTCCTTTTGACAGACCTGCAACAGTCGGATACATGTATATGGTTAAACTCCACCACATGGTCGACGAAAAGATTCACGCTCGTTCAACAGGACCATACTCACTTGTTACACAACAACCGCTCGGCGGTAAAGCCCAATTCGGCGGTCAAAGATTCGGGGAAATGGAAGTTTGGGCTCTTGAAGGTTACGGCGCAAGCCATGTGCTTCAAGAAATGCTCACTGTAAAATCAGACGATATTGTCGGACGTGTTAAGACATATGAAGCAATTGTAAAGGGTGAAAATATTCCTGAACCGGGAATTCCGGAAAGTTTCAAGGTTTTAATCAAAGAACTTCAATCCCTTGCGCTTGATGTTAAAGTTTTGGATGAAAATAAAAATGAAATAGAATTAAAAGAGTATTTGGACGATGAACCGACCGATTTAAATGAGATTACAAATGAAATGAGTTCAATTAGCTCTTATTCAGATTACGGAATTGAAGATTCCGAAGAGGATGAAAAGGAAGTAAGTCTGGAAGATTTGAAGGAACAAGAAGATGATAGCGACGAAAGCTATGACTACGAAGTCGATGACGACTTGGAATATTTTGATGAAGATGAATCAGAATAAAAGGGAGGCATAATTTGTTCGAAACAGAAAATTTTGAATCAATAAAAATTGGACTCGCATCTCCGGAAAAAATTCGCTCCTGGTCTTATGGCGAGGTAAAAAAACCGGAGACAATAAATTACAGGACACTTAAACCTGAAAAAGAGGGTCTTTTTTGCGAAAGAATTTTCGGACCTACCAAAGACTGGGAATGTCATTGCGGTAAGTACAAGAGAATTCGTTACAAGGGAGTAGTCTGTGATAGATGCGGAGTTGAGGTAACAAAGGCAAAAGTTCGTCGTGAAAGAATGGGACACATAGAGCTTGCTTCCCCATGTTCACACATCTGGTATTTTAAGGGAATTCCTTCAAGAATGGGACTCATTTTGGATATGAGCCCGAGAAATCTTGAAAAGGTTCTATATTTTGCGAACTATGTCGTGCTTGATCCGGGTGAAACAAATCTTGTCAAACAAGAACTTTTGACCGAACAGGAATATGATGAATATTCAAAGAAGTTCCCGGGAGGATTCAGGGCAGGAATGGGCGCTGAAGCAATCAAAGAACTTTTGATGGAAGTTGATCCTGAAAAAATTTCAAAGGAACTTAAGGAAGAACTTGTCGGTGCAACCGGACAAAAAAGAGTAAGAATCACAAGACGTCTTGAAGTTGTCGAAGCTTTCAGACTGAGCGGCAACAAGCCGGAATGGATGATTCTCGACGCACTTCCGGTCATTCCGCCGGATTTAAGACCTATGGTTGAACTCGACGGTGGACGTTTTGCAACTTCCGACTTAAATGATTTATACAGACGTGTAATCAACAGAAATAATAGATTAAAGAGACTTTTGGAACTTGGTGCACCTGAAATTATCGTAAGAAACGAAAAGAGAATGCTCCAAGAAGCTGTTGACGCTTTGATTGACAACGGCAGACGCGGAAGACCTGTCACAGGTCCGGGAAACAGACCGCTCAAGAGTTTGAATGATATGTTAAAGGGTAAACAAGGACGTTTCCGTCAAAACCTTCTCGGTAAACGTGTAGACTATTCAGGACGTTCCGTTATCGTTGTAGGACCTGAACTCAAGTTCTATCAATGCGGACTTCCGAAGACAATGGCACTTGAACTCTTTAAACCTTTTGTTATGCACGAACTTGTGAAGTCAAAGAAGGCACACAACATTAAAAATGCAAAACGTATGATTGAAAGAATGGACAGTGAAGTTTGGGATGAACTTGAAAAGGTTATCAAGGACCACCCGGTACTTTTAAACCGTGCTCCGACACTTCACAGACTTGGTATTCAAGCATTTGAACCGGTGCTTGTTGAAGGCAAGGCTATTAAACTTCATCCGCTCGTATGTACACCGTTTAACGCTGACTTCGACGGAGACCAAATGGCTGTTCACCTTCCGCTTTCTGTTGAAGCACAAGCGGAAGCAAGACTTATGATGCTTTCAACAAACAACATTTTAGCACCGAAGGACGGAAAGCCAATCACCGCTCCGTCTCAAGACATGGTTCTCGGATGCTTCTATCTCACAATGGACAGATTCACGCCGCAAGACGAAATTCACTCTTTCAAAGACTACGATGAAATGATTGTAGCTCTATTTAATAGAAAGATAACCCTTCAAGACAGAGTAAGAGTTAGAGTTTATCTTGAAGACGGCAGATTTAAAACCGTTGAATCAACATGCGGAAGATTTATCTTCAACCAAAGAATTCCGCAAGACTTAGGATTTGTCGACAGAGAAAAAGATCCGTTCAGTTTGGAAGTTGATAAGGTTGTAAACAAGAAAGGACTTGTTTCAATCATCGATGCATGCTTCAATAAACACGGAAATAATATAACGGCTGAAGTTCTTGATTATATCAAGGCTACAGGCTATAAATATTCAACATTATCAGCTATATCGGTTTCTATGAGCGACGTTACAGTTCCTGAAACAAAGCAAAGCATTATCGACGAAGCTCAAAAAGAAGTTGATAAAGTTCAAAAATTATATAGACGCGGTAGAATGTCTGAAGAAGAAAGATATTCTCAAGTAATTGATATTTGGAACGATGCAACCGACAAGGTTACGGACGAACTTATGGAAGTTTTGCCGCACGACAACAACATTTATTTGATGGCAACATCCGGAGCTCGTGGTTCTAAGAACCAAATCAGACAGCTCGGAGGTATGCGTGGACTTATGGCATCTTCAACAGGTAAGACCGTTGAAATTCCAATTAAGTCAAACTTCCGTGAAGGACTTTCGGTTATGGAATTCTTTATTTCATCACACGGTACTAGAAAAGGACTTTCCGATACGGCTCTAAAGACTGCCGACGCAGGATATTTGACACGTCGTTTGGTTGACGTTTCTCAAGATGTTATCGTTCGTGAAGACGATTGCCACACAGACGGCTATATCGAAATTACAACCTTTAAAGACGGAAATGAAGTCATTGAAGAATTGAAAGACAGACTTGAAGGAAGATACCCGTTTGAGGATATTGTTGACCCGAATACCGGGGAAGTCATATGCACAAAAGATGAACTCATAACCGAAAAAATGGCAAAACATATCCAAGATATCGGAATCGAAAGTGTTAAAGTAAGATCTGTTCTTCAATGTAACGCAAAACACGGTGTATGTTCAAAATGTTATGGTAAAAACCTTGCAAACGGAAACAGAGTTGACATCGGTGAAGCAGTCGGAATCGTTGCAGCACAATCAATCGGTGAACCTGGAACTCAGCTTACAATGAGAACCATTCACTCCGGCGGTGTTGCTAAGGCAGACGATATCACACAAGGTTTGCCGAGAGTTGAAGAACTTTTCGAAGCAAGAAAACCTAAAGGGGTTGCTGTTATAACTGAAATCTCAGGAAAGGTTACACTTGCCGGTGACGAAAAGAAACGTGAAGTTATAGTTGAAAATGAAGAAGAATCCAAAGTATATCAAATTGCTTTCGGTTCGACTCTAAAGGTTCACGAAGGCGACGTTGTAAATGCGGGAGACCCGCTAACGGAAGGTTCTATTAACCCACACGATATATTTAAAATTGAAGGCGTCAAAGGCGTTGAAAGATATATTGTTAAGGAAGTTCAAAGAACATATAGAATGTCAGGGGTTGATATCAACGACAAGCACGTTGAAATCATCATTAGACAAATGCTCTCACGTGTCAGAATTGATGATGCCGGAGACAGCACATTCATTCCGGGCACACTTGTTTCGCTCTATGAATTCAGAGAACAAAACAAGGAACTCCAAGCTGAAGGAAAGATTCCTGCAACAGGCGAAAGAGCACTTCTCGGTATCACAAAAGCATCTCTTGCAACTGATTCGTTCTTATCCGCAGCATCATTCCAAGAAACTACAAGAATCTTGGCGGATGCAGCAATAAAGGGCAAGGAAGATCATCTCGTAGGACTCAAGGAAAATGTTATTATCGGTATGACAATTCCTGCCGGAACCGGTATGAAGAGATATATGAACGTGAAAGTTCCGCTTGCGGAAGATGATCCTCTATATATCAAAGAACATGAAGAACCTGAAGAAAGAATCGAAGAACCTGAAATTTTAGGTGACCTTTCAATGACTGAAATATTGAGAGAACTAAGAAGACAGGATAAAGAAGATAAAGGTATGTAGTATAAAAGACTCTTTTAATTGATTTTAAAAGAGTCTTTTTCTATATGTATTAAAAAATTATGGAGTATTTATAAAACGCTGATAATATCAATTTGAAAATTTTTTTGGAGTAGAGTATAATAAAATTAAATCAATTATAAATATGGAGGAGAAGATGTTTAAATACGAATTTGTTGAAGTGCCGATTAAAGGCGGATTAAAAGCAGGAAGAACAGATACATTTGAAGAATGCAAGAAAATCATCACAGAAAAAGCGGAAGAAGGTTATGAGTTGGTTCAAATAGTTCCGGTCGGGAATGAGAAAACAGGAATCGGCTCGCTTCTTAATTACACAATTGTTTTTAAGAAAAATGCTTAGATGTAAAAATTTTCGATTGGATTTAGCCGGTCTAACTTGCGAATAACAAAGGAGAAGAAATTATTATGAAAAATAAAAGTTTGCTTTTAGTGCTTATTATTGTGAGTCTTATTATAACATCGTGCGGAAAATCGGACAGCGTTTTTGGAAAAGAGACAGAGCTTTCAGTGGATAATTTTGAAAACAATCCGCATTTTGCAATAGCTGATTTCGATTTAAACACAGGGTTTAAATTGAAGGGAGAAAACGAAAAGTATTATATTGAAACAAAAGAAAGATTTGTATTTTTAAAAAGCCCGCATGAGTATGTGAAAAGTTTGAAACTAAATTCCGGAGATGAATTTTGGTGGGCGCCGGACGTTGATATCTCTGATACGGTTTATATAGAGATTTATAAAGGCGAAGAGGAGAGTGTCAAGAGCGTTCTGCTCGTAAAGATTATTAAAGACAAGGACAACTCATACAAGGTCGAAGATATGAAAGAAAGAGAAGTTCTAAAACCAAATGTAACGCTCGAAGGAATAAAATCGAGTGAAAAGGATTTATACGAAGAATTCTTTAAGTAATAAAGATAAGATTGAGTATATATGTAGAATTTATACTTGCTTAACTTATTTGGTGTAATTTTCGTTATGAGTAAAAATAAAAGCATGATGATTTACGTTTTGTAAATTCAATCATGCTTTTTTGTTATTCTATTGCTCTAAAGCCTTCGCCGTGCACTTCGGATGAATTTTTTATCCATGTAAATATTTTTTGGTCGGAAGATTTTAAAAATTCTTTTAATTGTACATAGCTTCTTCTGTCGAGAATTGTTACTATGACTTGTTTCGGTTTGCCGCTATAAGCTCCGTGCGCATCGTAGAGAGTACATGTTTTAATAAGTTCGTGATGTATAAAGTGGACTATTGGAGCCGGGTCGTCAGCAACAATTGTGACTTCCTTTGCCATATTCATACCGTCAATTACATAGTCGATAATAAGTCCATTTATAACAACGCCGAATAGCGAGTAGAGTCCGGTTTTCGGTCCATATGCCAAAGTTGCGCCGAGAGTGATTAAAAAGTCGCAATACAAAACGGCTTTTCCTATGTCGACACCTGTAAATTTATTTACAATTTTTCCCAAAATGTCGGTTCCGCCGGTTGATGCACCTTGGTTAAAAACGATTCCGATACCGATTGCGGATAAAATAACACCGCACATTAAATCGAGCATTATGTCGCCGGACAAGCTCTTCGGATTTGGTGCAATAAATTCTAGAATTTTGACAACGCCGGATGTACCGAGACTTGCAAGAATAGTCTTTACGCCGAATGAGGCGCCGATAAGTAAAAATGCGAGAATAAATAATACTCCGTTAACAATTAACATTATGTCTCCCGGTTGAAGTCCGGTAAATTCAGAGAGCACAACACCGATACCGTACGCGCCACCGACCGCCAAGTGAAATGGCGAGTGGAAGAAGTGCACTCCTAGACCGACCATTGTAATTCCGACTAAAATAAGTAAATAACTTTTTATTGAATCTCTTGTCATATATTTCTTCAAATGAATCACCTCATAAACTATTATAGCATAAAAAAGCAGTATTTGGAATATATTTTTTATCCGAAATTTCGTTCTTTGTTTTAAAAAATGTGAATATTACTGTTAATGGGGTATATATAATTGAGAGGAAGATTCTGATGATAGATAGAATTTATTTTTTTGGAAATAAATGTGTAAATATAAAAGATATAGATATAATAAACGAAAGGTCTGTTCTGTACACGCCTCACGAAGGTGGCAAAATAAAGCTCAAGGACGCTTCTACTTTAGTTGGAAAAGAGATTTTGAAATTATTTGAATTTTATGATATAGTATATTTGGATGTGAGATTTCTTAATACGACTGATTTTGGAATGGGATTTCTTTCGGAGTTCGGGTTCAAGTTTTTTGACAAGAACGACAATGAACTGAAACCGCTTGGATTAAATGTCTACTACATAGACAGGTTAGAGGTTCCGGAAATTTTAAGCGACAGAAACAAGAAGATTCGGTTGATTTTGGACAGACCTTTAAACAATCCGTACAAGGGTAGAAAATGTTCGAGAATAAGCACCGGAGCTTTGGAATATGAGCTTATGAAAAGGAGTTTTCTGAATTTGCAAAATAGGCTGAAAAACTCAGGACTCAATGTGAGGGCGGATTTGGAAGCGGCTGATGCCGGTGGATTTTCCACGATAATTTCAACACTTCTCGGTACAGGGGAAATAGAATATTTTACGATACTGGATGAAGTTTTTGAGGAGTTTTACACACAAAATATAAATGTTAATAGAGTTTCTATTGAGGAGGTTTTTGAGAGAATGAGCGAAACACATGATTACAAGGAAAAGGCACTAAAATTACACGAAGATTATAAGGGCAAAATTAAGGTTGAATCCAAATATCCGTTAACCAAAAAAGATGATTTGGCACTTTTATACACACCTGGTGTTGCTGAACCATGCAAAAAGATTGCGGAAAACAAAGAAGATGTATACAAATACACCGCAAAGGGTAATCTCGTAGCTGTTGTTACAGACGGCTCAGCGGTTTTGGGTCTTGGTAATATCGGCGCAGAAGCCGGCATGCCTGTTATGGAAGGAAAATCAATTTTGTTCAAACATTTTGGAAATGTAGATGCTTTTCCTATTTTGGTGGATTCGCAAGACACCGAAAAAATCATTGAAACAGTTAAAATGATTGCACCTACATTTGGAGGCATAAATCTTGAAGACATTGCTGCTCCGAGATGTTTTGAAATTGAAAGAAGACTCGTTGAAGAACTCGACATCCCTGTTTTCCACGATGACCAACACGGAACTGCTATCGTTGTTACCGCCGGTGTTATAAATGCACTTAAAGTTGTAGGCAAAAAAGCTGAAGATGTAAAAGTTGTCATAAACGGATGCGGTGCAGCAGGTGTTGCGATTCTTAAAATGATGAGAGATTTGGGTGTTAAACACATTTTGATTCTCGACTCAAAGGGAATTGTTTACAGAGGAAACGAAAGAAACAACTGGCTTAAAAACGAAGTTGCTGAAATTACAAATGAAAACAACGAAAAAGGAACTCTTGCAGATGCAATGAAAGGGGCAGATATATTTATCGGAGTAAGCGTTGCAGGTGCTGTTACAAAGGAAATGGTAAAGAGCATGAACAAGGATGCAATCATTTTCGCAATGGCAAACCCAGTTCCTGAAATTTATCCTGACGAAGCAAAAGAAGCTGGCGCAAAGGTTGTTGGAACCGGTCGTTCAGATTTCCCTAACCAAATAAATAATGTATTGTGTTTCCCAGGACTCTTTAGAGGAGCTCTCGATGCACGTGCAAAGAAAATCACTCCTGAAATGAATATGGCAGCTGCACACGCAATTGCAGACATTGTCGGAGACGAACTTGACGCTGACCACGTTATTCCGGATCCGATGGATATGACAATTCCTGAAAAAGTTGCAGAAGCAGTAAAGAAAATTGCAAATGAAAATAAATAGAATATAAATGGTGTAATTAATACACTGACATGAAAACTCTTATTGGGATAGACTCCGATAGGAGTTTTTTTAGTGGATATTAATTTTAACGTTTGGATTTCATCATTAAATAATGTATAATTAAAGTAGATTAAAAGTGATATGCATTGAAAATTAATGCTACATAAATGACCTAAGCGGGATAATTCCTTGATCTTATCATTAAAAAGCTAAATAATATTAATGTTTCTATTAGATGAATCAGAATTTTGTTATACAGTTTATTATTGGAGAAAGTTATGAATTATGTTGAATTAAAAAATGTTTCGAAGATTTATAAAGGTGGAGATGGAGTAAGAGATATCAGTTTTTCGATATCTAAAGGCAAGATTGCCGGACTTATCGGGCCGAACGGTGCAGGGAAAAGCACAATAATTAAGATGATTGCCGGAATTTTATTGCCCGACAGCGGGGAAATAAATGTTATGGGATTTAATCCGGGAAAAGATATAAAAACGCTCTCTAAAAAATATGGAATAATGTTTGGAAATCGTTCCTCACTTTGGTACAATCTTGCCGCAAAGGAATCTCTTTTGTTGATGAAAGATATTTATAATATTTCGGATGAAGATTATGAGAAAACTATAAACAAATATGCAAAAATTATAGATGCAACAAATCTTGTCGACAAAAAGGTGAGAAATATGAGTTTGGGCGAAAGGATAAAAATTGAGATTTTGGTAAGTCTTATAAATGAGCCGGAACTTTTGATTTACGATGAGCCGACTTTGGGACTCGACATAACTTCGAAACTTGCATTCAGAAAAATTCTAAACGATATTAGAGCTGAAGGGAAGACTATTCTAATCACGACACATGATTTGGTCGATGTTGAAAAGTTGTGTGACAACATTATTTTGATTAACAAAGGGCGGAAGCTTCTCGATATAACGCATGAAGATTTTAGAAAAATGCAGGATGAAAATTTGGTTTTAATTTCAAAAGTGGATTTAAAAATTGATAAAAGATTTTTTGTGGAAGAAAATCATGGAGAGTATAAATATATTATTCCTGAGAAAGAAGCTATAATGATTAAAAGTCATAGTTTGGACAAATTGCCGCCGAATGAATTTTATTTTAGAAGTCCGAATCTTGAGGAGCTGTTGTATGTATTTTATAAGTAAAAATTTTAAATTGCTCAAAAGATATTTGACACTCTATACAAAAAACAAGTTGGAATTTAAGTTTGAATCATTTTCTACAGTTTTTGGAGTGCTCATAACCATTTTTAATAATTTTATATTTTGGATAGCTTTGAAAAACGTTGGAGTGAAATTTCAAAATTGGGATTATAATAAAATATTATTGCTGATCGGTTTTAATTTTTTATTCATCTCAATAAACTCAATATTTTTCGGATTTCGCGATTTGGAGTATAAGATAATAAGTGGTGAATTTGATATGTTTATGGTGCGCGGGCAAAATCCTTTAAAGTTGGTTTTGCTTGAGAGAATGAATTTTTTGTATATTTTTTTGAATTTAATATTTTTTATTGTTTGCCTATTTATATCACAAAATGGTTTTAAATTTGAGATTATAAATGTTCTCCTTGCGGTAATTGTGTCAATATTTGCAAGTTTAAACTTCAGCTTGCTTTACGGCATGTTCAGCTTGCTTGCGTTTTATTTCGGCAAAATATTTTATGTACGGGAATTGTTTTTTTCAATTAAGGATTCAAAAAATTATCCTATGGACATCTTTCCGAAAGTTATCTATAATCTTTTTGTTTACACGATACCGATAACTCTTATTAGTACAGTTCCAACGAAAATTGCGTTCGGTGAAAATCGTGCCGGCAAGTATATCTTGATATCAATAGTCGGATTTATATTACTTTGTACTATTTTTAAATTACTCTCAAAGAAAGCACTGAAACACTATGTTTCGACGGGAAATTAAGATGAAAAAATATGTAAGACTTTTTAAAAACGGAATATTAAACAGCAGTGCATTCAAAATGGACTTTTATTTCGGATTTATAACTATACCGATACAAGTTATCATAAGTTGGTACTTTTGGAAATATGCAAATCTGGAAAATGTCGGCAGAGGATTTACGCTAAACTCGATTGTACTTTATTTTTTGATAGTAAATATTTTATCGATAATCTATTCACCCGCAATGTATGTGTGCTACGAAAGCATGGAGCTTATAAACAGCGGAAACATAATAACTTGGATGACAAGACCGATAGACATCAGACTTTTAAAATTATTCGAAAAGCTTGGTAATTTCTTTGTAATTTCAATTGTTCCAATCGCTCTATATATAGGTTTGGCAATTTTTACAAAGAGTATAACTTTGTATGTGGCGTTTCTCGGAATTGTATCCACATTTTTCGGATTTACAATTTTATTTTTTGTGCAACTTATAATTGGATTTCTAAGTTTTTGGTTCAATCAGGTGCTCACTTTCAGAGATATGATTTTTGACATAATGTGGATGCTCGGCGGAATTGTTTTACCGATTGATTTCTTCCCGGAAATTTTAAGAAATATTTCACTTTGGTCACCGCTTTCGTATTCATATTATATTCCTGCGAAAATTATGGCGGGAATAATGCCGGCAGAAAATATATTAAAATATTTAATCCTACAAATTGTTTGGATTTTAGGACTTTATATGCTATCCGGTTTGATTTATAAGAAAGGTAAAAACAAAACGGTGCAGGGAGGATAGAAATATTAAACGATAAATAGTAGACTTTTAATAAAATTATTTAAAAAATAGTTATAGGATTTTTCTATAGCTGTTTTTTTGTGATTTAAATCTCTGTTAGATACAGGCTTACAGAACTTTTTTGACTAAAAATAGCCGTTTGTGAACTGTTGCAATATACAATATATTGGGGTATAATGTTAATTGAAACGGGATTATACACCAAATGCCTGTGCTTGGTATTTGGTTTCAAATAAGAGGAGGATTTATGGAAGTTATTAAGAGAGATGGAAGGAGAGTTCCATTTGACAAGTCGAAGATTTCAATTGCAATTTTAAAGGCTATGAATTCTTCGTCGGGAATTTATGAAGAAGGTCTTGCGGAAAAGATTGCAGATGAGATTGAATCATTTGCAAAGGTAGTTAGTGAACCGATGACGATTCACGGCATTGAAGAACAGGTGTATTATAAACTCATAACATACGGAAATGTGCAAACTGCAAAGGCTTACGAAAGCTACAGATCCGTTCAGGAGTACAAGAGACAAATAAACACAATTGATGAAGATGTTGTTGGAATTTTGAATCGCTCAAACACAAATGTTTTAAACGAAAATTCAAACAAGGATGCGAAGATTGTTTCAACTCAACGCGATTTGATTGCCGGCGAAGTTTCAAAGGATATCGCAAGAAGAATTTTGATGCCGACGGATATCGTTATGGCGCACGACAGCGGCGCAATTCATTTCCACGATATGGACTATATAATGCAGCCGATGTTTAACTGCTGCCTTATAAATCTTGAAGACATGCTTAAAAACGGCACATGTATCAACGGCAAAAAGATTGATTCGCCGAAGAGTTTCCAAGTTGCTTGCACAGTTACCACGCAAATCATTGCGCAAGTTGCATCAGGACAATACGGCGGTCAATCCATAAACGGTGTCGACAGAATTTTGGCGCCGTATGTAAGAAAGAGTTTCGACAAGTATTTCAAAGATGCGCTCGACGATCAAAAGAATATTTATAAGATAGAGCCGAACGAAGAAATGGCTCGCGAAGTTGCTTGGAAACGGACGAAAAAAGAAGTGAGAGACGGCATTCAAACCATGCAATATCAAATAAATACTCTTATGACTACAAACGGTCAAGCTCCTTTTGTAACGCTTTTCATGTATTTTAAGCCGGGCTATGAATACGAAAAAGAAGCAGCAATGATTACTGAAGAGATTTTAAAACAAAGACTCGAAGGTATTAAAAATGAAGCCGATGTTTATGTCACTCCGGCGTTCCCGAAACTTATTTATGTTTTGGATGAGCACAATGTACACAAGGACAGCAAGTATTATTATTTGACTGAGCTTGCGGCAAAGTGTACAGCAAAGAGAATGTATCCGGATTATATTTCCGCTAAGAAGATGAGGGAAATTTATGACGGCAATGTTTTTGCACCGATGGGATGCAGAAGTTTTCTCTCGCCTTGGAAAAATGAAAACGGGGACTTTGTATTTGACGGAAGATTTAATATGGGCGTTGTCAGTTTAAATCTACCGCAAATCGGTATTATTTCCGGTAGAGATGAAAAGAAATATTTTGAAATATTGGAAAAGAGACTTGAACTTGCAAAGAAAGCACTCATGTTCAGATATGAACTTTTGGAAAATATCACGAGTGATGTTTCACCTATTCACTGGCAATACGGTGCAATTGCGCGTTTAAAACCGCATGAAAAGGTGACGAAACTCCTTAAAGGCGGATATGCAACAATATCTTTAGGATATATCGGACTTTATGAAGCGTCGATCCTAGTGACCGGAGAAACGCACACAAAGGGCGGGCATGATTTTGCTTTAAAGGTTATTAGAAGACTCAGAAAAGCGGTTGACGATTGGAAGAAGGAAACAAATATCGGATTTGCTCTCTACGGCACGCCGGCGGAAAGCCTCACAAACAGATTTGCAAAGATTGACCTTGCAAGATTCGGCTCAATCAAGGATGTCACCGACAAGGGTTATTACACAAACAGCTATCATGTCGACGTCAGAGAAGATATAAATGTTTTTGACAAGTTTGATTTTGAGAGCGAATTCCAAGATCAATCCACAGGCGGTATGATTTCATATGCTGAAATTCCAAATATGACAAATAATATCGAGGCTGTTCTTACTATGGTCAAATACATTTATGACCATATAACATATGCTGAATTCAACACAAAGAGCGATTATTGTCACGAATGCGGATTTGACGGTGAAATTGTCGTTAACGACGACAATGAATGGGAATGTCCGCAATGTCACAACAAGGACAAGTCGAGACTCACCGTTATAAGGCGTACTTGCGGATATCTCGGCGAAAATTTCTGGAATGAAGGAAGAACAAAAGAAATTAAGTCGAGGGTTCTTCATATATAATGAATTTTGCTCAAATAAGAAAATATGATGTTGCAAACGGCACGGGTATTCGAACGGTAATATTCGTGACCGGTTGCACACACAATTGCAGGAATTGTTTCAATAAGGATTACCAGGACTTTAAATACGGCGATGTTTGGACGGACGCTGAAACCGAAAAGGTGATTAAGTATTTAGAGGACGACAATGTTTCAGGACTTACGCTTCTTGGTGGAGAGCCGATGCAGAATTTGGAATTGATTGACGTTTTAAAGTCTGTGAGAGCGAGAGTTAATAAATCCGTTTGGGTTTATTCCGGCTACACTTACGAAGAAATTATAGAGAATAAAAAGAGAACGGAGCTCTTGGAACTTTGTGATGTACTTGTCGACGGAAGATTTGTAGAGGAGCTCAAAGATTTAAAACTAAAGTTTAGAGGTAGTTCAAACCAAAGGATTATTGATGTTAAAAAAAGTATGGAACAAGGAAAAGTTGTTTTATTTATGGAATAGTAATTTCGACCGATTTATTTGTCGGTCGTTTTTATTTTGGACAATTAGAATGCACAAAGTGAACGGATGATATATTTATGCTATCGTCCGTTTTAAATTTTCGTTTATAAAAAAATTACAATAAATAAAAATTTTTAGAAAAAGATGACAAATGGCTACTGTTTGTAGTATAATGTAGTTGAGGTGAGCTCATGGATAAAAAAGAGTTAAGAAAAAATATTTTAAAAATGAGAGACTCTATGGACGAAGCTGATAGATTCGGTGCTGACGAAAGGGTTCTTTTGAAGCTGCTTGCTTTGAAAGAATATAGAGATGCAAATACTGTATTCACATTCGTAAGCTATAGAAGCGAAGTCGATACCAAGCAATTTATATCCGAGTCTTTAAGACGCGGAAAGAGGGTGTTGGTTCCTGTTGTCGACAATGACAAAAAGGAAATGATTCTTTCGGAACTTAAAAGTGCGGAGGAATTACAAACCTCAGACATGGGAATTTTGGAGCCGTGCGGCGAAAACATAAGACCGGTTGAACCGAAAATCGTAGATATTTGTGTTACACCGGGTGCTGTTTTTGACAGAAGAGGTTACAGAATCGGATATGGCGGAGGTTTTTACGACAAAATGATACCTAGATTTAGAAGCAATGCAAAAAAAATAGGTGTCGGTTATGATTTTCAATTGGTTGATGAAGTTCCGAATGAGGAACATGATCAAAGAATTGATATGCTAATTACAGATAAGGAAATTTATAAATTTTAATGGAGGAAATATGTCAAGATTTATTGGAACTGTTTCACGCGGAATAAGAACTAAAATTATTAAAAAAGGCGACAACCTTTCAGAGATTGTTGTAAACTCTGTTATGGATGCTGTCGCAAGTGAAAATATACCTATACACGATAGAGACATTGTCGGCGTTACGGAAGCTGTACTTGCAAGAAGTCAAGGAAACTACGCAAACACTGATGAAATCGGTGCGGATATTAGAAAGAAATTCGGCGGAGACCACATCGGACTCATCTTCCCGATTTTAAGTAGAAATAGATTTTCTGTCTGTTTAAAAGGAATTGCAAAAGGTGCAAAAAAAATAACTCTCATGCTTTCATATCCTGCCGACGAAGTCGGAAATCATCTTTTGACTTTGGAACAATTGGACGAAGCGGGAATGAAGGACTTAAGTCAACTTATGACCGAAAAAGAATACAGAGATAAGTTTGGCAAAAATTATCACCCGTTTACACATGTAGACTATGTTGAATTTTACAGAGAATTAATTGAAGCTGAAGGTGCAGAATGTGAAATTGTTTTCTCAAACGACCCTCTTCATATTTTAAATTATACAAACAAGGTTTTAACAGCTGACATTCACTCAAGAAAACGTACGAAAAAGATTTTAAAAGACGCAGGTGCACTCGTTTATAATATTGAAGATGTTTTGAATGAACCTGTTGGCGATAGCGGATACAACAAGGAATACGGACTTCTTGGAGCAAATAAATCTACAGAAGACAGTGTAAAGCTGTTCCCGCGCGATTCATTTAAATTCGCAAACGATTTGCAAGAAAGATTTAAAGAAGCAACCGGAAAGAATATAGAAGTACTTGTCTATGGTGACGGTGCATTCAAAGACTCAGTCGGACAAATCTGGGAACTTGCCGACCCTGTTGTAAGCCCGGGCTATACAAAAGGTTTGGAAGGAGTGCCGAATGAACTCAAATTGAAATATTTGGCTGATAACGATTTCAAGGATTTGAAAGGTGAAGAATTAAACAACGCTATTCTTGAAAAAATTAAACACAAATACGACGAAAATGCAGTTCACAATGAAAATGAAAAACTTGGAACAACTCCAAGAAAATTGACAGACCTCATTGGAAGCTTGTGTGACCTTACAAGTGGCTCAGGTGACAAGGGAACACCTATCATTTTGATTCAAGGATATTTCGACAACCTTGCAACTGAATAAAAAATATAGCGGAAGATTTTTCTTCCGTTTTTTTGTACATATAATTAAAATGGGATTGAGTTGTAAAAGATATTTTTTAAAAATCAAAAAACTTTTTGTTATAAGAAAAGGAATTATTATAAAAAATATTAAAATACATATTCAGATAGAATATAAGTTAGAGATAGAATATTTAAACTAGAAATAAAATAATTATAATTGAAAGATTGTATTCTTATAATTTAAATATAAGAGAATATGAATAATATATGAATGACAAATAAAGCAAGAGATAAATATATATAAGAGAAAATTTTTTACAAATAAATATATAAGTATATTTACTAAAACTTGTATAAATATATTTCGACAGAGATATATAACAAAATATCTAATGATAAAAACTGAAAAAATTAGTTTGGGAATAAATTAAAATCAAATAAATTTATAGTAAACAAATTTATTTGTATATTTTATAATTATAATTATAAAACTATCAAAGCTTCAGCATTAAAAAAGATGTACAGTGAACAATCTGCACATCTTTTTTAATTTATATAAATTTACTAACGAAAGGAGAATGCTTATAAATTATTAACTGCGTAGTTTTTATTGCTAAATCCTGCAATTGATGTTTGCGGATATAAATTTTGGTCCCAGTTGTGGTCCTTAGCGATTTGCGTAGAACCAACCATAAGGTATCCGAAATTTTCGTTATTTGCTACGTCGTTCCAAGTGGTGTCAACGTGGTACCATTCGTCATTTAACTTAACGATGTTCCATGCGTGTGAACCCCAGTTGCTGTATGAATATGAAGTTCCAACGACGACTTTAGATTCCAGACCGGCTTCTTTAGCCATCATTTGAAATAGACCTGCATATGCTGCGCATACGCCTTTGCCGCTTTCAAGGATTGCATATGGAGAATGAATTGCAAGACCGTTTGGAAGAGTGCTTCTTCCGGAATTGAGCTCATCATATGCATATTTGGCATGGTCAACTATATATTTATTTATCAATTCTACTTTTTTATCATCAGATATATTTTTCGGGAATGTAGAAACGATATTTTTTACCATTTGTTTGTATTTATTTTCTTTCTCAAGACTTACGGAATAATCAAAGTTAAACTTAATCTTTACATTTCTGTAGTAACCGTTTTGAAGAGGGCCTTCAGCTGTAACAGTTTTAAAAATAATACTTTGCGGAACATTTTCGTCCGATCTTAATGCGCTCCAAATTTGATTTATAAAAGAGCTGTAATATTCTTTTTTGATTTCCGATAATTGGAATATATAACTTTTTTCGTGTCTTTGTGTTGCTTTAACAAGTTCGTTATATTGAGATAAGTACTTAGGATTAATCTCATTCTTTGTGTTGTTAGTGTTTGCGAAATTTATTTTAATCCCATTATTTTTGCCACTAGATTCTCCATTGATTTGGATTTCAGGTTTTACATCATCGTTGGCTATGTAATCAAATTTGCGAGGGTTTTGATTTATATCATAGCTCCCAAGAGGGGGTCCCATAATCTCATACATCATATTTGTATGAGTGTTTTTGTGTATATCATTTGAATTAGGCTGTGAAATTATTGTCGTCTGCATTATGGGCAGTGCGATCATTGCTGTTAATAGAAGCGCTATATTTGTTCTAATATTAATTCTTTTAAACATATTGCTTTTTCCTTTCTTTGTTATTATTCAGACAATTACTATAAATTAGCTATTAATAATTATATAAATTACAAGACTTTCTTAAAAACTCTAGCATTAACTTGTCTGTATTTATTATATACCCAGAAAAACAGAAATTAATTACAAAATATTAAATTAATTACAATGAATATTCTTAAAATAATTATAAAACATAAAGAAAATAGAATTAATTAATTAATCTATATAAATCAATTTTAAAAATTAATAGTAATATTTATAA
>OASD01000226.1_pt1 | contig 27731 bp, 30 predicted proteins | sample 1475531 | NCBI WGS metagenome assembly OASD01 (sample SAMEA3360668, study PRJEB22359) | human gut metagenome | biome: ENVO:urban biome; feature: ENVO:human-associated habitat; material: ENVO:feces | place: Bangladesh | collected 2011
TTACAAGCCGTGTAATAAACGCGGTTATTTTGTCCGGGTTTGTGGGTGCATATCACTTTTTGTGTGCTTTTTTTATACTTAAGGCGTTAAGTATAATAATTTCTTATGCTTGAGATAAATAATTACCATCACAGGATTGTTCTATTCCATTTACATGGTAAATAATTCTATGTTATAATAAAGAAAAGGAGGAATTAATATGATTAATATATATTTAGCATTTAAGCTAGAACCCATCGTCAAGGCGATCAACAGCGTTTTATGGTCAAAGTTTTTGATGTATGCGCTTTTAGCTTTAGGTATATTCTACACTATATATCTAGGTTTTCCGCAGATCACTAAGCTTGGTCTTGCGTTTAAATACGCTTTCGGAGGACTATTTAAGAAGAAAGATAAAAAAGAAGAAAAAGACGGAGAGGTTCATGTAAACTCGTTCCAAGCGCTTGCTACGGCGATTGCCGCTCAAGTTGGTACTGGTAACATCGGCGGTGTAGCTACTGCTGTTGCATCTGGTGGACCGGGCGCGATTTTCTGGATGTGGGTTTCGGGTATACTTGGCATGTCAACTATATTTGCTGAGGCGGTTCTTGCTCAACTATATAAGGAAGAAAGAGACGGTGAGCCTGTCGGCGGACCATCTTACTACATTTCCAAGGGTCTTAATTCAAAGGTCTTGGCAAGTGTATTTTCAGTCGCTATAATTTTAGCTTTGGGCTTTGTCGGCAACATGGTTCAATCGAACTCCATATCCCTAGCAATGTCGAACGCTCTAAATGTTAATGCGCTTTATATCGGTATCGGACTTGCGGTTCTTGTTGGCTTTGTCGTTATGGGTGGCGTCAAAAGAATCACGTCTATGGCAGAGCTTGTAGTGCCTTTCATGGCGCTTATCTACATCATCGGTTCATGCGCTATCCTTTATATATACAGGCATCACTTGGGACTAGTTTTCTCTGGCGTATTTAGGGAAGCCTTCTCAACTCAAGCTGTTATCGGCGGTATGGCTGGTACTGTTATGAAGGAAGCGATTAAAAACGGTGTTGCGAGAGGACTTTTCTCGAACGAAGCTGGTATGGGCTCAACACCTCATGCTCACGCAACTGCAAAGGTTAAAGACCCTTGTATACAAGGTTTTGTAGCGATGGCTGGCGTTATTGTTGACACTATCGTTATCTGCTCAATCACTGCGCTTATAGTTCTAGCAACTGACGCTCACATGTCGGGTGCAAAGGCTGTTGCCATCACTCAATATGCGTTCACAGCGGCTTTTGGTAAGGCTGGAACTATATTCCTAGCAGTATCACTAATGTTCTTCGCCTTCACAACCATAGTCGGTTGGTACATGTTTGGCGAGATGAACATCCGCTACCTATTCAAAGGAAAAAAAGCCATCAACGTATATAGGGTGCTTGTACTTATATGTATCGTTGTTGGATCAAAATTTGGTAACGACATCATTTGGGATTTAGCCGATACATTCAACGGCTTCATGGTCATCCCGAACCTTATCGCTCTGTTCTTACTTGCGCCTCAAGTAAAAAAGGCGTACAAAAACTATTTGCGTAGAAAAGATATGGGCGAATTGGATTAATTTTGTATATTGAAAGGCTCTCACCATGAGGTGAGAGCCCTTTTTACGTGTAAAGAGCTATAATATAATTATAAAACTATTTGTCAAAATTTGCTTTTAGTAGAGCTTCGATGCTGTCGTAGCCAGATGGATCAAGCTCAGTCATCTTAGCAGTGTAGTCACCTTTTGAGTCGATGACAAGGACTTTATTTTCCTTATCAAGCTTGTATTTAAAAGCAAAGATGCTGCTTAGGTAGTCTATGTCAAAGTAAAGAGTCTCACCCATGACCTTCGCTTCTTCAGGCGCGTGCTTTTTATAAGAAAAACTATCAATGCCGTCGATGTCGCCTACAAATTTGTAACTGATATTGTAGCTTTCGTTGTAAGTAAAGGAAAACTCCATGCTTCCAGGGTAAACACCGTAGATGATTTCGTTGTCGTTAAGTAGCTTTGAGTAGTCAGTCACTTGATCTAGCGCCTTGTCGTCAGCATATTCGCCACTCTTCCAGGCGCGAACCATGATCTTATTAATGCCAGATACGTTAAATAGCCTTGCGTTAATATTCTCTACATAGCCGTAGTCCTCCCCGTCGATAGTCACAGCGTAGTCGATACAGTCAAATACATCTACTCTTTCTTTACCTGTTTCTTCTTCTTTTTTCTCTTCGCCTATAGGCTTATTTGTAGGCTCCTCCTTGCTATTTCCTCCGCACGAGACCATAAACATGGATAAAGCGAGTAAAATTAATAATATTTTCTTCATATAAACCTCCTAAACTAGTTTATTATAAGCCTTCTTTTGAAGATCATCAAGCCTTTCCTTGTTGCCCTTCGCCATTGTACCAGTAAAAGGCACCTCATAAAGCAGCTCAGCTCCTAGATGAACTAAAGTGATGTTTGCCTTGCTGCTTTTGTAATCCACAGTAAAATTTTCAATCTCGTCCCAAGGCATCAAAACAAAATTTCCCTTCACAGAATTTGAAATTTCCTTCTCATATATACCCTTTTCACTAAAATACAATACAAAAGACCTAGCACTGTCCATAGTATAATACAATTTACTCAAAAATAATTTTAATAAACCCTTTTTGAAGTCATTGCGTTTTAGTGCAAAAAGATAATTTTTATCATCATTAAAATTTTCTTTGACCTTCTCAGCGATTTCACTCGCAGTATTCATTAAAAGACCCACGTCTATACCTCCTATTTAAAAATAAATACTTCCTTGATATCCTTGCCTAAGACCTTGCAGATCTTGTAGGCAGTCTCAAGACTTGGACTGATAGTTCCCGCCTCATACGCCATGATCGATCTTCTCTTTAAGTCCACCGCCTTGGCAAGCCTATGCTGCGAAAGGCCTTGCTCCTTTCTAAATTCAGCGATTCTGTTTTCGATTACAACGTCCAAACTATCACCCCTTATAATTATGGTTACATTTATAGTACTAAATATGTTACATTTATAGTACCATAGTCATGGATCTTTGTCAATAGTTTTTTGCAAAAAAGAAAAAGTGACCTAGAATAAACTAAGTCACCGTGATTATGGTATTGAATGTACGATTTTTATTTTTTATTTAAAGCTAATTAATTCTTCTTCTTTTAATTCATAAACAACTGTAGATTGCAGCTTTCCAAGCTGATTCGTCCACGAGTCATATTCAATACGAATTTTCTTAAAGCCAAGCTTTTCATAGACGTGCTGAGCTCTTTTATTATTTAAATTTGTCGTTAGGAATATGGTCTTCGCACCCATTTTGAAGAGCTCTTCTATAAACAAAGTAAGTATAACTCGTCCAAGGCCCTTCTCTTGATAAGTGCTATCGCATATCTTTATACCTATCTCGCATCTATCATCATCAGAAAATTCATAATTCATCTCGCCAATGGCCTTGCCTTTGTACTCAATCATCAGTACTCTGTGAAGATCAGTGTAATTTTTGATCTGCTCTTTGATTCTCTCTTCATTAGTGTTCACTCCGTTTGGGAAGCCCGCATGATCCATGACAGAGCCGTCATTCCACCAAGATGCAAGCTGAGCCGCATCAGACTCTTCTGCGTTTCTAATTAATATGTCTTTGTAAATTATCTTCATAAGTACTCCTATATCTCTATATTTAATATTTTACATATATTTTTATATGCAATCTTCTCCATATCCTCATCAGAGAAATTCATTTCATCCAATATATTGCAGTATCTTTCGTAGACATCCTCTGCCTTTGTGTTATAAACTTGTGGAAAGTCAGTTCCAAAGATAAGCCTATCGGCACCGAATGCTTTTAATATACGTTCTGTCATGTCTCTACCATATATTTCATATAGCTTTGGCAATATATATGAAATGTCCACGTAAGTAAGCGCGCTTAAAGCGTCTTGCCACTTCATTCCACCAAGATGTGAGGCTATAAAAGTTATGTCAGGAAATATCTGTATCATCTTGTTTATTCTATCTGGAGCGCAGTCGTCGTGAAAGCCGACCATGGTCGGATTTGAGTGCACCATAACTGGAATTTTAAGCTCAGCTGCTTTACGAAGTACGGGTACCATCCTTAAATCATCGAATGGAATGTTTAAATTGTTCGGATGAATTTTAAGACCCGAAAGTCCATTCTCTTTAATCGCAATTTCTAAATGATTTGGTGCGACGTCTAAAATGTATGCTCCGTTATTTTGAATATCAGCAAAGGCTAAGAACAAGCCATTAGACTGCTTTACTTGTGATGCAAGCCAATTGTTATTCGTAACAGTTTCTTGATACATGTATGTATCGTTTGTTGGCTGCAAGATATATTTCTTAACGTTGTATTCTTTAGCAATTTGCTTAAAATAACTCTTATTTGAATATGTCCAGCAGCTATCCTTGTCATCTTTAAAAAATTCTCTAAAATCTTTTGTAACAAGATGAGCATGTGCATCAATTTTCGGAATCTCTTTCCACTTCATATTATCACCTCTATATAATTCAATAATACCACGAAGGCGGCTAAAAGTAAAGAAAAGTGACGAAGAATGAACTAAGTCACTGTGATTATGGTTTTGAGTTATTCGAAATTTTCGAATAAGTGAACCTATTTCGGAAAAATGCCATTATGGCAATAATTCTAAATAGTATTTATTTTTGTTCATTTATATCCTTTCTCTATACTCCTTCAAATTATTCTTCATAAGTCTCTCCCACTCATTAAGAACATCTACTAAGCTATCCACGTCCATCTCTTTTTCAAGCACGAGGCTATCTTTGCCTTTTTTGATTACGCCTATGTATTCTCTTTGAAGTCTTATTGTTCTCTTCATAAGTTTATCCTCTTCAATAAGTATAAACATAGTCACTAAATCAAGTAAAGCCGCTCTAAACAGCGTATTCATTGACTCTCTAAGCTCTTCTTTAGTGATCTCGCGTTTTGAAAAATTGATTATATCCTTTTTAAGCGCGCCAAGATTTTCTATAGACTTCAATAGTGGCTCCTCCATATCAACGTCCTCAGCATCGCATTTTTCAAGATGTGCAAGCTGCGTCACTTCATCAAGCCTTTCCTTAAGCTCCTCTGCCGTCCAATTAAATTCGTCCGGCTCGTCACTATCATCATATTTATTATTTATAAATCTAAATCTATTGTCCTTGTAATCTTTAAAATTTATCGTATGCTTATTGCCTGGGGCAATATTAACACCGAGCATATAGCTTTTATCTGACGCTTCTAATATTTTCAAAACATCTACTTTATCGTAGTTCTCTTCAATAAATTCATAACCAAGAGCATTTAGATAAATATCAAAGATCTCTTTTGACTGCAGCATAGGACCTGCCAAGTAAGAAGCTCCATCTTTTAATAATAGGTATGGTAAATAAATCGCATTCGCAATTACGAAATCTTCTGTGTCAATTCCTTCTGAATACAAAAGATTTGCTAATCCCGCATAAGAGCATGACGAATTAAAATACATATATTTCATATACTATCTCCTTTCATTCCAATATCTTCTGTCTACATTAAATAATACCACGAAGGCGGCTAAAAGTAAAGAAAAGTGACTTAGAACTAACTAAGTCACCACATAGTATTTATATTTTAAAACGATATTTACCTTTGCCATGACCTTTTACTGATTCTAATAGACCCATCTCATACATAGTCTTAATTAGCTCTGATGCCCTGCTTGCCTTTAGACCAGTATTCTTCTCTACAAGTGATCGGCCAAATATTTCGCCATCATCCAAAGCGTTATATAATTTAATTATATGATTCTTTAGATTCTTACCTATTTCATAATCAATGTCCGATAATTTTGCTTCAATGTCCGATTTTTCATCTTTAATGTCCGATTTTTTGTTGTCAATGTCCGATTTTTCATTGTCTAAAAACTTTCCGCTGATATGCATAGCTCTATTGCTAAGTACATTCTTTTCATCCAGTAATAAATTCCTCAAAAACATTTCTAAATACTCTGTTGTTTCATGAATACCACGAGTCAAATCGTTATAATTAGCCCTAACTAGTGCATTTCTAAAGTACCATGCGTTTTCTGCGAAGATATCATTTGTAACGTCAAATCCCAAAGTTCTTAAATACTTAATAAAAAATACCGCCGTAGTCCTTGTATTGCCTTCAGCAAATATATGTATCTGCCAAAGTCTTGATACAAAAACTGCTAAGTGATGGATGATCTCTTGCATATCTAAGCCTTTATAGCTAAACTTCTTCTCACTTTCTAGGTCATAGTTAAGCGTTGCCTCAAGCTCTGATGCACTGCCATAAATAACCGTTTTACCTTCAAGTACCCACTCTTTTTTGCTTATATTGTATTTTCTAATCTGCCCTGCGTGCTCATATATCTCAGAAAATAATTTCTTGTGTATAGACATATACTCATTAGCAGTAAATGAAAAAGCATTCTCTGAAAGCAGCTTAGCTATGCGCATAGATACCTTGTCAGCTTCCTCCGTCCTGTCGCCCTCTGTGCTTGGACTTTCTTCATAGTATGAGTTAATAAGCTCATGAGCCTGGTCAATGTCTATCTCGCCCTCAATATTTTTTATGGCAGTTTCAATCAAATACTTTGATGTTTTTAAGCCATCAACCGCTTGCAAACCAATCGCTGTCTGCCAAGCGTATCCTTTTTCGCTCTTATTCACCTCAGTGAGTTTTATATATTCTTTATATGGATCATTATTCATATAAACAGCTCCTTTTTCTCTAACTTAATAATATCACGAAACGCGCTTAAAGTAAAGAAAAAGTGACCTAGAATTAACTAAGTCACCGTGATTATGGTTTTGAATGTCCGATTTTTTGTCGTCAATGTCCGATTTCTCATCTCCAATGTCCGATTTTCTATTTCAGAAAAATGCCATTATGGAAGTATTTCTAAATAGCTTTTTTAAAATTAATCCAAATACTTAAGAATTACTCTCCATTCGCTCACTAAATCATCCAGCCTATACCTCGCATTTGCTGGACTTGTTGATGGCAGCTTCACTCCCTCAAGTCCCAAGTCCTTCTCATGATATTTTTTATAATATTTATAAGACGTTGATCCATTAAGAAAAACTTCTTTAATGTCAGCGCCTTTAATAATGTCCTTCAAGTCCGATAGCACTACATTTTTTATGCTTGCGTCGCTCGATCCAACTATGTCACACTGGTAAATGGAGTCGTAGAGCGCAATTTTCTTTCTCGATAAAAAGTCTTTGCGCGTGGCAATGCCATTAGCAAGGTCTTCTTTAAACAAAATCTCCATAACGCGCCAAAATCTATTCTGCGGATGGCCGTAAAAAAAGCCATATTCACGAGTCTTGACCGATGGAAATGAGCCAAGGATCAGAATTTTCGAATCCTTTGTAAAGCATGGCTCAAGCGGATGGACTATGGTTTTGTAATTATTATCTGTCATAAAATTATCACCTCTATATTAAAAGAAGGCAAATATATTTACTTAGCCTTCTCATAATTTATTTTATTCAGCACTTAAGGCTTCTACTGGGTCTTTCTTAGCTGCTATGCTTGATGGTATAAGTCCTGCTATCAAGCTAAGCGCAACTGATATTGCTATCAAGATAAGTGCCGCTTCTTTTGGAAGCGTGGAGCCAATAGTAGCTATGCCTGTTGCCTTAACCATGATCTTTGTTATGAATATATTTAAAAATGAGCTTATGCCAACACCTATGAGCCCTGAAAGCAAGCCTATAATTAAAGTTTCTGACATAAAAACTTTGTATATGTCGCCCTTACTTGCGCCAATCGCCCTTAGTATACCAATCTCTTTTGTTCTTTCAAAGACGGATATATATGTGATGATGCCTATCATTATCGATGAAACGATAAGCGAGACGCCTACAAAGGCTATCAAAACGTAGGATATAGCTGCAAGTATGTCTGTGATGGATTTTGAAATGGAGCCGATAAAGTCGTTAAAGTTAAGTTTTTGTGCGCTTTTCTTGCCTTCATTGTATTCATTAATAAGCTTTTTAACCTTATCTCTATTTTCAAATTCGTCTACATATATCGATATCTTCGATGGATTATTCTCATCGATATAGCCGAGATTTTCAAGGTTTTTCTTGTAAGAATAGTCTTTCAAAAATTCATCATAAACGTCTAAGTAGTCTTTGTCTTTGCCTTTATTAAGCATATAGTCAAGCATGGCTCTGTCATTTGACTCTCTTATCTTAGGCGCAGCTGGTGCTATAGCATTCATTGCCGCATTAATGGCCTGCATCTCTACTAGCATCTCCTTCTTGTTTTGCAGCATCCATGCGTTAAACTTTGTAAGGCTCTCATCTGGCAAATTCTTTAGATAGTCTTTTGCCTGATCTATCTTTTCTTTTTCAGTATCTGCCTTGAACTTAAGTCCATTTAAAACATTTATGTCTTTATTTTCTAATTGTTTTTTAATAATTTCTTGCTCTGAAACATATTTAATCATCGCATCAGTAAATTTACTGCTATAGGCAAGCGGCGTTTGGCTAATATTGGAGTCGTTGTCAGTCTTTTTCCTTGCAATACCAGCTATATGCATGCTTATAGCAGAGTCTATAAGCTTTTCTTTCTTCTCTTCATCATCCTTGATGCTAATGTAGCTAGCATCCTTCTTTTCGTAATAGTCCGATGGAGTGACTACCTTGTACTCATGACCGATGATTTCCTTTGGATCAATCTCAACTTTTTTTATGTCAACTTTTTTATTATCGTCCATATCAGACAATATTTTCTTGTATTCTTCCGAGTCTAAAAAGCCTAGCTCGTAGAAATTACTTCTTAAAATTTGATTATTATAATCAGTAAATAATACTAATTCGTCCTCTTTTTCAGGCCACTTGCCCTCGATTAGCTCGTATTCGTCTAAGACCATTGGCGAGATGTTGCCGTCTTTGTCGCTAATAATCTGAGAAAAATTGTCATTGCTCTTTGATGCCGACAAGCTGAAAAATTGATTAAAGCCAAATCCGCTCTTCTTTTCAAAATCAGAGCCATTAGTATTAATCACTTTGCCCTTAGCATCCTTTGTATAAATGTCAAAGCCGCCATCATAAGCGTAAGAAATAAAGTGCTTGCCAATCTTTTCGTCTAGCTCCGCTTCATTCTTCTCTAGATAGTCTTTGAACGATGCAAGGTCATTCTCATAGCCGCTGCCTGATATCTTTGACCTATTCATAAGACCTATGTCATTTGAGCTAAGTTTAGATCTATCTGTAGTCTTTGAAACGTTGTTATCAAGCTTTGTAAGACTAGATAGGTCGATGGATTTGCTCTCAATATCGATTGGGAAAGACTTCAAAGCATTCCTTTGATTGTCAGCAATGTAGTCACTTGCACCATTTGATATAGATATAATGAGGGCAATCCCGATGATGCCGATGGATCCAGCAAAAGCTGTTAGAAGCGTTCTTGCTTTTTTACTCAAAAGATTGTTAAAAGATAGTCCTAGAGCCGTTCTTAGCTTAAGAGCTATCTTCGAAATTTTAAAGCTGTCGCCCTTTTCTTCCGCTTCACAAGGATCCGTGTCAGAAATTATCCTGCCGTCCTTTATACCGATTATCCTTGTTGAGTACTCTTCCGCCAATCTTTTGTTGTGCGTAACCATGATGACAAGCTTATCCTTAGCAAGCTCCTTTAGTAAATTCATTATAGATATAGATGTTTCGCTGTCAAGAGCACCCGTTGGCTCGTCAGCAAGTATGATTTGTGGATCATTAACCAAGGCCCTCGCTATGGCTACCCTTTGCATTTGACCGCCAGATAAGGCACTCGGCCTTTTGTGTATATGCTCCTTAAGGCCAACCCTTTCAAGAGCTTTGATAGCCCTTTCTTCAGCATCGCCTGTATTTTTATTCGATAAAGTCAAAGACAGCTTTACGTTGTCAAGTATACTTTGATGATTAATTAAGTTGTATGATTGAAAGATAAAGCCTATCCTAACATTTCTGTAGTAGTCCCAGTCCTTGTCCGAAAACTGCCTCGTAGATCTGCCATCGATTACAAGGTCGCCCTCGTCATAGCGCATAAGACCTCCAACTATATTTAAAAGAGTTGTCTTGCCTCCACCCGATTCACCAAGTATAGAAACAAACTCACTCTCTCTAAACGAAATCGATACATTGTCCAAAGCCCTTTGCGAAAAGCCTTCAGTATGATATATTTTTGAAATATTTTTAAGTTCTAACATATTTACTCCTTTCTTATACTTATTACCCAATAGCCACCTTTGATAAATATATGTTTTCGTAAGCATAGATAAAAGGCAAACGAGACAAATAAAGCCCTCCTTACTAATAAAGTAAAGAGGGTGCTTTGATAAATTTTCCTTTTTTGCTCTAAAATATAAAAGAGCAAGTCTCAGGCGCAATTATGCGCTATTATTTAATATTGTGCTTAGCCATCTTTTCCTTGAAAATATCAGTGATGATGCTTCTAAGCTCTTCCCTTTCCTTTTCAGGCAAATCGCCCTCAAGCTTTGCAATTGCAAATAGGTCGGGACGTTCATTGGCTATCCTTTCAATAGTTTTACTAGTCGCGTGCTTCCTAACGAAAAAAGGAATCTTCTTGATCCAGCCGTCTGGCAATAGCGCAACAATCTTATCTGCCGCTTCCTTGTCGCTAATCTCAGCAGTAGATAGGCCTTTTTCTATTTGTTTTTGTTCTTTTTCAGTAAAATCTTTAATATCCATATTTACCTCCTAATGTATATCTTATAGCTAGTGTATTTTTACCTAATATATATACCCAGATTTATAAGAAATGCAAGAAAAGTTTCTGAATACAAAATATTTATAAATATGGTAATAGTTTGGCAATAAAAAAGAAGAAGGCGATTAACCTTCTTCTAATTGATTTATATTTATTATCACCAGCTCCGGCCTATTGAAAATACGTGGTATACGTGTAGACTCTCTGGCAAGGCCCCTACTAACTATCATTTCCCCGCCATTGTCAAAGCTATATCTTCCTCCCGCATATTTCGGTAGCCAGCCTTCGTCTGGCGCAAAAGTACCATTCAAAACGCCTGGGATGCGCCACTGACCGCCATGTGCATGGCCCGCGAGTATCAAGTCAAAGCCGGCGTCCTTATACAAATTCACAAAAGACGGGCGATGGGTCAATAGCATCGTAAAAGCTGTATCGTCTCTTTCATTTTTAGCACGTTCAAGCTCAGTCACCATGCCATCACCCTCTCCTGTGTAGCGTGCCTCGTCTGGATCGTTAAGGCCCGATAGACTGATCTCATTGCCATTAACAGCGGTGCGAATGGTCTTGCCACCGATGTCCTCAATGCCATTTGCTTCAAGCCAGTCAAGCATCTCGCCCACACGGCGGCTCCAATACTCGTGATTACCAGTGACGTAATAGCATGGGTAACGCTTCGCGATGGCTGTGAGAAATGTTTTTGTGTTCTCATCAGGTATCTCGTCGTCAAAGATGTCGCCGCCCAATAGAATCATGTCCGGCTTTTCTTTGTCCACCGCATCTATCAGCGTTTTTTGCCCTGCGCCATATTTGCACGAGTGAAGATCAGTGATAAGTGCTATGCGCATAGGAGTATTGATTTTATCTGAAGTGATGTTGTAGTGAACAGTTTTTAGACGCACGTCAAAAGCTAGTAGCGCGAGAGCTATTAGCATGATGAAGATGATGTATTTGATGTGTTTTTTCTGTATTTTCATTTATTGCTCCTTGAGTTTCATTAAAACAGTGTCAAAACAAAGCCGTCCACTGCTGCGACGACTATATACATAGGCACTGCTCTTAAAAAGGCTTCGATGTGCTTCTTAGGGTTTTGGTACATGGCTTTTCCTGGCACTTTGCTTAGTCTTATGCGTTTTGTATTTCTCCACCAAAGTAGGTCTATGACGAGTAAATCGAAGATGTTTAGCGCCTAACCTAGTATGAGTAAATTTATAAAGTTTTGCATAAAATCTTTTTCACGAATAAAGAATCCGAAAATTATGAATAATACTAAAAATACTACTAGATTTGCAAACCATGTAACGAGCTTATTAGCTTCGCGGAACTTGCCTTGGTACTCATCCACTTCTCTGATGCGTCTTTGCACTTCATCTGGATATGAGGCGTAGCTCTTAAGGTTTTTCTCGTCTGTTCCCGTGCCTAAAAAGCATAGGGCAAAAAATATTGTACACAAAATTATTATCTCTATAATTAACATTATTTATCACCTTTGCTTAATTATACCACATTAACAGTAGCTAATAAATATTTTATAATAATTTCAAAGCCATTTGCAAAATAAAAGCACCTATGATTATAGATGCCTTTCATAAATCTTACTTCTTCTTTAGCTCTTCGATGTTTTTATTAAGTCTATTAAGCTGCGTAATGATCATCCAGTTTTGCTCGATTAGTCCTTGCATACCGCTAAATCTTGTAGCTTTATATGTCTTATACATATCTTCTATTTCTTCTTCGTCAAAGTCTCCTAGTTTATAGCGCTCGATGAACTTTTGTAAATCCTCCACTTTCTTTTCTTCCTTTTCTCTTTTATCTCCAAACATTGATTTAACCCCTTTCTATATATTATTTCCTATTATAAATCTCGTCATGCGCCTTGTGAAGCAGGTACGAAAACTTCTTCGACTTCGACTCCATAAGACCATGCGATGTATTCTTCATTATGTAAGTGGCTTTGTAGGGCGCATTTACATCATCGTAGTAATCTTGTGCGAGCTTGTAATTTACCTGGTAATCCATATCACCGTTGATGTTTATATATGGCACTTGATAATCATATCTACCCTTGAGTGAAAATGCCTTAAATTCATCCGACTTATAAAAATCAAGATAGCTTTGTCTATCTCTATGGAAATAAGAAAGCCAGTCTTTTATGCTGTAATTTGGATTGAACAAGATGGTGGCGAGAAGAGAATAGTCCGATCCATCTTTCATCATACTGAGCCCATACTTATTTAAAATCTTGTTCTTCGCTTCAAGCGACTCCAAGCTGATTTTTTCTGGGTTTATCTTTTCAATGAGCTCGAGCGTTTCTTCATCGCCCTTCGACCATTTAAGTGCTTGTGCCTTAAAGGCTTTTTCATTTTCCACTATATCCACAAGCTGTCCAGACCCGATAAATGCCTCATAAAGCTCTGGATAGTCTAAGACGAGATTTGCTCCATATATAGATCCCCATGAGTGCCCTAAAATACTTATCTTCTCTACTCCAAGGTGCTCGATTAAAAACTCAGTAAGTTCCTTAGCGTCCTTCATAAGCATCGCTTTTGTGAGCTTATCAGCATTTTGACTTTTATCATAGCTTTTACCGCAGTTCCTTTGATCCCATGTCACAACAGTGTAGATGTCAGCCCATTGGCGTGTGAAAGCGTAGTCAATCTCACTTGTTGATGAGCCGGGTCCGCCGTGCAGGTAGAGTAGAACAGGATTGTTTTTACTCTCTCCATAGATGTTAATCCACTGCTTTGTGCCGTTGATGTCGATGTACATGGACTCGTTGATGCCGCCCTTAGGAGTGCGATTGTCTATAAAGTAGCCTATGGCGTGCGCCGCGAGTATTAGTAGCACAAGCGTAAATAGACTTAGCAGCAATACTTTTGTAATTTTAATAGCTTTTTTCATTTTTATAACATCCAAAATTTATACATGTCGAAGCTCACCATGACCAAGGCTTGTGTTATAGCAAGTAGCGAAGACATTGTAAATTTGCGTTTTTCATCTTTTAATGCGTCTTCGTAATTATTCTTATATCCAAAAAATACAGTTGCTGCCAAGAGTATTATCAAGGCCAAAAAGATTATGCTTTGCACTTTATAAGATGCTGCGCTCCCGATATCGCCTGTTCTATAGCCTTTGCTTAATCTAATAAATTCCACTAGTAAATTAATTAGTGCAAGTGCCATCATAGACGAAGTAAGGTACGAATATTTACGAAGTGGCTCAAGCATTATTTTGCCCTTTCTCTTTTTTATTGGGTCAATTATGACTCCCCCGATAAAGATTTTTAATAGTCCATATACCCCAGCTATTATAAAGAAAAGCATGCATAAGACATTGCAGATGGCTTTAGGAGTAGAGACGACAAAGTCTGAGAATTGTGTCTCAACAACGCCATCTTCCTCATACCACCAAGTCTCTAAATCCTCTTCACTGTATGAGCTCACGCCCAGCGCACCCAAAAAGGACAGTGGCCCTTCTATAATCCCACGAGTATTGAGAATTAACCCTTTAGGTACAGTTCTTTTAGTCTGAGCAAGCTTTGAGTCAGTGAACTTGCCATAGACAAGCTCGTACATATCGTAATTGTATGTGCTCTCGTGAGCTTGGTTAGTCATCACAAGCATGCCAATCCCGCTTATTGGGTCAAATTGCAGCATAGACGAGCACCCAAAAGTGTTTCCTCCGTGGCCAATGGTCTCGAGCGCATATTGACTTGAGAAAAAACCGTGATAATTCTTGGGAATATTTGTCGATCCGTAAAAGCTAGTCGCTGTATACATCTCATCGAGCGTACTTTGCTTTTTAAAAAGCGGCGATGGATGCGCCTCGTCAGGTGTAAGCGCACGCGCAAATGTCTTTAAGTCAGCAATAGTTCCGCACGCACTTCCCGCTGGGTAGAGATGAATGTAGCAGATACTAGGTCCGATAATCGCCTCACCAGCAGCATCGTAGCACTTTAGCTTCAGTCTTTCGTCAAGCATCCATGGCCTGTCATCATAAGTCGGACTTATCGAAGTATGCTTCATATTTAAAGGATCAAATATCGCCTTGTGAACATAGTCCACATAATCCAAGCCAGAAGCCCTCTCTACAATATAGGCAGCAAGCGCAGCAGACCAGTTTGAGTAGGCAGTGTGCTCACCTGGCTCATAAATTTGCTTAGGCTGCCTAATCGAAAGCGCCTCCTCAAGCGTCCCTATCTCACTAGGCTTAGTAGTTTGAATGAAGTATGTATCTTGAAAACCAGCCTTGTGATTCATCAAATCAATCATAGTGATGGGCTTGTCAAAACTTAAATTCTTAAGAAAATTATCAGGCAAATAGTTTTTGATGTCCGCATTTAAATCAATAAGACCGTCCTCATAAAGCTGCATCACACTCACCCATATCAATAGTTTTGATATAGAGCCCCAGTCATAAACAGTATCCATCTGAGACTTAATTTTTTGCTCTTTATCCATGTAGCCAAAAGCGTTTTGATATAAAACTTCGTCCCTGTCGTAAACAATCACATTCATCCCACAATTAGTTTTTTCATGTTCATTAAAATAATTTTCAATAGCTTCAGAAATTTCATCGTAGTTAAGCCCAGACGGCAAAGACTTCTCCGCAGCCTTTAAAATATCGCCTTGCATAATTATCAGATTGATAAACATTAACAAAAGCAAAAGCTTCGATACAAATTTACAAATACCCTTCATAATACACCTCCACCTTATAATTAATTTAATTGTATCAATGAAATGTATATGAAGTGTGAAGGAAGTGTTAAATATCTTAGTGGATTTGCATAAAAAAGAGATAGGCGTAAAACCCATCTCATAGACTATTTATTCACTTTAAAAACTATCGTGTACTTCACTAGCTGAGCAGAGCTCCACTTTTCATTAAGTACAGGAACAATTTGAACTAGCTCCCAGCCTTCACTTGCCTTTTCATTGATGATCTTTTTCACTTCATCAAAAGTGTCGGTTTTACCAGCCTTTAGGCCGCCTTCAATTTCTACGTCAATAAATTCGTACATAATATCCCCCTTCGTTTTGTTTATGTTTATATTATAACTAGATAAAAACAAATTTTCAATATTTATTTCTTTTTAATGCTCATGCCGACACTCATGCCAAGCATCATGCCAACTGATATACCGATGGCAAGATCACCATCCATTGCCGTTGAAGCGGCAACACCTAAACAAATGCCTATACTCATGCCCTCAGACATGTAGGTTTCTTCTGTTTTTTCGCTCTTTTCATCGCCTTGCCTCTTCTTAGCTGTTTGTATGATGTAGACCACTACTACACAAACTAGGAGTAGGGGTAGTATAATTCTTAAAATTTCCATGTATTTCTCCTTTGTTTATAATTGCTTTAAAATCATCCTTCATTAATTATATCAAGCATTTCTTCTCCGATTTCTTTGATTAAATCAACTACAAGCGCATTGCCCATAGTAAAATATCTATGCGAATTTACTACTCCATCGAGTTTAGTCCAATCATCTGGGAAAGTATTAATTCTTTCTGCTTCTACAGGTGATAGCACTCTTAAACGCATATTGCCTGGATCTCTAACTACATGACTCATTCTAGAAACGGTAGACTCGGATGTAACTATAGTTCTTGCTGGTCTATCTATTGGATCAGGAAATTGCATGCTACCCATACCGTACTTATATTGGTGTCCAGTGCGCGAAGTCTTTATCTCACGAAATCCCTTTTTCTGTTTCTCAAATCTTTCAATTTTTTCTTCGTCTAAATAAAATTTTTCATCTTCCATATTTTCTACTAGCAAATCTTTAAGGACAGCCTCTTTTCTACATTTAGGTACATAATCTGCCATATAGACTTTGCCTTCAAGCATAATCCCAGTCTTTCTAAAGCCTTTTTTAACGAAAAAATCATTTGAAAATTCTGTTAAATTTTTAAAAGTGTTTAGGTCAATTTTTGTCAAATCAGATACAGACTCATTATGCATAGTACTTGATAATGGCGCCATATTTTTTATAAATTCACTGATATTATCATCTTTTTTTATAATATTAGATACAGTCTCATAAAAATTACTTCCTTTTCTATATGCAAAAATGAAGATCCTTCTTCTACGCTGAGGATATCCATAATCTGCTGCATTTATCATTTTCCAAGAAACTCCAAAACCAAGATCGGATAATGATTTTAGTATAATACCAAAATCACGTCCAGTATTTTTTGTTTTCACTCCTGGGGATGCTAAGAGCCTATCTACATTTTCAAATAATAAATATTTCGGCTCCTTGCATTTTATTACTTCACGAAGTTCCCACCAAAGCACACCCTTTTTGCCGACAATACCTTTTGCGCCCGATGTGGCAACTGAATAGTCTTGACAAGGAAAGCCTGCCACTAATAAGTCCATATCTGGTATTTCTTTTTTATTTACTTTTGTAATATCTTCATTGCTTATTTGTGTTTGAGGAAAGTTCTTTTTATATATATTATAAGCAAACTGATTTTTTCTAGATGGCTCGTATTGATTAGCCCAAACCACTTCATATTGCTCGCTTGCTCTTGATAATCCAAGATGAAATCCTCCTACACCAGCAAATAAATCAACAACTTTTATTTTTGAATTACTCATGGTTTTTATTTATTCTTTGCCTTTCTTCATCAATAATTTTAATTGCCTCAAGTATTTCGTTTTCACTATACTCTATCGATAAAGTCTTGTCATCGATTGCTTCATACATTAATCTTTCTTTTTCTTTTAATCGTCTGTATATTTTCTCGTCTATATATCCAGGACGATAGCTATCTAAAGGCTCTGCTGCTGTTTGCAAATAGTAATATCTTGTATATTGATTTTGATCCAATCCCAAACGATGAATTCTATCTCTTGATTGGAGCATAAATGTCAAATTGAAATTATATTCAAAATAAACTGCATCATGAACTGTTTGATGTAATGAGATTGACTCACCTAAAGTTTGTGGATTTGATACCAAAACTTGAACATCTCCATCTCTAAACTCATCAATTAGTAAACTTCTTTCTAGTTTGTTAGTTCCACCATATACTAAGTTAACTTTAATTCCTTTTGCTCTTAATGCATCTCTTATTTTATAAAGTGTATCAATAAAAATTCCCCAAACAAGAACTTTTTTGCCTTCACTAACTAGCTTTTGTACAATATCAATTCCTGCTGCAAATTTCGGAGACATCATACTTTCTACATCAATTTCAGAGTATGAAATATTTGCACTGCCTTTACCGTTCTCATTTAATAAAGAGTTAAACTCTGCCTCTGAAATAGAGTATATATTACCATCGCCATCACCATCATCGTCATACGCCATTAATTCTTTATAATCGATTGCCTTGTTCACAAGAGATGGATTAGTTGAAGCTTGAATCAATCTAATTAATTGTGCCAAGCTTGAGTCTTCTTTTGAATATATATAATCAGCCAAAGCTAATTGTTCTTGGCTTGGATTCACGCTTATTATATTGTCATCTTCTGCTTTTGGAACATTTAAATCGTTTTTATTAGTTCTCCAGAAGAATGGATATAGTTTTTTATTAATTTCTTCAATTTGTCTCATTTTTGGATTATATAGAAAAGTAGAATCCCATCCAAAAAATGAATTATACTCATTGCCATATAATATGTGAAGAAAATTATAGATATCTTGATAAGTATTAGGAATAGGCGTACCTGTTAATACATACTTAAACTTAGGCTTTTTAGATAGCTCTAAAGCTTTTTCTGCTCTTTTGCCATTAGGATTTTTTATTCTGTGAACCTCGTCAAACACAAGCATTGTGTTTATATCAATGTTCTGCTCTAATTTTGTTAAATATTTAGGTAGAGATTCGTAGTTGACTAATACTAGATTAGTTACTCCCCACTTAACTGATAAATCATAGCTAAAATCTGCTGATGTTTGTGAATCTATTGATCTAAGCATTTTTTTATTACCAAAAACTGCCATAAACTCTCTCTTCCAGCTATCAAAAGCGTTAAGCGGCGATACAACAAGTATTCTATCTATCCTTTCATTAACTGGAGCATCATCTCTATTTAAATAAGCAAAAACCCCCAATAGCATAGCTGTTTTACCCGCTCCTGGAACAGAGAAGTTGGCTGCTCTAGCCATTTCATACATAAAATAGGCTGATCTTAAATGTAGTTCATAAAGCGGCCTATTTACTTCTGATTGAACAATTTCAGAAAATTCTTGATAAGAAATTTTCTTATCATTAGGGAACTCATCTATTTCACCTTTATAAACATCACCTAGTATCTTGTACTTTTCTATTGAATATTTATATTGTTGTAAGTACTCTGATACAGCCTTACTTACAATGACTTCTAAGCCTTTTCTTTCAGCTCTTTCTTTAGTAACTCTAATAATCCTTTCTATATCTTTGTATGTTGTTTCTTTACTTATAGTAGAATTATCTTCCTCAAAAAATATTGAAATATCACTGCCTGGTCTTAACTTACGATCACTAGCTGTTAGCTGTATTTCAGTATTATCTTCTCTTATTACAGTATCATCTATTAATTTAAAAATAATTGAATTTGTATGTTGATCATATTCTGTCTCATTGTCATTAATTCTATCAATATTAACTATTGTTGATTGAGATTGATATTTAGCAATTTCTTCATATGCTATTTCTGATACTTCTACGACCTTTACTCCCTCTTCTTCATCGTTCCATAATCTTTCAAATCTTTCTTGATTAGACTTTATTCTATACTTAACAGCTTCACTAATATCCCATGACGTGTCAACGCTTATGCTTTCATAGTTTATGTTCATACCACTTTTTGTTTCGTTGACAGATCCATTGAAAAATACTTTTTCATTTCCAGATGAAATAATGCCAAACTTATCATGAAAAATTCCTTTATTAGTAAGAGCAATTTTTATCCTTGCTCTTCCCATGGCAATCATAAAGGCTAAGTTGCCAAGCTGCTCTTGAGTTTTTAGTGTAAGCCTTTCATTTCTTTCTGCTAGCTTTAATGGTTTTATCTCTTCAAGTAAATTGTATCCTGCTTTAATTCTGTCATAATCTTGCTTACTTATCTCTTTTGAAATGATAAACTCTAAATTACCGCCATTTTTTGCTAGTTCTTCTAAGCTGTCTGAATATAAATCTAAACCAGATGTGCTAAAATAGCCAGAAACACGTTGATATAGCTCAGCTTCTCTAAGAAGTGGTCTGTAAAATCCCTCAACTAAATTACTAGTATATTCTGGTTTAATTTTTTTCTTTAACTCATTAGAAAATGCCATAATTATATATCCTTATTTAAACGATATAAAATGTCATTTATATCTTTAATAACGTCTCTTGCTTGTATGTGCTCATCTGCAGTTAGTTCTGCAAAATCTTCTGCATCAATCTCTGATAAAGAATCTCTAACATTTTCTAGTTCTATCAATGCTTTAGTTCTTTCATTTATAATTTTACCTTTAACAATAATACTATTCGTAGATGTTGTTAGTGAACACATACTTCTTTGTGCTTCAGAGTTTTCATTAAATAAAGTTTTTAGCTCGTTGGACGTTTTCAATGGATTTTCGTCAAATATATCCATAATAACATCAACCTTTTCATCAGCAGCGTCTAAAAAATATTGTAATCTTTCAGTATCTTTCAAAATATTGTTTTTTAAGTCTCTCATAACACGAGTTGTATCGCTATCAATATCAATTGCCTTAGTTGATATCATGTATACTAAAACAGCCTCTTTTATGGCTTCTTTATCCTTTGATTTTAATTTAGTTATAGTATTTTCTATTTCTTCTATAGGTCCATCTAGCTTTAAATCTCTTGCTAAATAAAATTTATCAATAGGATTACCTCCTGGAGATACAATTTCAATAAATTTTATGATTAATTCTGCTAATCTTATATCTCTATTAATACCTTTAGCACTCTTAACACCAGATGCTTTTTTATACTCATCAATAGTCATTAGCTTTTCAACTTCTATTGTGTTATAAACATCAAAGATACGATCAATCGGGTCATAATTAACTCTTTCTTCACGACCTAGCTGTAAATCAAGCTCTAGCTCTTTTATTATTTTCTCATCATATTTAGATTTTACATACAAAGGTAAAATTATTGCATTAAAACATCTATCCTCATTGTTTTCTCGTGCAATCATTCTTAAAGCCGTAAGTCTTCTATTACCATCTATTACTCTGCCATCTGGAAGAACTACGCCTGGTTCTTGTTGTAACTTATCAAGAATAGATTGCTTAGTCTCTTTCATCGCTTGTACATTAGATTCGTAGATAAATTTCTCAAAAATCATATTATATTCTGAATCCCCGGGTTCTGTACATAACAAGCCATTAGTTGAGCTGTATTTTTTATAAGCTGTATTAATACGGCCATTTTGATTATTATAATATAAATATTCTAATGGTATGGCATAAACACTATAAATGTCATTAACTTTGCCACGAATTGATAATTTTTTTGTCTCACCTGTTTTATCTAATTTTTCATCTTTTGCCAATTGTAACAGATTCTTATACTCCATATACTAAACACCTATCCTTTCCTTTAGATTCTACCCACATTTTATTCCTAAAAATTATAAAATGGACTCATTTTCATAAGTCCATTATACTATATTTATAAACAAAATTCCAATGTGATTTGTTAATCTTATTACCTTGTATTAATATTATTCTTATTTTATCTAAACAATCCCTCCACCTACTCACTCTCTCATCATATAATACTCATCGCAGAACTTATCCCACTTCTCTACATATTCCTCATGTTCAAGCAAGATTAAGTCTTTTGCTGAATATATATTTCTTTTTCTTGCTTCATCAAAGAAGTAGTCGAAGCCATCGAAGTCTTCGCTAAAATAAGCGTAGACGTGCTTAAATCCAAGGATATAAGCAAGGTAGAGGCGTGTGTGGCCATCTAGGGATGCGTATATTTCCTCATGCTTCGCAATGGGAATAATCACGTCTTCTTCTCTCGTAACAAAGGTCTTTACTGCTTCTAATTTATCTTTATCGACAAAGAACTGTATTGGCTGAATTTTGTCTAGATCAAGCTTAAAAGGCTCGACGTCTTTGAATTGCTTCACTATTTTGCCGCTCTCGTCATAAAACTTTGTGATGTGCTCTGCGTTGAAGCGAAACTCGTCTATAACCTCGTTGAAATATGTTTTATCTCCTTTTATTATTGCCTCGCTCTGTGATATGATTTTAATCTCTATGAGTACATCGCCATCTGCAAGGTAGCAGCCGTGCTGATTGAGTGCTTCTTGACTGAAACGATGGTCGTTGTAGGTATTGATTCTAGTTATGTTCATTAACTCACCACCTAAATTACTTGTTAAGTCTATTTTCTAAGTATATAATTTATTTTATCATTTTATCGGAACAATAGCAAGGCTATCGGAATGATATATCTCATTTTGCGGAACGATTGACATGAACATGGTAAAGTAGTATAATAACATAAAGAATATTCATAGTATTTATAGGAGGCGTTTTATGTATAAATCTAAACGAATTATTGCTCTTCTTCTTTCTTTGATGCTTATAGTTTTAACATTTGCTGCTTGTGCAAATAAGGATGAAGAACGCTATACAAAGGCTGAGCTTGAAGGGATGGATGCGCATGAGCTCTATGAATTGTTAAAAAAGAATGGTTTAGAAGTGGGCGCTGACATTAAGGAAATTATTTCTGATAAGAAATTGGAAGAGTACATCAAAGAGGATTTTGATTTGCTTATAGAGGGTGCTTGCTCAAGGAGTGATATGGCGTACAAAAATCTGGCTGATGAAGTGGAGAAAGTTTACAAAAAATTGATTAAGGAGTAGTTTTTACTTAGTGGTCGATACAAAAATGGCGATAGATTTTGATTCTATCGCCTCTTTTTATTTTAATTAAATAATCTAAGTATAAAAATCGTAATTCCTACAATCAATAGAGTGACTGCTACCCATAAAAAAACAACTATAATTTGTTGATATGGCCTTTTTGCTCTTTCTTCAATTTTCGCAATCTCGTCTAATCTTTTGCCTTCGGTAAATGCTAGAATCTCCTTGTATGTTTGAATATCATTATCTTTCTTGATTTTCTCAACTTTGATTGCAAAAAACATAGCACAAGCCACTAATACAAAATATGGAATAAAGCCATACAAGCCAATGAATTTAAGCATTGGCATCAATGAAATTATTGCTATTAAGAAAATAATCACCATCATCCAAGAATAGAAGTTCAATTTTTTAACTTCTTCTGAATTAATTTCCTTTTTCATTTCTTCAAGATCTCCTTTAATTAAATTATCAATTGATATTTCAAAAACTTCGCTTAGTAATACAATACTATTTATGTCGGGATAATTTTTATTGTTTTCCCAATTCGAAATAGTTTGTCTCGTAACATATACTCTTTCTGCAAGTTCTTCCTGAGATAAACCTTTTTCATTTCTGTAATGTTTAATATGATTGCCAAGCTCCATAAATCTATACCTCCTTTCATGATAATTATAATTGAGATCTTATATTATTTCTATCAAAGCTTCTTTACATTTGCATATATTTTCTGTGTCAAAAGCTTTTTACACTAGCTAAATTAATGGGTTAGAAGTGTTTTCCAGATTAAATTCAAAGTTATCTAAATTTCCTTCTTGATTAATTCTTCATATGCCCTTCACTCACCCAAATACTTTACATATATTTGACAAGGGTTCCACTCGTCCCATAAATCTGGGAATACTTCTAATTCTTTATATCCGACTGCTTTATAAAATTTATTCGTTATGTCGTACTCATCGTAATGGCCGGACTGAACGGTTTTTACCTGTGTGTAAGTGTAGCCTAAGCTCTTTGCTAAGTCTTCATAGGCTTGGTTTAACTCTCTTCCAGCTCCATGATGGTGGAATTTCTTTTTCACGCCCATAACAAAGATCTCTGCACAGTCTGGGCTGCTTGTGCCAAGGACGATGAAGCCTACTAGTTCGTCATTATAAAAGCTTGCTAGAAATGGCTTTTCTTGTGACTCTTGAATGTAATTTTCTGTGCTCTCTGGCAAGCCGAACCATTCTGGCAGGTCCATAAGCACTTCTCTTGCGATGCTTTCTTTTTCTTTTTTATCTATAATTTCTTTTACAATAAATTTCATACTATAATTATATTATCCTTTCATCTGTATTTATATGCTCTACGCCATTTTATAAACTTTCCTATCTATAGAATATTACCACTTTTGAATTTCTCCACTCATCTTAGATGCAAATAGAATATCGTAGATATAAAGCTGGATAGTCAGCATAATCAATATAGTAATAGTCCACAGAATTACTGGCTCATATAGGCTATATTTGCCTTTTGTCTGAAATTTTCCAAGCAATGAATCGGAAAATGATCTACTAAGTAATTCATATACTCCATAACCTAGTACTGCTCCAAAAGTATTCGTAATCAAGTCGTTTATATCTGTAGTCCCAAATCCAAACATTTGAATGATTTCTATAGACAATGAAAATAGAAATCCAAGCAAAAAAACTTTGGAGAAGCTATTATATTGCTCATAGAGTAGTGGCAGAAAAATTCCTAATGGAAGAAACAAAATTACGTTTAAAACCGCATCTTTAGGCCCTCTAATCATATCTATAAAAGGTATCAATGAAAATCTCGGTGAAAAATTTGCTTTTAAACAAACACCTGTTGCAGACAAAACTCCGACAAGATAAAAAGAAAATATAAAAGTCAAAATTATATGTCCTTTGCTTGACCTATTGCCAAATGATTTTAATATTATAAAATATAATATTAGTAATGCCATAATAGGCAGATATCCACTTATTACGTGATTGAAAATAAATTCTAAATCCATAAAAATTCCCTCCTTTTTATTGTAAACACATTGTATCATGTTTACTTTAACTATATTTTCCCTATATTTCTTTTAATAATTTCAATGCCAAATACAATTTCCCAAGATCGTGGTTGGCGCTATTAAGTCCCTCTACCTCATAAGAGCTCTCATCTAAAACATCTCCTGCTTCAAGAAAGTTATAAAGCTCAAAGCCATAAAAATCACAAGCTGCTTGTACGCCTGCAAGCTCCATCTCTACTGCTATGCAGCCTTCTGACTTTCTCTTTGCGACAAGCCCGCGCGTCTCACGCAGCACAACGTCCGTAGTCCAGACCTTTCCCTTGGTGTATGGAGCTTTTTCCTTGATAAAAAATTCTTCAAGCTTATCATGATTTTTAATAGCAATGTAGTCTGAAGGAGCGGCATAATAATAAGATGCGCCCTCGCCCCTGTAAGCCTCTGTGGGTACAATGTACTTGCCAAGAGTCTTTTCTTTGTCAAGGCTGCCGCAAGAACCAAACATAATAAATTTATTTGCACCTGTAAGCCAATTGACTTCATTACATTGTGATGAAGCAAGAGCCGAGCCCATCATGCTAAGGTAGAAGGCAAATTCTTGACCTTCAAAATGGCTTTTATATATTGGAATTGAGCCATTCGGTGAGCCTACTTTAGCAATTTCTTGGCACTCAAAATTATCGAGTAAATATTCTACTATGCTTTTTGAAAATATTACCAAGCATTTATCTATTAAATTTTTCTTCTCGCCATAAAAATGTTCTAGACTTGTAATTGGCTCTGTGTCTATATCGTAACTATCTATTATCATAATTTTTCCTCCTATAATTCCTTAATTAAGTAAGCTACAGATTGACCTTCATTTTCACCCTCATCTTGCCCCTCACTTTGACCGTCATTTTGACCGACATTTTGGATGACATTTTGAGTGGCATTTTAAGTGACATAATTTAAATTTTCACACTTTTCACGATTAACTCACGATTAATTTCAATTGATCTTATCTATCATATCCTTTCATCTGTAATTATATGCTCTACGCCATCATGCTCCGAGCTAAGATATTCTTTCATAAATGTCGGGTATGCTTTGCATTTATCGAGCTCATCTATCTGCACCCAATGCATTGTCTCTTTAGCACCTGACTCTGTAGTGCTTTGGCTTGTAAAGTCTCTTTTGCCCATGGGCTTCATCATATAGTAGAATGTAAGCTCATGGAAGTCCACACCTTTTAAGCCAGAGCTTCCGATGAAGAAGTTCTCATGTATCACGGCAAGGTAATCTACCTCGTAGTTAAGTCCTGTCTCTTCAAATACTTCTCTCTTCACGGCTTCTTCTGATGTCTCGCCCATGTGAACCGCTCCGCCAACTGAGTAGTAATAGTCGTCCTCATCATTTCTTGCAAGTAGCACGCATCCCTCTTCTACTATGATGGCTGCTGCTCTATATCTAAATGCTTTTTTATCGTTAATAATTGCGCAATTATGCTCCATAATTTTCTCCTTTATATACTTTCTCATCTAAGAACCGTAACTTATGGTTCAAATGCAAACAGGTTCCCAAGCTGAATTGAAAATCCAAGTGATTTATACATTTGTATATCGCATTGTGCACAAGCAACAGTCATTGAACTTATATCACTTGACTTATATGCAAATTGGACTAGCTGGCGTGCTATTCCTTTATGACGAAAGTCAGGACATATGAAAAAATCTTCAAATATTCCACTTGGCATATAGTCAAAAGTTGAATAACCAACTGTTACTGAACAGCAGCCTACCAATGCATCACCTTCCCATGCTCCGAAAAATAATATTTCCCCTTTGCTGATTGCATCTTTCAGACGTTTCTTGGATATATCATTTGGTATATCCTCTCCTATTTCTGCTTTATACTGCTTTTGAAGTTCCCACAAAAGATCTATGTGTGAAGCGTCTATTTCCTTGTAATCCATTCATAACCTCCATATAAATTCCGATTATATTATAAATTCAAATTCTTATTTTCTTGTACAATAATGCTATAGTCTACACATGGCTTGCGTGACAAGTATAGATAAAATTATATTTTCCAAAATCTTCATAAGTTGAAATATATTTATTCTCAATTATTTCTAAATTTTTCTAACATTTTATTGAGAACTAATGCATTTTCATATTCTTCAACAAATGCATCTTCTTTATACTGAGGAAAATTTGGGATATTTGGTACTTTTAGATTCTTTAAATACTCTTTTCTATTATACCATTTATTCCTAATAAATTCTATACGCTATTCTTCCTATTCAAATAATAGTACTACTTCAAAGAATTCCTATCTATAGAACTATTACTGTAGGCTTCTTGAAAAATGAAAGGGTAGAATTTGTGAAATTTATGACTATATATTTAGCCAAACAATAAATTTAGAAAAGGTATCATCATATTTATCATATTATTAAAAATAAGGAATTAAAAAAGCGATAAATGTAAATCAATGATAACCTTACAAATCGTACTGGGAATAAATTGGAAAGAAACGCAATAATCGTTGCTTATATTTATTAAAAAGACTTGACATATTTCGTTTACAATAGTATAATTGTTTTGAGTATACTAGTTTACATTTGTAGACAACAAAGGGGGGGAGAGGAAAATTAGCACAATAGAACTTAATACTTATATCACAGATGCTGAATGGGAAGTCATGCGTGTAGTTTGGGCAAATGATCGAGTAACTAGTAAAAAAGTCATTTCCGTATTGCAAGAAAAAATGGACTGGACACAATCCACTATCAAAACGATCTTAGGTCGATTAGTTGAAAAAGGCGTACTAAATACAGAGCAAGAAGGTAGAAAGTTTATTTACACTGCCAATATTGAAGAGACAGAAGCCGTAATGGATTATGCAGAAGATATTTTTAACCGTATTTGCAATAAGAAAGTCGGAAATGTAATAGGAAGCATCATTGAAGATCATGTTTTAAGCTTCGATGATATAGACCGACTAGAAAAAATATTAGAGATGAAAAAATCTTTCGCAGTAGAAGAAGTGGATTGCAATTGTCCAGAAGGACAATGCAAATGTCATTTACATCATCATTAAGAATAAGGAGGAATTTAAAATGA
>OASD01000227.1_pt1 | contig 27678 bp, 27 predicted proteins | sample 1475531 | NCBI WGS metagenome assembly OASD01 (sample SAMEA3360668, study PRJEB22359) | human gut metagenome | biome: ENVO:urban biome; feature: ENVO:human-associated habitat; material: ENVO:feces | place: Bangladesh | collected 2011
ATGGTGTTTTAGCCGTATTGATTATCTCTGCTATACTAAGTCTAATTTGCTGGTTTTTGCTGAGACGCAAAACATATTTGTAAAGTATTTGTGATACCCCAGTATGATTTAAAGCAGAATTTCTTTGTTGGCTTATTAAAAGGCTGATTCCTTTCAATAATTGAATAGCTTCAGCGGCTACCTTCACAGTATGAGAGTTAGAATATTCAAAGGGCGCTGATGTCAAGATTATGGACAGTATCATCAGCTTTTGAAGCAACATCATGAAGATCAGCCATTGATTATTGTTGCTGGTGGAATTGGCATTACACCATTTATATCTATTGCTCAAATGGCAGTGGAAAGACAACAAACAGTGACGTTTCTTTACTCAACTAAACACGAAAAGGATGCTATTTATTTAGATGAATTGACGAAGTTTAATCAAAGCGATATTTATTTCAAACATCAAGTAGGGCGGTTTTCTGATACACAAATTGTGGACATAATGTAAAAAAATGGTATCTATTTGCTAGCTGGTCCGCATGCCATGACCAAATATTGGCGAAATTTTTTTGAAAAATAGAGGCGTGGTGGATAGCAGTATTTATTTTGAACCCTTTGAGTGGTAAGCCGATAAGCTATTAGCAGCTATTAATGTAAAGGAAAGCACATTATGTTAACTCGAAATTACTAACAATTCTAATGTTAGAAAGGTAGACAAAAAATGAGGCTATGGCACGAATCGTTAATTACAAAATTACCACGTCAACAATTGCTTGGACAACATAGAGAGTGCTGTGCACTTCGTGGCGGCGGGTGGGGGAAAAGGCACGCAACAGTGGATTATGTCTTTATTTACTCTCCATATAAATTGTTTAGATACCACAAATTAGTTATGACGGAGATGTTAAATCGCGGATACAAACCGAATGAAAATTGGCTAAATCCTTTGTATCGTGGAAATAATATGATTCCTTATAAGTCCCTGCCTATTGAAGTATCAACTTATCCTATTTATCCTGAACACGACCATAATTATTTAATTGAATGTATTGAAAATTTGAGAAAAAAAGGTATTGAAATAAAATAAAAACATCATTCGTTGTGGGGTTACACATGAACAATTGCACAAGACTTATAAGAGATATTTTCTAAGTATAAGTTTAATTTTGGATAAAAGAGTTATAAATAGAATGAAAATAATTAGTAATAGACAAGTTGTCTTTGGAAAATAATCTTGACATCAGCGCCATCCACATAAAAAGTATTTATCTAAAATCAACTTTAATACTATTAACAATGAAAAGGAATATTTATAATTATCTGGTTATGTACTAGTTACCAGACTAGGTTGTCGCTACATTTGAATTTGAAAAAGGTCTATAATTACATAATAACCCCTCGAAAAGACTATTAAAGAAGCCCACGTTATCCAGTTACCAGGTAATGGGGGTTGTTTTTTTATAAAATGATATAATACTCCCTAGATAGGAGAAAACGTATGTCTAGACAAAAAAGGTCGAGTAGACATTCTAAGAAAAGAAAGCTTGTCTCTTGTTTTTTTGGTTTACATGGGAGTGTTTGTACTTTTTTTAAAAGGGTAGAAATACTGGAAAAAGATTGTAGAGGTATTAAAAAAAAAGAAAATGTGGCAGTTCTTGATATCGAGCATGGCTATTCTATATTTTCAACAAAAGAAGAAGCTTAAGCAGAGTTGATCTACTGCTTAAGCTTTTTTACTTATTAAGGATTTTTCAACCGTAATGTGTTGGATACCAGCTTCTTCGAAGATTTGGCCGACTTCTTGATAGCCATTATTGAGATAGAACTTAAGTACCCTTAGTTGAGCATGGAGAGAAATAGATTTGAAGCCCTGCTCTTGAGCGAAATCTTCAGCCTCTTTTAGGAGGATGCTACCCAGACCTTGACCTTGGTAGTTATCGAGCACGGCCATGCGTTGGAGTGTAACTTGTGTCAAGTCTATGTTAGGAAGTAGTCGTACGGTTGCTGTAGCCTGGCCCTTGTCATCATAGAGGACAAAGTGAATGCAGTAGGCTTCATTGGCATCAATATCGACGGAGCGAGGAACTCCTTGGACCTTAACGAAAACGGTGTTTCGAATAGCCACAGCATCTAGATAAGTCTCTGAAAGTGTATCTCTTGTATGTTTGATAATCATAGGAATAGTGTAGCAAAGATTATAGTCTATCATCAAGTTTTTGATAGGTTTTATGCTTTAATTTTTCGGCTGTTTGCATCTTGGAAAGGACGGTTATTTTCAAATCCAAGAGTTTGGGAGAATTTTTCCACCTGTTCCTTACTGACAGTTTCTTGTCTTTTGAAGACAATCCAGTTAACACCTTCAGTACAAGGTGGTGTTGTCAATGAGCCTTCAAAGTTGTAATAGTCCTTGCTTTCAGGATAGAAATCATCAAGTGAGATAGCCTGAGATAAATTCGTTTCAGTATTGGCGGCTTGAGGCATTTTATCCCAGGTTAATTGCAAGGCTTGGCTTTTATCTCCATAGTTATAGAGAACTGAGACAACTGTGATTTTTCCATTATCCATCTTGTAGACGAAATGCCCTTCGAGAGGATAGGTTTTGCCATCTATTTCATTCTCAGCTGGTGCGTGAAAATGGAATTGTTGCAACTTGTAAACTTCCTTACCAACTGTTAGGGTATTCTTTGGATTTTTAAAGCTGACTTCAATGGTGTGACCATTGTTCTTAACATGGGCTTCTGATTCTTGATTATTAAGGTTTAGTTCTGGAAGATCAACGTCCTCAGATCCTGTGATATTAATGGGAGATTGTTCCTTACCCGTCTTGCTGAGTTCACAATCTTTAGAAAGGTCACCCCAATGTTCAGGACCAGTTATACCCGTATAGCCCCATTGGACCTCTTAAGACTTAGAGGTTTTACTTTTAGTTTCAGACTGGAAGGCTACGAGTAGGATGGTAGCTGCTATAAGAGACAATAATCCAATTAGCTTAAAACTTTTCTTATTCATCTTTTCTCCCTATAGGCTGTTATTTTTGTCATGACTGCTAGTTGACCTGTTATTTGTAAACTAGCAGTCAGACGGTGACAGGGTGTTATTTCTCTAAGGTACTTCTGAAAGTGAAGTGTTTGGAGAAACCGAACAGAAACACCTTTATTTTATAGATAATATGAAAGATAGTCGAATATAAATTATAGTTTATTTAGAAAATTATAATGAAAAGCAAGTGTTTTACAAAAAGAAAAGAACTCGCTATTGCGAGCTCTTTATTCATTTTATCCCAAAGCATCATCCATTGAAAGAACTTCGTGGAAGACGCGTTGTGTCAATTCTGTCTTTTGTTCTTTAGTAAGGTATTTAGTGTTGACACAGTAACCTGAGATACGAACGATAACATCTTCACCATTCATAATCTTGTCATAAACATCTTTAAGGTCCATGACGTTCAAGTTAACGTGTTGTCCACCATTTTCGAAGTAACCATCAAGGATAGTTACCAAGTTATCAACTTGTTCATCAAATGTCTTACCAAGAGCGCGTGGAGAAACTTGAGTTGTAAGTGAGATACCATCTGCAGCATATGAGAAGTCAAGGCTTGCAAGAGAGTTCAAGTTTTGTAACCAACCACCACGAGCTTTGTTAGATGGGTTGGCACCTGGTGAGAAGAATTCAAGTTTAGAAAGGTTTACGGTACCATCTTCGTTGAGGTAAACACCTTTGTGAACTGGAGAGTTACCAGTTTGTTTAGAGTAAGCAACGTTTGAAGTGATTGTAAGAAGTGATACAGTAACTTCAGCGTTCTTGTAAAGTTTGTGGCTACGAAGACGAGTAGTGTAAGCCTCTACCAACCATTCGGCAAGTTCGTTAGAACGAGGGTCATCTTCACCCCAACGAGGGAAGTCACCAGTTGTTTCGTAGTCGTAGATGTAACCATCTTCGTCACGGATTGGTTTAACGGTAGCATATTTGATTGCTGACAAAGTATCAACGGTATTAGCGAAACCACAGATACCGAATCCCATGTTGGCACGTTGTTTAGTTGGCAAGAATGCCATTTGAACAGCTTCGTAGTTGTATTTATCAGTCATGTAGTGAATGATGTTAAGAGCATCTACGTAAGTTGAAGTCAACCAATCAAGAGATTTTTCAAAGTTAGCTTTAACAGTTTCGAAATCAAGGATTTCGTCACGAACTGGTTCGATGTCAAATACTTTGTAGTCTTTGTGAACATCATCGTAACCACCGTTTAAACCAGTAAGAAGAGCTTTAAGGACGTTTACACGAGCACCAAAGTATTGGATGTTGTGACGTTGTTCTTCGTTTTCTGGGTCAAGTGGTGATACACAACATGAGATACATGACATTTCACCATAACCGTCTTTAGCCATTGTTGTTACACCTTCGTATTGGATTGAAGAGTGTTTGTGTGACATTTTCATACAGTAGCGACGGAATGAATATGGCAATTTATCAGTCCAAAGAACTGTCAAGTTTGGTTCTGGAGCGTTACCGATGTTGTCAAGTGTGTGCAAGAAACGGTAGTCCATTTTAGTAACACGGTGACGACCGTCAGCACCCATACCAGCCATAGACGTAGTGATGAATGTTGGGTCACCAGAGTAAAGTTCGTCATAAGCTTTAGTACGAGCAAATTTTACAGTACGAAGTTTCAAGACAAAGTCATCGACAAATTCTTGGATTTCTGATTCTGTGAAAGTACCACGAGCAAGGTCACGTTCAGCAAAGATATCAAGAACGATTGGCACACGTCCAAGAGAAGTAGCAGCACCGTTGATAACACGACATACGGCCATGAAGGCGATGTTTACCCATTGGATAGCTTCTTTAACGTTCATGGCTGGTTTACGGACATCAACACCGTAAAGGTCACCAAGTTTAACAACTTCACCAAGAGCTTGGTATTGCATGTTAACTTCTTCGCGCAGACGAATAGATTCTTCGTCGATTTCAGTGATAGCGTTCCAGTCGTTAACTTTTTCTTGCATCAAGTAGTCTGCACCATAAAGAGCAAGACGAGCATAAACACCGATGATACGTCCACGAGAGTAAGCATCTGGAAGTCCAGTTACAGTGTGTGCGTGACGTGCACGACGGATATTTGATGTATAAGCGCGGAAGATACCGTCATTTACTGTAGTTACATGTTTTGTAAAAATTTCGTGAACAGCTGGGTCAGGTTCATAGCCATGTTCCTTGAGAGCTGTTTCTGCCATACGAATTCCGCCTTTTGGCATGAAATTCAATTTGAACAACTCATCATTTTGAATACCGTAGATTAATTCATCGTCTTTTGAAATATAGCCGGCAGGAATATCTGCGATTGATGTTGGACGAGTGTCCATTGGGAAACGAGTTGCTTCGTATTTAGCTTTAGTGTCTTCAATGATTTTCTTGATTTTAAGAGAGCGTTTAGTAGCTGGTGCTAAGAAGCTTTCATCACCATCATATGGTGTGTAGTTAGCTTGAACGAAGCGAGAAACGCTGGCTTTTTCTTTCCAGTCAGTACCTTTAAAGCCTTCCCAGGCTTTTTCGAAAACATCTGCATTTGTTTTAACAGTCGCCATAATGAGATTTCTCCTTAAATTCTAGTAACAAGTCATCTGTTACATTTACAAGTATAAGTTTAGCACAAAGGAAGCGTTTTCCTAATCAAAAAAATTGGAAAAACAAGAATCTTTTCTAGTACAGTTTCAGAAACTCGGGTAACTGTACTAGAAATTTGTAAGTTTTGCTTGAAAGCAATGAAAATTGTTATAATAGAGTTAGAAAGGACTGGATGATGCTTATTTTTCCATTAATTAATGACACTTCTCGAAAAATTATTCACATTGACATGGATGCTTTTTTTGCATCAGTGGAAGAAAGAGATAATCCAGACCTCAAAGGGAAGCCTGTGATTATCGGTTCTGATCCGCGTAAGACAGGTGGACGAGGCGTCGTATCGACATGTAACTATGAAGCCAGAAAATTCGGCATTCATTCTGCCATGTCTTCAAAAGAAGCTTACGAGCGTTGTCCACAGGCTATTTTTATTTCTGGAAATTATCAGAAATACCGAGAAATTGGAATACAAATTCGTGAGATTTTCAGATGTTACACAGATCTTGTTGAGCCCATGTCGATTGATGAGGCTTACTTGGATGTGACCGAAAATAAGCGTGGCATCAAGTCAGCGATTAAAATCGCTAAAATGATTCAATATGATATTTGGCAAGAAGTTCACTTGACTTGTTCAGCCGGTGTCTCTTATAACAAATTTCTAGCTAAACTAGCTTCGGATTATGATAAACCGAAAGGTTTAACCTTAGTGTTGCCAGAAGATGCGCAGGATTTCTTGAAAAAATTACCAATTGAAAAGTTTCATGGTGTTGGTAAAAAATCAGTTAAAAAACTACATCAAATGGGTGTTTTTACGGGGGCGGATTTATTAGAAATACCAGAGATGACCTTGATTGATCATTTCGGGCGCTTTGGTTATGATTTGTACCGTAAAGCGCGAGGTATTTCAAATTCACCAGTCAGACCCAATCGTATTCGAAAATCTATTGGGAGTGAACGTACCTACAGTAAATTACTGTACGATGATGCTGATATTAAGTCGGAGATTTCAAAAAATACACGTCGAGTTGTGGACAGCTTAATGCGAAATAATAAAGTTGGTCGCATTGTTGTTTTGAAGGTTCGATACGCGGATTTTTCGACTTTAACCAAGCGTAAAACACTAGATGAAGTCACCAATGATTTCGAGGTGATTGACCAAGCTGCTCATGCGATATTTGACAGCTTAGAAGAATCAAAATCTGGTGTGCGTCTTCTGGGCGTTACTATCACGGGATTAGAAGATAATATTCGTCCGTTAAATCTCTTTTAAAAATTAAAATACCGTCTTAGCTCAAGTTCTGAGACGGTATTTGATTTCTTAAAAGTTATTGATTAACACTTTCAGAATCAGTCTCATCGTCTTCTTTGTCTAATAGCTGTGCTGCTTTGTTGTACACATAAGCATAAAGCCCCAAAAAGACAAGTGGCAAAACGATATTGAATGGTGAAAGTGGAATATTAAGATATACACTCAAGGCAAAGCTTGCAAGATTGTAAACAACAGTATAAATCAAGGCAATGCGGTAAGATGATAAACTTGGAGAATTGTCTTTGATTTTTAATAAGTTTTTGAATGCTAAAACAGCTACAATGATGTTAACAACAAGAGCAATAACTGCAATGATAATAATGCCAACATTGGTAGAAGCTTCAAGAATTCGGAATTTCTCAGCATCAAGTTGTTCTTTAAACTTATCAAGGTTATTAACGACGATATAATGGCTAATAACACTCCAAACTTTGCTTAGCGCAGCAAGAACATTTACCCAAGCGATAAAAAGCGTCCAAGAACGCAAAGATTGACGAATTTTTTCATAAGAAACCATTTCAAACCTCCTAAAAACAATGGTAATCCTATCATGATAGTACAGATATTATAACACAATTTCCTTATATGTAAACACTTTTCTGTCAAGAGATGTTATATCAAGAAACCCTTTAGTTTCAAGGATTAAATCGTTTTAAGCCTCTAAATGTTTTAAGTGTAAAGCTATTCTATCATCTGAAAATTTATATTTATACAAAATAAATGCATAAGAAAAACTAGGAATTTAGTGCTAAATTAACCTAGTTTTTTATTATTACTTTTTGAAAAATTGTTCGATATCTTCTTGAGTGATACCAATCATTGGATCAATAAATGGAAGATTTTCTTCTGTTAGACGGTATTCTTTGACGTTATCTGGTTTGTCTTCGTTAAAATCAAGGCTAAGTTGAATCACCTTTTCGGATTTTTCTTCTTCAACGTGAGCAGAAGAAATTGCTTTATCTGCCTCATTTTGGCTTTCTTTTGCTTCGTCTGGATTTTCTATCGTTTCTGAGTTGTCAAGGTCTTCTGGATTTGTTGTGAAGCGTTGGACGAGATAAGTCTTGCGTTTAGAGCCTTCATTTTTTATGGCGTAATCAAAGGCAGCAATCTCTCCCAACATGACTAATTTACTCTTAGAGCGGGTAATGGCTGTGTAAATCAGATTGCGTTGCAAAAGACGACGACTTTGGCGCGTAATTGGCAGAATAACTACTTGGAATTCACTCCCTTGTGATTTGTGAATGGACATGGCGTAGGCAAGCGTGATTTTGTGCCATTCGTTACGAGGGTAAATCACTTCAGTCCCGTCAAAAGACATGTAGAGTTCATCTTGTTTTGATTCAGTGTATTTGGCAGGAATCAAGTCTGTGATATAGCCGATGTCTCCGTTAAAGACATTGAGCTCGGCATCATTAATCAAATGAAGAACTTTGTCCCCTTTACGGAAATTCATATCACCAAAAGCAAAGGATAATTGGTCACCGAGTGGATTAAGCAAATCTTGAATGATTGTATTGAGGCGGTTAATGCCGGCAGCACCACGGTACATAGGCGCAAGAATTTGAATTTCTTGAGGGCTAATGCCACTTTTAATAGCTGCGCTGACAATTTTCGGAATCATCTCAGGAATATATTGAGCGCCAGCTTCAAAGTAAGAACGGTCCGCTTTTTTCTGAGTGAAATCAGCTGGCACGATGCCTTGTCTCATCTGATTAGCTAGTGTGACAATGGTTGAGTCTTCAGATTGCCTAAAGATTTTTGTCAGTGCTATTTGCGGCAGTGTTTTGATTTTAAGTAAATCAGCTAGCACTTGCCCAGGGCCAACGGATGGAAGTTGGTCGCTATCACCAACGATAATGACTTGAGTATTTGATGAAATGGAGCTAAAGAGCTGATTGGCTAGCCAAGTATCTACCATTGAAAATTCATCGATGATAATCAAATCACAGTCCAAATAATCATCCATGGCTTGATAATCATTGTCGCCGTTTAAGCCAAGATGACGGTGGATGGTTGCACTTGGAAGCCCAGTTAATTCGTTCATGCGACGTGCCGCGCGACCTGTTGGTGCAGCAAGAACAATTGGGATATCCTTCTTCTCTAAATCAATGCCGTGTAAATCAGCATAAGCAGCAATCAAACCGTTAATAACAGTTGTTTTACCAGTCCCTGGTCCACCAGTTAGAATGAAAACTTTGCTTTGAAGAGCTTCTTTAATGGCATTTTTTTGGACAGCGTCATAAGAAATGCCAAAGGCGTCTTCGATGTCTTCAATTTCTTCTTGTAAGTCTTGGTCTGAAAATTGTTTAGTTAATGGAGTGTCAAGGATGCGTGTTAGATTTTTCTTGATACCAGCTTCGGCATAAAACAGTGTGTTATCAAAGATTTTTGTGCCGATGTTTTGCACCTTGTCTTCAGCGATAAGCGTAGATAATTCTTTAGCAACAGCAGCAGGGTCTAGCTCAATTTGGCGGGCTTCTTCCAAAATGGTAATAGTATTTTCTAGTAAATCACGCGCCTCAACGTAAGTATCCCCATTTTCAACCGAGGTTTCAAATAAGCTGTGAACGAGTGCGGCACGGAAACGCTGCGGTGCATCTGCCTCAATGCCCAATTGTTCGGCGAGCTGGTCCGCAATTTTAAAGCCGATGCCTTGAATATCTTCGACCAGTTGATAAGGATTTTCTTGGATAATCTCTAAACTTTCTTCCTTATAATGATTGAAAATATCAATAGCCACACGATTGGTTAAGCCGTATTCGGCAAGTTTTGAGAGGATTTGCTCAGTTCCATAGTTAAGTTTTAATTTGGCAACAAAATTATCACGATTTTCTTTAGAGAGTCCAGAAATACTCTCAAGCTTACTAGGATCTTCCAAGATTTTATCAATCGTCTTATCGCCGTAGAGTTGGACAATTTTCTCAGCTGTCTTTTTACCGATGCCTTTAAAGTGGTCACTTGAAAAGTACTTGATGAGTCCAGAAGACGTTGGTTTTGTTCGCTCGTATCGGGTAACTTTTAGCTGTTCACCATATTTTGGATGCTGGGTTAATTCTCCCCAGAAGGTGTAATTTTCGCCTTCGATGACATCAGCAATGGTTCCTGTGACAATGATTTCAAAATCATCAAAGTCAGAATCGGTATCTTCGATTTCGAGTAATATGATTTTAAAGAAGTTACTGGCATTTTCAAAAATAATACGGTCAATAGCGCCAGAAAAGAAGTATTCCATAAGTCATCCTTACTTGATTGTTATAGTGGCTTTATTATATCATTCGCCAATGTGATAGACAAACATCGCATTAAAAAGACCTAACTCGTGTGAGTTAAGTCTTCGTTGAATTTAGTTGACGCCTCCAATTTTTGAGAGTGGCCAGAAGCGGAATTTGACTTCGCCGATGATAGCTGATTTTTTGAAGGAACCAACTTCACGGCTGTCTTTTGAAACGATGCGGTCATCTCCAAGCAAGAAATACTGATTTTTTGGAACTTTGATGGTAAATTCAGTGCTGCCATCTTTAGCAGTGGTGAAGGCATCAGAGTTTTCAGCTAGTTGTTGGAATAAGGTGTTGTAAGAGTAAATGTCTTGTAAATTATCATCTTCAAAAGCTTTTTGGTACTTGTCCAGGTAAGGTTCACTTGTCTTTTTACCGTTGACGTAAAGAACATCATCTTTATAGGTAATGGTATCACCTGGGAGTCCGATAACACGTTTAACGATTTCTTTGGTTTTGTTACCTTCTTTTTCCTTAGCTACAACAATATCAAAGCGATCGATTTTGGCAGTTCTTAGAACGATTAGGCGTTCTCCGTCAGCCAGCGTAGGGTCCATAGAATGACCGTCAACACTCACAGGCTGGATAAGGAAAAGGCGAACAAGACCAAGGGCGATTAAAAAGAGGATAAAGGGTCCCCATTCTTTGATGAATTGTTTCATAATTGGTTCCTCGATGTTATTTTTTTAATAAATTTTGTGCTTTTTGGGTGTTTGCAAAGTGGAGTTTTGCAGTGTGTTCTAAGCCAGGCATGCCGTAAGCTGCTAGGATTTGACTAGCTACTTTATCGGATTTGCTACCAGCACCGCTTGGAAGTTTGTACTGTACTTCTTGGCTTAGCTTATCTAAATTCTCCAAGAAAAGGTTACGGGCGATAATGGAGCTAACTGCGACAGCAAGGTATTTCCCTTCAGCCTTTTCTTCTAGCGTTAGAGGATTGTCAAAGTGATTTACCTCATTTTTGAGGTATTTTTCGTAATTTTGACGGCTAGTAAAAGCATCAATCACGATTTTTTCAGGTTTTACGCCATCTTGTAGTAGCAGATAAATAGCTTGATTATGAAGAGCTACTTTTACAGAGACTGCATTGTGCATCTTACCTTTTCCAACGACTTGGTTGTATTTTTGAGGGGACAATAGCAGAGCTTTATGCTTGATTTTCTCTTCTAAGATTGGGGCGATTTGGCGAATTTTACTATCCATTAAATTCTTAGAATCATCGACACCAAGTTTCTTTAGCAGCGCGTGGTCATCAGGAGTTACAAAACTAGCAACAACCGCTAAGCCACCAAAGTAAGAACCGTTGCCGACTTCATCTGAACCGATTAAAGGCATGGCTTGACCAGCCTTAGTACTCTGCGTGTCTTCTGACGCTTGATAACCAAATTGGCTAGCGACTTCTTGTGCAGCATTTCCTTGAAAAACGACTTTACCAGAGGTGTAAGCAAGGACTGTGACGCCATTTACTTTTGCGGCAAAAGTGACGTAGGGATTATTGTTTGTGACTTGTTTGCCAGCTAGTGTTTTAATGAGGTTTTGCAAGTCAATTTTCCCTAGTTTCATAACAATTGTATTCATAATTTTATTGTAACATAAAAAGATGACAAGATGGCAAAATAACCTGTTGAAACTGGGATTTTCACGCTTTCATTTTACGAAATGTTTATTTTAAGGTATAATGTCAAAGAGGTGACTATATGGAAAGCAAAAATCGTTATAAATTCGTCTTTGGAGAAAAGTCGCTCACATTGACAACAGATAAGGATAACCTCTTCATGGAGGAAGTTGAGCGTGTAGCCAAAGAAAAATATAATACAATCAAAGAAAAATTACCACAAGCTGATAATGAAACGATCGCTATTTTGATGGCTCTCAATTCACTTTCAACTCAGCTTAGTCGTGAGATTGAAGTTGAAAAAATGGAAAAAGAATTGACGGCTCTCCGTTCTGAGGCGATTGACGATATTAAGGAGAAAGCCAGCAAATCTTATTCTGATGAGGAATAATATATGTTATCAGTTTTTATTTTACTGATTTTAGCTTGGCATTTTTACATTGGCTATTCACGAGGTATTATCTTACAAGCTTACTATTTTGTAGCAAGTATTGTGTCATTAGTCGTGTCGCTTTTATCAAGCATTGTCTGAAGAGATTACTTTATGGATTCCTTACTCAAATGCAGGGCAAGGTGCCAGCATGAATTTCTTCACGGACATTAATATTTTTGATTTAGATAGAGTTTATTATGCTGGGGTGGCTTTCACAGCTATTTACATGTTAGTTTATGCCATCTTTCGTTTTATAGGGATTTTGGTGCATCTGGCACCAGTTCACCATTTTGATAGTGTCAAGCTTAATTGTCTTAGCGGCATCATGGCTGTTTTGGTAGCTTTAGTCTTCTTTGGCTTAGTCTTGACATTACTTGCAACTGTCCCGATGTCAATGGTTCAAAATCTTCTCTCAAGCAGCTGGATTGCACGTTTGATTATTAATTATTTCCAACCATTGACAGGTGTTATTAAGGCGCTTTGGGTAACAGCCATTTTAGAATAAGAAGAAGGGCGTTTAGCCCTTATTTTTGTATGAACATGAGTGTGCTAAAAGAGGACTAGAATAAGGTAAATTTTGGTATAATAGTGATATGAATAACAGAATTTTAGAACAGTTAGAATTTGATAAAGTCAAGCAACTTTTTGCTGGCTATTTACAAACTGAACAAGGGCAAGATGAATTGCGTAAGCTTACTCCGATGACAGATTCTGACCGTATCTCACGTTCTTTTACTGAAATGTCAGATATGGAGCAGATTTTTGTTGAGCAACATGGCTTTGGTTTAGGCAGTTTACGTGATATTTCTGAAAGCATGCGCCGCTTGGAATTAGATGCGGATGTCAATGTTTCAGAGATTATTGATATTAAAAAAATCTTGCAAGTATCAGCAGAAGTTAAGCATTTCTATAACGATTTGGAAAATGTTAACTTGACGGCTTTAAACACTCTTTTTGAGAAAATTGAGCTTTTGCCAAGTCTGCAAGGAAGTTTGAAAGCCATTAACGATGGTGGATTTATTGAGAATTTTGCAAGTCATGAATTAGACCGTATTCGTCGTCAAATCAATCATGATGAAAGCAGAGTTCGTCAAGTCTTGCAGGACATTTTGAAAAAGCAAGCTGACCATTTGACAGAGACTCTGATTGCTAGTCGTAATGGCCGTGCAGTTTTACCTGTGAAAAATAGCTACCGCAATCGCATCTCAGGGGTTGTGCATGATATTTCAGCATCAGGAAGCACGGTTTATATTGAGCCGCGTGCAGCGGTGCAACTAAATGAAGAAATCACACAATTACGCGCAGATGAACGCCATGAAATGGCTCGTATTTTAAGCGAATTGTCAAATATGATTCGCCCTCATACTAATATTATTCGAAATAATGCTTGGGTTTTGGGACATTTGGATTTTGTGCGTGCAAAATTCCTCTTCATGCAAGAAAACAAAGCAGTTGTTCCACAGTTATCCACAGATAAGACTGTGCAGCTCTTGCAAGCTCGTCACCCACTGTTGATAAATCCAGTCGCAAATGTTATCGTCATCACTGGTCCAAATACTGGTGGTAAGACGGTTATGTTGAAAACTTTGGGATTAGCGCAGCTTATGGCACAATCAGGACTTCCAATCCTAGCTGACAAAGGTAGTAAAGTCGCTGTTTTCAATGAGATTTTTGCTGATATCGGTGATGAACAATCTATCGAGCAAAGCTTGTCAACATTCTCAAGCCATATGACAAATATTGTGGATATCTTGGCGGCAGCTGACAAAGATAGTTTGGTACTTGTGGATGAATTGGGGGCAGGTACTGATCCGCAAGAAGGAGCTAGCCTTGCCATTTCAATCTTGGAGCATTTGCGTTTGACACAAGTGAAAACCATGGCAACAACTCACTATCCTGAACTAAAAGCTTACGGTATCGAGACAGAGTTTGTTGAAAATGCCAGCATGGAATTTGACACAGAGACTTTGAGTCCGACTTATCATTTCATGCAAGGTGTGCCAGGGCGTTCAAATGCCTTTGAAATTGCCCGTCGATTAGGTCTTGCTGAAGTGATTGTCAATGAAGCAGAGCGTTTGACGAATTCTGATACTGATGTTAACCGCATCATCGAGCGTTTGGAAGAACAAACGCATGAAAGTCGTAAACGTCTTGACCACATCAAAGAAGTGGAGCAAGATAACCTCAAATTCAACCGTGCAGTCAAGAAACTTTATAACGAATTCTCACACGCCAAAGATAAAGAACTTGAAAAGGCTTCTGCTAAGGCACAAGAAATTGTGGATAAAGCCATGGCTGAAAGTGAAGAAATCCTTAAAAATCTTCACCACAAAGCAAGCCTTAAACCACATGAAGTCATTGAAGCTAAAAGTCAGTTGAAAAAATTAGCACCTGAAGTTGATTTATCGAAAAATAAAGTTCTTAAGAAAGCCAAGAAAATGCGTGCACCGCGCGTAGGTGATGACATTATCGTCACAGCTTACGGTCAACGCGGAACCTTGATTAACCAAACCAAAAATGGTAAATGGGAAGCACAAGTTGGTCTTATTAAGATGACGCTTAAAGAAGACGAATTTAGCCTTGTCAAAGTTCAAGAAGAAGCACAAAAAGCGAAGAAAAAACAAGTTCATGTGGTTAAGAAAAGCAAGAAATCTGCTGGACCACGTGCTCGACTTGACCTTCGTGGTAAACGTTATGAAGAAGCCATGCAAGAATTGGACGAATTTATCGACCAAGCCTTGCTTAACAACATGGCTCAAGTTGATATTATTCACGGTATCGGAACAGGTGTTATCCGTGAAGGGGTCACAAAATACCTTCGTCGCAACAAGCACGTCAAATCATTCGGCTACGCCCCACAAAACGCAGGTGGCAGTGGCTGTACCATTGCAAATCTAGGGTAAAAAAACTGTCCAGTGGACAGTTTTTTCTGTGAATAGACAAAAACCTGCAATTTTGCAGGCTTTTTAAATGTAGAAAATGCAAATAAATTTATTTTTGTCCAAGCAGGATCATTTGGTCGATGGCATGACGGGCACCTTTGATAGTGTCTTCGTCAAGCTCAATCTCTTCACCTGCTCGTCCAAGTAAACAGTTGTAAATGTCAGCTAGAGTTGTCATTTTCATGTTATGACAAACACATTCAGTTGATAATAAATAGAAGCGTTTATCAGGGCATTCAAATTGTAAATGCTCAACAATACTGCTTTCAGTCCCAATGATAAATTCTTTGTCAGTGCTATTTTTAGCGTAAGCCATGATTTCTGTAGTACTTCCAGCAAAATCTGCCAACTCAGTAACCTCAGCTAGACATTCTGGGTGAACCAGTACTTTAGCATTTGGGTGAGCTTCACGTGCTCTGAGCACATCGCGTTTACGCATGCGCATGTGTGTTGGGCAACCACCTTTGAAAAATTCAAATTGCTTATCAGGACATTGTTCAGCGACCCATTGACCAAGGTTGCGGTCTGGAACAAAAAGAATCTTATCGTTGTCAATGTTGTTGATAATTTTAACAGCTGAAGAAGATGTGACGCAGACATCGACCATTGTTTTCACTTCTGAAGTGGTGTTGATATAAGCAACGGTAGTGTAGTCTGGGTGAGCATCTTTTAGCCAAGTAACGATTTTTTTATCAATTTGAGCGGCCATTGGGCAACCAGCCATTGGGTTGGCTAGAAGAGCTGTTTTTTCCGGTGATAAAACTTTAACGGTTTCTGCCATAAAGCGCACCCCACACATCATGATGGTATCTTGTGGTGCTTTGGCAGCATATTTACTTAAAGCAAAAGAATCGCCTACAAAATCGGCAACTTCCCAAATGTCGTGACTTTGGTAGGCGTGTGCTAAAATACAAACCCCTTTGTCTTTTTTGAGACGTAAAATTTCGTCTTGCATCTCTCTTGTATTCATTATATGTTTATGGGATCCTCCTAGGATTGTCTTAGTTATATATTATAGTACCGAGTCAAGAATGTGTCAAGACACCTGTAAATAAATTTTGCTTAGGTGTCTTGTCATGTGTCTTGATTGGTGGTAAAATATGTTCTAAGTCGTATGATTTTAATTGATAAGAGTTGATTGAAAAAGTTCCTAAAGACTGATTTAAGTAAGCCTCGCATTGATATCATACAGAAAATGAGAAGCTTATGCTTAGGTCAGTTGATGATGGTATTCTAGGAATTCTTTTTTTATCTGACTCACCAAATGGATTGTTTATTCAACAATCGTTAAAAAAGAAGGTTTGTATGAAAACAAATGTACTTATTGTCGGTAGTGGTTGTTCAGGACTTTATACGGCCCTTAATTTGCCACAAGAACTTCAAATTACTATTATCTCTAAAGATACATTAGAACACAGTGATTCTTTATTGGCACAAGGTGGTATTTGCATGTTGAAAGACGAGTCTGACTACGACTCATTCTTTGAAGATACTTTGCGTGCTGGTCACTACAAAAATGACAAGGTTTCTGTTGATTTGATGATTAAGTCATCACCTGATGTTATCAAAGATTTGATTGGTTACGGTGTTGATTTTCAACGTGATGAAAATGGTAACCTTGCTTTCACTCGTGAAGGTGCTCACTCTGATAAACGTATTCTTTTTTACCAAGATACTACAGGTAAAGAAATCACAAGCAGATTGTTAGCTGCGGTCAAAAAACGTCCAAATATTACCTTGATGGAACACACTTGTCTTCTTGATATCTTGGAAGAAGATAACCGTTGTTATGGTGGTGTGGTTTGTATTGAAAATGGTGATTTGCAAAAAATCACAGCTGATGTGACTGTTCTTGCTAGTGGTGGTGTTGGTGGTTTGTACAAAAATAGTACTAACTTCAAGCATTTGACTGGTGATGCGCTAGCTATTTCCCTAAAACATGATATTGAGCTTAAGGACATGTCTTATGTACAAATTCACCCAACAACCCTTTACCAAGAAAATCCAAAAGAACGTTCATTCTTGATTTCTGAGTCTGTTCGTGGTGAAGGAGCTCTTCTTTACGATAAAAATATGAATCGTTTTGTCGATGAATTGCAACCGCGTGATGTGGTAGCACAGGCCATTTTAAAACAAATGGAAAAAGACGGGACAGACCACGTCTGGGAAGATTTGCGTACCATTCCGAAAAAAGAATTGGAAGAACATTTCCCAAATATCTTGACACACTGTCGTGAGGCTGGTTACGACCCATTCACAGAATGTATTCCAGTTGTGCCAGCACAGCATTATTTCATGGGTGGTATCAAGGTTAATCACCATAGTAAGACAAGTATGGACTTCCTTTATGCTGTTGGTGAAACAGCTTGTAATGGGGTTCACGGTCAAAACCGTTTAGCAAGTAATTCTCTTCTTGAAAGTCTTGTTTTTGCAAAACGCGCAGCTAAGGACTTGGTTGCTAAGTATGAGAGTGTATCAGTACTTCCAAAAACTTTGGCTGAGCTTGATTTGCTAGATTATCAAGATGACGATATCTTGGCAGACGACTATAAAAAATTAGTTGTTGAAAAATTAACAGAAAATAATCAACTAGAAACTGTTATCGGTTAATGGTTGTGAGATATGAGAAAGGATAATGATGTTAGATCCAATTACCCTAAAATTAAATGTTGATCCGTTGATTTTGAGCGCTCTTTCAGAAGACATCAATAACGAAGACGTGTCAACTAACAGTGTCATGTCAGAAAATGTAGCTGGTCAAGTTGACTTGATTTGTAAAGAAGATGGGATTATCTGTGGGCTTCCTGTTTTCGAGCGCGTCTTTTATTTGCTTGACCCACAAACAAAGTTTGACGTTTTGGTGAAAGATGGCGACGCTGTTAAGGCGGGACAAAAGCTTGGCACAGTCTACGGTGACATCCGTGTGCTTCTATCAGGAGAACGTACAGCACTGAACTATCTGCAACGCATGAGTGGGATTGCGACTTATACACATGAAATGGCTGAGCTTCTAAAAGACAGTCCGATCAGGCTTCTTGATTCACGTAAGACCACACCAAATAACCGTATTTTTGAAAAATACGCTGTTAAAATCGGTGGCAGTAAAAACCATCGTTACAACTTGTCTGACGGTGTCCTTTTGAAAGATAATCACATCGGTGCTGCTGGTGGTGTTAAAGAAGCTGTTCTCGCTGCTAAAGATTATGCACCATCGGTCCGTAAAATTGAAATTGAAGTGGAAACACTTGAGATGGTTAAAGAAGCAGTTGAAGCGGATGCTGATATTATCATGCTTGATAACATGGACCATGACCAAATGCAAGAAGCTGTTGCTTTGATTGCAGGCAGAGCAGAAATTGAAATTTCTGGTAATGTGACTAAGGCTAATGTCGCTTCTTACTTGGACTTGGACGTTCAGTACGTCTCAAGTGGTGCCCTTACTCACTCCGCTAAAATATTGGATTTATCTCTTAAAAATCTGCATCCTGTTTGTTGATAAATAAGTGGATAAGTTTTAAGGCAAAAAATTATTGTTCAAAAAAATCCCCAGCTCGATTGAGTTGGGGATTTTGTGTTGATAACTAAAAAAGAAAAAGTAATAATCCACAGATGATGCCAATAAGATAACCAGCCGCAACATCATGCGGGTAGTGAACTCCACCAATGACACGGCAAATAGCGATGACTAGCGATAAAACAAGGAAAAGAATTCCTAAAATCGGATTTAGTCGCAAAACAGCCATGCTGATAATCGTTGCTGAAAAGACGTGGCGACTTGGCATGGATTGCCCTTGGGTATCTTTTTGGATGAGGGGATTAATCTGCCAAGCCTCGTAAGGACGTGGTACGTTAATCATCTTTCGCATCAAGGATACAAGGATAAACGACACTCCAGGGATAAAGATAGCTGGGATAAGTTGGCTTTGCTGTTTGAGAAAAAGGTAAATAAGCAGTAGCGGATAGACCAGATACATGACCGCTGTTAATAGTCTGTTGATAAGTCTCAAACTGTGGACAGCGCGTGGATTTTTTCGGATTGGGTCAGTTATTTTGGCATAAAAATCAGCGTAATTTTTCATAGGCTTCCTCTGAGTAATGATAATTTTATTATAGCACATGAGCTAGAATAGGGGGAAAATGATAATTTTTCCAAAAAAAGAAAATTCCGTAGCAATTAGTTGTCAAAATGGTAAATTTCCCGTAAAATAGGCTCATAAGCTAATAGAAAAGGAAAAAGAACTTTGGGATGCTTGGTTGATTCGTATCCGTTTTTTCATGAAAAACAAGTCAGTCCATCTGGGAGTTCAAGGTAATTACATTATGGCACACAATATTACTGATGCTACATTCGAAGCAGAAACAAATGAAGGTCTTGTCCTTGTTGACTTTTGGGCAACTTGGTGTGGTCCATGCTTGATGCAAGCTCCAATCTTGGAACAATTGTCAGAAGAAATGGATGAAGACGAGCTTAAAATCGTTAAAATCGATGTTGATGAAAACCCAGAAACAGCTCAAAAATTCGGTATCATGTCAATCCCAACATTGCTTTTCAAAAAAGATGGTGAAGTTGTGAAACAAGTCGCTGGTGTTCACACTAAAGACCAAATCAAAGCAATCGTTGCTGAATTGAGCTAATCAAGCATTTATAGATGATAAACTCCTGAAATTTTTCGGGAGTTTTTTGGTGTTAGAAATAGTATAATGGTAAAAAAGCTAAAGAAAAGGATTTTAGGAGGACGTGAGATGAATTTCTATAATTTAGATTACATTACGCAGCATCAGTCTTTTAATCTGGTTTTGAGGTCTGTGATTTTGATTGTCTTGCTTGCTATTGTGATGCTGACAAGTCTGCACTACATGCGAAATAGGCTGAAGACGCGTCTTCGCGATATTAGTATTGGTATCGTGGTGTTGATGTTCATTCTTCTGGTGATTCAAGTTGAAGATTACATGCAAAATAACCATGATTTTTCGCAGTCACAAGTTCTTGTCAAATTCATCAAAAGTGTAGCTACGGATAACGATTTAAAACCTGAGGATGTCTTAGTCAATTCAACAACTTTAAAAGATGGTATCATCGTTCGTTATAATAAGGAAGACTACACTGTTCATCTGAATGATGATAATAATTCTTATACACTTGAGCGCACACACGTGATTGACCACCGTGTTTACGTTAATGGAGGAAAGTAGCCGATGAATATGTACGTGTTGATAAGTATCAAATTTTTTCTAGGAATTTTAGCGACGATTTTACAGATTAACGTTCTCGGAAAATATGAATTTTCAGCAAACACACCGTTAAATCAGATTCAAAACTTTGTCCTCGGTGGCATTATCGGTGGTGTGATCTACAATAGTTCGATTTCTATTTCGACCTTTTTGATTATTTTGTTGATTTGGTCTTTGGTGGTTATTATCGTAAAACTTTTGATTAACAATAAATACATTAAATCTCTTGTTGTGGGAAATCCAGTGATTTTGATCAAAGACGGCAAAGTGAATGTGGAAAATTGTGCACAACTAGGTGTTACAGCAGACCAGCTGATGCTCCATTTGAGAATGGAAGGTTTGAATTCGACCCAAGATGTTAAGAGTGCCATCATGGAGCCAAATGGGAAGCTAACGATTCTAGATAAAAATTCGGAAAATCCGAAGTTTCCACTGATTAGCAATGGTCGCATTAATTATGATGTCTTAGAATTAATCAATCAGGATGAAGAGTGGCTGCTAGAAAAACTTAAGGAACAAAATATTGATAACCCTAGAGAAATCTTTTTAGCTGAATACTTAAATGGAAAATTGTACCTGGTTCCCTATTCAGAAAAATAAAATTGATAAAATCACCAGATTTTCTGGTGTTTTTTCTTTTCTTTTTCGAATAAATAAGTAGGAGGAAAAGAGATGCGACTTGTAACGATTTTTGGCTTGTTATTGCTAGCCTTTTTATTTCATTGTGGGGATGCCAAAGCTGAAACAGCTGATAATATTCAATTTGTAAGTCTTGATGAGGTCAAGGGTAAAATGGCAGCTAAAGAGGACTTTTATTTGTTGATTGGTCGACTTGATAATGTTGATACTCAAAATGCTTTAGACAGACTCAGTCAAATTGACCAAGTGATTTATTGCCTTGATACCAAAGATATTGATTATGTTGCTTACAAAAAATTTGCCAAGAAATACAATATCAGAACCATGACACACTTGGCACATTTTCGTGGAAAGTATCAGTTTGCAGTAGCTAATGTCCTAACAGCTGACCTAGCAGGATTTTTCGCGGTTTAAGTTAAAATCTGTTAACTTCTTTAAAATTTGTTATACTAAAGCTGACATAAAAACACATCGCAGTTGGTAGTCTGTGAGTACAACATGTATCAGTAACCTTCCCCTTCCGAGGTCGTCCATTGTCAATTTTTTTAAGGAGGGGCTGTTATGAAAATGACAGTATATTTTGATGGGGCATTTTGGTCGGCTTTGACTGAATTTACGGATTCGAAGAAACGTTACAAGGCTTTTCGTTACGTGTTTGGTAAAGAACCAAAGGATGATGATATTCTAAACTTTATTGATGTTTCTTTGGGAAAATGGCTGCGCAGGTATGATAAGGTTGAAGTAAGCTCTGAGTTTTCAGCGCCAGCTATTTCACAGAAAAAACGAAATCCGAAACGAGTGCAACGTGATATCAATAAGGCAAAGTATAAGCCTGTGGTGTCAACGAAAGCTCAGCTTGCTATGCAGGAAGTGCGTGAGGAAGTCAAGAAAGCTCAAAAGTCTAAGCAAAAGGTGAAACGTGAGCTAGAAAAGGAACGAAAATACTTGCTTAGGCAAGAAAAGCGTCATCAGAAAAAGCGGGGACATTGAAAAGAAAAAAGTTTAAGTTTTCTATAAGAAAAAATTCAGTTTGGCTTAAGCTAGTCTGGCTATACTATAGTCAATCCTAAATAAACTTTCTTTTTCATAGTTGTAGCAGCTGTTGACATAAAGTAGCTGTTGCGAATCTCCTAGAAATTCCAGATTTTAAATCTGGAATTTTTTGTATGTAAAAGGATTTGGTGTTTTTTCTAAGCTGTTAAAAGATTGTGAATAACGAAAAAAGCACCCTTTATCTTGGCGTATAGGGTGCTTTTCTTATGCCTAGAATATTAATTCTATTCTCCTTGGTGTTGACTATTTAATCAAGATACTCAGCGATGGCTGTATCAGTTGCGATACGTCCAAATGTGAAGATGTCTGTTAGTGAGTTACCACCGAGTCGGTTACCTGCGTGGATTCCACCTGCAACTTCACCAGCAGCAAAGAGACCTTTGATAATTTTGCCATCTTCGTTGATGACATGGGCGTGAGTATCGATTTTTAGACCACCCATCGTGTGGTGTGTGGCTGGTTTACGTGGTGTTGCGTAGAATGGTGCTTTTTCGACTTTGAGGTCGAAGGCACCTTTGTCAAATTCAGGGTCATGACCAGCGTCAACGTATGAATTGTAATTGGTGATTGTTTCTACCAAAGTAGCGGGGTCAATGTTGATTTGTTCTGCCAATTCTTCCAAGGTATTAGCCTTAAAGAGGGTACCTGCTTCAACTTGGGCATCAATTTTTTCTTGGCTAGTGTTGTAGGCTGTTTCTTTGATGTTTTCATCTGCGATGAGATAGAAGAGACCACCGTTATCAATAGCTGCTTGTGATAATTGGTCACGGCTACCATATTCATCGACGAAGCGTTTACCTTTGGTGTTGACCATGATGAAGTTTGCTGGCGGAACTTGCAAACCTGTGAAGAGAGCACCAGTCACTGGGTCTGATACTGGCATCATTTGGCTAAAGCCCATACCAACAAGGTCTGCACCGACAGATTGACCAAGTAGGATACCGTCACCAGTTGCAGCAGGGGTATTTGAAGTAGCAATATTATCATCAATTTCTGACCAGTAAGTGTTGTATTTTTGGAGCATTTTAGTATTAGCTGCAAATCCACCTGTTGTCAAAATCACAGCTTTACCATTGACGGTAATAGTTTGTCCATTGCGTCCGCTACCTTTGACACCTGTGATGACACCATCGGTTACAACGAGTTCTTTAACCTGGGTATCTGTTAGAATGATTCCTCCGTTTTTCAAAACGAAATCTTTCAAAACAGCGATGTAGGCAACGCCTATTGGAACTTTTGGTTTATGACCACGACGCCAAATAGCACCAACTGGCATAGTTACTTCGTCACGTAAGAATTCAACACCGATATTTTCAAGCCAACGAACAGATTCAAGAGCACGTTCTGTTAAGACGCGAATGAGTTCGTAGTTTCCGTGAATTTCGTGACCTTTGAGGTTTTTGCGTTTACCGCCAAGATAAGTTTGGATGCGGTAGAGAAGTTTTGAGTCAAAGAGGTAAGTTGGGTCTTTGAGGTATTCTTCAATTTCAGTCTTAAGAGCACGGAAATCTGGCAAGAATTCAGGGTCAATAGTTGACTCATCAATGTCATGCAGTTCTTGCAAATTGTGAGCTTCACCAGGATTAGCAGGAAATGTATTTTGCCAAGCAGGGTCAGGTGCATTCATTGGACCACCAGCGCGGACAGTGTTTCCGCCGACTGCTGGGAATTTTTCAACGAGGATGACTTTTTTACCAGCTTGAAGGGCTCGAGCAGCTGCTGTCAAACCAGCACCTCCCCCACCGACAATGACAAGTTCTGTGTCGTAAGTTTTGTCTTCTTTATCAAGAGCTAAAGGAGCTTTTGGACGTGAACGAAGGGCGTCAGGATTAGCACCAGCTTGGCGCACCGCACGCGCGACCCCATTTAGGACACCTTTTGAAGTAACTGAAGCACCAGAAATGGCATCGACATTAAGGGTTTGACCTTCGATGATTTCATCTGGAATACGGGTGAAGACCACATCAGCAGTACCGCCAGTTTCACCAGAAGAATCAATATCAATAGCTTCGATGCGTTCTTCTGAAAGGGTTACTGACATTGGAAGGTCACCGTTGTGACCGACAGTAGTGACGTGATAAGTACCGGGTTCAAATCGTACGTCTTCAGGTTGGTTGATCTGATTAGCAATATTGGCAAAGCGAATAAAGCGGAAGAAGCAAGATTCTAAGAAATCAATGGTTCCTTGGTCTTTAAGGTCGCCATTTTCATCAAAGGCATGTTGGACACGCCCAAGTAAAAATTCACTACCAGGCATGACAACAGCATTAACTCCTGGGGCGTCTAGAATTTGACGTAGGTGAAGTTGTGCGCGTGAAGAACCTTGAACATCATATGAAGCTCCCACAATCATAATTGGCTTGCCTGTCAAAGGGTGGATGTTAAAGGACAACCATTCGATAAGACTGTTTAGGCTTGATGGAATGGTGTGATTGTGTTCTGGTGTAGCGATGATAACCCCATCAGCTTCAGTGATTTTAGTGTTGAAAGTTTGGATAACAGCAGACTCTGTTTGGTCATCAGTTTCATTAAACATTGGAACATCAGTGATTTCCAGAATCTCAATGTCTGCTTCTTTGGCAAAATGTTTTGCCATGTATTTGAGTAGAAGTCGGTTGTATGAGTGTTTGGCATTTGTTCCGACGATGGCAACTAATTTCATAATAAACCTCCTAGTCTTTTTCCCAAGCAAAAGCTTTTTTACGGTTGGTATTAGCTTTGCTGACAACTTGATTGGTAATATCTACAAAAGCTAGAAATTCCTTGAAATTATCTTCAAGTTCAGCGACTTTTTCAGGATTATTGAGATTAAAATTGTCATCTAACACTTGTTCGGAATGACCAAGAAGAAAATCTGTGCCAGGCATGATGCGAGCTTTCAATTCAGGGGCATCCAAGATTTGACGAAGATGTGCTTGTGCGCGTGATGTTCCTAGTGCTCCAAGAGAAGCTCCTACAATCATGGTTGGTTTATTGATTAGCGCGCGACTTGTGTAGGCAATCCATTCAAGAGCAGAAGATAGCGGTGCTGGAATGGTATGGTCATACTCAGGTGTAGCGATGATAAACCCCGTCTGCGCTAGCAATTTTTTCAGAAAATGCAGCAACAACAGCAGGAGCAATCTTATCCTCAGGTTCATTGAAGGCAGGCAAATCCTTGATTTCAAGCAGTTCAATGTCGGCCACATCAGCAAAATGCTTAGCCATAAATTTTAACAACTTACGGTTTGTTGAACGAGTTGAATTTGTCCCAACAATAGCAACTAATTTCATATATTCAACTCCTTTTACACAAATAATTACCTTTATCATACTCCTTTTTCAAAATAATTGAAAACGTTTTTGTTATAGGAGAGGAAAGTATCATTTTTTAAGAATATAGTATGACAAGAAAAAGAGCCCTGAAACATCAGGGCTCTTACTTGAGGATACGTTTTTAATATCTGTGAACGATTCATCTTGAGATATTATCATTAGGAATGGCTATATTATAGAAAGCTTTGCTTAAATTGGTCTTAATCAATTTTCTTAAGATATTCTGCCAGCATCTTCTTTTGTGGTGTAGCCATGGGATAATCTTGAAGTTGGTCTAGTGAGACCCAGCGGAGTTCTTTGTCTTTGGAAACTTCATCTGAAGTTACCATGCCTTCAATGAGCTCAATAGTCCATTTTTGGTGGCTAAAGGTGTGCTTGACTGGGCTAAATTCTCGCTTAGTCCAGTCAGGAGTGACTTGGTAATCCTTTTCAAAAAGTGCTTTTTGTGAGACGGTTTTAAGAGAAGCAGTATTTTTTTCAAATAAATCTAGCTGCTGTCCGATAAAGTCTGTTTCCACGATTGGAAATGACCAGAAGCCGCCAAGCAAGCGCCCATCAAGATTTTTTTCTAATAAGAAATCACCGCCGTTATTTCGAATGACAAAAGCTTGAAGCTGTAGCGGCTTGGGCTTTTTCTTAGGCAGTTTAATGGGGTATTTGTCATAAGTCCCGTGTAAATAAGCTGCACTGAAAAAGCGAATCGGAGACTCATCTGGACGAGGATTCTTGGCTGATTCGATATCAGTCCCCAGATCCATCAGTGCTTGGTTAAAATCCCCAGGACGTTCTGGATCAATTAAGATTTCCATAATTGCCTGGAAAATCTTGCGATTTTTGGGTTCACCAATATCATAATTGACTTCAAAAAGGCGCGCCATGACGCGCATAACATTCCCATCAACAGCAGGTTCAGCAAGTCCAAAAGCAATACTAGAAATAGCTCCAGCAGTGTAAGGACCAATACCTTTTAAAGAAAGAATATCCTTGTGATTATCTGGAAAAACACCATTAAATTTTACCATGATTTCTTGCGCAGCCTTTTGCATGTTGCGCACGCGAGAGTAGTAACCAAGCCCTTCCCAAGCTTTTAGCAATTTATCCTCAGGAGCATTGGCTAAATCTTCAATCGTCGGGAACCATTCTAAAAAGCGTTCGTAATAAGGAATTACCGTCACCACTTGCGTCTGTTGCAGCATGATTTCAGAAATCCAGATAAAATAAGGATTCTTAGTTCTGCGCCAAGGTAGGTCGCGTTTTTCATTATCATACCAATTGAGCAGGGTACGGCGAAAAGAAGCAATCTTTTCATCGTCCCACATCTCAATCCCATAATCAGTTAAATTAATCATGTTTCCATTTTAGCAAAGTTCATATCTTAAGGGTAATAAAAGTTCTTGGAAAAAATTTTTAATAAAGAGCACATATCTCTTGACAAAAAGTAAGCGATTACATTATAATAAAAGTGTAAAGAAGGATGACAAAAGAAACGAAGTAAGGAGGTAACAGTTCTTATGATGAGACCACATGTCGCCCGGTATAAAAATGGTGATAAAGTCTCTAGTCGGAGTTAAGTAGGCACAGTTAACTTTACATTATGGAGGTGGCGCTTATGTTGAAATTAAACTTAGGACGCTATAAAAATGGTGATTAGTCACTTTGATTAGCCATAAAGATTTATACCTCAAATCTCAAAAAAATTTGTAACAAAAGAAACATCGGAGGAACGTCTTATGTTGATGATGAATGTAGATTGTTACAAAAATGGAGACTAACAACTAGTTGAATTTAGGTCAATGAAGGAGTGATGTCACATTTTAGATGAAGATATTAATTGGAAGTGAACGATTAGAAATAGCTGGTGCAAGAAATAATACCGGTTGATCTTGTTGCTAGTAATAGTAGTAATCGAAAGGGCTTCTAATCATATTGCTTCCATGTTTGAAAAAAGCTTTTAATTTTTTAATGAAAGTTGTGATAGATGTGAAAGCAATCAATGTAGGCCGTTACAAAAATGGAGACTCAAAAAAGATATGGCGACGAGTCAGTCGCCCTATCAAAAAAACAGAAAAAATTTGATTATTATCGTTGTTATGTGAGTATTTTCAATTAATGGAGGTATCTTATGAACGTAGCAAGATATAAAAATGGTGATACTTTAGCTAGTTGCATAAAATAGCTAAAGGAGTGATACCAATGTAAAAAAGTAGTGACAAAAAACTCATGGGGGTATATGTACAATGCTGAAAATGAATTTAAAT
>OASD01000231.1_pt1:5000-27462 | contig 27462 bp, 26 predicted proteins | sample 1475531 | NCBI WGS metagenome assembly OASD01 (sample SAMEA3360668, study PRJEB22359) | human gut metagenome | biome: ENVO:urban biome; feature: ENVO:human-associated habitat; material: ENVO:feces | place: Bangladesh | collected 2011
GCTAATTATTTATTAAAACTAAAAATTGATTTCGAGAAAACTATTTATTGGTTTTATTAGATGAAAATAAACTTTTGCGAATAGGATTGATGAATAAGGCGAAGTATAACGAGCGACCGACTGAGGTGTACATACAAGTACTCCGCAGGGAGGAAGCGAGCGATCCGTAAGATTAATCAAAGCTATGTTCGCTATCGCTCCATACCTTTGTAATCTCTGGAATAAATCATACATAGCCAATCGAACATTGCTATCGCTCGTTCTCTTGGTGTATGAAATTATCGAGCCTTAGTCGCAATTCGAAGAACCTCACCCATCTACAAAGCTGCGCTTTGGATGGGTCCCGAGAACCTTGGTGCTTTGCACGAGCGCGAAAGTTCTAATTATTGACAATTAGAGGGCTTTGTGATACTATTAATACGAGGTGTAATATGCTATTCATCGATCAACTAGACCGTATAACAAGTGAATATCCTGACAAAGTAGCCATCGTTGACAAGGAGAAGTCCATCACTTTTAGTGAGCTTCGCGCGAGGGCTATGAGTCTTGCAAGTGAGATACATAAAATTCATCCTGAGACGAAGCGTCCCATCATGGTTGAGACGGATAGGCTTTTGGAGACTATAATCTCTTTCTTCGCTGTTCTTTACAGCGGCAACTTTTACGTGCCCATCGATGCGGCTATGCCTCGTGAGAGGATTGAGATTATCAAAAAGCGTCTTGAGAGCACTTTAGGCATTTATCATACGAAGAACATTTTCGAAGATTATGCTCTTCAATATGACTATGACCATGTTTATGGCTGTGACGAGGCGGCTCTTGAAGCAATTAGGTCTAAGATGATAGACGCAGATCCTGTTTATGTTTTATTCACATCAGGCACAACTGGTGAGCCAAAGGGCGTTGTTATCAGTAATTTCATGCTAGTGGACTTACAAGATTGGCTAGAGAAGACTTTGAAGATAAACGAAAACGATAGGCTTGCAAATCAAACGCCGCTCTTCTTTGATGCGTCGCTTAAGGAGCTTTGCCTATTTACGAAGACTGGAGCGACTTTATACTTAATGGATCCAAAGGACTTTTTATTTCCAGTCAAGGTCATTGAATACTTAAACGAAAATAAAATTACGGCGATACTATGGTCGGTGTCGGCGCTTAATATACTTGCAAATTCAAATGTTTTTGATATAGATAAACCAAAGTACTTAAGGCTAGTTACTTTTGCTGGCGAGCAAATGAGCGCGCAAAAGCTGAACATCTGGCGCAAAACTGTAGAGGCTGAGTACTTTAACTTGTATGGACCGACTGAGGCGACTTGTGATTGTTGCTATTACAAGGTCGACAGGGACTTTCAAGATGATGAGATCATCCCCATAGGCAAGGCTTGTGAGAATATGGAGGTCATGATACTTGATGGCGACAAAGAAGCTGACGAGGGCGAGCTTGTTATCAGGGGTAGAGGCGTTTCATACGGCTACTACAACAAACTTGATCAAACTGAGAAAGCTTTCGTTCAAAACCCACTAAACAAGGCATATAGAGAGATTGTCTACAGGAGCGGCGACTTTGTTAGAAAAAATAAGTTTGGCGAGATAGAATTTTTGGCAAGGAAGGACAATCAGGTCAAGGTCTTTGGCCACAGAATCGAGCTAGACGAGATAGAAAGACAGGTCTACGCCATGGGCATACACGAAGCGAGCGCTGTTTTTGATAAAGAAAATGAAATCATAATTTTGTTTTACTCAGGAAAGGAATTTTCAAGGAAGGAGTTTAAGGACTTTATCCTTGAAAGGCTGCCAAAGTACATGCTTCCGTCGAAGTTTGTGCACATGGACGCCCTTCCTAAGACGCAAAACACTAAGATAGACAAGAAGAGGCTTTTAGAAATTTATGAACGTGGAGAAGTTTAATAGAGTAGAGGAGCTTGAAATTTTAAAATCTTATGAGGGCTCCATCACAAACGATTACATGAATACTTCGCTATATGAAGCCAATATCTCTAGGCTCTACTACATAAAAGGCGAAAGGAATTTCTATGTCCTAATCAAAAGAGAAGGCTATTATAAACTTTATTATTATATAAATGATATCAATGAAAAATTTGATTCTGAGGGTACTTTTGTGAGCGAAATCGTTTCTAAACAAATGGATGAGACGCTTGAAAACATGGGTTTTGAGCTATATAAAACAAGAGTGAGACTGCGCTTAAATCATAAGGAGCCTTATGAATCAAAGCGAGTTAAGTATATTGACGACACAGAATTTATTTATGAGGCGTTACAAAGCTTTGATGAGTACTCAGGCGAAAGGCTTGACTTAGACGAGATACATGAGCGTATAGCGAAAAAACTTTTCATAGGGATCGATGGCGCTGGCTTTATCGAGTTTAGCACGGATGCGTTCAAAGACAGTATCGAGCACTTCTACATAGACCCAGCTAAGAGAGGCGAGGGACTTGGCAGCGAGATCTTACGCCATTATCTTGGATGCGTTTCAAAGAAAAAGCGTGTCAATGTGTGGACGGATGAAGGCTCGAGAGCGATAAAACTATACCATAAACATGGATTTAAAGAGGACGGACTTAAGTCCTACGTATATATTTGGAGGGAAGACCAATGAAAGAAAAAATTAAAGAAATCATCGAAGACGTCACTGGAGAAGCGGTTGAAGACACAACTGAAATCATCGAAGAAGGCATACTTGACTCCTTCGACATAGTGACTTTAGTCATAGAATTAAACGACGCTTTTGGCGTTAAAATACAAGTTTCCGAGCTATTGCCAGAAAATTTCGCAAACGTTTTAGCGATAGAGAAACTAATTAAATCATTGCAATGAGTTTTACAAGTTTATCATTCATAGTATTTTTACTATGTTCCTTTATTGTGTTTAAAACTACTAAGTACAAGTGGCAGGCGCTTTTACTTATCTCTTTAGCTTATTATGCAAGCTTTAGTGTAAAGGCCTTTGTCTACTTAATCTTTGTAATTTTAAGCACTTATTTTTCTGCCATTTATTTAGAAAAGCATAAGAATAAATTTGTTTTGGCTCTTGCACTCATTTTGAACTTTGGTATGCTAAGCCTAGTTAAGTTTACAAAAGTCAATATCTTTGAAAACTTTATTCCGCTTGGCATTTCATTCTACATCTTCATGGCGACTGGCTACGTGATCGATGTTTATAGAGGCAAGTACGAAGCGCAAAAGAACATTTTCAAGTACTCGCTCTTCGTTTCCTTCTTCCCACAAATGATGCAAGGACCTATTTCGCGCTACGATGATATTTCCCAAGGTCTTTACTATGATGATAGTAGTCTAAGCGATATATCATATGGCCTTATGCTTATACTATACGGCTTCTTTAAGAAGCTTGTCATTGCCGATAGGGCAGCGGTTTTTGTGAACAAAGTTTTTACTGAGCCAGATTTATATTCGGGCATCTTCGTTTTTATTGCGATTATATTTTATTCAATTCAAATTTACTGTGACTTCTCAGGCGGCATCGACGTCGCAAGAGGCGCAGCCTATTTATTTGGCGTGAAGCTTGATCGAAACTTCAAAAGGCCATTCTTCGCGACAAGCCTTGCTGACTTTTGGAGACGCTGGCACACAAGCCTTGGTTCGTGGATGAAGGACTACGTTTTCTACAGTCTATCCTTGTCAAAGGCCTTTGTGTTTATAAATAAATGGTCGAGAAAGCATTTCGGACGCAAATTTGGTAAGTACCTAACACTAAGTATAGCAAGCTTTGTTGTTTACTTCATCATAGGTATATGGCATGGCGCTGGTCTAAACTTTTTGGCCTTCGGTCTATATAACGGTACGATAATCAGTTTGGGCCTTATCTTTGAAGATAGAAATAAAGCCTTCAGAGAAAAAATCGGCTTAAAAGATACTTCACTTACTTATAGAGTCTTAAAAATATGTTCAACGCTACTCATAGTCTTTATAGGCAGGTACTTTACGAGATCAGCTGGCCTAAGAACAGCCCTTCACATGATGAAGAAGACCCTTGTCGATAGGAGCTTCAGATACGCAGCAACTGGTCTAAGTAAGCTTGATTACGCTGTTATACTTATCTCGCTTATCCTTGTCTTCATCGTTTCACTCGCTGAAGAAAAGGAGATCGATGTGAAAGAAAAAGTTCTTAAGCTAAAACCAATCTATTTATTTACAGGACTACTTATATTTATGGCCTTCGTCGCATACTTTGGCGTATTTGCGAGCGGCTTCACAAAAGTAGACTTTATCTATAGAAATTATTAGGTGATTATATGAAAGAGAAAAAATTCATCAGAATATTTTTTGCGTGCATCTTAATACTTGCTCTAGTCGTAGCTATCTTAAATGTGCTAGCTGACCCATTTAACGTCTTTGGCGATAGATTCACTAAGTGGTATACTTATGATTTTACACAAAACCCAAGGACAGCCAAGATCGAGTACATCAAGGGAAAAGATTACAAGAACTTTATCTTGGGCGCAAGTGGCGCTTCATCCATTCCAACAGCTGAGCTTGAGAAATACACTGGCAAAAAGTATTTTAACCTCTTCTCTTATGGCGCGGACCTTTATGTTGTTGAGAAGAATTTAAATTATATTTTGAAAAATTATGATGTGGAGTCAGTTATACTGCCACTTTCGGTACCATCGGCGCTTAGGTACAACGGCGAGAGGACTTCACTAAACTACTACATGAATCCAGATGTTTCTGGCGAGAGCAAAATTTTATTTTATGCGAGATACCTTTTTGCCAATCCGAGAAACGCGATCGAAAAATTTAGGGCCATGGGAAAGAGGTCGCTTGTTCAAGAGAGTTTCGACGTCTTCAGCCTTGACGGTTCTTATGACAAGAGCCAAAGGGACATCGAGTACATCGGCAGCGAGGATGATTACAAGGCCGAAAAGGGTTTTAATAAGGACTACACTAAGCTTGAGATGGCTCACGCAAGTGATGCGCTTGAGGCCATTCGCCGCATGAAAAAAGCCTGTGACGATGCTGGAGTCAAGCTTACAATGCTTTTATGCCCTATGTATAAGGACGAGACAGCTAGGTACGATAAGGCCGAGGTAGAGAGCTACTACAAGGGACTCGCAGAGATTAGCCCTTTCTGGGACTTCACAGGAACTGAGTATGAGAACGATCCGAGATTTTTCTACGACCCAGCTCACTTCAGAAATGCCCTCGGCAAGATGATGCTCGAGACCATCTACGCTGGTCGCAAGGACTTTGGCCGCTACGTAGACAAGGCTGAGGCGCCGCTATATACAGAGGCAAAGCCCGATGCGAGAGAGTTTTACATTTTCGAGCTGCACCACATAGACAAGGATCCGAAAAACGCTTACATCATCACAAAAGAAAAGTTCGAGAGCGTTTTAAAATATTTAAAAAAAAATAATATCGAAACAGTTTCATTTAAAGATATATACGACTATGTTAATGGCGATGCAGATCTCCCAGAAAAGTTCTGCGTCTTAACTTTTGACGATGGCTATAGATCGAATTATATCGAAGCCTTTCCATTATTAAAGAAATATGGCGCAAAGGCAACGATATTCCCAGTTGGCAAGACCATGGGACTAAATAAATATCCAGATACAGATAAGGATATCTACGAGCACTTCAGCGCGGCCGAAGCCAAGGAGATGGCTGGCGTGATTGAGTTTGGCTCACACACATACTGGATGCACCAAGCATATCCCGATGATAAATACACATTCCGTAGGACTGCCAAGAGGCTTCCAGGCGAGAGCGAAGAGACTTACGTCAAGGCCTTTAAGGAGGATTCCGCCAAGTTCAAGGCACTTTACAAGAGCTTTGCGGACGGCGAACCACTTGTCTTTGCTTATCCAGAAGGCGACCTAGACGGCTTAAGCGAGCTGATCGCTGAAGAAGAGGGCTACAAAGTGACTTTAGGCGTTAAGCCGGGCAAAAATTACATCGTGAGAGGACTTCCTGAAACGCTTAAAAAGCTTAAGAGAATCAATATAGATGAAAAGACCGATATCAGTGACTACGAGTAAAATACCCATGATAATGGAAGTCACTTCGCCAAAAGATTTAAGCAAAGTAAATTTAGCTGAGAGAGTAATTTTCAAATTGCCAATGGATTTAGTAAATATAGATGATTTTCAAAAGCACTTAAGCCAAGCTAATTTAGAAAATTTACAAAAGATTAAATACGAGAGAGAAAAAATCCGCTTTATAAAGACGAGAGGCCTAATCAATATACTTTTTTTGCTTGAGAATGGTGAAGCGGAGCCTATTTGGCAGCAAAATAAATATGGCAAACCCTATATAGCTGGCTGGGACAAAGACTTTAGCATCTCACATACTAGAGACATTTCAGTTGTGGCAGTCGCAAGTGAAGCGATAGGCATTGATATAGAAGATATAGGGCGCGATATAGACTTAGAAAAGTTTAAAAGAACAAAATTTTTGAACTTCGATGAGGGCGCTTATGAGAGTAAAGAAGAATTTCTAATGCGCTTCACAGCCCTAGAAGCCTATCTAAAATACCTTGGCAAAGGCTTTTATAAAGATGCGAGGACCGTTAGCGTAAAAAAAGTTAATGATGCCATAGTAATTGATGACGGCAGCTTAATTAAAGCAGAAGTGATTAAGAGTGGTGGCTATACCATTAGCATAGTTATTGGGTAAAAAAGCTTATTTAAAAGGAGCTATTTATGGATAAAATTAAAAAAGAAAAAATTGAAGTAAAAGGTGTAGAGATAGAGGTTTACACAGAAGATTACATGAACGACTATATTAGTTTGACTGATATTGCAAAGTATAAAAATGCAGAAGAACCAAATGTTGTTGTTGCAAATTGGATGAGAAATTTTAATACAATCGAGTACCTGGGGATTTGGGAACGATTAAATAATCCTAAATTTAACCCCCTCGAATTCGAGGGGTATTTAAAAAAGGCTGGCAGCAATGCTTTTACTTTATCTCCTCAAAAGTGGCAAAAGACTACTAATGCAATAGGTATAGTAGTGAGACTTGGAAGAAATGGTGGAACGTTCGCGCACAAAGACATTGCTTTTAAGTTTGCTTCCTGGATATCAGCCGAATTTGAACTGTACATTATTAAAGATTATCAAAGATTAAAAGCAGATGAAAATTCAAAATTATCATTGAAATGGAATTTGCATAGAGAAATTTCTAAAATCAATTATAAATTACACACAGATGCTATAAAAGAATATTTGCTCAAAGACCTAACAAGTGAACAGCTTTCATACAAATACGCGAGCGAAGCCGATATGCTAAATGTGGCTTTATTTAATAAAAGAGCAAGAGAGTGGAGAGAAGAAAATCCAGATTTAAAAGGTAATATTAGGGACTATGCAAGCCTTAATGAACTTTTAGTGCTTGCGAATATGGAAAGTTATAACGCAATACTGATAGAGAAGGGATTGGATCAAAAGTCAAGGATGATAGAGCTTAGAAACTTGGCTAAAAGTCAGCTTATTTCACTAGCTAGACTTAATGATTTGGAGAAAAAACAATTAAAAGGGAAATAAAAAAGGAGGAAAAATTATGGACAGAGAAAAAGTAAAAGCATTATTTGATAAATACACAAAAAAGTTACGCATAGTGCCTGAGTGGGACATAAGGCTTGAATTTGTCGAAGACCCTGACTGGAAGAAGACGGGCGATTTTAAGATAGACCCCACAGACAAAAAGGCGGTGCTTATGCTAAACGCAGTAAATCCAAAAGATGAGAACATCGAAGAAACCATAGTTCATGAGCTAATGCACATAAAGATGTATCCTTTGGATCAAGTTTGTGAATCTATGATTATAAATATGTTCGACGAAGGGAGCAAGGCGCAAAACTTTGCTTATCAAGAGTTTTTCACGACACTTGAAGTGACAGTGGAAGAGCTTGCAAAGTGCTTCCTATACGAGTTTGGCGAGAACAAAGAGCTTTCATACGGAAGGATGAGTAAGATCAAGTCCTTCAACGAGCTTTATGATGGACTAAATAGTATTGAATAAATAAATTCGCTCTTTACTTACTAAGTAGAGAGCTTTTCTTTGCCTTGAAAATTGTCATCTCTAGTGATATAATTAGTTAAAGAGGTGGACTATGGCGGATATTATGGAGTTCAAGGGCAAAATTGAACTGAAGGACGATATTAAGGCGCTTAGAGAAGAGCTTGTAAGGCTTGTTGAGGAGCGCGACAATTTAATATACACGACTTGTCCTAATATCAAGATGAGGTACATGATTGAGGCGGGCTACCTTGAGTATAAGCTTTATGAATTAAGCCTTAAGTATCAAAGGCTCAAGAGAAAGAAGGAGCTCATTCAAGCGAAGGTCTATAGAGAGGAAAAAGTCAGCGTTATAGAGATAGATGAGATTCTTGATAAAGAGTTTGAAGAGTACAAGAAAGACCTTGAAGAAAAGCTTAAGGAAGTAAACGAGTCAATCAAGAGAAGCGAGGGCGAATTTTTGTCTGATGTCGAGAGCGAAGACCTTAAGGATATGTATAGAAAAGTAGTTAAAAAGCTGCACCCAGACCTTAATCCAGAAGTAACTGAGGCTGAGAAAGAACTTTTTGTAAGAGCGGTCGAAGCGTATAAAACTGGTGACGTCGCTAGTATGAAGCTTATCTATGTAGTTTCTGGCGCTGATGAAGAGAAAAAAGATGATGATACTAAGCTAAAAACTGTCTTGGATATGGCTGAGGAGAAGGCTCGTCTTGAAAAACTTGTAGAAAATATTAAAAAGAACATGGATGAGATCAAGAGCCGCTTCCCATATACGCTTAAGGACTACCTTGATGATGATAGTCTTATGAAGGAAAAGCAGGATGAGCTTAGTGAATCGATAAAAGATTATGAAAATGCAATAATGGATTTAGAAGAGGCTATAGCAAAACTATTGGAGGAGAAAGATGAGTGATTTAGTTAAAAAAGATGATGGTGGCGGTCTTTTAGGTGTTTTACATGGCACTGGTGGCCTTGTCGTACCAAAGCCATTCGAGCGCGAAATATATCTATTTACAACGCATGTCGCAGGCACAACGCATGTTGACAATATTTTTGAGATAGAAAAGCATTTGAATATTGACGATAAATTATTATTCTTCAGAGAAGACAATCCTCATGATGAAAAGGCCATACGCGTGGAAACGCTTCAAAAAGAAAAAGTTGGTTATGTACCAAGAGGCGATAACGCAGTATTTTCAAGGCTCATGGATGCAGGTAAAGAGCTTTATGCCAAGATTAAAGACAAAGAGACGGTTGACGAATGGCTTAGGATAGAGATGGATATTTACCTTAAAGACTAAAGAATTCAGTGGGAAGGATTTTACAGATACAATGTATTACAATTATGAATGGATAAATGATAATATTTGTGTTCATGATTCTCATGATATGAATTTTAATACAATTAAAGTTAAAAGATTGTTTCTAATAGTTCATCATACTAAAAATGAGAGACGGGTAAATGAAGCTGCACAAAAAATTATTAGCGCAAATTATGACTATATAAGTATATTCGGCGAGATGGCTCCTATTTGGAAAAAAGCTATAGAAAAATTTAATGATAATAAAAAAGATATTGAGATAGAGATTACAAATACTGAGCTGATGCAAATGGGTTATGACATAGCCATGTATTCAAAATTATATTCTGATGAAAAAATTTTCTTGGTCTCAGATGATGAATTTTTTACAGAAATTGCTGAAGACATCTTAAGAATAATTGAAGGAACAGCTACTTTTACAGTAGAAGATTGGATAAAGTTTAAAAAAGGATACGAATTTAATTACAATGGAAGAGACTCTATTGTAATTATAAAAAAAGATGGTATTTATCTTGGATACTTAAGCGATTTAAGAAAATTTAAATCGCTATATGATTTATACAAGATAGATAATGCAATATTTGATGGAAAATCGTTTATAGCGATTTGGAAAGAAGTTAAAAAACAAAATAATATTAAGGAATAAGCAAAAAATCCCCGATACAAATTATGTACCGGGGATTTTCGCGTATAAACTATTTATCTTTTTTGATTAATTCTTTTGTCTCTAAATTGTATTCGTACTCAATGTCTTTGCCACTTGCATTTTCAACCTCAACTTCAAGTTTAGTGATGCCAGCTTCATGCTCAAAACTAAATGAGTTTTGGTGATAGCCATCGCCAGCGTCTTTTATAGAAGTAGCCACAAGTTCGTCAATGTTCTTGATTAGTCCAAGGTCTATTGCTTTTTTGTCAGCTGTATTATCTTTTTCTACATTGTCTTTAATGATACTTCCATCAACTGCATTTACTTCAAGCTCATATTCGTTCGCATCGTCAAAGCCATTGATCTCGTATGCGTAAACGCCATTGTCCTTTTCAAAGCTAATTTCGTCAATTTTTACATTTGCATATTTATCAGTAAAAATTTTCACAGCGTCTTCAGCTGATAAAGTAATAGCATTTTCAGTCGCTGTATTTGAATCAGTCTTTGTATCATTGCCAGCTGTGTCTGCCTCACTTGCTACATCTTGCATTTTACTTTGGTCTGTCTCGTCCATAGTTGCAGGAGCCTTGTTACAGCCCACAAGTGTAAGTGAAAGTACTAAAACTAGTACTAGTACTAAATTAAATTTCTTCATTTAATCATCCTTTCTCTCGATAACACTTATACCCAAAGTTGATGAGATACAAACAAGCCCCAATGCTAAGTGCATCGGGGCTCTGTCATTATTTTGTTCTTATCTAAAAATTGTCATAGTAAATTTTGTCTTCAGGCACGCCCACTTCCTTAAGTGCTGCCGTTAATGACTCTATCATCCTTGGTGAGCCGCATAGGTAGGCGGAGCTGTTCTTGCCAGTCTCTTGACAATATTTTCTGATTGCGTCGTCCGCATGTCCTGTGTCGCCCTCCCAATTCATTTCAGGCGTTGTTCTTGATAGGACTGGTATAAATTTGAAGTCATACAAAGTCTCTTCGAAGTCCTTTAGCTCATAAAGTAAGAATAAGTCGTCAGGCGTTCTCGCGCCGAAGTAAAATCTCGCCTTTCTCTTGATGTCGTGGTCCTTCATGTGATTTAGTATCGAGCGTATCGGAGCAAAACCAGTTCCTGCCGCTCCAAGAATTATCTCGCTATCATCATCATGATAATAGAAGTCGCCGTATGGTCCGTTGATAGTGACCTTGTCGCCTTCCTTCAAAATCTTATGGCAGTAGGTCGTACATATACCCTTAGTAAAGCCGATAAGAAGCTCGATGTGCTTTGTATCATTGATACTCGAGGCGATGGAGTAAGCTCTGAACACTTCTTCGTCTGATCCTTCGTAGTCCTCGCCCTTTGGATAAGCCTCAGCCTTTAGCTGAACGTATTGACCCGGCTTGAAGCTGATAGTCTCGCCCTCAGGCAGTTCAAATCTAAATTTCGTGATTCTATCAGTTAGTGGAAGCTTCTCAACTAAAGTAGTTTCGTACTCTTTAACGTTGAATAGCTCTTCAGGTATCTCTATAGAAATATCATTCTTGACCTTGATTTGACAAGATAGTCTCACATTAGTCTTAAGCTCTTCTTCACTTAGTTGCGGTTTTTCAGTCGCAAGCACAGGGCCCGCGCCGCTTAAAACCTTGACCTTGCAGTAGCCGCATGAGCCCTTGCCGCCGCAAGCCGATGGTATGAAGACCTTTTGATTTCTAAGTGTTGACAAAAGGCTCTCGCCGCCATCAACAATATATTCTTTTTCATTGTTTATAGTCATCTTCACTTGGCCATAGTCCGCGATGTATTTGTCTGCTATTGATAATAGTAGAGCAAATATCCCGCATAGACCAGCTACGACTAAAGTAGTAATAATTATTTGTTCCATAGCCGTCACCTACGATATTTGCACTATGCCTGAGAATCCGATGAAGGCCATCGCCATAATCCCAGTGATAATCAGTGTGATAGGGAAGCCTCTAAGACCTTCAGGTATAGAATTTTCCTTGATCTTCGATCTAATTCCAGCCATTGACACGATGGCAAGCATCCAGCCAAGGCCACTGCCTATTGCGAAGCCAACAGTTTGTAGGAAATTGTATTCTCTGATAACCATGAATAAGCTCACGCCTAGTATCGCGCAGTTAACAGTGATTAATGGAAGAAATATGCCAAGAGCGTAATAAAGGTTTGGCACGTACTTTTCCAAAATCATTTCCAAAACTTGAACGAAGGCCGCTATGGATATGATAAATATTATATATCTTAGATATTCTATGTTAAACATCACCACGAGCTTGTATAAAAAGTAGTTGATAACAGTTGTTATCGTTAGTACGAATGTTACCGCGATGCCTAGACCCGTTGCAGTCTCTATCTTCTTGCTGACAGCGATGAAAGAGCACATGCCTAGGAAGTTCGAGAATATCATGTTCGATGTAAAAATCGATGCGAAAAATATTACTAAAGGATGTATACTCATTACTTAGCATCTCCTTTCTTTTTTAAACGATTGTTGGCGATCCACATAAGTATTGGCAGTATGAAGAATGCCGCAGGTGGCATAACCATCATAGTCCAAGGCACGAAGCCTTCTGGCATCACTCTAAAGCCAAAGATGCTTCCAAAGCCCATCAGCTCTCTGATTATGGCGATAGCGACAAGTACACAAGTGTAGCCAAGTCCAGATGCCACGCCATCTACAAAGCTTGAGATAGGATCGTTACTGATGGCAAAAGCTTCAGCACGTCCCATAATTATACAGTTAGTTATGATTAAGCCGACATATGGTCCTAAAGTTTTGCTCATATCAGGCATATAAGCCCTTAAGAATATATCAACGATGATAACGAAGAACGAGATGATAAAGACTTGAACCATCATACGTATGTGCTTAGGCGTTACCTTTCTTAGTAGACTTATCAAAAATGATGAACAGCCAGTAACAAAGGCAAGTGCAAGACCCATAACGAGCGAGTTCATACATAGGTTAGTAACAGCTAGAGTCGAGCAGATACCGATGACTTGAACCAAAACCGGATTGTCATCAAGCACGCCGTTCTTAAGTAGTTTAGTGTATTTATTAGACATAGTTACTTAACCCCCTTCTTAATAAATTCGTCAAGGTCCTCGTTGATCATGTTCACAACGAAAGTCGATGTTTGAGTCGCACCGCTTATAGCGTCAATGTTGCCGCCACTTGCGGGTCTGTTGATAACGATGTTTTTATCAGTGTAATTACTTATGTCAAGGCCGCGGAACTGATTCTTGTAAGCATCCTCAGTGATACGTCCGCCAAGACCAGGCGTTTCATCTTGCTTAATAAATTCAAGACCAGTCGTCTTAGTCAAATCATTTGTAACACCGATGTAGCCACTAATCGAGCCCCATAGACCCGGTCCGTTTATAGGAACCGCATAAGCAAGAGTCTCCTCACCACTCTTATAAATATATAAATTCTTTCCGTCGTAGTCTTCACTCACTACATTGTCCTTGAAAACCTTGTCAATAGTATTCGCATCAGCATCCGAAGGCAAGATGTCAAATACATTTAAGATCTTCTTCTTAAGCTCAATGTCTTGATTAAACTCAACCACAGGAGCAGTTACCTCATTTAGAAAAGCTAGAGCAAGGGTCAATAGCAGTGCTAGAGCGAACATAAAAACTACAGGATAAACGATAGATTTCTTTTTCTTACCCATTCGCACGCGCCTCCTTCTTCCTAGCCTTCGCCGCATTGATGGCGTAGTCGATGATAGGAGCAAAAGTGTTGCCAATCAAAATCGCAAACATAACCCCGCCAGCGAATAAAGCAAAGCCCCTGATGATAACAGTCACAACCCCGATGATGACGCCATAAATCCATTTGCCAAGCGTAGTTTTAGCAGCAGATATCGGGTCAGTCGCCATAAAGACAGTACCAAATAAGAAACCGCCCATCAAGATGCCGTTTATTGGGTCAGGCACAGTAGTCACGCCCATAGCACGAAGAATTAAACTTAGAGCAACGAAGCCTAAAGTGCTTCCAGCCATGATCTCCCAGCTAGCAACTTTCTTTACAATTAGGTATATAGCCGCGATGATGATTAAGACCTTAGAAGTCTCCCCTATAACACCAGGTATATTACCTAAAAGCATTGAATTTACTGATTCAAGAGAGCCGTCAAGCTTAAACATCGTCATAGGTGTTGCCTCAGATAGAGAGTCAAGACCCCTAGTTAAGAAAGTTCCAAAGCCACCAGGAAAGCCATTTGCAGCCTCATTCCAGTAAATAGTCATGAACTTAGGGAAATTAACATAGATAAATACACGGCCAACCAAAGCAGGATTGAAAATATTCTTGCCGAAGCCGCCAAAAACCATTTTCCCAAAGAAAATTCCAAAAGCCATACCCACAGCAGAGATCCAAAACGGGATCGATGCAGGCAACGTCATAGTGTAGAGACAGGCAGTAACAAACGCCGCCTCAGAGACCTTAGCCATCTTAAAAATTTTCTTGTTAGATAAGTACTCGACAAAGAGAGCGATGAGCATGTTTGTGATTAACAAAGCCAAAACCCTAAGTCCGTAGAAATATGTAGCCACTAAAGCGATAGGGAACAGCGAGTAAATCACAGGATGCATCATCTTTTGCTTCATAAAGTACTTCTTGTAAAACTCTTTCAATGCACTCACTCCTTTATAGATAAATTTGTTATATATATAAATTATATACTATAATAGAAAAATAAACAAGGGAGGGGGATATGTGATATAATATTGATAATAAAAGGAGGTCATATCAATTATGAACGCATTAATCGTATTAGATGTACAAAAAGGGATTTTAAAGAAAAAAGATTTCTCAAACACTTTAAAGAATATTAGCTTGTTAATAAATGATTTTAAGAGCAAAGGTGATATCGTACTTTTAACTCAACATTTTTCGGACGACAGTGATAGTCCGTTTTATAAAGGTTCCAGCGATGTAGAATTGCTAGATGAATTTAGAGAAGCTGCTGATTATGTTATACCAAAATCATCATGTAATCCATTTCATAATACAAATCTTCAAGAAATATTAAGCGAAAATAAAGTATCAAAAGTATATATCTGTGGTTTTAACACAGAATATTGCTGCTTGTTTAGTAGCATCTTATCCTCTGATAGAGGCTACGAAACTGTATTTTTAGAGGATGCCTGTGGAACTTTTGGAGATGAGGAAATATATGAAATGCCAGGACTAGATGTAAATGATTTTATTGGATCTATTCTTAATTGGTCAGGAGAAGTAGAAGTATTATATACAGATGAATATTTTAATGGTGTAAGCGAAGAATGAAATTATAGTAATTAGAGATGGGATGATAGATGTCAAGAGATAAAAGTACTTGGCATCTATTTTTATGGGCTAAAAAGAGTATTATGTGATATAATTATAGTAAGAATGATGGGAGAGCAATGAACGGAAAAACAGTATGGAAAACTAAGGAAGGCATCACACTTAAAAAACTGGATGAGAAAAAAATAAAAAGGAGAAATTAATTGTTAGATTCAAATGAAATAATAAAACTCATTGAGTTAAAACAAGAAGGAAGCTATTGGGACTTCAAAAAACAATGGTATAGTGATAAAAAGAATGATTTATTACACGATATTATTTGTATGGCCAATAATTTAACAAAAGAAGACGGATTGATTATTTTAGGCGTAGATGAAGAAAAAGATTATCAAGTAGTTGGAGTGAATAAGGATAGCAATAGAAGAAATACACAAAACATAACTGATTTTTTAAAGGGAAAAGATTTTGCTGGCGATATAAGGCCTACTGTTTATGTTGTAACAGTTAATTTATATGACAAGGATTTAGATGTAATTGTAATTAAAAATGATAAGAACACCCCATACTATCTTAAAAATGATTATCAAGACGTAAAAGCTAACTATATATATACAAGAGTGCAAGATACAAATACAGCTAAAAATTCTTCTGCAGATATAAATAATGTAGAAAAATTATGGAAAAAAAGATTTGGAATAAATATGTCTTCAATTGAAAGAGTGGAAAAATATATAGAGAATTATAAAGATTGGACAGATGGGTTATATGGAGAGCATTACAAATACTATAATTTGTTTCCTGAATTTACTATTACGTATGAAGAACCTAAGTCAAAACGAGATGGGTATGAATATTATTTATTTTCACAATATGATTATAAGCCTATGTGGTTTGACATCAAGATAAAGTATCATCAGACTTTGTTAAAAGAGTTAGACGGAGTATGCTTAGACGGCGGGAGATATTTTACGCCGTGTCCATTACAAGATGAAATTGAAATAAGTAAATATGAAGAATATATACGTTTTAAATATATGGAAAAAGATACTTTGCTATATAAATTGAATGAACTTTATTATCTAGGAAATATTGATGATGGAGCTTGGCATGCTAGAAGGAGATTATTCTCTGTAGTTTTATTATTTGAAAACGAAATTGAAAGATTAGATTTTAAAAATTATGTAATGAAAAATTGGCATAAAAAAGATAAATATATGGAATGCATTCACTTTAAAAAAATACCAGACTTTAAAAATTATAAAAAGGGTGCATTTCAAAAAGATTATGACAATGCTCTTATACTTAATAAAATTTTAGAAGATTTTAGAAATGAAAATATTAATGATTCTTATATATAAGGAGGAGATATGATGGATAAGCTAAGCATGCAAACAAAAAACTTGGCGGATAATAATTATAAAAAGCTCATAGAGCTTTTTCCAAACATTGTGACTGAAACTGTTGACGAAGAGGGCAACGTGATTAGAGCCATCGATAAAGACAAGCTTGAGATGGAGCTAGCAACTAAGGTAGTTGAGGGAAGCGAAGAGAGGTATCAGTTTACTTGGCCAGATAAGAAGAAGTCTGTTATTGCATCAAATGCTCCTACAACTAATACGCTTAGACCTTCTAGAGAAGATAGTGTAAACTTTGATCAAACAGAAAATTTATACATTGAAGGAGACAATCTAGAAGTTCTTAAGGTGCTTAAGGAAACTTATAACGGAAAAGTAAAGATGATATATATAGATCCTCCATATAACACAGGAAGTAATTTGATTTATAAAAATAACTTTTATGATGACATTGATGATTATTTAGATAATAGTGCACAATTTGATGAAGATGAGAATCTTTTGGTTGTGAACAAAGAGTCAAATGGAAGATTTCATACAGATTGGCTTAATATGATTGCTCCAAGATTAAAACTAGCTAGGAATTTTCTTAAAGAAGATGGTTACTTGATTATAGCAATAGATGATTATGAATTGTATAATTTAAAAAAAGTTTTAGATGAAATATTTGGTGAGGCTAATTATATAGGAACAATTATTACTAGGTCTAATCCTCAAGGAAGAAATAAAAACAATTTAGATCCAGTTCATGAGTATCATCTTGTTTATTCAAGAAATTTTATAAAAATGCCTTTGCTAAAAATACTTAAAGACGAGAAAGATCGCGACTCATTTGGCAATTTGATGCGAACAGGCACTAACTCAAGAAAAAACGAAAGACCGAATAGATATTATCCTATATTAGCAAAAAACGAGAAAATATATATGATTGAATATAAGGAATATTTAAAAATATATAAAGAAAAAAAAGAATTTGATGAAAATTATATTGATTGTTTAAGAAAAAAATATACAGAGCTAGGATATGAATTCATTTTACCAAAATCGAGAGATGGAGAAGATAAAGTTTGGCAGAGGACTTTTGAAAAAGTTGAGTTAGAGCATAAAGATTACATTTTTGATAATGGAAAAGTTATGGCGCCAAAGAATGATTATAGAACACCTATTACTTTGTGGGCAGACGAAATTTATAGTAATGTTGAATATGGTACTAACCAGTTAAAAGAATTGTTTGATGGTAAGTCTATATTTGATTTCCCAAAAAGCACTTATACTGTAAAAGACTTGATATCACTAAATACAAATGATAACGATATAATAATGGATTTTTTCTCGGGTAGTGCAACGACTGCACATGCTACAATGCTGCTCAACACAGAAGATGACGGTTCTCGTAAATTTATTTTAGTTCAGCTACCAGAAAATTTAGATGAAAATCTAAAAAATGCAAGTGGTGACTCAGCTCAAACAATAAAAAATGGTATGGATTTTTTAGATTCAATAAAAAAACCTCATTTTATAACAGAACTTGGCAAAGAACGTATACGCCGTGCTGCTAAAAAAATCAAAGAAGATTTTAAAGACAAAGAAGGCATTGAAAATCTTGATACAGGATTTAGAGTTCTTAAGCTTGATACAAGCAATATGCGTGATGTTTATTACAATCCAGCTGATATAGAACTAAATGTATTAGAAAATCAAATTGATAGTGTAAAAGATGATCGTAATGAGTATGATTTATTGTTCCAAGTTATGCTAGACTTTGGCATCGAGCTTTCAAGTGCTATCGAAGAAGTTCAAGTGGGTTTAGGCAAGTACTTCAGCGTTGCTGATGGCTTCTTGTGCGCATCATTTGATGACGATATTGATACAGACTTAGTTAAAGCTATGGCAAAAAGTAAAGCCTCTTATGCTATTTTCAAGGATTCATCCTTTAAAAGAGATAGCGATAGAATTAATTTAGAGCAAATATTTAATGAGCTAAGTCCTAATACTGAGATAAAGGTTATATAGTTATGCAAAAAATACATTCTAAAAGCAAAATGCTAGAAGTAATTGATGAATTAAATAAATATATTGATGGCGAAAACAATAACCCATTTTATGCGCTTGGGTTGGCTGATTATTTATATGGAGATACTATACCTCAAATTAAAGAGCTTTATGATATTTCTTCTTTTAGTAAAAACACTTGTAATAGAAATGCAAAAATAATAAAAAATTTACTAGAGGAATACTTAGAAACAAATGCATTAGTCGGATTTGATTTGAATAGTTTAAAATCTGGGGACGAAGTTTTAGATGAGCTTATTGAAGAGTCTGTAGATTATTTCAATCGTAATGAAAAAAGCACAGCTTGTGTAAAACTATGGTCTTCTTTTGAGAGAATGAAGACATTTTTCAATGCTGATAATAAGAAAGATTCCGCAGATGAAATAATTGAGACTATATCAAGTGGTTCTGAAAAATATAGAAAAGTGCTCAAAACAGATTTTGATGAAATTACAGATATTGGAAATGACTTTCATATCAGACATTATGAAAAAAATAGGGAAGAAATAATGTTGGATAGTCAATATGATTATTTTTATTATAGATGTTTATCGCTGATAAATTTATGTATACACCAATTAAGAGGAGGTGTAGACAATGAAGTTTAAGTTTAAAATACAAGAGTACCAAACAGATGCTGTTAGCAGCGTTGTTGATGTGTTCAAGGGTCAAGCTTATACTGACTCTGCTTTATATCGTCGTGATTACAACTATAACAATCAATGTCAAAAATATATGCAAGTTGAAAAATTTGATTCTTATGATACTTTTGATATGGGATACAAAAACGATGATTTGCGTTTAAATAAAGAGGAGCTACTTAAAAATATAAGGGACGTTCAAAAAAAGAATAATTTAATTATTCAAGATGAACTAGTTGATGGCTTAGGCGCCTGCTCCATTGATGTTGAGATGGAGACAGGTACTGGCAAGACTTATGTTTACATCAAAACTATGTATGAACTTAATAAAAACTATGGCTGGTCTAAATTTATAGTCGTTGTTCCGTCTATTGCCATTCGTGAAGGGGTTAAGAAATCTTTTGAAATGACTGAGGATCACTTTATGCACGCTTATGGCAAGAAAATTAGATATTTTGTTTATGACAGTAATAATTTAAATCAGCTAGATACATTTTCAAGTGATGCAAACATCAATGTTATGATTATAAATATGCAAGCCTTTAATACCTTTAAAGAGGGCGGAAATACTAACGCAGCTAGAATTATTTATTCTAAACGCGATGAGTTCGGCTCAAGAAGACCTATTGACGTACTTAAAGCGAACAGGCCTATACTTATTCTTGATGAACCACAAAAGATGGGTGGCACTCAAACACAAAAGGCTTTAAAGAATTTTAATCCATTGTTCAGTTTAAATTATTCGGCGACTCACGTTAAAAAACATAATTTGGTTTATGCACTAGATGCTGTTGATGCATATAATATGAAGCTTGTTAAAAAGATTCAGGTAAAAGGTTTTTCGCCGAAGAATTTATCTGGAACTAACAGTTATTTGTATTTAGATGAAATAATTCTTGATACAAAGAAGCCTCCTCGTGCGAGGGTTGAAATGGAGATAGCTTATCAAAATGGACCTAAGCGTGAGAGAAGGATTATATCAGTAGATGACAGTTTATATGAACTATCTAAGGGTATGGAGCAATATAAAGGTTATCTTCTAGCAGATATTAATCCTTTGAGTGACAGTATAAGCTTTACCAATGGTATAAAAATCACTAAAGGAACTGTTATGGGCGACATAAGTGAAGATTATCTGCGCCGTATACAGATTAGAGAGACTATACGATCACATTTTGAAAAGGAAGAGTCGTTATTTTCAAAGGGTGTAAAGACATTGTCATTATTTTTCATAGATGAAGTTAAAAAGTATCGTGTTTATGATGAAGACGGCAATCAGGCTTTGGGTGAATATGCTAAAATCTTTGAAGAAGAGTACGAAGCTGTCTTTAATGAGTATAAAGATCGTTTCAGCGAGGAATATCTTAAGTATTTAAATAATATTGATGTGAATAAAACTCATAACGGATACTTTTCTATTGATAAAAAGGGTCACATAGTTAACAGTGACATAAAAAGAGGCAAACTTTTTTCTGACGATATAAGTGCTTATGACTTAATTCTTAAGGATAAGGAAAGACTTCTTAGCTTTGAGGAACCAACTAGATTTATTTTTTCTCACTCGGCTCTTCGTGAAGGCTGGGACAATCCAAATATATTCCAGATATGTACTTTAAAAAAGAGTGACAGTGAAAATTTAAAGCGCCAAGAAGTTGGCCGTGGACTAAGAATTTGTGTTGATGAGACGGGTTCAAGGCTAGACTACGAAGCTTTGGGAAGAAATTTTCATCAGTATAATAAATTAACTGTTATAGCGAGTGAAAGCTATGAAAAATTTGTAGCTGACTTGCAAGAACAAACTAGAAAAGAATTAAGAGACAGACCAAGAAAAGCTAATGAAGAGTACTTTCTTGATAAGCATATAATTATTAATGATGAGGATTATACTATAGATAAAGATGATGCGACAGAGATATTTTGGTACTTAATTAAGAATGACTACATTACTAAGGATAAATATGTAAGTGATAAGTACCATGAGGATTTAGAGAATAACAAACTTGCTGAACTACCAGAGGAACTAAAGCACATGGAGGCCGGCATACACATGTTAATTCAATCTGTATTTAATGAAAAGGCTCTTGATGATATGGTAGAGGACGGACACAAAACTAAAATTTATGATAATGATTTGAATGAGAACTTTCATAAAAAAGAATTTCAAGAGCTATGGAACATGATAAATCACAAATATATCTATAGGGTTGACTTTGATTCGGACGAGTTAATTGAAAAAGCTGCTAAGGCTATAGATGAAAAGCTTAATGTTAGTGGTTTACAATATACTATGAAGAAATCTGAGCAAAAATATATAATTGAAGTAAACGATATTAATGAAAAATATTCGTTTGAAAATGCAACGACTGTGACACATAATTTAGACTATGGCATATCAAAGTCGATAAAGTATGATTTATTGGGCCGATTAACACACGATACAGTTTTAACTCGAAGGACTATAGCAAAGATACTTATGAAGATGGAAGCTAGTAAATTTGATATGTACAAGGCTAATCCAGAAGAATTTATGAATAAAGTAGCTATGCTTATAAACGAGCAAAAGGCTAGTATGGTAGTTGAACATATATATTATGATCAAATTGAAGACAAGTTTGAAGCATCGATATTTACTGATGAAAGCGGTATAACAAGAGACAAGGCAATTGAAGTTAAAAAGCATATCAAGCCTTATTTAGTAACTGATGGTTCAGCGAAGGAATCTGTTGAAAAAAGATTTGCTCATGATCTGGAAGGAGCTGAAGAAGTTTGTGTATATGCAAAATTACCTAGAGGCTTCTTTATACCAACACCTGTAGGAAATTATAATCCTGATTGGGCTATTGCATTTAACAAGGGAACTGTTAAACACATATTTTTTGTTGCTGAGACTAAGGGCACTATGGAGTCAATGCAGTTAAGACCGGTCGAGCAAGTTAAGATTGATTGTGCTAAAAAATTATTTAATGAAATATCAACTGATGATATTGTATATCATGATGTAGACAGCTATCAATCACTTTTAAATATAATGCCAAATATAAAAAAGAATACACATTAATTAAATCACAAAAAAGGCTACCTTCTGATATGTACCCTCTTTACTGGACAAACCAGTAAGGAGGGTATTTTTATGCGATA
>OASD01000241.1_pt1 | contig 26258 bp, 19 predicted proteins | sample 1475531 | NCBI WGS metagenome assembly OASD01 (sample SAMEA3360668, study PRJEB22359) | human gut metagenome | biome: ENVO:urban biome; feature: ENVO:human-associated habitat; material: ENVO:feces | place: Bangladesh | collected 2011
ATAGTAATATTTATAAAAATAAAAAGAGTTGGGAGGATATTATATATATTCTAATATAGAATAATATAAATATAAATTAAACGGTAAATAATTATATAAATATTACTAAAATTTAATAAAAATCTTTATTTTAAATTTTTTAATGCCGAAAGTGTTTAAACATGCATAATACGGGTATATATTCCATAGGTCAAAGATGGTCAAATGAGTTTGACTAAAAAATAAAAAAATTATTTTGAGGTGAATTTATGCAATATAAAGATTATTATAAAATTTTGGGCGTCGAAAAAACCGCTACAAAAGAAGAAATAAAGAAAAAATTTCGCCAATTGGCGAAACAATACCATCCGGATTTGCATCCTGGGGATGAGGAAGCTGAAAAGAAATTTAAGGAAATTAATGAAGCATATGAAGTTTTGAGCGATGATAAGAAAAGAACCACATATGACAATTTCGGCTCGAACTATAATTTCCAAGGCGGACAAAATTTCGACCCAAATTCATATGGCTTCAGTCATTTTACAAGTGGCGGTGCCGGAGACTTTTCGGACTTTTTTAATTTGATTTTCGGCGGCAATTTTAAAGGCGGAGATTTCGGAGGAGGAGCCGATTCGAATACAGGCTTCGGTGGATTCTCTGATTTATTTGGCGGCAGAAGGCGCGCACAAAGAAAAGATCCATATGAGTCAAATTTGGATGTAACTATAGAAGAACTCCAAAATGGAACTACAAAAAAGCTTACTCTTAATATAAATGGAGTAAATCATAATATAGATGTAAAAGTTCCAAGGGGTATGACGCCGAACAAGAGGATTAAAGTTAGAGGTTCAAAATGGGGAATAGACAGAGACATTTTGTTTTCTATAAATGTTAAAGGAAACAATGAAAAGCTTGAAGGTCTTGATATTATAAGAGAGCTTGAAGTTTATCCGTGGGAAGCTTATTTCGGAGGAGAAAAGGTTGTTGAAGTTGGAGATGACAAGATTAAGCTAAAGCTTCCGAAAAATATTGAATCAGGAAAGAAGATAAGAATAAAATCAAAAGGTTTTAAAGATATGAAAGGAAACAAAGGGGATTTATTCTTCAAGGTCAAGATTAAAAATCCGAGCAGTTTAAATGAAGAGCAGGAGAAAATGTATAGATCTTTATACGACAGTTTTAATAAGTAATATTTGAAAGGAGTGATTTATATGAATGATAAAAATTTTACGGTTAAAACGGCGGAAGCATTAAACGGAGCCGTTCGTTTAAGAGAGGAGTACAGCAATGCAACAGTAACACCGGTGCATCTTTTATGTGCCGCACTCAGTATAGAGAGTGTTATTAGTTTACTGATTTCAAAAATGGGAATCAGTATTCCGGAAATTTTGGGCGATGTGAAAATGTTATTGGAAAATATGCCTAAAACGTCCGGTGGACAAAATTATATGTCCCGTGATTTGGAAGATATTATTAATTCGGCAGATAAGAAACGTGCAGATATGAAAGATGAGTACCTTTCATTGGAACATGTTCTTCTTGCAATGCTCGACAATCCGGGAGATTTAAAAAATATTTTTAATAAGTATGGTATAGAAAAAAATAAAGTTATGGAGGTGCTTATGAATATTAGAGGTAATCAAAATATAAATACAGATAATCCGGAATCAACTCTCGACGCTTTGAACAGGTTCGGCAGAGATTTGGTCGGACTTGCAAGGGAAGGCAAGATGGACCCGGTTATAGGTAGAGATGAAGAAATTAGAGATGTAATAAGAATATTATCGAGACGTACAAAGAACAATCCGGTTCTTATCGGTGAGCCGGGCGTCGGAAAGACGGCAATTGTAGAAGGACTTGCACAAAGAATAGTAAAAAATGACGTTCCGACAGGTTTAAGAGACAAAATTATTTATGAACTTGATATGGGCGCACTTATTGCAGGTGCAAAGTACAGAGGAGAATTCGAAGAAAGACTTAAGAGTGTTTTGAACGAAGTGCAAAAGTCGAACGGTGAAATTATTCTGTTTATAGATGAAATTCACAATATTGTAGGCGCCGGTAAAACAGAAGGCGCAATGGATGCGGGAAACCTTTTAAAGCCTATGCTTGCAAGGGGTGATATACATTGTATCGGTGCGACGACGCTCGATGAATATCGCCAATATATTGAAAAGGATGCTGCGCTTGAAAGAAGATTCCAAAAGGTTTACGTAGGCGAACCTTCCGTCGAGGACACAATTTCGATTTTGCGTGGACTAAAGGAAAAATACGAAGTACATCACGGAATAAGAATTTCTGACGGCGCTGTTATTGCGGCTGCAACAATGAGTGACAGATATATCACGGACAGATTTTTACCGGACAAAGCGATCGACTTGATGGACGAAGCTTCGGCACTCGTCAGAACGCAAATTGATTCCAGCCCGGTTGAGATTGATGAATATGAAAGAAAAATTCTTCAACTGGAAATCGAACGCGAAGCTCTTAAAAAAGAAACCGACGATGCATCGAAAAAGAGACTTGAAAATATTGAGACGGAAATAGCTGAACTCAAGAAAAAATACGAAGTTTTAAGAGAAAAGTGGGAAGAAGAAAAGAGCAGCATTGAAAAGATTAAGAATCTCAAAAAAGAAATAGACGATGTCAAGACGGAAATAGAACTTTCGGAAAGAAACTATGACCTCGAAAAATCTTCGGAATTAAAGTTCGGAAAATTGCCGAAACTCATGGAAGAGCTTAAGACTTTAAACGAAGAAACTGCGGAAGATAAAATTTTAACGACGGAAGTTACCGAAGAGACAATTGCACAAGTCGTGAACGGATGGACGGGAATTCCGGTTGCAAAATTAACCTCAACCGACAGGGAAAAGTTGTTGAACCTCGACGACGAACTTCACAAGAGAGTTGTAGGTCAAGATAAGGCGGTCGAAGAAATTGTCGATGCAATTTTAAGGAGTCGTGCAGGTCTACAAAACAAGAAACGTCCGATCGGCAGCTTTATTTTCCTAGGACCGACAGGTGTGGGTAAGACGGAACTCTCGAAAGCACTTTCGGAATATCTTTTTGATGACGAAAAGAATATGGTTAGAATCGACATGAGTGAATATATGGAAAAATTCTCGGTTTCACGTTTGATTGGTGCACCTCCGGGATATGTAGGCTATGAAGAAGGCGGACAACTCACCGAAGCTGTGAGAAGAAGACCGTATTCGGTAGTGCTTTTTGATGAAATTGAAAAGGCGCATCCGGATGTGTTCAATCTTCTTTTACAAGTGCTCGACGACGGACGTTTGACTGACAATCGTGGACGTGTGGTTGATTTTACAAATACAATTTTAATCATGACATCAAACATCGGTTCGCCGATTTTGCTTGACGGAATTGATGAAAACGGAGATATTCTTCCGGAAGCTGAAAATGATGTTATGGAAAGGCTGAGAAATTCATTCAGGCCGGAGTTTTTAAATAGAGTCGACGGAATTGTAATGTTCAAACCGCTCACAAAGGAAAACATGAAGAAGATTATAGACATTTCAGTCAAGTCGCTCAATAAAAGACTCGAAGAAAAAGGAATCACAGTTGTATTTACGGATGAAGCAAAGGATTATGTAATTGAAAGAAGTTACACTCCTGAATATGGCGCAAGACCAATCAAGAGATTTATCTCATCTTCGGTCGAAACTGCGCTTGCAAAACAAATTATAAAAGGAAATATTTTGGACGGAGACGAGGTCGTTGTTCGTGTAAAAGATGACGAACTTTTCTATGATGTTCAAAAATAGTTAAAAAAAGGGTTATTTCGGTAGCCCTTTTGTTTTTTTACTCCGGATTTTGGGTAAAAATTGCATGAGGTGGTAAATTTGAAAATCACATTGACGGACAATGCGAGAGAGCGTTTTAACGAACTCAATGCGAACAATGTTAGAGTATATATACAAAATTATTCATGATGTGGAGTGAGTCTTGGCGTGCTCCCGGACATAGAAAGAGATAACGATGAAAAAATTGCGGTCGATGATTTGACGTTTTTGGTGGAAAAAGGGCTTTTGGAAATAGTAAAGGGCGACATCAAGGTTGACTATACAAACAGCGGATTGAGACGCGGTTTTAAGGTTTATCAATAAGGAGGTTGTATGAAAACATTTAATCTGGATAAAGATGATACGCTTTTTTTGTTTATAGATTTTCAGGAAAAACTTATGCCGGTGATGTATGATAATGCAAAAGTTATCGATGTTTCGAAAAAGGCTTATGAGTTTTCTAAGCTGGCGGATGTCGAGTGTCTTTTTACAACCCAGTACAGAAGGGGACTTGGAGGGCTTGTAGATGAATTTAGGGATGAAGATGAAAAAGCACTTGATAAAACTGAATTTTCGTGCTATTTAAATCCTGAAATCAAAGAGACGATTGACAAGCTTAACAAGAAAAATATTGTTTTATTTGGACAGGAAGCACATATTTGCGCATTTCAAACGGGGCGCGATTTGCTCGAAGCGGGTTACAATATTTTTGTAGTTGAAGAAGCGATGACTTCAAGAACTCCGGAGAATAAGAGAAACGGCGTAGCACTTTTGCGATATATGGGTGCATATATTATAAATTTCGAGCTATTGGTATTTGATATTCTTAAAGATGCAAAGCATTCCTGTTTTAAAGAAGCGCAGGCACTTATAAAATAATTAATATGACGGACCTATTTCGGTCCGTATTTTTTATGGGACAATTTTAACTCCATCGAATGATTTAAATAAAGCGTTTTCGGATGAAAATTTGAAGTATTTATGTTATAATTAATATTAATGGAGGCTATACAATGCAAAAAAACGAACGAAATTTAACACTGCTTGCTGACTTTTATGAATTCACAATGTCAAACGGATATATAAAACTTGGCAGGGGTGAAAAAATTGGATATTTTGACTATTTTTTTAGGTCGGTACCCGACGACGGGGGTTACGCTTTGTTCGCCGGTCTGACGCAGCTAATTGAATATTTGGAAAACCTTAAATTTGATGATGAAGATATAGAATTTTTTAGAAGTAAAGGAATATTTTCTGAAGAATTTTTGAAAAAACTTAAGGAGTTTAAATTTGAATGTGACGTTTGGGCCATTGAAGAAGGCTCTGTGATTTTTCCGCACGAACCGATTGTAACCGTAAGGGGACCTTTGTATCAAGTTCAAATGATCGAAACGATGCTTCTTTTAATTTTGAACCATCAATCACTCGTTGCCACAAAAACTTCGAGAATGGTCAGAGTTGCAAAGGGAAGAGCGATAAGTGAATTCGGAAGCAGACGTGCTCACGGAGCCGATGCTGCAAACCTTGGAGCAAGAGCCGCATATATAGGTGGAGCTGCCGCAAGCGCAAACACATACACCGATAGACATTTGGGAATTCCGGCAACCGGAACTATGGCTCACTCATGGGTTCAAAGTTTTGACAGTGAACTTGAAAGCTTTAGAGCATATGCAGAAGTTTATCCGAGCGCGTGCCTTCTTTTGGTCGACACATACGACGTTTTAAGATCAGGCATTCCGAATGCTATAAAAGTGTTTAATGAGCTTAATGAAAAGGGATACAGGCCTCTCGGAATAAGAATTGACTCCGGCGATATTGCATATCTTACAAAAGAAACTAGAAAAATGCTCGATGCAGCAGGATTTGAAGATGCGAAAATTGTCGTTTCAAACAGTATGGACGAGTTTAAAATAAGAGATCTTCTAAACCAAGGCGCTAAAATCGACAGTTTCGGCGTCGGTGAAAGACTTATAACTGCGAAGAGCGACCCTGTTTTCGGCGGGGTTTATAAGCTTGTCGCGATGGAAGAAGACGGAGAAATTATTCCGAAGATAAAAGTTTCCGAAGATGTTGTAAAGATTACAACTCCGGGATTCAAACAAATTTATAGAATATATAATAAGGATACAGGATTTATGGAAGCGGATTTGGTCTGTCTGCACGACGAACCGGCTCCAAACGGCGAACCGCTTGAAATTTTCCACCCGCTATATACATGGAAGAGAACGACTCTTGAAAATTATTATGCGGAACCTTTGATGAAAAAGATTTTTGAAGGTGGAAAACTGATTTATAAAAATCCTGATATAGAAGAGATCAGAGATAAGGCAAAAGTGGCTCAGGAGAAACTTTGGGATGAAATTAAAAGACTTGATGATCCGCATTCATATTATGTGGACCTTTCGCCGAAACTTTATCAACTTAGATATGATTTGTTGAAAGAAGGAAAAAGATTATGACAAAGGCGCTTTATCGAGTGCTTCGCCCTAAAACATGGAGCGAAGTGGTCGACAAAGATTTAATCGTCGAGGTTTTAAGAAATCAGGTTAAGAACGATTCCGTTTCTCACGGATATTTATTTTGCGGACTCAGAGGAACGGGAAAGACGAGCTGTGCAAAAATTTTGGCAAGGGCAGTAAACTGTTTAAATCCTCATGACGGTGAGCCGTGCAATGAATGTGAAAACTGCAAGGCAATTCTCGAAGACAGAGCAGTTGACGTTTTGGAACTTGACGCCGCTTCGAACAACGGGGTCGACAATATAAGGGAACTCAAGGAACTTGGCGTTTATCCGCCGACAACTTTAAAAAAGAAGGTATATATTATCGACGAAGCGCATATGCTTTCGAACTCCGCTTTCAATGCACTTTTAAAAATTTTGGAAGAACCTCCGAAGCACCTTATATTTATACTTGCGACGACAGAGCCTGAAAAATTGCCGGATACTGTAAAATCTCGACTTCAACGTTTTGATTTTCATGGGATTTCAAAGGACAGGCTCGAGGATTCTTTAAGAAATGCTGCAAAAGGTCTGAAGGAAGAAGTTTCTGACGAAGTTTTCGGAATTATCGCGGACAATGCCGGCGGCTCAATGAGAGATGCGCTGTCGATGCTCGACCAGCTTTTGTCGATTCCGATAAGACCTATAACGCCGGAAATTATTTCATCACTTCTTGGATTTACAGGGATTGACGAAATAGCTCCACTTCTTACGGATATTTTAAATCATGATGTTTTGGGTGTTATGAACGAAACAGCGGACATAATGAAAAGAGGTAGGTCCGGAGAAAAAACGCTTTATGCGCTAATGAAGGCGTGTCGCGATTTGTATCTTGTGAAGATGGGAGAAACGGACGGTCTGTCGACAAAAAGAAAAGAAGTTCTCGAGAAAATAAGTGAATATGTCGACGAAAACAGGATACTTGATTTGATTGAATCTTTTAGAAAGCTTATAGACGGCATAAATTATGCATATGACGAGGCGCTTATGTTTCAAATGGGTCTTGTTGAGATTGCACGAAACAGAGCGGTCACGACTTCGGTTTCGAATTCGAGAGAAACAAAAATTCCGAAATTTGTAAAAGAGAAAAAAGAAACGGATTTCAATGAGCTTTTTTCGAAAAATGTCGAAAAAAAAGAAGCTGAAGTCCAAAACGAAAAAACAAAGTCGGAACCATCGTATACAGATAAAGAAAAGCTTGAGAAAGATGAAATGAAACCGATAAAAAATGAGGCGAAACAAAACGACAAAAATGAGAAGCCTCAAACGGAATCGGATTTTGAAGAAAGACCTTTCTTTGAACCTGAGGAATCGGACTATTTAAATTTAGATGAAGAATTTACGCCTGATGTTTCAGGGTGGGAAAGTAAAACAAATGCAACTCCGGAAAAAGGCGAAAAAGAAGTCGAGATTAAACCGGATGAAGAGCCTGAAGAAGTTGTAGAAGAAGAGAAAGATTTAAAAGATTCTATTGAAAGAAATAAAACGGGAACAGATGATTTATCAAAAGCGGAAGAAAAGATAGAAGAAGATGAAGAGGTCGATGACGGCACTCTTCAAAATGAAGAGGGCGAAAAGATGTTTGATAAAATTGTCGAAGGGAACCCGCTTCTACAATCTTCGAAAAACAATTATTATATAAAATTAATAAAAAAGAAATTGATTTTTACTCCGAAAAATTCGGAAGAAGATTTTATTTTTAATAGCTCAAAAAAAGAGCTTACAGAAAAAATGAATGAAATCGTCGGTGGTGGCGCATCTGTTGAGATAAGGTCATCAAACGCAGGAATGCAAAGAGCAATTGATTTATTCGGCGATAAACTCGAAATTAGATAAAAAGAAAGGAAGTTATTTATGAGAAATTTTAATGGCGGCGGAAATATGAAAAATATGATGAAGCAAGTTCAAAAGCTTCAAAAGGACATGGAAACAAAGAGAGAAGAAGTTGCAAATCAAGAGTTTGAGGTTTCAAGCGGCGGCGGTGTTTGCACAGTTACAATTAACGGAAACAAGGAAATCACAAAAATCGTGCTCGACCCTGAAGTAGTCGATCCGGATGATGTAGAAACACTTTGCGACCTTATTATGGCAGCTGCAAATGAAGCGATCAAAAAAGCTGATGACGAAATGGAAAATGCAATGGGACAATTTACTAAAGGTCTCAATATGCCGGGATTGTTTTAATGAGTCTTAACGCACTTGAAAATTTGGTCGACAGACTTGCGGCACTTCCGGGAATTGGAAGAAAAAGCGCAAAAAGGTTGGCGTATTATATTATAAATATGCCGCAAGCTGATTCCGACAATTTGGTTTATGCGATAAGTCTTGCAAAAAAATCGATTCAAAAGTGCAAAATTTGCGGAAACTATTCGGAAAAGGAAGTATGTAACATTTGCTCGTCGGAGATGAGGGACCATTCGAAACTTATGATTGTACAAAATCCGAAGGATGTGGATTCTTTTGAGAATTCGAACTGTTATGACGGACTTTATTTTGTTTTGGATGAAGAACATTTGGATCCTTTAAAAGGAATAGGTCCGGAAGAAATGGGTTTCGGAAGACTTAAGACCAGACTCGTTCAAGATGATGGAATTAACGAAGTTATCCTTGCACTAAACAGCAATGTTGAGAGTGAGCAAACGGGGCTTCTTTTGAAGGCGCTTGTCGAAGAATCGGGCAAGAAAGTCACGAAGATTTCGCAAGGCATACCTGCGGGCGGAGTTTTGGAATATTTTGATTCCGCAACAATAAGACAGGCTTTTGAAAACAGACGAGAAGCATAACTAACACAGATCAAAGGAGAATATATGGACAAATTTAAATTAATAAAAAAAGAACATATCAACGAACTTAACAGCGATGCATTTCTTTATGAACACGAAAAGACAAAGGCGAGAGTTTTAAAAGTTGAAAACAACGACGAAAACAAAGCTTTTGGAATAGGTTTCAGAACAGTTCAAAATGATGACACCGGAGTTTGCCACATTTTGGAACACTCGGTTCTTTCGGGTTCCAGAAAATACAAGACCAAGGAACCGTTTATGGACCTCGTTAAATCGAGTCTTCAAACATTTTTGAATGCGATGACCTTTGATGACAAGACTATCTATCCTATAAGCTCGAGAAATGAAAAAGACTTTTTCAATCTCATGGACGTGTACATGGATGCTGTTCTTTTCCCGGATATTTACAACAACGAAAAGATTTTTATGCAAGAGGGTTGGCACTATGAACTAGAAAACAAGGATGCACCGCTCACGATAAACGGCGTTGTTTATAACGAGATGAAGGGTGCAATGAGCTCCGACATTTCGCAAGTCATGGACAAAATTGCAAGATATTTGTATCCGGATTCAACATACAACACAAACTCGGGCGGAGATCCGGAATTCATTCCGACTCTTTCAAGAGAGGCGCTTTTGAATTACCACAGAGAAAAATATCATCCGTCAAACTCATATATTTTCTTGTATGGAAACGGCGACACAAATAAAGAACTTGAATTTTTAGACGGTTATTTGAGTGAGTTTGAATACAAGGATGTTAAAAATCCGATGAAATATATAAAACCGCTCGAAAAGAATGTAGATGTTGAAACCACTTATTTCGGTGAAGCAAAGCCGAAAAACGATTTCTTTGTTGTTTCATATCTTGCGGGCGATTCGACCGACAACTTGAACAATTTGTGCCACGAAGTGATAACGCGTGCGCTTGTTACTGAAGACGGTGCGCCGATTAAGGATAGAATCCTTTCGGAAGGCCTTGCAACCGACGTTGAAACTATGTATAGCGTTGGAACTGTGAACAATTTATCTATTATTGCTAAAGGCATGAACGCCGAAGATAAGGATAAAGTTTTAAAGATTATCGATGAAGAAATTGGAAGCCTAATCAAGTCAGGACTCGATGAGAAATTATTTAAATCGATTCTTCACCAACTTAAATATGAAATAAAGACATACGGCGACACGCCGCATCTTGGAATTATGACATATATAAGAGCATTCCAAACATGGCTTTACGATAAGGACCCGATCGATGCGCTAAAATTTGACGATGCGTTTGAAAAGCTTGAAAACGATTCTGAGCTTGTACAAAAATATGCAAAAGATTATTTTGACGGCTACAGAATGACGATGCTCGTAAAGCCGGATCCGGAGCTTGGGAAGAAAAGAGAAGAAGAACTCAAAAATAAGCTGGCGGAACACAAGAAGAGCTTGAGCGATGAAGAACTCGAAGAAATCATCGAAAAGACAAAGGAATTACACGAGTTCCAATTGAGCGAAGACAGCGAAGAAGCAAAAAAGACTCTTCCAAGGCTCAATGTTAAAGATTTGAGTGACAACCTTCAAAAAGCAAATGAGACAATAAATGGAAACATCTCTTCGTGCGAAGCATTTACGGGCGGAGTGACTTATATGGACGCTTTCGTTCCAATTGATGATATGGACGATGAAAAGCTCCAAGCAATTACGCTTTTGTCGGACTTGATTGATAGAATAGACACCGAAAAGTACAACTACAAAGATTTGAATACAGAAATAAATCTCATTTCATATGATTTTAACGTCAATATTATGACGAGCAAATATTATGAAAAGAACGAAGCTTCAATCTTTTTGTCAAAGAAGCTGAGCTCGGACGGTGACGATTTTGAAAAGGCATATGATCTCTTTGAAGAAGTTCACAACAGCACAGTTTTTGACAACACAAAGAAAATCAAAGAAATTTTAAATACGATGATTTCCGATTTGAAACTCAAAGCAGTTATGACAGGTATTGCCATAACGAGAACCGAAGCGATGAAAAATGTGAACAGAAGATTTGCAATCGATGCAAAAATTTCGGGTGCAGATTATATAAAATACATTGAAAAAGTCGCAGCGATGGATGATGTTGAGATGAAAAAATATCTCGAAGATATGTATGAAATTTATAAAAACATTTTCGATGAAAAGGGATTCTATCACATCACATCAGACAGCGAAGGCATCGAAAAGGCGGTAGCGGTTCTTGATAAAAAGGGTTTAAAAGTTGACGGAGAAATCGACAAAAAGAAATTTGCTCTTAAAAACAACCCGGGCACAACAACGGCGCTTGTTGCAATAACGGATGTAAACTACTGCATCGACGCAGGAATTTTACCGAAAACTTCCGGAAGCGATTCAGTTGTGAGAAATATGCTTTCAAACAGTTTCCTACACGACAATATTCGCGCAAAGGGCGGCGCATACGGCGACGGAATAAGTCAAGCAGATGACTGTGTTGTATTCTATTCGTACAGAGACCCGAACCTTCAAAACACATTTGACGTTTTTGAAAAGTCGATGGATTGGCTTAGAGGACGCGACCTTAAAGAAGAACAAATTGATGACCTTATTATTGGCTCGTATAACTCGTTCGACCATAACCTCACACCGAGAATGAGATCGCTTAGAGATTTTTCGTACAGAATCAACGAAACTTCTGTTGAAGATTTGGAAAAGAAATTAAAAGAAGCGCTTGCGACAAAGAAGGAAGACTTCGCAGACTATGCGGACAGACTTGAAGCTGCAATGAAAAATAAAGGAAGAGCCGTTTTTACAAATGAAGACGGATACGAAAAATCAAAAGATATGTGGCAAGAAAAGAAGGATTTGAAATAATCAAATAAATGGATGCGAACCTATATGAAGTAGGTGGCATCCATTTTTGTGTAAATGTCGATATATAATTTGATGGGATGACTTTGTTTTAATGGAAAAAACAATTAATTTTAGATATATGTTGTAACATAAATTCAGCATCACACCGAAGAGATATATTGAATAATGTAAACCGAATGAGCTATCAGTAAGGGTATGTATTTATGCGTCTACTGAATTGATTATATTCCAGCGTATCAGTAATACGAAATATTGCTGTAAAATCAAAAATAGGAACCATAATAGAGTGAGGTGACAAAATTTAAGAAAAGTTTTCAAAAAAGATTGACATATTCATTTTTAAGTTATATAATTATATATAGGCACTACATTTACTCAAAGAGGAAAAAATAGAGTAATCATATGAAAGTCAAATAAGCTATTTGTTTGCATGACTTTGTGCTTAGTTAATATATTATTGTTTAAGGAGGAAAGAAAAATGTTCAAAAAAAGTAAAAACTTTATGAGTATAATTATTTTAATGTTGCTTATTATCTCTGTTGCACCTACCAGTGTATTTGCTTATAATAGCAATGCATGGTCAGTTGGTTCAAGATATGGAGATGGTTATATATTTGGACTTATAGGTGGTGTAGATACAAGGGAGGAGGCTAAAAACGCCGCTGATTATTATGCTACATTAGGATATAATTCGTATTATGAGTTTGAACCTACTTATCAAACGTTGCGTGGTAAATTTAAAAATGGAAGTTATAGAATGGAAAGCGCTATCCAGTTCTATTCAGGGCATGCTGACTATAGCTGCATAGCCTTTAACGCAAATAAAAAGGGGGGAGATTATAAAACGGGTATATATTATGGAAAAAACTATGATAGTGATGCTGGGTATCGTTATGCAGGAGTTCAATCTTATGATTTTAGCGATGTTAAGTTAATTACTTTTGCTGGATGTAACTCAGCGGAAGGATATGACAATATATGTAAAAGGGCATATGATAATGGCGCTGAAACTACAATAGGTTGGAAAGAAAGTGTTGGTTCAGGCAGTCATACTAATTGGTTAAATAGATTTAATGATTACTTAAATAAAGGATATACTGTAAAAAAATCTGCTGAACATGCAGATTCTTATTCTTATTTAGATAATACTGTAAAAGCTCATAAAATATATGGGAATGGGGATTTAAAGTTTTCTAAATTAAGAACAGCAAGTTTGGATAGCTTATTAGAAAACGATAGAGAACCTTTATATAAGTTTGAGTATACTAGTGATAGTCAAATTTTTCAAAAATTGAATCAAAATGCATCAAATTTTGATATTAAAAATTATGATATAAGTGAAACAGTTAATGAAATGTACAGAGTGATTGATTTAGTTGAAATTGTTGATGGTATTAAATCAACAGAAGGATATTCAATAATTATTTATGATGGTACTGCGGATGTGTATCAAAACAGTGCATCTATGGATTTTTCTACAATTGTTCATACTGAAAATATTGAATCTTATTTGAAAAATTATTGTATGGAAAATAAAAGTACAAATAGAACTAATAAAATAGAAACATTTACTGGAAAGGAAACAATTTATATTTTAAAAGAAGAAGAAATTTATGACACAGTTGAAAATACTATAAAAAAATACTATCAAATTGAGAGTACTTTAGCTAATGGATGTAAAGCAATAATTGAGGCTTATGAATAATATAGTTAAAAGAAAAAATCAAAGTTTATTATTCTCAGTGTGTATAATAATTTTTACAAGTATAATAATTTTTACAATAAGTATATTGTACTTGTTTTTAAAGCCGATTAGAATTAAAAAAGACTTAAATTATGATTTGGAAAGAACATCTTCGATTATACTTTATTGTGACATTGAAGGAGCTTCTGCGAAGACAAAACTGACTCAATTTGAAAAAGAACAGATTATTGAAATATTTAATAAAGGAAATATGAAAGCTACATATAAAAGTAGCAAAGCTTTTCCTGAATATTGGTTTAAAACAAACAAATATGAGATAGGTTTTTTAGAAAACGTAGAAATTGTTGTATTAAAAGATAAAAAGACTTATAGATATATCCCGGATAGATATTTAAATTCTGAACTTAATCAATTTTGTAAAAAAGTATCAAAGAAATAAATATTAAAAGGATGAATATTGACAAAATGTTCTGCCTTTTTATATTATGATATGTTTAACAAAAGATAATGCCGAGAAAATCTTGTGCCAATTATTAAAAATTGCGATATTATATAAACTATATATAATAATGGCATATTTTTGATGTTTTGATCATATAAATCTTAAATATGGATAATTGAGTCTGCTCCAATAATTCTAAAAACTATAGCAAATAAGCAAAAAAATAAGATGGTTACTGATAAACGGTAGCCATCTTTTTTTATGGAAATATTTAAAAAGGAAGTATAATATTAGCTGACAGAAATCGCTTGATTGAATATCGTTATTGTTTATACACTATATTATTTTCAACTATAAACACCCTCTTTATCGAATTGCAAGACAATGAGGGCGCAAAATTAATAATCTATTTTTTCTTTTATAAAATCGCCGTTTCTAAGGTCGATGTATGCTTGCTGAATTTCTTTGGGGGTGTTCATTACAATAGGACCCGCCCATGCAACCGGTTCATCTAGCTTTTTTGAACTTATATATAAGACTTGCGCTCCGTCGGTTAAACTTTTTATACGAACGCTGTCGCCGTCGCTCAGTTTTGCGGCGGTTTTTTCTTTTACAACTTCACCTACAACTTCGATGTCACCGACAAGAGTAAATAGCATTATCGACTCGTCGTTAGCCGTATTATTTTCAAACACAGCTCCTTTATCAAGGTGTATATCGTAGTAATTAAACGGCAAGTGCTCGCCCTTGTAACCGTGGTGTTCACCATATTGACCGGCAAGAAGACGAAGTTTGCCTCTTTCAATATCCAGTTCTTTTATATCCTCAAAATTAATTCTGTGATAACTCGGTTTGCTCATCTTTTCAGAGCTTGGAAGATTCAACCAAAGTTGCACTCCGAGAAGTCTGTCGGACTCAGGAATCATCTCTTCGTGTTCGATGCCGGAGCCGGAATTCATCCACTGAACTTCTCCCGAAGTTATTGCGTCTTCATTTCCGAGAGTATCCCTGTGAATCATCTTGCCTTTATATAAATAACTTATAGTTTCTATACCTCTGTGCGGATGCATTGGAAAACCTTTAATGTAATCTTCGGGATTGGTGCTGTCAAACGAATCGAGCATTAAAATCGGGTCAAACTCCTCCAAGGTGTCTTTGCCAAGCACACGCACTAAACTTACGCCTGCGCCGTCTCTTGTTCTATAGCCTTGAACGGTTTTTGTAATTTTTCTTTCCATATATATCTCCATTCTATTTAAATTTTATGTATATCTATTCATACCAGAACGCTGCACTTAAAAAACTATAAGAGATTATTTAGATAGTTTCTTTAATGGATATGCAAAACCGTTGATTTATAATTAGTAGATCTGAAAACTCATATATATATTATTATATTGTTGCTATTTTATAAAAGTTATGTTATAATTATTTTGTTATTCGTTTGGGGCATTGGCGCAGTTGGGAGCGCGCCACACTGGCAGTGTGGAGGTCAGGAGTTCGAGCCTCCTATGCTCCACCAAACAAAAAAACCTGCATGCGCAGGCTTTTTTTATTTCAAAATTTTAAATTTCTTCGGTTGTTTCAACTTCTTCGGAAACTGTTTCAGTTTCACCTTCAGAATCAACTTGTGAATCAATCAATTCATTATAAACTTTGTAGATTGCTGTTTCAATTTTTGTCCTCATATCGTTGTTGATAGGGTGACAGATGTCTTTGAATTCTCCGTCTTTAGCACGTCTTGAAGGCATTGCAATGAAAAGACCGTTTACACCTTCGACGATTTTCAAATCGTGTACAACAAATTCGTCGTCAAACGACATACTTGCTACAGCTTTGAGCTTACCGCTATCGTTTAAGAGTCTAACTCTAACATCAGTAATTTGCATGATTTTCACCTCGTGTTTTAAATACTTTTCTTTATTGAAAAGATTATCTTATTATACATCATTTGTTAAAGAAAGTCAACTATGTAAAATTATCATGTTAAAGTTTTTTAATTTAAAAGAAATTAATTATTTATAGCAGGGAAAATCTCTGACTTGATATTTATTGGAAAAATTGATATAATAACTAATAATGATTTTATGAAATTAGAATAAAAAGGATAAATTATGAGTATAGATTTTAAAAATACAAAGGAAATACATTTCATCGGCATCGGCGGAATCGGAATGAGTGCAATTGCTGAAGTTCTTTTGTCGAGAGGCTATAAAGTTACAGGCTCGGACAGAAAGATTACGCCTATGTGCGAAAAACTTATTTCAAAAGGCGCAGAAGTTTTTGCACCGCAAAAAAGAGAAAATATTAAAAACCCGGATCTTGTTGTTTATACGGATGCAATAAGCGAAGACAATGAAGAACTTAAAAGAGCGAGAGAACTTGGCGTTCCTGTTTTGGACAGAGCGATTGTTCTTGGAGAACTAATGAAGCTCTATAAAAAGTCAATTGCAATTACGGGGACACATGGAAAAACCACAACCACATCTATGCTTGCTACAATTTTTCACCACACAAACCTAAAACCGACAATACTTGTCGGCGGAAATTTGGATGAGATCGGCGGCAATGTTTTGGTTGGAGAACATGATATAATGCTTTCGGAATCGTGCGAATACAAGGGGAATATTTTAAAGTATTTTCCGACAACCGCAGTTGTTTTAAATATTGACGAGGACCATCTCGATTACTATAAGTCGATTTATGAAATCGAGCAGACTTTTATAAAGTTCATGGGAAATTTAAAGAGCGATTCTACTCTTATTATAAATGCCGACGAGCCGAATTTGATTCAAATTAAAAATTCCGCTCCGGGCAAGGTTATTACTTTCGGAGTGTATCAAGAGGCGGACTTTAGAGGCGTCAACGTATCTTATGATGAATCAGGTTTTGCTCATTATGAAGTGGAATATAAGGGAGAGAGTTATCCCGTAAATCTTCCGGTTATGGGTCTTCACAATGTTTTGAATTCACTAGCGGCAATTGCTACAAGTGTGAATGCGGGGCTCGATATCAAGGAAGTTGTATCAGCGATTGAACATTATAGACCTGTACATCAAAGGCTTGAAATGCTCGGAGAAAGAGAAGGCGTCACTGTTATGGATGATTATGCTCACCATCCGACGGAAATTATGGCAAGTCTAAACGCACTTAAAAATGCGCACTATAAGAGAATTTTCTGTGTTTTCCAACCGCACACATATACAAGAACAAAGATTCTTTTAAACGGTTTCGCTGACTCGTTTAAATTGGCGGACGAAGTGGTTGTAATAGACATTTATGCCGCAAGGGAAGTCGACAGAAAAGAAGTGCACTCGAAGGATTTAGTGAAAGCTATGCAGGAAAGGGGAATTCATTGTAAATATTTCCCGGGATTCGACGATGCGCTGGTATTTTTAAATGAAAATTTAAAGCCGGGAGATTTATTTATTACAATGGGTGCGGGCGATGTAAATACACTCGCTCACATGTATCTCGAGCAATAAAAGTGATTTAAATCATAAATTTTTTGTAAAAAGTATTGCAATATTATTCACAGTGTGGTAAAATATAGTTAGTGAATAATTGTGAAGGAGATTTTTATGAAAAGACATGATATTCACAATAGAATCAAAGAATTTTAACCGTGGTCCAGGCCACGGTTGTTTTTTTGACTTTAGTACGATGAAATATAAACTATATCAAGGAGGTAAAAATGGACAAGATTGTATTAAACGGCAGTGATTTGACATTGGACCAATTGGTTGCAGTTACTAGAGGTGGAGCAACAGTTGAGTTGAGCGATGATGCAAAAGAAAGAATCAAAGCATCAAGAAGAATTGTAGACAAATTTGTCGAAGAAGAAAGAGTTGTATATGGTGTTACAACAGGATTTGGAAAATTTGCGGAAGTTATTATTCCGGAAGATGAAACAAAGGAACTTCAAAAGAATCTTATTATGAGCCACTCATGTGGTGTCGGCAATCCGCTTCCTGAAGACGTTGCAAGAGGAATTATGGTGCTTCGTGCAAACAACCTCGCAAAAGGCTTTTCAGGAATCAGACTTGAAACAACGGAAACAATTCTAAAAATGTTAAATGCAGGAATCACTCCGATTATTCCGGAAAAAGGTTCACTCGGAGCTTCAGGCGACTTGGCGCCACTTTCACACATGGTTCAACCGATGCTTGGACTTGGCGAATGCTATTACAAGGGCGAAGTTAGAAAATCTGTTGACGCTATGAAAGAAGCCGGCATTGAAACTATCGACCTCACAAGTAAAGAAGGTCTCGCTTTAATAAACGGAACACAAGTTATGACATCAGTCGGCGCTCTCACACTTTACGACGGAATGAATATTTCAAAAGTAAGTGACATTGCAGCTGCAATGACAATGGAAGCACTCGGCGGAATTATTGACGCATACGACCAAAGAATTGCTGATGTTCGTAAACACAACGGACTTGCAGCAACTTCAAAGAACGTTAGAACACTCCTTGAAGGTTCAAAGAATACAACAAGACAAGGCGAAGTTCGTGTTCAAGACGCATACAGCTTACGTTGCGTTCCACAAGTACACGCAGGATGTAAGGATGCTATAAATTATGTAAAACAAAAAGTTGATATTGAAATGAACTCGGTTACAGACAACCCGATTATTTTCCCGGACGATGAAATGTCAATTTCAGCAGGAAACTTCCACGGTGAACCGATGGCTCTTCCATTCGACTTTTTAGGAATTGCACTTTCAGAACTTGCAAATATTTCTGAAAGACGTCTTGAAAAGATGGTAAACCCGGCTCTAAGCCACGGACTACCTGCATTCTTATGTGTAAAAGGTGGAGTTAACTCAGGATTTATGATTGTCCAATACAGCGCAGCTTCACTTGTAAGTGAAAATAAAGTTTTGGCTCATCCGGCAAGTGTTGACTCAATTCCATCTTCCGCAAACCAAGAAGACCACGTTTCAATGGGAACAATTGCAGCTAGAAAGGCAAGAGACATCGCATTTAACACAAGAAAAGTTTTAGCTATGGAAATTCTTGCTGCATGCCAAGCAATTGATTTGAATAAATCAAGCGACAAACTCGCAAAAGCTACAAAAGCTGTTTATGACGAAGTAAGAAAAGTTGTTACATTCAACGATAAAGACAGAATTATGAACGTTGATATAGAAGCTGTTGACAAATTAATTGTTGACGGAATTATCATAAAAGCAGCTGAAGAAGCTGTTGGAACATTAGAAGTATAAGGAGGATACTATGGATATCAAAAACATCGATATTTCAGAAGCGATGACAATTAAGCTTCCTGAAACACTACCACCGAAGCTCGAATTTGACCCAAAAATCAGAAGAGCGCCAAAGCGTGAACTCACACTCTCAGAACATGAAATGAAGCTTGCTTTAAAGAATGCTTTGAGATATATTCCTGAAAGTCTTCACGAAACTCTTGCACCTGAATTTATGGAAGAACTCATGACAAGAGGAAGAATTTACGGTTACAGATACAGACCAGCAGGAAACATCAAGGCTAAACCTATCGATGAATACGAAGGAAAGACAATGGAAGGCAAGGCTTTCCAACTCATGATGGACAACAATCTCGACTTCGACGTTGCACTCTATCCATATGAACTCGTAACATACGGTGAAACCGGACAAGTTGTTCAAAACTGGATGCAATACAGATTGACACAAGAATATTTGAAGGTTATGACCGACGAACAAACTCTTGTAATGATGTCAGGTCATCCGATGGGACTCTTTAAATCAAACAAACAAGCTCCGAGAGTTATTATCACAAATGCTCTTATGGTTGGTATGTTTGACGACCAAGACCACTGGACAAAAGCAATCGCAATGGGCAACGCAAACTATGGACAAATGACTGCAGGCGGATGGATGTACATCGGACCTCAAGGAATTGTTCACGGAACATTCAACACAATTTTGAATGCAGGAAGATTAAAACTCGGTGTTCCTGAACACGGCGACTTGGCAGGACACATGTTCATTTCATCAGGTCTCGGCGGAATGAGCGGCGCACAAGGAAAGGCTGCAAAGATTGCTAAAGCTGTCGGACTTATTGCTGAAGTTGACTTGTCAAGAATCGAAACAAGACTTGAACAAGGATGGATTGACGAATACAGCGACAGTTGTGAAGAAGTGTTCAAGATGGCTCAAAAAGCTGTTGACAATAAAGAAGCAAGATCAATTGCATACTATGGAAATATCGTAGACTTGCTCGAATATGCTGTAGATAACGATATTCATATCGAACTTCTTTCAGACCAAACTTCATGTCACGTTCCATATGACGGAGGTTATTGTCCACAAGGCATGACTTTCGAAGAAAGAACAAAGATGCTCGCAACAGACCACGAAGGATTCAAGAGAGAAGTAGATAAATCTCTTCGCCATCACTATGAATTAATTAAAGCGTTGGTTGCAAAGGGAACTTACTTCTTCGACTACGGTAACTCATTCATGAAAGCTGTATTTGATGCAGGTGCAAAGGATATTGCTAAAAACGGAGTCGACGAAAGTGAAGGATTTGTATTCCCATCATATGTTGAAGATATTATGGGACCTATGCTCTTTGACTACGGCTACGGACCATTCAGATGGGTATGCCTTTCAGGTAAACACGAAGACTTGGTTAAAACAGACCATGCAGCAATGGAATGTATCGACCCTGAAAGACGCGGACAAGACAGAGACAACTACATTTGGATTCAAGATGCTGAAAAGAATCAACTCGTTGTAGGTTCACAAGCAAGAATTCTATACCAAGATGCTGGTGGAAGACTAAAAATTGCTCTTAAGTTCAACGAACTTGTAAGGAATGGAGAAATCGGACCTGTTATGCTCGGACGTGACCACCATGACACAGGCGGAACTGACTCACCGTTTAGAGAAACTTCAAACATCAAAGACGGCTCAAACATTATGGCTGACATGGCTACACAATGTTTCGCAGGAAACTGTGCAAGAGGAATGAGCTTGGTTGCACTCCACAACGGCGGCGGTGTTGGTATCGGTAAATCAATCAACGGCGGTTTCGGGATGGTTCTAGACGGCTCTGAAAGAGTTGACAATATTTTGAAGAGCGCAATGCTTTGGGATACAATGGTCGGAGTTTCAAGAAGAAGCTGGGCAAGAAACGAACACTCAATTGAAACAACAATTGCATACAACAAAGATAAAGAAAACAATTCACACATCACAATTCCATACATTGCTGATGATGAATTGGTAAACAGATTGGTTGAAGAAAATTTGAAAAAATGTTAATTTGGTGGCAGATGGGCTCACCTGTCTATCATAAGGCCGCTTTATAATGCGGCCTTTTAATTTTTTATAAAAATTTTGTTCTCAATCAATATTTAATGGGTAAAATATAATTGTAACAATATGATTTATAATTGAAAGGAGAATTATAATGGCAAGAATTTTGGAATGCGTTCCTAATTTCTCTGAAGGAAGAGATAAGGAAAAAGTCGAACAAATAGTTGAAGAGGTTAGAAAAGTTAAAGGAGTAACATTACTCGACTACTCATCTGACGAAACACACAACAGAAGTGTTGTAACATTTGTCGGAGAACCTGAAGCTGTAATTGAAGCTGCTTTCAACGCTGCAAAAAAAGCATCTGAAGTAATCGATATGACCACACACCAAGGCGGACACCCGAGAATGGGAGCAATGGACGTTTGTCCGTTAATTCCTATTAAAGAAGTTACAATGGAAGAAGCTATTGAACTTTCTAAAAAACTTGGAAAGAGAATTGGAGACGAACTCGGAATCAGCGTTTATCTTTATGAAAAGAGTGCTTCAAAACCTGAACGTGAAAACTTGGCTGTAGTAAGAAAAGGTCAATACGAAGGAATGGAAGAAAAACTTAAATCGGAAGGTTGGGAACCTGACTTCGGACCTGTTGAACTCAACAAAAAATCAGGCGTTTCAGCTGTCGGCGCAAGAATGCCGCTTGTAGCATTTAACGTAAACCTAAACACAGACAATGTTGAAATTGCAAAAGCTATTGCAAAGAAAATTCGTGCAAAAGGCGGCGGATTCGCATACTGTAAAGCTATGGGGCTTCTCCTTGAAGACAAGAATCTTGCACAAGTTTCAATGAACTTGGTTGACTATACTCACACAAGTGTATATCACGCATTTGAATTTATTAAACGCGAAGCTCTAAGATATGGGGTAAACGTTGTAAATTCAGAAGTTATAGGACTTGTTCCAATGGATGCACTTTTGGATGCTGCAAAATGGTATTTGCAAATAGACGAATTTGACCATTCACAAGTATTGGAGACAAGACTCCATGAATAAGGTAACTCTAGCGATTGAAAATATTTCGGAGCTTATTACCGTTGCGGGCGAAAATGCTCCTAGAATGGGAAAAGCTCAAGGTGAAATTGAAAAGATAAAAGACGGAGTAGTACTTGTTTCGGGCGATAAAATTTTATATGCAGGAAACAAGGAAAATGCACCGAAATATGAAAAGAGTGATGACTTCGTATTGATTGACGGAACCGGAAAAACTGTAACTCCGGGTCTTATAGATTCACACACTCACTTGGTTCACGGCGGCTCAAGAGAAAATGAACTCGATATGAAATTAAACGGAGTGACATATCTTGAAATTCTCGAAAGAGGCGGCGGAATTATGTCGACGCTTAAACAAACGAAGGAAATGAGCGAAGATGAATTATTCGAACAAGCAAAGAAATCAGTTGAAAGATTAATTTCATACGGTGTTACGACTATCGAAGCAAAAACAGGATATGGAATTGACGACTTCGACACGGAAATGAAACAATTAAACGTTGCCGACAGACTCGGAAAAGAACTTCCTGTGGATATCGTAAAAACATTTATGGCAGCTCACGCAATTCCTGAAAAATATAAATCAAATCCGGGAGAGTTCATAGACATCGTTATAAACGACTATCTTCCGAAAATTGAAGCGGACGGAAGATGCAAATTCTGCGACGTGTTCTGTGAAAAGGGCGTATTTAACGCAGAAGACAGCAAGAGACTTTTGGAAGCTGCAAAAAAACACGGACTAACTCCGAAAATTCACGCAGATGAAATAGAAGAAATCGGCGGAACAAAAACTGCTGCTGACGTTCGCGCAATAAGTGCAGAACACCTTATCAAATGTTCTGAAAAAGGAGTGGATGAACTAAAAGAAGGTGGCGTTATTGCAAATCTTCTTCCGGGAACAAGCTTTAATATGGGCGACGGAATTTTTGCTCCGGCAAGACTTATGATTGAAAAAGAAGTGCCGATTGCAATTTCAACCGACTACAACCCGGGAAGTTGTCCAACGGAAAATATTCAACTATGTATGTATCTTGCATGTCTTAATATGAAGATGACACCGGCTGAAGCATTGGTCGGAGTTACTATAAACGCTGCATGCGCTGTGGATGAACAAGACACAAAGGGAAGCCTTATGGAAGGTAAACTTGCGGATATAACAATTTTTGATGCGCCGAACATAAATTATGTTCTCTATCACTTTGGTGTAAATCACACTGATAAGGTGATAAAAAATGGAAAAGTCGTTTACGAATCGAAATAGTAAAAAAGCTGTTGTCGTAACTGATGAAAATTTAATATTTGACGGTATAAAAAACGTTCTTATTGAAACGGGATACAACGCTACTGAAAAGAAACTCGTTAACATAAACAAAAGAGATTTCAAATCCAGACTTATCATCATCGTTTCTTACGATTTAAAAAAAGAAGAACTTGAACTTATAAAGTCTATAAAAGAAAACTCTTTTTATGCAGCCATTATTCTTGTGACGGGAGTTGGCGAAAATATAATAAATCGCTCAATTTTTAAAATCGGCGTCGATGCTGTAGTAAATGCATTTGAGTCGGAAACGATTCTAAAAAATGCAATTCAAGCAATAGAAAGGGATGGAAAATATATTTCTCCTTTTTATGTAAGTGATTATGAAGCTGATGAAAAGAAATTGGACAACCTTACGAAGAGACAATATCAAATATTTCTCTTGGCAAAGGACGGGAAAAACAAAGAAGAAATAGCGAAAATTCTCGGAATAACGCCGAAGACCGTTGGAAATCACCTGAGTAAAATAAGAAAAACAATAAAATAGAGGGTCAGCGTGACCCTCTTTACATATAATATATACTAAACTAAAAAATCATAGAAAGCTTCAGCCCCCGGCGAAAGCTTTTTATTTTTGTGTCTAACAAGATAGAAAGAACGTTTAATAGGAACTCCTTTCAAACGAAGCTTTAAAATATCGTTTTCATTGTCTGTAAACCATGAACTGATAAAAGAACCGCCATATCCGCTCTTAACCAAACTGAGAATAAGCTCATTGCTGTCAAACACGGAATAATTGTTTTTTATAATATCCGGATATGCTTTTGTTACAGCATTTGCAAACGTTTTAAATGTCCCGCTGCCAGGTTCTCTGAGCATAAGAGGAATGTCTTTAATATCGTCATAATCGATAGAATCAAAATTTGAAAAACCCGGGAACTTATCCTTCTTAATTATATAGCAAATTTCATCTGAGAAAATATTTGTATATAATAATGTAGGGTCAGGAAATTTAAAACCCACTATTCCGAAATCGCATTTGCCGTTTTTTACATTATTTACAACGTTCATAGAATCCAAACCGGAAACATTAAAAGTTATTCCCGGATGTGTATCGGCAAACTTTGCAATCTTGTCAGGCAAATAGAAAAGCTTTGGAACGCTCGAAGAAAGAATACTTACATTACCTTCTATATTTGAATTCGAAACAGAGATTTCAAGTTTTGCACTTCCAAGTGTATAAACAACATCTTTAGCATATCTATAAAAAATTTCACCGGCATTAGTCAAGGTGACGGTGTGTCCAAGTCTATTTAACAAAGCGCAGTCAAGTTCTTTTTCAAGATTTTGAATGTGCGCGGTAATAGTAGGTTGTGAAACAAAAAGCTTATCTGCAGCTTTTGAAAAACTGTGTAAATCAGCTACATATATAAATGATTCCAAATGTTTTAAGTCCATAATAACCTCCTATTAAAATTATAACAAAAATTAATAGAAAAATCAAATTAAACAATTGCAAAAAAACTAAAAATGTTATATAATATCAATACGACAATTATATATAAAATACATGAAAAAGTAAAGAAAAAGTTTTTTTAAAAATTTTAAAAAATCTTTGGAAAAACTCTTGACAAACCAAAATGTATTTGGTATACTAATTATTGTCAGCTCGAGAGAGCGAAGAACCTAAACAAAAAAATAAGTGAAAAGTAGACAAGAATCTAACTACAAAGTTAATTCAAAAGTGGAAGCAAAAACCACTATAAAAAAGCAAATAATAAGAGCTTGGCTCAAACTTTCACTTGAGAGTTTGATCCTGGCTCAGGACGAACGCTGGCGGCGTGCTTAACACATGCAAGTCGAACGATGAAGAAAAGAATCGAAGCTTCGGCAGAAATTCATTTCGGAATAGTGGCAGACGGGTGAGTAACGCGTGAGCAACCTACCTCTTACAAAGGGATAGCCTCGGGAAACCGGGATTAATACCATATAACATTGCGACGAAGCATTTCGATGCAATCAAAGCTACGGCGGTAAGAGATGGGCTCGCGTCCCATTAACCGGATGGTGAGGTAACGGCTCACCATAGTGACGATGGGTAACCGGCCTGAGAGGGTGAACGGTCACACTGGAACTGAGACACGGTCCAGACTCCTACGGGAGGCAGCAGTGGGGAATATTGCACAATGGAGGGAACTCTGATGCAGCGACGCCGCGTGAGTGATGAAGGAATTCGTTTCGTAAAACTCTGTTCTATGGGAAGAAAAGGACTGTACCATAGGAGAAAGCTCCGGCTAAATACGTGCCAGCAGCCGCGGTAATACGTATGGAGCGAGCGTTGTCCGGAATTATTGGGCGTAAAGGGTGCGCAGGCGGCTTTACAAGTTGGATGTGAAATATTGTGGCTCAACCACAAACGTGCATCCAAAACTGCAAAGCTTGAGTTAAGGAGAGGTAAGTGGAATTCCTGGTGTAGCGGTGGAATGCGTAGATATCAGGAGGAATACCGGTGGCGAAGGCGACTTACTGGACTTAAACTGACGCTCAGGCACGAAAGCGTGGGGAGCAAACAGGATTAGATACCCTGGTAGTCCACGCCGTAAACGATGA
>OASD01000250.1_pt1 | contig 25935 bp, 17 predicted proteins | sample 1475531 | NCBI WGS metagenome assembly OASD01 (sample SAMEA3360668, study PRJEB22359) | human gut metagenome | biome: ENVO:urban biome; feature: ENVO:human-associated habitat; material: ENVO:feces | place: Bangladesh | collected 2011
CTTTTTGTAAAGGACCATTGACTATACCATCATTGGGAGACCTTTGCACAGAGGTCTCGGTCAGCTTTGAAAAGTTACTTAAAGCTGTATTTGGAATACACATCCGTGTCAGACTCTCTATGATATAGAGCCTTACAATCGTCTATGATATCCTCTGTATCAAATCCTTGAATGGCTCGGCCCATTAAGAAAGAGACCGTATAGTCGTTCCAGTCTTTGCCTAATGACGATGCTTTCACCGCTCCTTCATTGAGGTACTTCCACATTTCCGCTTCACTGATGTATTGCAACCAATAACACCATTTTGCCAAGCTCACCAGTCGGCATACGTCCCAAGCATACGTGGAGGTTGTGGTCCGGACTTGAGCCAAATCCGTTTTTAGACCGTCTGCTATCAAAGTCTGCAGCTCAATAAGTTCCTCGGAAGAACCTCTTTGAGCAAGGACTTCGTCCAATTCCGTACTCCGCTCTAAATTAAGCAGAGCGTTTAGCGTCTCTAGAGCATCTTCCCGACCATTAATGCCCCATTGTTCTTGAAGCCCGGTCTTGTATACATTCATATTATTATCGGTGATAATACTAAGGATGTCCTCACTGCGATAACAAGACAAGATGGCTCCAAATACCAGTAACCTTTTCTTTTCCTCGGTGAGCGGTGTTTGAGGATGTGAAGCCAAAAAGGCTTTCAGGTTTTTCTTAGCAAAGAGCCGAGACACGATTTCAAGCACGATAAAAGCAATAATCAAGACAGCGACTATTGCCACGATGATTTTCCAGATCATACAAGTATTATTCTAAAGTTAAACATAAGTCTATTATATCATATTTCCTACTTATCCACATGCTTCCCCATCATTTCTTCTACAGAAAGACAGAACCCGATCTCTTGGTAGATTTCAAGCAATAGGTCTTCGTTTAAAGATGTTTTCCCGCTAAGGCGAAGAAATCCTTTTGGCATATTGGAGGCATAATAAAATGTATCTCCGCTAAAGGAGAGCATCAAGTCATGAGTAAAGGAACAACGAAGAGCGGTAAGTTCCTTCATCATTGCCGGGGTCAAAATCATACGGGCTTCTATCTCGTCATCGGCATATACGGTAAAGAGACGTTCAAACTCGGGGTCTTCCAAATAAACAAACTTTGCTTTATGTCTCTCCCTCAGTTTTTGTATCGTCAGAGCGAAGTAGCCCAACTTATCCTCCAAATGGTCGGGAAGCAGCATAACAAATCCCCTGCAAGTTCTTGGAAGACGGCAGTAACCAAACATTCCCCTAAAGCTGAACATCGTGCTCTCTACTTGTGCGCCCCACATCGGACTGAAAATCGCCCGACAGAGGAGCCTAAAGGATCTCCATAGTTTAGTATTCTGTTCATTTGTTGCGGTTACTCCTATATCGGCTATTGTCAATGCTTGATGCTGAGTTGGGAAACTCAATGCACCGTAACTTGCCACTTGCAGAGTACCCTCCGACCTATTTGGGGTTCCGAATAGTCTGCTTGCCCGAATATCGGACACCTTTACTTCTTTTGTCGGAGAATAATTTGCATCCGGAAATAGCTGGTTGATAATTTGCCCCATTACTTTTTCCTCTTTCTGCTTCAGTGCATTTAGGCATAAAGAGAACAGCGTATTGAGGACCACAAAGGCGACAAAGAATATGACGACATACGTTGCCGTTATTTGTGAGGTTTCATAATTGCCCGCATCGACGATATGCCTTCCGAATATAGTGAATGCAAGCCAAAGCAGAGCCAAAGGGTAAACGGAATAAATGAGAAGCCTAACAATCTTACGCCACATAGCTATGTGGGTTAGTTGCCCTCTCATTTGCTGAGCGACAATCTTGAAGTCAATCAAGTGGTCTTCTTTCATCAATTATCCGAAAATCTCCTTGATATGAATGTCGCCCAACTCACTTTCAGGAATTTGTATCAATGCTTCTTTCCCAAGATGTTTTCTTGAAGCGATGTATGAAGACGGGAACATTTCTATGGCATTGTTGTAATCCGTTACGGTTGCGTTATAAGTTCGGCGTATAGCCTGCAATTCGTTCTCCATATCCGTTATCTGATATTGGAGATAGACAAACTGCTCATTGGCTTTGAGATCCGGATTACTCTCAACAACGGCCTTAACTTGTTTGAGAAGAGCGGAGATTTCTGTCCCGTCCTTGATTTGTTCTGCTTCGGGGGCTCCGTCTGCTCGAGACCTTAGTTCGGCTATGCGGGTAAGGATTTCATTTTCGTGTCCCATATACGCTTTAAGAGATGCCACCAAATTGGGTATAAGGTCATTTCTCTGCTTGAGTGCCACACAAATGCCACTCCGGCATTGTTCCACCCTGTTTTTCTTGGCAATGAGATTATTAGAGGTGATTATACCCCAAATCAGTATAAGCACAACTATTGCGACAAGGACACTCCCGGCAATTATTGATGCAGTCATACAAATTCGCTTGTCTCAATGATTATTTCTTAGTACTCTTGTCGTCTTCATAGTGGCGTCGTACTCTTTCCATACCCCCGAACGTTCTCCATCGGCATACTGTCCCTCTACAACCAAAATCGGATTTCCGTTGCGCAAAACTTCTTCTTTGTACGCCCCATGTAGCACGCCCATGCGATAAGTTCGTGTGACTTTGCTTTCAACGCCATCTCCCTGTTTCGTGAGTTTCCACTCGACCCCGTCTTTCTTCCCATTCACCCAACGGGTCTCAAGTATTTGAGCACCGTTTTGGCTGTCATACCGCTTCTCAAAGCCGTTTTCCACACTTTCCTGGTATTCTTTCTCCAAATCCAAACGACCGTCTTTGAAATAGGTTTTTACACAGCCATCGATTTTGCCCTTCTTCATAGGGGTAATCTTGCTGACAGTTTTGCCGTCTTGGTAGTACTCCGTGAACACCCCATTTCTTTTCCCCTGGTCATACGCTCCCGTTTCTCTCAGTACACCATCCCGATAGCGGTGGTACTTGCCATCCATCAGTCCGTTAGAAAAGGAAATAGTCTCTTCGTCAAGCCCCCGCTTGATACGCCACTCTCCCTGCAAGGGTTTTCGGCTGTCCTTTTCGAAATAAACTGTCGTATTGTTTTCGCCCGATAGGGGTAAGAGTTCATCGCTTAGAATCACCTTTTGAGCCGATACCGAAAGGCTCAGCAACAGCGAGAAGAAAAAGAGAATATATCGATTCATATTATAATAGAATGCCCAATTATTTAATTGGTTACTTTTGCTTCATTGCCTGTTTAATAAACGTGAAACTATGTGCTTCGCTTCCTTTGTCCTTTGTTGCTTTAAGTTTCTCTGCTCTCAAGCATATAAGAAAAATCCTGCCTCTTTTATCAAGAGGCAAGAGCATACACAGATACTCAATGGCAAAGATAGAGTTTTTTGCGATACTCTGACCAAAACAATGGATAAAAACAAAGGAAGACCTACATATCATTACCGATGAAGGTTTCTGTTGACATAGTTCTCACTCAGTATTCTGTTTATGTCTGAGAGCCGATAGAGGATTTTCCCTGCGATTTGGGTGTAAGGGATAATGCCCTTATCCCGATAGTCTTGCAGGGTACGAGGGGAAAGGAACAGTCTCTCGCAAACCTCCCGTCCTGTGAGATAGATATCACCTTCAAAAAGAGGACGATGAGTTTGAGCCATGCTTCTCACTCGATTCGTCAAACCTTTAATGCCAGAGATGAGTTGCTTCTTCTCTGGTGTTTCTTTATTGAGTACTTCAAAGCACTCCGCTCATTTCTAAATCGTTACCTATCCGCATCGCCCCAAATGGTAACCTCTTATTTCTCAGCCAGATAGCCCGAAACCAAAAAATTGAGGGGGATTATTTCTCCTCTATAAGGGGCAGATCCTGTAGGCCGATGGAGTAGAAGACGAGTGACATCTCCTCGTCCTCCTCAGCTATGTAGCCGATGGTGTGGTCGTCGATCATCAGCGCCTCGGTATAGGCACACCAGCCGGGCGTGAGGAGGACACCATCGTCCCAGCCCTTCTCCTCACTCCAGCTGTAGAGCCGTCCGTTTTGGCGTCCGGGACCGGCAGGAAGGGTATGCATAAGGCGCATGCCATCGGCGGGAGAGGTGAGGAAGGGGGCACCATTGCAGGCGACGTCGTGGAGGCCGGCATAGCGATCTGTCTGCTCCCAGGTGATGCCACCGTCATTGCTGACGGAGAATATCCGATCACCGCGGCGGGGATTTCGGATGCTCATCAGGAGCGATCGGTCGGGCATCGTGATCACCTTGGACTCATCACCACGGTCGTAGGCAGGCTCCGAGACCTGCCAGGTCTCGCCCATGTCGTCGCTGAAGACAAGGCGGTTGTCAAAGGCGCGTCGCTCAGGGTCCCACATGGCCGCGACGTACATGATCCGTCCGTAGCAGGCTGTGGCGCCGTGACCGGCGGCGATGAAGGAGGCTGCGTACTTCCGGCGATCGGGGTCGGGACAGCCGGTCCCGTAGAGCTGGGGCTGCATCGTCCTCGGCTCGCTCCAGGTGCGACCATCATCGGTACTCTCCATGACGTACTGGGGCATCGGCTTATCCGCCGTGGAGCCCCAGAGCCCCTGCCCACCGACGAAGGTGATGATCACCTTCTCCCCGTGGCGGGTCTCGACGACGCAGATATCCCCGTAGCCGGCTCCCCTACCCTGCCCCCTGAGGATGATCTCGGGGTCGGACCACGACTTGCCATTGTCCTCGCTCCGGCGGAGGATCAGGTCGATGTCCTCGGGGATGTCGTTCTGATTGTACTTCCTCCTGTCCGCAAAGGCGAGGAGCGTCCCCTTGGAGGTCTTGATGAGGGCGGGGATGCGGAAGTTGCGCGAACCAGTGTCCCCCGGGACGAAGAGGGGCGTGTAGGTGCGCCAGCGCTGACGGGAGGTCTTGTCGCCCACCTGCTTGATGGGGTAGCTCCGGCCATTGATAGAGACGGAGAGGACCTCTCCGCGGAGCTTATCGGGGGAGTAGAGGGGATCCTCAGCCACGTCGGCGGTGAGGTAGAGTACTCTCTTGTCGGTGGTGAGGCGGGCGCGCTCCTTCCCACTCAGCGGGATGGCATCGTAGGCGACCCGGCCCTTGTAGTCGTCGAGATCACGCACCACGAGGCTGTCGCTGGCGAGCACCTCGCACCGCTCTATGAGGCGGGTGGTGCGGGGGTCGAGGCGGTAGGTGATGTCGATGCGGCCGCTCTTGGGGAGGACGATGGTAGCGAGGGTCCGCCTCGTCTGTCCGCTCATATAGCCGTGCCGGGAGCCGATGACGGTGACGGAGTCGGTCTGGGCATAGGCGAGGGAGCCGAGGAGAAGGAGGAGGAGGGTGTAGAGGGTCTTTCGTATCATGAGTGTAGTGCGTGCTGTGAGTGGGGATCAGAAGGGGTACCCAACGGCAAGGTGGAGGGCGAGCGGGAGGTTTTTCTTATCCCCAAAGGTATTGAAGTAAGGTCCGCCCGATCGGTCGGGACGATGGAGGGCGACACCGAGGTCAAGCCGTACCACGAGCATCGAGAGGTCGTACCTCACACCGAGCCCGGTGGAGAGGGCGACATCGCGGAGGAAGTAGCGCGAGGTGAGGGTGGCATCAGGCCTCGAGGGATCCTGCCTGAGGAGCCACACATTGCCTGCATCGACAAAGGTGGCCACCTCAAGGTCTCCGACCACCTTGGCCCTCAGCTCGAGATTGGCCTCGAGGCGGAGGTCACCCGTCCGGTCGAGGAAAGAGAGGGGAGAGGGGTTTTGGGGACTATAGGCGCCGGGACCGAGGGTGCGGACGTTGAAGCCTCGCAGACTATTGGCTCCGCCGGAGTAGAATTGCTCGGTATAGGGCGCCACGGTCTGATTGCCATAGCTGTAGATCGCTCCGCTGTAGAGGCGACTGGCGAGCGAGATCATCGAGCTCGCCTGATAGGCATACCGCAGCTCGAGGGTGCCCTTGACAAACTGTGCAAAGCTCGACCCCGCCAGGCGGTAAGGGCGAGGGGTGCCCTTGGGGTAGCAGAGGGAGAGGAGGTTGCCCGCCTCCGAGACGTATGCCTCGAGGGAGAAGGTGTGGCGCGAGAGCGGGTCGCGTGTCTCGAAGCCGAAGAGGTAGGAGGCCTGAGGGATAAACTGATTTCGGAAGGAGAGCCCCAGCCCAGGATTGGCCTCTAAGGCCTCGTCAAAGGCAGCAGTACGGCGGACGAGGTGATTGTAGGAGATGCTGAGCGGACGGACAGTGTGGCGCACCCCCTTGAAGGGCTCAAATCGGTACTCGGTGTCAAAGGCAAACTGCATCTGGCGATAGAAACCACTTCGGCTCAGGAGCGCCGCCGTGAGCCCCAGCTTGCTGTAGGCGGGATAGGTAAAGGGTCGGTAGTAGAGCCCGGGGATCAGGAGACGGGGAAACTTAAGGTCAGTGGAGAGGAGGAAGAGGTAGCTATTGATGTCCCACGCCGCTGAGCCCTCGTCGCTCTTGCGGTACCCGGTCTGCCACTCGTAATTGCCCTGCAGCCGCACGGAGAGGGTCTCGCCGCCTCGGAATACATTTCTCTTATTCACGGAGAGTGCCAGTCCGGGACCGGTCTGATTATTGGACTTCAGTCGGTAGGTGGCCTCCAGCTCGGCGGCATAGGGCTTATCCTCCATGGAGACTAAGGAGACGTCGAGGAGGGAGAGGCTGTCGGTCGTGTGTCTCGGGGAGTAGGCGACATTGGTGTAGGCAAAGGTCTCGAGCTCGGAGAGGGAGGAGACGGTCGAGGTCTGGTAGCGCTCGTTGTAGACCTGCCCCTCCTCCAGCCGCACCCTCGAGGCGAGGAAGCGGAGCCGCACCGGGGGACGCTGATGGTAGCGGAAGAGGATGCCATCGTAGCGGGTGGAGTCGGTGAGGGCGGAGCGGTGCCGGTCGTAGAGGTCGTAGGTGATGTCACCGATGCTCCAGGTGCGGAGCGCGTCAGCGGAGGTCTCTCGGGAGAGGTCGACTCGCAGCTGAGCCTTCCCCGGCACGGCAAGGGTGTCGGCCTCGTAGTGGATGTCCGTGGGCTGGAAGTAGTAGTAGCCGCGGTCCCTGAGGGCAGAGGCGATGCGCTTTCGCTCGCTCTCAAGGCGCCAGACGCTGAGTACGTCTCCCGCGTGGAGCCTACGCTGACTCGGGTCCTCGAGGTCGAGGGAGTCGGGCGTGGTGATGCTGAGTCGGTAGTCGATGCTATCGAGCCGTATCGGCTCGCTCATGGTGATGTCGTAGGCCACCTTGGCGGTGACGGAGTCCTTGTCGTAGACGATGCGCGGCACCACGGTGGAGCCAAAGAAGCCGTACTCCTCCAGCACCTGCTTCCCCACCTGGGCGCGGAGGGGAGGATTGACGGTGGAGATGAGGATCGGCTCGCTGCCAAAGTTTTTGTAGATCCATCGCCCCAGCGGGTCGGTGGCATCGGCGAGGTTTTGGTGGATCCAGAAGGGGTAATTAAAGGGCAACCTCGCTCTCGAGGAGCCGAAGAGGGAGCCATTGGGCTTATAGGCGAGCACTCTATTGACGTCGGCCCTGGCGAGATGCATCTCCTCAATATTGGGCTCACTCTCTATCGACACCTTGCCCAGCCCGGCGTAGAAGGTCTCCCCCTCGGGGATGTACCGCGAGACGGAGCAGCCGACGGCGATGAGGAGGACGACGGCGGCGGTGAGCAAGATCGAGGGACGAGGGGGGTAGTTTCTCATGGCTCCTCTTCTTTCTTCTTAATTATCGGTAAGGGTTTCTCTATGACTAAGCTGTCAGAGAGTGCAGGTGCCTGCTTGCGGAGCGGGGACTCCTCCTCGATGATCAGGCTCTCCGGTGAGGGGATGTCGTCGTAGGTGGGTATGCTGTCGGTGGAGTGACCGAAGCGGAAGAGGTCCCTCAGGGAGTCGAGTCGGCGGCGGAGGACGTAGCCAACACCGGTCTCGATCACCTCTCCCTCGAGGAAGTTCTCGTAATTCTTATTGTGGAAGAGGCGGAGGTAGTGCGTGCCGGCGCGGTCGAGGCGGTACTCCATGCTGACGTTGTCGATGAAGGACTGCTCCATCCCGGCGGCAGCAGCACCGGTCATCACGCGCCCGCCGACGACGACGCGGATGCGGTCGTTGAAGAAGCGCTTAGCTACCGAGTAGGTATAGTCCGTGCGGTCTCCAGCTGCGGTCTGGTCGTTGGTGATGCCGAAGTTGATGTCCGCGTGGAGCGACTCCCCGAGGAACGAATTGACCTGCGAGGTAAAGAGACCGGCGAGGGCATTATTCACGATCGCATTATTATTCCCGTTGCCGCCACTCCCGATCTCGCTACCGAAGAAGTAGCCGGTCGTCAGGAGGATGATCGACTGCCGGGTCTGCTCCTCCTCGCTCATCGTGGCGAGGCGATTGCGTAGAGCGAAGTCCTTGGGTGCCGTAGTCTCAAAGCGGAGACCGAGGTCGCTGAGGGTATTCTCCGCGATGATCGAGACATTGAAGTCCACCGGACGGGACGCCTCCCCCTCTAAGGAGACGCGCGAGGAGACCTTGGCCGTGGCGCGGAAGTCTATGGCCGGCTTAGTGAGGTCGCCTGACCAGGTGAGGCGACTATTGTCATCGATGGTGAAGGTCCGGCTCACGGGTGGGATCTCCATCACCACCTCACCGTCGCTGATATTGTAGGTCCCGGTGAGTGTCATCGGTCCGTAGGGAGACATATCGAGATTGAGGTCACCACCGCCCACGACGGAGACCTTGGTCTGCTCCTCGGGCGAGAGGATGGCGGTGAAGCGTGCCGCCGGGTCGATATGCAGGTCGAGCGCCACGGTCATGCCGGTCCTGGAGATCGAGTCGAGCCGACTCGTCTCAGCGACAAAGAGCGTGTCGGAGAAGTCGGTGAAGGTGACCAGATCCTTGTACCCCGATCTGCCGGAGAGCTGAGACTTAGGCGTGCGGTAGGTGAAGTTGGTATTCCCCAGGATGCTGAGGCTCCCTCTGGCGGTGAGGTCGCTCGGATGTCCGGAGATGTGGAGGCGGGTATTGGCGTTTATCCGTCCGTAGAGGAGGGTGGAGGAGGTCTCCTCGGAGTCGAGGAGCCGCAGGTTGGAGCCGAGGATATTCAGGTTGAGGGGAAAAGCGTCGGTCAGCCCCACCTTTCCATTCACGAGCAACTGACCCCCATTGGCTCCGAGGGCGAAGCGGCGGAAGAGCATCTCTCCGTCGATGATCGGGAGCTTCTGATCCTCCACTCGGTAGGTCTCATTGAGCGCCGGGACGTAGACCTCTCCCTTATGGAAGGCCACTTCTCCTCTGTAGGGGAGCGTGCGGGCAGTGCGGATGTCTCCGGCAGTGAGGTAGTTGGCGACCTGTGCCGAGATCTCGCCGTGAGCCTGAGCATACTGCTCGGGGAGGAAGGGATTGAGCATATCGAGCGGCAAGTGATCGATCCGGAGGTCAAACCTCTGATCTTTGCTCCCCTTGGGGAGGTAGGCAAGTAGCTTCGCCACCTGCTCCTGCTCGCCGAGGTCAGCCTCCGCCCTGACCATCTGCCCGGCCTTATCCGGCTCGGCAGATCCACGGAGTGCTAGGTCGCCCACCCTCTTGTCCTCAAAGATAAAGTCCCGGAGCGACGCCTGCGCGGTGATGCTTGGCTGCTGCCCGTCGGGCGTGATATGGCGCACATCGGCAGAGAGCACACCCTCTAAGTGCGGGATCACCGGGATGCCCTCCAGTGCGGAGAGCTTGAGGTCGTGGATCACTCCCTCGAGCACCTGACTGCCCTTGGTGGGGATATCCTTCAGGCTTATCACTGCTCCATCCTCGCTCCTCAGGTCGATGTCGGCACGGATCTTCCCCTTATGTGGCGGGATGACGAGGTAATTCTCCGTCTTAGGGACAAAGGTATTGTATGCCAGCACGATCGGCGTCGGCGTAAAGCCAAAGACCAACTCACCCGAGGGCTTATTGTACAGCTCTGCACCCAGTGTGAGGAAGTGCCGGTCCTCGTGGTCCTGCCAGTCGAGCGCCACCTCGGAGCGGCGGACATTGGATGAGAAGGAGAGCACGGCATTGAAGGGCAGCTGATTGCGGAAGCGCTCCTTGTGAGCCGTCAGCATACCGTAGACAAAGGCGGAGTCTTGCCTCAAGATCAGGTCGATATTATCGACCCGAAAGGTGTCGGTCTGGAAGTACTGCATCATCCCCTCACCCCGCAGCCCCTCAGCCGGGTCGACCCGTAGCCCGAGGTGGATCTCGCGAGCGCCGATGCGCTTCGAGTCAAGGTAGTAGCGGAGCGGGTTATTTCGCCCCATATTCAGCTCCAGCTCCGCGTCGGGGTAGTGCTCGATCCAGCGGCTCATGTCGGGTCTCGCTGTCGTGTCTTGCAGAGCCGTCGAGACGACCTGGGAGAGGTCCTTGAGCCGCTTCTGGAAGTCCTTTAGCCCATTCTTGGAGGCAAAGGCGAGGCTAAGGTCTCCACTCTCCACGTGCGCCCGGAGGAGACTGTCGGTGGAGAGAGCCTTGATGACGGTCTCCTGAGGTCGCAGCAGGCCGTTGTCGAGCTGGAGGACAAAGTCTCTCGTGTGCCCCTCGAAGTCGTAGAATTGATCGAGGTCAGACCTGAGGTAGCTATTGAGATGCACCTTTCCCCCTCTCACGATCGACTTCGGCAGCCCGAGACGATCGGGGACGATACTGTCCACCAGTAGATTGACCGAGCCGTTGATGTCGTGTTTCTTGAGCAAGAGGTCCAGCTGAGCCGTCGCCCTGAGGGCTTCATTGTCGCTATTGAGTGCGGCAAAGAGTCTATTCTCCTCGAGCTTGGTGAGTAGCATCAGGTCCCGGTAGGTGGCACCCTTGTACTCCACACTATCGAGATCGAGGAAGATGTCAGCTGAGGTGCGGGCGGAGTAGATATCCGTCCCATGTCCCTTGGCGTGGATCGTGCCATCTAAGTAACCGATCGAGTCAGAGGGGAGGAACGCCCCTACGTCGAAGTGCTTCGCCTCCACATCGGCCATGTAACTCTTGCCCCTCGGGCGGTAGTGCCCCGCTGCAGTGAGGTATCCCTCGGGGAGAGTGACACGGAGATCCACCTCTCCACCCTTAGGTCCATAGCTCCCGCTACCGACCAGGTCCATACCATCGGGGATGCGCCAGCGGGGAGTCGCCTTCATCAGGTGCGCCACCTGCCGGGAGAGGTCCTTGCCGGACCGTAGCTCATAGTGACCGGTGACGCTCAGCGGGCCGCCCCCCAGCAGCGAGGTGGCTCTCGCTGAGGCGTGCAGCCGGAGGAGTGAGGGCTCCTCCACGCGGATCTCGGCGTCCACGCCTCTCTGCCAGTCGCCCGAGGCGGTCACCACCGTCCTCAGCGGTCGGTCGGGCAGCTCACCCGCCATAGGGAGGAAGCGCGACAGCTCCGGCAGGCAGAGCCGACCGGCAAGACGCGCTGAGAGCGAGCCGATGCTATCCGGGCGCCAGCCCTCGAAGGGGAGATCCAGCTCACCACCCAGCTTACTCTGAGGCAGCTCGACGATCAGGTCCCCCACCCTCAGGCGGTCCTTGTCCTTGGTCACCAGTCCGGAGAGGCGCGTCACCCGCCAGCCATCCCCGGTGGCAAAGCTCGCGTCCGTAAGCTGTGCTGCGAGGTCGGAGGTCCCTCCGTAGCGGACCGACCGACCCTGAAGGGCGGCGGACCAAGGCAGGGGGAGGATCTCCAGCGGGGGACCCACCTTAGCCAGGTCGGCCTCGATACTGATCTCCTCGATGGTGTAGAGCGAGTCGGGGAGATCGACCACGCCCTCCTTGGCGAGAGCATCGTAGATGTGGGTGTCGATGATCAGGCTGTCGGGCGAGTCGGTGAAGGTGGCAGAGACATTACTCAGCAGGAGCTTGTCCCAGCGGATCGTGGGGGGAGGGGACTTGGGCTCCTTCTTTTTCTCTTTTTTCTCCTTAGGCAGGATCAGCACGTCCATCCGGGTGTCGGACAGCTCCACGGTGCCGAAGCTCATCTGGCTGAAGGAGGAGTCAAAGGAGGCTCGGTCCACAGCGAAACGGCTGATACGCCCCGTCAGGACCATACTGTCCCCAGGCGCGTGGTAGTCGAGCTGCGCGCTCTCTAAGGCGACCCCGCTCAGCGGCAGGTCCCGGTGGCGGAGGTAGGCGATGGCATCGGTCTGAGCTGTCAAGCGCTTAGCGTACAGCACCGTATCTCCCTCGGTGGAGAGAGCCTGGAGTCCCTCTAAGTAGAGCTTTCCCGGGAAGCCGACACTCAGCCGCTCGACCGACATACGTAGCCCCGTAGACTGCTCCATCGTCGCTAAGAGCCGATTGGCGATGCGGGTCTGGACGGAGGGGATCATCAGGAGACCGGTGAAGATCACCAAGATCAGGAGCAGCACCCCGAGGATACCCCCCAGCCAAGAGAGTAGACGGAGCCACAGGGGACGCTTCTTTTTCCTTAAGCGCTCCTGATCCGTCCCGGTCTCCCGCTCCTCGGAGGGGTCGACAGGGGTATCGCTCTGGGGCAAGTCGCCCCGCTTTTCCTGCATACCTATATAGTGTACTCAGATGGTATGCAAAGTTAATAATTTATCTCACCCTTTCTCCTCTCTCCTCGATTCCTTATGGTAATGGATTAGCAATAAATAGGTACATTTGCGCAGAAGTATTTCAAGAGTCAAAGACATGCAAACACATTGTTATCGACTGGAGCTTCGGAAGGTGGGTTCACTTGCCCTTTCCATTCTGATGATCGGGCTCCTCTTTTCCTCCTGCGCCACTCGTAAGGATGTAGCCTACGTACAGACCCCGGAGCAGGTGATGACCGTGGCATCCAATGGTCTGCAAGATGCACGCATCCGCGCCAAGGACTTGCTCACCGTCACGGTGGAGTCCTCCAATCCTGAGGCTGTGGCTGCCTTCAACGGCATCTACTGGACTCCCAACCAGCAGTACAGCACTTATGCTCAGCAGGCGAGGACTTTCCTCGTGGATAATGAGGGAAATGTGGAGCTGCCGGTCGTAGGTCTGACCCACGTGGGGGGATACACCATGCGTGAGGCAGAGAGCCACCTCAAGGAGATACTCAAGAAGTACATCACCGACATCTCCTCGGTCAATATCAAGATCCAAAACTATAAGTACTCCGTGATCGGAGAGGTGAGACGCCCCGGGACCTTTACTTCCGAGAATACGAAGGTCTCAATCTTTGAGGCGCTGGCCAATGCCGGAGATATGTCCATCCAGGGTGTCCGCTCGGAGGTGAAGCTGATGCGCGAAAATCCGGATGGTCACCGCGAGATAGTGACGCTCAATCTGCAGGACCCGAATATCCTCTCCTCGCCCTACTACTACCTGCAGCAGGGTGACGTGGTCTACGTGCAGCCCAATGATGCTGCCGCCCAGAGTGCCAATATCGGTGCTGCGACAGGCATCATCTTCAGCATCGCATCGCTGACCCTCTCCGTGGCCAATATCCTGATCAGTCTACTCGTGAAGTAATAGGCATGAACTCATACGATAGCTCCACAGGAGCACCCTCCAACAATCTCCTCCCCGAGGAAGCAGGTCACGACGAGCAGGAGCTTGATCTCTCCACGCTCCTTGCGTCTTACCTGAGCCACTGGCCGCTTTACCTCCTCTCGCTGCTCCTCTGCCTGATCCTGGGGTGGCTCTTCATCACCACCTCCAGACCGAAGTACAGAGTGGCGACGACCATTCTCTTCAATGACCCACAGGACGGGAAGGGAAGCAAATATGCCTCCGCCATGGGGGAGCTGGACCTCGTCTCCATCGCGACCGGTGGACTAAATCTCAATGTCGACAACGAGATGCAGCTGATCCAGTCACGCGAGATGTTGCTACAGACGATCAAGGAGTCCTACTACTTCCTCGACTTCTCGAGCCGGCATGGGCTCCGGACGCAAGTGTACTGGAGAGACCTCCCGGTGAGGATCACCATGGAGTCCTTTGACAAGCTCGATCAAGTCAAGAAGCCTCTCGAGTATACGCTGACCTCCTCCTCCGACGGGATGACCCTCACAGATAAGGGTACCGGAGAGACACGGGTCATCACCCAGCTACCGGCGACCGAGGTGACCGAGTATGGTATCCTCTCTCTTCAGAAGGGCGACAGCCTGGCTCTGGAGAGCGAGATGCCGGACGAGCTCACGATCACCATACACTCTCCACTCGCCATGGCAGAGCAGATGACCAACGGACAGGTCTCCGTCGAGCGTGTGGAGAAAAATAGTAATGTCTCCTCCCTCTCCATCCTCTCCGACAATCGCCTCAAGGGCGAGGACTTCCTCACCAAGCTGGTAGAGGTCTACAATCGTATGCGTGCCATCGACAAGAACGCGGCAGCGCAGCGGCAGTACGACTTTATCAATGAGCGAATCTCCCTCATCAGCCAGGAGCTGGGGAGTGTGGAGTCCAATCTCGAGTCGGTCAAGAAGTCTCAGGGCGTCACCAGCTACGAGGACCTCGGCGTCATCGTACAGAGCAGTGCCAAGCTTGCCGAGGAGGTGTCGCGGATCCAGACACAGCTTAAGGTGGTGGATCACCTGATCTCCTACGTCAGAGCGATGAAAAAAAATGAGTACAACCTGATCCCCGCCTCGCTCGGCGTGGAGGATGCCTCGCTCAATAGTGCCGTCGGTCAGTACAATACGATGGTCCTCGAGCGGAATTCTCTCGCCGCCTCTGTCAGCCCCGAGCACCCGCGACTCAAAGCGCTCGAGAAGGATCTCGGGACGACCCGTGAGGACCTTGTCAGTGTGGCCGACGTGACCCGTCAGGGACTGCAGATCCAGTACGAGGGCCTCAGGGGTATGAAGGGAAGTCTGCAGGGCAAGATCTCACAGGCCCCTACCTTTGAGCGCATCACGACCGACATTGAGAGGCAGCGGAGCATCCGCTCCAATCTCTACCTGATGCTCCTGACGAAGCGGGAGGAGACCTCGATCTCTCTCGCCGCATCGCTGGAGAGCGCCAAGTTAGTCGATCCGGCTCTCGCTGATGCCACCCCCTCGCAGCCCAAGAAGCCTATCGTCTACCTCGCTGCCCTGATACTGGGTCTGCTCCTACCGACGATCTACCTCTACCTGAGACGGCTGACCCGGACCAAGATCCGCACAGAGGATGACATTCGTCGGCATACCCCCCTCTCTATCCTCGGTAGCGTGCCTCATATGTCTGATGATCACTTCGGAGATCAGACCGGTGAGATCGTCGTCAAGACTCGAGACAGCGACGTGATGACGGAGGTCTTCCGCACCCTGCGTACCAACCTCAATTTCGTCACCGGCAACAAGCGACCCCTTGTCCTCCTCGCTACCTCCACGGTCCCGGCAGAGGGTAAGACCTTTGTCGCCTCCAATCTCGCTGTCTCCCTATCGGCACTTGATGAGAAGGTACTCATCATCGGGCTTGACCTCCGTAATCCACGCCTGTCGCGTACCTTCAAGGGGCAGCACATCCACGACCGCCACGACTCCTCTCACGATCATACTCACGGGATGAGTGAGATCCTCAATGATCCCACACTCGACCCGATGGACTTCGTGATGGACATGCCGGACTACCCAGGTCTGTCGGTATTGCCGGCCGGGAAGATCCCGCCCAATCCCTCAGAGATGCTCTCTCGCCCTCGCTTGGATGAGGTAATCGAGCAGCTCAGGGACCACTTTGACTACATCATCATCGATAGTGCGCCCTGCGGACCGGTGGTCGACACCGTCATCCTCAGCCGTGTCGCTGATGCGACGATGTACGTCACCCGCTACCGCAAGACGGACAAGCGTGACCTCGAGTACATCAATTACCTGTCCGATGCCGGCAAGCTGCCCAACGTCTCCATCGTCCTCAATGACGTCAAGACGGACACTAAGGCGCTTAAGAAGGGCTACGGCTATGGCTACGGCTACGGCTATGGGTACGGCTATGGCTATGGCTATGGCTACAGCAGCGACAAGAAATCCTCGGATCACCACAAGTCCTGAGGTAATCTGTCGATAGATACCACCTCACCTCGGGGACCGCACCGCCATCAGCGATGCGGTCCCCGATCTATACAGTTAAATCACGCCAGCGGGAGAGGCTCCATGTCGGCAGGCCCTTATAGGCAGTGTCCCCCTGATGCACGCCCCCTCTATGCGACTAAGGGAGAGAAAAGAGCGAGGGTTGCGCCACCGGTGATCCCGGAAAGCGCAACCCTCGTCTTTGGATTGGGGGGATATGATCAGAATTCGTAGCCGACCATCACGAAGAAGTTGACATTCTTCGGTGAGCCGGTGAGCGTCTTCGTATCCTTCAGCTGGTTCACGAAGCCATACTGTCCGCCCACAGTGAGGAGGAAGTCATCATACCTCAGCCCGAGGCTGGCGTTTAGGCCGCTGTCTATGCGACGCAGCTCACCATCCTTCCCGAAGGAGTCGTGCTTCTCCTTGGAGCTACTGCCTGTCCCATTTTTCCCATAGAGACCGATGCCAATGTAGGGTCCAAAGTTGGCGATCACGTCGAGATCGTCTGCCACCTCGCGACTAACACGGAGGGTCACAGGGATGTCGAGGTAGTTGAGATCATACGAGAGTGCCTTGTCGGCAGTCTTCGTGTATGCCTCACCCTTTTGAGAGAAGAAGACGCCCGGACGGACGCCAAACTCGAAGCCCTTGTACTCATAGACCTCAAAGTCTGCGTCCACTCCGACCCGGACACCCGAGTGGAGCGACCGAGTAGCACCGGGATAGGCGGTGAAGTCCTTGAGGAAGCTCCCCTGATATCCGACATGGACGGCAAAGTCCACATCCAGGTCACACTCTTTCTCCTCCTGAGCGTTCGCCGGCAACGACAGTGCCACGGCGGATAGTGCCGCAAGGGCACCGAAGATCATTTTTCTCATATCTATTTACTTGATAAAAACAATGATTATTCCGGGCACAAAGGTAGCTAAAAAGCTTCTCTTACTCCGACAGCACCGTCAGCTCTGCCCCGGAGGCGAAGTCGGCTCCACTCTGAGACGAGAGAGCGGTAAAGCGCACATAGCGAGCCCTCATCGGGTGACCAAAGCGAAGGGTCTGCCGCGACCTCGACCGCTCCATGGTGCCACGTGCCACCTCCTGCCATGTCTCTCCATCGCTACTGACGGAGAGGGCATAGTCACGTATGTCTCCATTCGTCCCGCCGTCCTGCCTCGGCAGATAGGTGACGCCCGCGATCGATCGCTCCTCACCACAGTCGAGCGTCACCCAGTGAGGATAAGCGGCAACGGTGACGGAGTACATACTGTGCCAGATCGTGGAGGGATCGCCATCGAGCAGATGGGCGACGCTGCCCTCACCACTCTCCTCGGAGGAGACACCGCTTATGGTCACGGGGATCGTCGTGATCCGCTCATACCGATGCTCCGTAGCGATCCAGTCGCTCCCCTCCGGCCACGCACGGACCACGCCTCCCTCACGGAGGTCAAAGGGGCGCTCATACCGCACCGCCGGCTTGCCGTCGATCGAGTAGCGGATGGGCGACGATCCGGAGAGCGTCACGAGACCGGCACCACTCCGCCGCATCGTCACCGGCAGGGCGGTCGGCGTGGCGACCACACCCGTTACGCCCAAGGGACGGATCTGGAGCGTCATCGTGTGGGGACCGCCCATCACCCGATCCTCTGTCAGCGGACCACCCTGACCGCAGGAGTTCCCCCCCAGACCGGTGACAGCGAGATCCATATGGACGTAGGTGCCGTCAGACATCGGGAGCTGGTAGGGGTGAGGCGCCATCGCCAGCTGCATCTGACTGTACGGCAGCACGCTCATACTCCCCCCATAGGTATAGATCACCAGCCCGGACTGCCCCGAGGCATCCGTCAGGCGACCGTACCGTACGCCCTCCCGATTGCCCATGCTCTGGGGCTTGGGGAAGGGGACAAATTGCTCCGCCACGCTGCTCGAGTACTCCCCGAGGAAGGCGCCGGTCTCCCGGTCGGCGTAGTTATTCCACGGACCACGACCGTAGTAGGTGTAGCGGTCGAGCTCACGCGGCAGGCGCATCGAGAAGCCTACCCGGGCGAGCGCCAGAGAGGGCTTATTGCTCTCCACCGAGGCGCTGAGGGTGATCGTCCCATCCGGACTGACGGTCCAGATGTAGGTGGAGGAGAAGGTGCAGTCCTCGGGACCAAAGGGCTTCTCCGGATGATCCTTGAGCTCAAAGCGCCCGCTCACCCCCCCGCTGAAGTCGGTACCGTAGGGAGCCCTGCTCTCCACTCGGTAGAGGAGCGAGAGGGAGCCGTCGGCATTGGGATGCACGGTGCGTGAGAGCACCCGGTGGCGGAGGTTGTGGAGGCCATTGGCAAACCATGCCGTGGAGGCCCAGTTGTCGTTATCCGTCGGGGCGCGGAAGGGATCCAGTCGTGGACCATTGCCGGCGGAGATCACCTCCCGACCACCATATACGAGGCGGTCAATCGTACCCTCGCGGTCGTCGAAGCGAACCGAGAAGCCCTCACCGGAGATCGTATTATCGTCGCCGAGAGTCAGCCTGACCTCTCCGTCAAAGGTCTTTGCCGAAGGGGTCGCCGGGCTCAGCTCCAGCTGCTCCGCCATCTGCACATAGCCCGCCTCGGCCCAGGGTGTCTCGTATCTCTGTCGCAGCCGAATGGTGACAAAGTACTCGTGGTCTCGAGAGGTGTCCTTACGGCTAAAGGGGAGCGTCACCACCGCAGCCTCACGCGGAGCGATGGAGGGCATCTCGACCTGCTCCGTACGTATCTCCCGTCCGTCCTCCAGCAGTGCCGCCTCTAAGTAGAGGTCATTGAGAGTGGTGAAGTACCGCTTATTGAAGATCCTCACCGTCCCCTCCTCTGCCAGTGCCTCGTTACTGATCCCGACGTCCTGGTAGACCTTCCGCACCTCGTAGTAGGCGGGCTTCGGCTCGTGGGTCGGCAGCAGGATCCCATTCATGCAAAACATCCCGCTATTGGGCTTGTCGCCAAAGTCCCCTCCATAGGCGAGATACCAGTCGCCGGTCTCAGGATCGGTCGTCCAGAGTGCCTGATCCACCCAGTCCCATATTGCACCGCCCATGAAGAAGTTGGTGCTCTCGATCGCCTCCCAGTAGTCGACGAGGTTGCCCACCGCATTGCCCATACTGTGGGCATACTCGCTGACGTGGAAGGGGTACTTCAAATTATACTTCCCCTGTACCGCCTCTCGCATCCAGGCGATGGAGGGGTACTGATTGGAGCCTATGTCGACGATGTCGTTATTCCGCTCGTACTGCACCGGGCGAGATTGGTCAAAGGCCTTGATCGCATCGTAAGCGGCGACGAAGCACTTCCCCGGCCCCGCCTCATTGCCGAGCGACCAGATCAGGATCGAGGGCTCATTGACATGCGCAGCCACCATATTCATCGTCCGCTGGACCGTCGCGTTGGTAAATTCCGGCACGTGCGACAGCGATGCTTCGCCGTAGTAGTAGGCGTGGCTCTCGCAATTGGCCTCATCCTCGAGGTAGAGCCCAAAGAGGTTGCAGAGGTAGTAGAATATCGGAGTATTGGGATAGTGCGAGAGGCGGACGTGATTGATATTCCCCCGCTTCATCAGCATTATCTCGTCGATCATCTGCTCTCGCGTGATCGTATTGCCGGTCTCGGGGTTGATCTCCTGGCGATTGACCCCCTTGAGCTTGATCGGCTTTCCATTGAGGTAAAAGTAGCGCCCCGCGAGACCAAATTCATCCTCCTCAGCGGGCGTATCGCGGATCTCAATTTTCCTAAATCCCGTGATCACCGAGAGGGTCTGAGCCACTCTCCCGCGCGGGTCGAGGAGCTCGCCCACCAGCGTGTAGAGGTGCGGTCGCTCCGCCGACCAGAGGTCGGCATTGCGGAGGGAGAGGGTCGTCTCGGTGACGGACGCCTCGCCCCGTGGTGTGCCGGGGAGGTCGGTCGTCACGACGATGCCGGTATGGCTATTCTTCTGGCTGTAGAGCTCGTTACGATAGAGTGAGTAGCGGATGCGCCACCCCTTTGCCGTGCGAGCGGAGCGGTTTCGCAGCTCCGTCCGGATATGGAGCGTCCCGTCCCGATAGCTCGCATCGAGATCGGGCGTCACGGCGATGTCCCGCACGGCGACGGAGGGGCTGCTCGTCAGGTAGACCGACCGGTAGATCCCCGGCAGGCGCCACATATCCTGCGCCTCGAGGAAGGAGCCGTCACTCGAGCGGTACACCTCGACCGCCACCGTATTTACCCCCTTGCGGAGGTACTCGGTGATGTCAAAGGTGGCGGTGGAGCGGGAGTCCTTACTGAAGCCGACATACTTGCCATTGATCCAGAGGTAAAAGAACGAATTGACTCCATCGAAGTGGAGCTCCACACGTCGGCCACCCCAGTCTGCCGGGACCGTGAAGTCCCGCCGATACGAGCCCACCTCGTTGCGATCCTTATAGGTGGTCCAGTCGGTCGGGGGCGTGCGCATCACCCCGCCCCGCCAGTCACCGGGCGTGACCGTGTGCTTAAAGATGTAGGGCTGATTGCAGTAGATCGGCGTGCCGTACTTCAGGGAGCCGTCGGGCTGGATCCCCGCCACACTCCAGCAGGAGGGCACCGTGATCTCATCCCAGCGGGAGACGTCATACCCGGGTCGGTAGAAGTCTCTCGGTCGCTCACCGGGGTTGCCGACCCAGTGGAAGCGCCACATACCATCGAGCGACTCGTAGTAGGTGCCCGGTGTCTCCGGGAGGTACCGGCGGGCGGCATCGACGCTCTTGTAGGAGAAGAAGTAGGCCGCCGGCTGCTCGCGATTGAGCCCCAGCCGCTCGGGCGACTCCCACTCGGAGCCGTCGGGAGCCGGCGTGGTGCCGTACTCATAGCCGGCAATGGGGTGCAGGATCTGCGCCTGACCGATCAGCGGCAGGCAGAGGAGCGCAAGCAGGGATAGGGTAAGTCTCTTCATCGTAAGATAGTGTTGGATGGGCAAGCACACTCCGCAAGAACTTATGCTTAAGGCTCCTCCGGACAGCTCGTTGTGATGTAAAGGTACCCCTATTTCCCCACAGCAGCCATTTCTCTCGCCTTTCTTCGCAGGGGTGACGCATTTGATCTTTACCGCTATGCAGAGGAGATCTGCGGTGCGAGATTCCTCTGCTAATGCACCCGCCTGCCGATCCCGCAGGGGCGAAGCCCCGGAGGGATCACCGGTTTTTAGCCCGCGTGTCGAGGCACGAAGTGCCGAAGACCGCGGGAGAGGATGCCGGGAAAGATATACGACCCCGCCAGGGTGTCGCACTTATCAGGGAGCCAGGCAACCAGTGCGACCCCCTGGCGGGGTCGTGGGATTGCTTGTGATGCCTGATCCACGGGTCTTCGGGGCTACGCCCCTCGACCTGTGGCTATGGAGCGGGCACCCGCAAGGGGTGCTTCGTTCCCCACCCTTGATAATGAGTTGGATGTCTTCAGTACCCTTCAAATGCGTCACCCCTTCCTTTCTTCGGGGCGGAGAAAAAAAGGAGCGAGACGGTCTGATGACCATCTCGCTCCTTTTTTATGCCTTTATCCTCATCGGATCAGAAGGTCCACTTGGCAGCAATGGTGGGACGGACGTGGAAGGCCTCCGGGAGGAGGGTGTTGTACTCCATCCTTAGCTCGGTACCGATGGAGAGATTGAGCTCGTCCGGCACGCCGACAAATTGATTTACATTGCACCACACCTGCGGCTCAGCGCGGAAGATCACCCGACGGCGAGCCTCATCGGCACCGAGGTTGGTCCTCAGGACGGCGAAGCCGCGGATGGTCCACACGCGATTCCAGCTGGTCCAGGCGGCATCGCCCCAGAGCTGGAAGTTGTGCGGCTTCTCGTAGCCAAAGTCATACCGGTAGCTGGGCGCCACGGTGAGGTCGACATACTCGTTGTGGAAGCGGTAGGAGATACCGGAGGAGAAGGCGTGGGTGCGGTCGGCCATGTAGCGCATGGCGCCGTGGTACTCGAGGCGAAGGGCTAAGGGAGCGTCAACAAACTTGATGTCCCTCTGCAGGCGGGCATCCAGGTCGTAGAGCCGCTCGGAGGCGGGATTGAGCCGGATGTAGCCATAGTTGCGTCCCCACTTGTCGTAGGAGAGGTGACCGAGCTTGATGAGGATCGGCTTCTCTCCCGAGAGGTCGTTGTAGATGTGTCGACCGAAGTCGTAGTGGATCTCAGCCGTGGTCTGTGCTGTCGCGGTGAGGGTGGTGAGGAGTAGCGCCGACGCAAGTGCCGGCAGGAGTTTCTTCAGTAGTGTCATATGTTACTTATTACGGATGATATACTCGCCGATCTGGATGGCGTTGAGAGCCGCGCCCTTGCGGATCTGGTCTGCCACGCACCAGAAGGATAGGCCATTGGGGTCCGTGAGATCCTGGCGGACACGGCCGACGAAGACCTCGTCCCTCCCGGAGAGGTCAAGCGGCATCGGGTAGACCTGCTGTGCCGGGTCGTCCATCAGTATGCAGCCCTCGCCTGTGCGGAAGGCCTCCTGAGCCTCCCCGGTCGTCATCGGGTGCTCCAGCTCACACCAGACCGCCTCGGAGTGGGCGCGGAGTGCCGGCACGCGGACGCAGGTGGCGCTGACACGTATATCGGTCCCCATGATCTTGCGGGTCTCGTTGTACATCTTCATCTCCTCCTTCGTGTAGCCATTCTCCTGGAAGACATCGATATGAGGGATGAGGTTAAAGAGCAGCTGGTGGGAGAATTTCTTCACCTCCAGCGGCTTCCCCTCGGCGTAGTCGTGTGTCTGCTGCTCCAGCTCCGCCATACCGCTCGCTCCGGCACCGCTGGCGCACTGGTAGGTGGCGACGTGGACACGGCGAATGTGTGTCTTACGCTCGAGCGCCTGCAGGGGCACCACCATCTGGATGGTGGTGCAATTGGGGTTGGCGATGATCTGACGGGGAGCCGAGAGGGCGGCAGAGGCATTCACCTCCGGCACCACGAGCGGCACATCCTCATCCATGCGGAAGGCGCTCGAGTTGTCGATCATCAGGGCGCCATGCTTGGTGATGGTGGAGGCAAAGGCCTTAGACGTGCCGGCTCCGGCGCTGACGAAGGCGATATCGATGTCGCGGAAGGCATCCCCCTCCTCGAGCAGCTCCACGGTCACCTCCCGCCCCTTGACGGTGTAGGACCGCCCGGCACTGCGCTCCGAGCCGAAGAGGCGGATCCGGTCGCAAGGGAAGTCCCGCTCCTCGACCAGCTTGATCAGCTCCTGTCCCACGGCACCACTGGCGCCGACGATTGCTATATTCATACTATTCTTTCCTTTCTCAATTCTTTAGTGCAAATGTCCGATTTTCCTACGACTTCCGTCGCTCCAGCGTGGTGAAGGTGTAGGGGAAGGCGTTGGACGGGTCGGCAGGGTGCGGCTCCTCCCGGACCAGCTGCCACTCCGCCGGGTCGATGTCGGGGAAGTGGGTGTCTGCGCCGGGGAACGTGTGGTGCACCAGCGTCACATAGAGCCGGTCCGCCCGGTCGATCAGCTGCTCGTAGATCTGCCGACCGCCGATGACGAATATCTCGTCCGCCCCCTCAGCGAGGCGGAGCGCCTCCTCCACCGAGTGCGCCACCACAGCCCCCTCCTCCACGGTGTAGTCACTTCGGCGGGTGAGGACGATATTCAGCCGTCCCGGCAGCGGTCGGCGGGGGAAGGACTCGTAGGTGGTGCGCCCCATGAGGATCGGGTGCCCCATGGTGGTCTCCTTGAAGTGGCGGAGATCCCCCTTCATACTCCGCCCCCAGGGCATGTCGCCCGCCTGCCCGATCGCTCCGTCGCTGTCCATGGCGACGATGAGGGAGAGGGTGCTTGTCTTACTCATACTGATACTTTGCCTGATATGTGTGGCCAGGGATGGTAGTCCTCCAGCGTAAAGTCGTCGTAGGTGAAGTCCTCGATCCGCGTCACGCCCGGTCGGAGCCGCATCGTCGGCAACGCTCTCGGCTCCCGCGTGAGCTGCTCCCTGACCTGGTCGAGGTGATTGAGGTAGATGTGTGCGTCGCCAAAGGTATGGATAAAGGTGTCCGCCTCCAGCCCCGTCACTTCCGCCACCATCATCAGCAGGAGGGCGTAGGAGGCGATGTTGAAGGGCACCCCGAGGAAGAGGTCAGCGCTCCGCTGGTAGAGCTGGAGGGAGAGCTTCCCGTCCGCGACGTAAAATTGGTAGAGCACGTGGCACGGTGGCAGCGCCATCCGGTCGATCTCCCCCACGTTCCACGAGTTAACGATCATCCGCCGGCTGTCGGGAGACTTGCGGATCATCTCGATCACCTCAGCCAGCTGGTCGTGCGTCTCGCCCCCAGCATCGAGCCAGTGTCGCCACTGAGCACCGTAGACCGGCCCCAGGTCGCCCGCCTCGTCGGCCCACTCGTTCCAAATCCGGACGCCATGCTCCTGCAGGTACTTCACATTCGTCTCGCCCCGGATAAACCAGAGCAGCTCGTAGATGATGCTCTTCAGGTGGAGTTTCTTCGTCGTCAGTAGCGGGAAGCCCTCGCTGAGCGGGAAGCGCAGCTGTGCTCCGAAGAGACTGATCGTGCCTGTACCGGTGCGGTCCTCTTTCCTGTGTCCCTCATCCAGCACCTTTTGCAGTAGATCGAGATACTGTCTCATGGCTCCTCCGTCGTCGTGGTACTCTGTGAGCGGAGGGGCGTCTCGCTACCGCCACTGCTGACGAGGCGACAGCCCATGCTCGCATCGGTGACGAAGCCGATCATCGTCACTCCCGCCAGCCCCTCGATCAGCTCCTTGTCCGTGAGGGGGAGGGTAAAGAGGAGCTCGTAGTCCTCGCCACCATTGCAGGCGATCGCGGTGGGGTCCAGCCCCAGCGTCTCCGCTTGCTGTCGCGTCTCCCCAAGGATCGGCAGCCGCTCCTCATAGATCCGGCAGCCGACGCCCGAGAGGTCGCATAGGCGAAGGAGATCGCCCGCCAGCCCCTCCGTCACCTCCGTCATCGCTGAGGGACGTATCTCGGTCCCAATGGGTGACGGGCTGAGGTCGTGACGCGCCACGGGGCGCATCTGGCGGGAGAGGAAGTAGGCACCACCGCCAAAGTCCGGTGCATAGTCCTCCTGTCCCATCCGGTCAAATACCTGCTTCTCACGCTCCAGCATCGTCAGTCCGAGGAAGGCGGCACCCAGGTCGCCCGTGACGCAGATCAGGTCATTGGCCTGCGCTGTGTCGCTCCGCAGGTACCGCCCGCGCTCCACGCTCCCCACCACGTGGGTCGAGAGCATCAGCCCGGTACGTGACGAGGTGAAGTGGCAGCCCATAAGCCCACAGCCGTAGGTCTCGCACGCCTCGCGGACGCCGCTCATCAGTGCCTCCACATCCTCCACTTGAAACCTCGCTGACAGCCCCACCGACACCTCGACGCCCTCTGCCCTGCCGCCCATGGCGACGATGCGGGAGACCCCCTTGGTGACAGCCTTGAAGCCGAGGTACCTGAGGGGGAAGTAGACCAGGTCAAAGTGGACCCCCTCCAGCATCATGGCCGAGGCGGAGATCATCTGACGGCCCTCGCCCGGCTCCAGCACCGCGGCATCGTCGGCCGGGTCGGTCAGGAGGGGGGAGGAGTTGGGGGCGGGACGGAAGGACTTCAGGATCCTCTCCCTCAGTCCTGCCGGTCCTATATTAGCTATTTCCATACGCAACGCAATTCTCTATTCTCACAAAGTTACCTTTTTCCCCACCAATCCCCGACCCGTCCCCCAGGGGTGACGCATTTAAGCGTTAGGGTAATCATATACCAAAGGGGGGCTCATCCGGGAGGCACCCGAAGGGTGCTCGCTCCATAGGCATCGGTCATCCGCGAAGCGGTGACCGATGTGCCGATACCCGCCTTAACCCCCTCGACCCCTGGCGGGGTCGCCGAGCAGAAATCCCCTTTCCCGGCGACCCCGCCAGGGTGTCGCACTTACCCAGTCAGTCAATCAGTGCGACACCCTGG
>OASD01000254.1_pt1 | contig 25652 bp, 10 predicted proteins | sample 1475531 | NCBI WGS metagenome assembly OASD01 (sample SAMEA3360668, study PRJEB22359) | human gut metagenome | biome: ENVO:urban biome; feature: ENVO:human-associated habitat; material: ENVO:feces | place: Bangladesh | collected 2011
TAGGTCTATCAGGAATTACCGGATAGTCAGGAATGATTGGTTCGTCCGGAGTTGGTAAAACAGGATCAACGACGATTTTTTCCCAATAAGCAGATAAGGTTATGTCTCTCGTCACAGGTGTATTAAAATCATAAACCCTACCGTCCAATGTCCAACTTATAAATCTATATCCATTTCTTTGTGGTGTTAAAGGTACAATTGCCATTTCCCCTTCATAAACTATTTGAGATGGGACTGTTCCTTCGGTTCCGGTTTCAAAATTTACCGAATATTTTTCATCTTCAGTATATTTACCATAAATAGTCATAGATTTTTCTATTGCTTTATTGAAGTCAAATTTATCTTCATACGTTGCATCTTTAAACCATCCGTCAAAATGATAATGTGTTTTTTCCGCCATTTCAAAAGGTTCTATTTTTTCACCTGCATTGACTGAAACTGAATTCACAACTTTATTATCAACTACAAATATTACGTCATATTGAACATTTTCAAGTTCCATAATATCTGATATTTTTAGATTCAAATCAGAGGTTCTGTTTTCAATTTCTTCTAGACTTGCGTACTTATCTCTATACGCTTCTATTGCTTTCGATAGAGAATCATCAAACGCTTTTTTCATTTCATCTGAAGCATTTATATACTTTTCCTCATTTCTAATTTTTTCGGCTTTATCAATTACTTCTTTTAGAAGGCTCTTATCTAACATACATATTTCAACTTTAACACCGTCGCTAATCTTCATGTTGTGCTGTTGTTGATAAACAAGAATCACATCCTCTTTACTGAGTGAGTCGAGTGTAATTGAGAACTTACCGGCTTCGTTTACACGCCCCGCCGGTAGAAGATTTGTCATATCTTCATCGTTCACAGTGTAAAATATATCCGCACCTTTAAGACCTTCACCGCTTATAAATTTATCATTTACAAATGCTTTATTCATTTTTGGTTCAGGTGTTTTTTCTTCAGGAATTACATCTCCGCTCAGCTCTTTATAAGTTTTATTTATCTCATCTTCTGCTTTTTTAACTTCATCCTCAGTCTTTTCAGCCGCATTTAAAACCTCAATTCCTTTTGCAATTGCAAATTGATATGCATCTTTTTCTTGAGCCTTTGCCCCGATATACTTCTTAGAATTCAAGACATTATTAAAGTTATCAACAAGTTCTTGAAGGACAGTTGTGTCCACAGGTTTTACTCCGTCAAGCTTTGATTTTGAAACTTTAATATTTTTTATAACATTTTTAAGTTCTTCTTCAGTAGCATCACTCTTCTTCAAAAGCTCTTCACCGGCTTGAATAGAAGCGTCATATTTCGCTTTCTTTTCAGATTCTGCATATTTATATTTATCGCTTTTATTTATTTCATTCTCTTCATCAAGCAAGATTTTTAGTTGTTTCTTTAGACCTTCATTTGAAGCTTTTTTAAGAACGAGTTTAAATACTATTTCGCTGTTATTATTCTCCTCTTTCAACTCAAAATCCTCTTTAACAGTAGAACCATAAAAATCGTATTTTTCTTCTTTGTTCCAATTGTCGTTAAGTTTTATTCTGTGCTTTCCGAGTTTGATTTCCTTAACCTCGTTCGCTTTTAATTCTATTTTTCCATCAATCGTCGCTATAAGTTCTTTATCTAGCGGGACTTCTATTCCACCGTCAACTTCAACAAGTGTAAACTTAACAGTTCCCATTTGATAAACGGTATTGTCTATAATATCAAAACTAAAATTTACATATCTACCCTCATTAGGATCAATAAACATTGGCATTTCTTTAGAGAATTTAAATTCATATGTCGATTTTCCGCGAACTTTACCTTCAAAAATATAATTTCCTTTTTCCAAGGTTACAGTCCATTTTGTTGTCGAGAGCCAACCTCCGTCATCATATTTCAACTGTTGTTTTTCTCCGGTATCAATATTTGTTACATACAAATCTATTTCATCATTTTTAACTCCTGCAGTATCACCCGGTTTTATGCTTACCTCTGCACGTGGAATCTTTTTAAATGGTACTTCAATTTTAATATCTTTATTGGTTTCACTAACCTCAAAATCAATTTCCTTCTCGCCTTCAAGAATGTATTCATCGTCTTTAAACGATACAACTACCAATTTATATTTTCCAAACTTGATCTTATCAAAAGATTTAACTTCCGCTCCTTTATCATTAATCACCTTAAATTCCATGCCCGGTGATCTATAATCATTTGTCTTTGCTGAAACCTTTAGAGTTCCATAAAGTTGAGGGGAAATTGAATATTCGGCATTGTACTGTTGTCCATTGTAGCCCATGTCAAAAATATCAACTTTAACATCTGAAAGTTCAACATCTTCCGGAACTTTAAAAGTAAGCTTCGAGTATTTAAACTCATAATCAATAATCTTTTCACCTGCACTCACAACGATATCTCTTAATTCGGTTTCGTTTTCAACAACCTTCATGCTATAGATGCGAGAATCTTCGTTATAACTCATATCCGTAACCTTTGGAGCAGTTTTATCCACATAAAAAACTATATCTTTATAAACTTCCGGATAATATTCTTTGACATCTTTAAAAGCTTTGCCATAAATTCTTAGAGTATATTTCCCTTCTTCAAGTCTTCTAACAGAAAGTCCCCTTAATGCATAAAATCCGATTGCCCCATAGCTGCCGTCCGGATCGTCCGGTAAATCAGAAATATTCGATGGACTGTCTCCTAGCGTACTATCAAGAACAACTTCATTTTGTTCATTTAAAATTTCCGCTCTAAAGTTTCCCCCTCTTGTCGCAACTATATATGGACTGAATTCATCATATTTACCATCCATATTAGGAGAAATAACAATATCTTCAAAAATTGGAGCAGGCTCATTTTCTGTATTTTTATTTTTATCTATTTCATCAAAGTTTTTAATTCCTGCTACAACATACTTTTTAAGTCCCGGATTAGTTTCGTCTTTTCCAAAGTTTGTCTCTATATGTGTTGAAAACCTGAACCAAGGTCTACTGCTTGTCGTTATATTCCAATACATAGGTTTTTCTTTCGTAAAGTCAAATTCATAAACAGGCTTTTCAATCGGTGGAATCGTTTCAAAATCTCCTTTGAATGAAACAAACGGGAAAGAAATTTCCATATCATTTTGGTCTCTCAAATGTATGAATCCATCAATAAATGCTCCGTTTTTAAAATCAGAAATTTTATCCAAATTTTTTAGCGGAATAGATAATACAATGTTTTTTTCTTGACCTGGTGCCAATTCAAAAATATCATCTTTAAGAGTTTCAGAAAACAGCTCTTCCGGTCTTCTCATCATAACCTTTTTATCTCTTGCTTCAATTGTTGCCTGAATTGAAGGAGTTATCGTCTTTCTGGTATTTGACCAGTTTTTAACAGTTAACTTAAGAGTAAGTAAATCATTTACATTGCCGACAAATTTTGAAGGCACCCTTGTCTCTGTGTCAACAACTGTAAAATCAATAGAGACAGCTTCTTTTATATTTAAAATACCTGCCCCTTGGCGTCTCGGTGAAGTTACTGCCCCTGTCTTTAAATCATTATGCGGCATGGCTGAATTCATAAGAATAATCTTTGTAAGTTCTGCCTTACTACTTACTGATTTAAACAAGTCTTCATTCAGTCTTTTCCTTAAGACTCCTATAGCTCCGGTGACATGTGGAGTCGCCATAGATGTACCGCTCATATCTCCAAATGTATTTCCCATTGTTTGAGCAGAATATATATGACCCCCAGGTGCTGAAATATCCGGTTTCATATAACCTCCCGAAGTAAGACCCCAGTTTGAAAAAGCACTGAACTCTCCATAATTCGGATTTTCAACTTCTCTCTCCTGCATATCAATGTGAATTATTTTATTAGTTGATTTTATCATCTTTTCCCCTGTTGATAATTCAACTAAAATTGCAGGGATAGGATGATTGTCAATCAGCATCGAAAGCATACCTTTAACATTGTTATAAACAATAACTCCGATTGCACCGGCAGCTGTTGCATTCGAAATCTTTTCATTGAATGAAATAGTACCACGTTTAACAAGCGCTACCTTGCCTGTTACATTTTTTCCCTCAAAATCATCCACATTTCCAATTCCACATTCGACATACTCGTAGTCACCTGCAGAATACTTAGCTTCACCTGCGGCACTAAAAGAATAATTTCTTCCATTTAGTGTGACAAAAGCTGAATTCATCATCTTGTTTTCAATGGATGCAACCGTAATAGCGTTTCTTACATTTCCCGGAGTCGAAATTGTACCGAAATCCGGATTGTCTATATTCAACTCTCCCTGATACTCTCCTTCGTTTCCGGCAGCAATTACAAAATTCGTATCCTTTGCATATCCCTTGTCAACGAGTTCTCTAACTTTTCCTTCAGTATTCTCACCTACAGCTTTTCTTCCGCCCAAACTCATATTAACAGCATCTGCATTCATAGCAATTGCATCTGCCATAGCGTTAGAATAAACCCAACCTGAAGTGGACCCTTTCTCCATAACGTTCATCATAAGAAGTTGTGCCTCCGGCGCAACACCTCTCCACAACTTGTTACCGATTGCCACTTTATTTCCGGCAACAGTGCCGCTTACGTGTTGTCCATGTGCTTCCTTTTCTTTTTCTGAATTTAAATCATAACTACCCGTTTGATAATTCCAACCAAAAGGAACTTTAGTAGATCTGAATAATTCACTCGCCTTACCCTTTGAAGATAAACTTCCTTCACTTATATATCTTTCAACATCCTTAATCGATAGCTTCGGATTTGTTTCCAATGAAAGGTAAAAAGCTTCATGGGTAGGATCCATATTTCCGTCGATAATTGCAAGAACACTTCCTTCTCCATTATATTTGTTCGAAATATCTGAAGTGCTCCCTATCATATCATACGAAGAAGTCATCATACTCTTCTCAATCCTAGGCTTAGACCAATCTTTGAAAAGAGCACTGTCACCATTTGTTCCGCGTGCTCCTTCTATTCTTTCATTTTCGTAAATTGACTCAACAAATTTCAAGTTTTCAATCTGACTTTTATCAAAACTAGTAGCTTTAATTAGAAAACTCGGTAAGTATAAATAGAGCTTATCTAAAACTTCAATATTTTTTGAAATTTTCTTTATCTCCTGCTCATATAATTTAAAAACATCCTCTGCTATATTTTTTGCAGTTATTAAATCTTTTGCTCTAAGTGCGTCCCCATAACCAGAATTTATTAAATCAATATTGAAATTCACAATAAATTCTTTTTGCTGAACATCACTTGACTCAGCTGAAATAATCGTTCCCAAAATCGCATTAAAAAATAAAAATAATGCTATGAAAAATGCTAAACGTTTTTTATTCATATATACCCTCCTCAATTGTCACATAAAAACGGAAAATTTATCCCTCCCTTAACCCGAAAAGATACTACGTGATAATAATCACATTGTGAACTATATATCTTTATTTAAAGTAAATATATCACAAATTTCTCTATTTGTCAATATCTATACGATATATAAATTCGTTATCTAGGCGTATCTATTTGTCGTGATAAAATGATTAATTGCAATTTAAAAAATTAAATATATAAATAATTCAACGAACTTTAAGAAATTTATATCAAATTAAAAATATATCAGACTATATTTATAAATATAAAAAGTTGATCCGTTTATTTCAACTTCAAACCACAAATATTAAAACATATTGCAAGGATAATTTGATAAGAAACGGTTAGTTAAGGTAAAGTTTTTTGCGGCGATACGCCTTTCTATCTCACCTCACGACGAAATTAAAAATTTCTGCTCGACGGATAAAAAACTGGTCGCCGTTACGGATGGCGTGCATGCGTCTATACATTTTTATAACCTCGCAATCGCGTCTGTAACGGCGGGTTCTGCGAATCCCGCGGCCTATTTTTGTGTGTTTTTTTAATATGTATTTACATCAACAACGGTGTACTTATAAAATATCAAGACCAAAACCAAAAATAATTTTCACGCCTATATTCGCAATAAAATATCTAAACAAGAACCATTTGCTAATTTTCAGCCAAGCTCCACCGTTATTTGCGAGGATATTTTGATGAGAAACGGCTAGATTGAGGGTTTTGGGAGTGAGGCACATTGGTAAATATGCCGCAACGACTAAAACACGAAATCAGTCGTTTATCGCAAAAAGATAGCCCTAACCCGTGCTTTTTGATTTGACAAAATCAAAAACACGATGGTAGGTCTTCCGCAAAGACGTCCGGCGACATTTCGACGAATAGGAGAAATGAGTCGCAGACGTCGATGCAGACCGCAAATAAGAAAAAGACGCCCTACATAATCAGGCGTCTTTCATAATTTCCTTTTTCAAATCCATCCCATCCTCAAATGAAAAGAACTTCTCTCCGTCGCCCACCATAAAAGTCGGTACGCCGACATTGTTTGCAGCTTTCGTCATATCAAAATACGGATCGACGTCTCTGTACTTTAAAAACTGCTTCAAATTTTTCATCGATTCGGTGATGTCGACAATATTGACGTCAACCCCCGAATTTTTTACATACTCAATTGCCGGAGGACAGTCCGGGCATTTACTTGAAACAAAAAGTGTTAAATCTTTCATAATTACCTCCAAAACATATATACCCAAATGAATGCGGTTATATATTTTAAATCTAATTTTTATTATATCCGAAAAATTTAACCATAAATTTCACGCCTGCACCGAAAAGTGCAGTTCCGAGTCCTGTGTAGAAAAATGCTATGTACGAGTCCGGAATGAGCGAATATTTTCTGATTAAAATTCCGAACGTCATCATAAACGCCATAATTAAAAATGATTTCAAATCGAAAAAATTCCAAAAATACTTCTTCTCTTCTTTGTATGCCCTGATTCTTGTGTTGTGCTTATCGACAAGCTTTCCAAATACCATAAACCAGAATATGAGCATGACCGCAATCGACAAAAATAAATTCAAAATCGAGAAATTATCCATATATGCTTCGATGCCGATTTTAAGTACATTGAATCCCGCAAACATCCAAACGATGCCCGCAATAAATAAAAGCGTTCTCTTCTTAACCATAATCCACCTCCAGATGTCATTTATATCTATATACCCAAATAAAATCGTTTTCGAACATTGTTCATATTGTTTTTAAAAAAATACGGTGTTTCCACCGTACTTTCTATTTTTGTATTATTTCGTTGACCGGAACAATTGTGTTCATATCTTCCACACTATCCCAAACAAAAATTTTCAATTTATATTTACCAGTGTCAGGAATCTTAATTCCGTTTGTCATAGTAGCTTTTTGACCCGGTTTTAACTTCTTTTCGGAAACTGCGGTATTAACAATATTATCATTCAAATCATATAGCGCAACTATGAAAGAGACAGATTGCTCAAATGTCGTCGTATTTTTTAGTTCATAGCTTGCATTGTAGATTTCGCCGTTTCTGAAAGTATAATCCGAAGTGTTGTTGGAAACAATAAGCCCCGACTCCGTCTTCGACGCTTCTATCTCTATTTCAACATAGTTCACGTCAATTACAAGTCCTTTTTTGTTGAGAGCCTTTACGACTAATTTATGTTTTCCATCCTTCGACTTTATTTCAAGTTCCCTTTCAGTTTCGCGACCTTCATAAATCACATCGTCAAGATTGTCAATCGAAACTTGATATCTATCTACATCAGGGTTATATAATTTATATTTGAGATTTAAACTTTCTCCGCTTTTTATTCTATTTTTATCAGAGCTTATTTCTATTTTTGAATTTTGTTTAATTATAACGTATGCTCTCGTTTCACCAATATTATTTGCATAATCGGTTGCTCCGACTCTTAGAGAATAAAATGGATAATTACCTTTTAAAGGCAATTCTTTTTTATAAACTCCATTTTCTTCTTCAAGTTTAAAAAGCAATTCTTCGTTTTCTTTGTAGGGAGTTCCATTTATAATAAACATAAATTTATTTATGCCGCTTGGCGGATTGCCCATATCCATTGCATTTGTTTCTAAAACAAAACTATCTGTATCTTCCTCAATAAAATAAACTTTCGATTTTAAAACCGGAGCAGATTTATCGACAATCAATGGATATGAAAGCTTCTGTGGTTTTGCTCCCTCAAAATCCGGAGTTACATATATGTTTATTGTATATTTTCCCTCCTCAACCTTTTTTTGAATTCCAAGATTCTTATCATAGATGCCGCCTTTCCATAGCCAATCAAAATTGACTATTGCTTTAACAACATCTCTATAACCGACAACTTTCCTAACGCCGTGTTTGTCTTCCAAAGTTTTTATAACTTCGCCATTTTCATTTTCAACTGTTATTTTAAAATCTTTTGCAACGCGAAGAAGACTGAACTTTGGAATGACGTTATTATATGCGCCTTCATCGTCAGGATTTATTGCAAAGTGATTCGGATCTATTTCGTCGCCTCCGAGAGGTTTAAGTTTTGTGTAAACAGGATTAATGACAGCCGTGTCAAGTCTCGTTTCATTATAAATTGAATTTTCTTTATCAGCACTGTCAAACATTGGAAGGTCTGCCCATTTTCCATTAAACCCGAGAACCGGTAACGTTACTTTAACATCCCCTGTGCTAAATTCAATAAAACCGTCTACATATTCATTCTTTCCCACATTTGGAGTTATAGTAAATTGATTTTTTGAAACCCCATTTTTAGCTTCAATTTTTTTCTTATCTACCGTGAAAGTATCACCCAAAACTTTTATGTCAAGTGATAAATCATTTCCATACTTATTATCGAATTCCAGTTCAATAGTTTTCGGTCCCTCAATCTCCTTCAATTCAATCTTTGCTTTATTGTTATTTCTTACAAAAAGTTTATTTGAAAGAGCAGCTTTAGGATTTACCATTCCTGCACCTTGAAGTCTAACGCTATAAGGTTTTCCGCTCTTTTGAAGCTTTGGATTTGCCGTGTTCATAAGGGCTGTCTTAACATAATTCGGTATATTTTTCTTAATACCGTCAGCTTTAAATTTTTCAAAAACAAGTGCACTGACACCAGAAATCATTGGAGCAGCCATAGATGTTCCGGACATATTTCCATATTTGCTTCCTTCCATCGTTGAGTAAACATTTCCCCCAACAGCTATAAGATCCGGTTTTAATCCCAAATTCGGAGTCGGACCCCAGGACGAAAATTCTGAAACGGTATCTTTCTTTGTACTGTCAATAATAATTCTTTCATTTTTGAAATTAACCGTTACATTCGAAATATTCTTTATCAGATATTCTCCATCCGTATTGGAAATGAAAAGTGTTGGAATATTTACTTTTTCGTCCGTTGAAATATAAGGTAAAAGCTCATCGTCACCGTCTTTGTTGTAAATGATTACACCAAGCGCATTTTTTTCTTGAATATTTAACTTTTTGTCCTTGAATTCTATATTCGCTCCACGTTTAACAAGACCTATTTTTCCTGTCAAATCAAGATTTTGAACTTCTTCTTTAGAGCCAAGACCGCAGTCCACAATTTCGTAATCCTCTTTCAAAACTTCCGGATCGTGGTCGGACCCGACATAACCTATTCGTTTTACTTCATTTCCGATTTTTGCTATAAACGAGTTTACAGCCATTTTAGAGTTTTCAAGAGAACCTACTTGAATAGCTTCTTCTGCAATTCCGGGTGCACTAATTGTACCGTCATCAATTGATTTTTTAGTTTTATTCGGAAACGTGGAATAAGCATCATTTCCTGCCGCCGCAACAACAATTGTTCCATTATTTGTTGCATTTGCAACGGCCTTTTGTTGTACATCCGACGGATCTTGGAGCCCTGCAACAATTCCAAAACTCATATTTATAACGTCAGCGCCGAGTTTAACGGCATCGTCGATTGCCTTTACAATTTTATCTTCAGAAGCACCTGGTACTTTTGGATTGTTTGAGAAAATTTTCATATTGAGAATTTGTGCATTCGGTGCAATACCGGTCACTCCACCGTCTTTTGTATTCGCTCCGATAATACCCGCAACATGTGTTCCGTGTGAGAAGTCCGCACGTTCTTTTAAAGTATCTCTTACAACATTGCTGCTGTCATCGGCATAATTGTATGCAAAAGGAATTTTAGAACTGAAATATTTTCCATAAGTTATTTTATTTTTACTTTTTAAATCATTTACGATTTTTTCAGTAAGTTTTACATTGTCGGAATCGATATTCATATCTTTATGAGTATGATCGACACCGCTGTCAAGAACGGCAACAACCATTCCTGCACCATCTATACCATACTTTTCTTTTATCGAAGCTATTTCCAAAATATTTCTGACATTGTTCACGCGTTTTTCATAAACTTGCGCTTCACTGATGCTTGAAATTAAAGGAAGTAATGAAATCTTTTTAGCCGTAGTTCTGTCGGTTGTAATACTGAAACCATTCGTTGTATAAAGATATTTTTCTCCAATCGTTACATTTTTAAAACTCTTTATAGATTCAATTGCTTTATTTTGAATATCAAGTGCGATTCTATTCGCCTTTTCTTCATCATAACCTTGGTCCAAAAGTTCAAGTACGCTTTCACCTTCAACACCGACCATATATATTTTCTGTTCAGTTGAATCAACTTCCTGAATTGATGAATTCTTGTCAAAATCGTCCTTGAGAATTTCCTTGAAGATGTTTTTCTCATCTTTTTCCGCATTTATCGGTACTATGAAAGAAATCACCATAAAAAAGGAAATTAAAAATGATAAAATTCTTTTATTCTTATCCATTATAATCACCTAAAAATCCTTGCTCTTTATGTTATTAATTATTCCGTCAAGTGGACTGTAATCATCAGTCAAATTGTTTTTCAAATAAAGAACTCTCAAATTAACAAGTCCCTTTAAAGGCTCGAAACTTTCGATTCTATTGTCATTTAGATAAAGTCTTTCAAGATTTGTAAGACCTTTAAGCGGTTCAATATTTGAAATTCTATTGTGATCAAGTTCCAAACTCTTTAAAAAGCTCTTCCCTTCAAGTGCAGATATATCCTTGATTTGATTTCTGGATAAATAAACATTTGTAAGTTTATTTGCATCTTTAAGTGCACCTATATCTGAAATTTTATTATTTTTCATACTGAAATAATTGAGTTCTTTTTGACCTTTAAGCACGGATATGTCCGAGACTTCATTGTCTCCACCCCAAAACATTTCCAGATTTTTATTATTTCTTACACCACTTATATCTTTTATTTTATTTTCCCTGAAAAGAATGTTTTTGATGCTTGTGTTGTCTTCCAAAAAGTCCAAATTTGTAAATCCGTTTTCTTCAATCAATAAATCTCTTAAACTTACAAGTTTCGACATCATATTTTTGTCCAAAGTATTTATACCTGTATGGTCAAGTACAAGCTCTTCCAAATTTACAAGATTGTCAAAAGCTCCGTTTGGAATTTCTAAAAGCTTGTTTTCAGCAAGGTCAAGCGATTTTAACTGCGTCAAATCCTTCACATACATCAATTGACCGCCTTTTATATTATTTGCATACAAACCTAACTTTTCCAAATTCTTAAGTTGTTCGACCCCTTTTAAGCTTTTTACACCTTGACCTATTATTTCCAAATTCTTCAGATTAATAACATCGGACAACATAATATCGCCCTTAGGTCTGTCGACAGCTTTTCTTACAGCTTTTGTCACAGCAGGGTCTTCAAAAGTAACCACAGTATCTTTAAAATCAATTTTTGTAATTCTTAAAGTAAGCCTTTCTTCCCCAACTGAACCACCCAAATCATAAACATCTTTTCCCTTCATATCGACCGTTTCTTCGTCCCAGTCGACAGAAACAATTTGTCCATTAAACTTTACTTTATTCGGAGGGATATATTCATTGACGTCTGTTTCAACATTCGCAAAATTATCCTTGAATTCTATGATGTTAATATTATACTCGCTGAGCGGTTTTCCGTTTATTAAAAGATTGTCCTTTCCCATAAGAGGTGTTAAATCCAATTTAGAAATCAGATATTCACTAATTTCCAAAGATTCAAGAGGCAAATCTTCCAAAGGCGAAAGATCTGTTATATCGTTTCCGAAAATATTTAATTTCTTCAAATTCTTAAAATTTTTAATAGGCGTCAAATCTTTAATTTTATTAGTATGCGCCTTTAACTCTTCAATCGTATCGAGATATGCTATAGAAGATAAATCTCTAAGTTCGTTTGCATACAAATTTAACGATTTAAGTTTGGATAAGCCTGTAATGCCCTTGAAGTCCGGTTTAAAACCTGCCATAGAAGCATCAATACCGGTGATATTTTTAAAATATTTAAAATCACTTACATCTTCATTCGAAAGGTTTTTGTACGATATATTTGCACTATTCAAAGATAATATTTCAGAAAGATTTGAAACAGATAAACATTTTAAAAGCGCTTCATTTACAAACTCCGGTTCTTCTTCCGCTTCTACTATTTGCACTTTTGCATTTGCAGTACCATAGCCTTCAACTTTTCCGGAAATCAATTGCACCGTTTTTAAATCTTTTGAGAAGCTATCCATATTCCAAACGACTTTTTTGAAAGTTTTTTTACCTGTATTCATTGTTACAAGAAGTTCCGAAGGAAGAACGAGTTCCTCCCCTTTCAACAAAACAATTTGCGGTTCCAAAACCTTTTCAATCTTTTCTCTTTCCTTAACCAAAAGAGTAAGCTTTGCATCGCCGTCGTATCCGTTTACTTTCCCTAAAATCACCTGCTTACCGATTGCGGTAAGATCTTTTCCACTTATATTCCACTTAACTTCAGCAGTGCCGATCGCTCCGTTTATAAGAAAAACCTCAACTTCTTCCGGAAGCTCAACCTTATCTCCTTCGTATACAACAATTTCGATCGGTTTTACATAATCGATTTTTCCGAAGAGATATTCAAACTGCACCGGTAAATTAATTACATTCGAAACGAGTTTTCCTTCTTTGTATGCGGCAATTTCAAGTCTTGCACTCTTCGGTGTGATTTTGTTGAAAGCCCTCAAACTCGTTTCAACATTGTCCAAATCTTCATTGAAAATCGAATAATTTATCGGTTTTCCGTCTTTATCAACAACTTGAGTTTTTAAATCCACACCTTTTAAATTGCCGTTAACTTTGAAATCCGTCTTTTTGATATCCGTTAAAGAAATTCTGTCCTTTTCCGACGGATTGACCTCAATGGTTACATTCTCTGCAAAAGAGTTTATGCTTATTGAAATCGTTAATAAAAGCGCGCATAAAACACTTATAAATCTTTTCATTATCTTCCTCCTTCGCTGAATTTTATTTTGCCTTCAAACAATAGTGTATTTCCTTCAATGTCGCCATACACTTTCAAAGTGTATAGTTCATTCATATCCGGTGCTGCGGTCATAAATCCTCCCTCTTCAATATCCGCTACATCGGTATCAAATGGATTATTGCCGTTTGAATCATTTATTGAAAACCCTTGGATTTCACCGGCAGCCGGATTATCACAGCTTAAAAATGCAAGTAGTCCAAATCCCCAACCTGAGTCTTCAAACGTAAGTTTAAAATCTTCTATCTTAAATTTGCTCGGTTCAGGTTCAGGGTCTTCTGTAGTTTTATTCCACGGATAATCTTGTCCTTCCTGAATAACAGGAACTTCAAGCTCCGCTTGCGGAACAGTGTCGCTTGAGCCTAGATAGATTTCAATTTTCTTCTTTGTGCCTACAATTGACTTGTGACTTATATAAACGTCAGAATAATCGGCCGAATTTATTTTTATCTTGCTATATAACCCTAAATCTTTCGACTTTACATATAAATCCAAGTCCTGATTCTTTTCAGAAACGACTTTGATTTTTGCAACTGACATTCCCCACTGTGTTCCTCCATCTTTAGAAACAACAACAAAATCTTCCGCTTTAAAATCTCTTATAGGAGTAACTACAACATTTAACGACTGCGTTGCTTCCTGTCCGTCAATTGCTGTAAGCTTGCATAATATTTTAGCCTTACCGATACCGACAGCCTTCGCTTTGATCTTGAATGCACTTCCGTCAAAATTTCTGTCATACTCTTCAATCTTTACAACTTTCGGATTGTCGGAGGTGATTTCAATACTACTTACCTCTTTCGGATCAATTCCTTCAACTTTTAAAGTAAGCATTTCATCAGGCATAATATTTTCGGATTGTTTAACCGTAACAGTTCCCATCTTGCTGAAATCAAGTTTGATGTTTCTGTTATTTGTTATTTTGAGCTTTGCATTAACTTTGAGTCCATTCCCGAGAGTTCCGACTATATCGTATTCTCCCGGCGTACTTTTATCAACCTTCGACGTATCCCATGTAACACTCGATGAGCCGCTTGTGCCGTCGTTGAATAAAACGTTCAAAGTATCCGGAAGATTTATTACCTCATTTGCAGGACTCTTGAAAACTAAATCTCCTTCAATAGCAACAGCTTCTTTTACAAAACCTCTTCCGGCGACAAAATCCACACTCTTTGTGTACCATTCGCCGTCGATTTTTATTTCCGCAATAATTTTTGTCTTTACATCACCGGTTACTTTGATATAAAAAGCTCTTTTATCAATACCAGCCAAATATAAATCTCGCATTGACAAATCTGCGGTATGATTTTCAGATTTTATATTAACCTCTTCCAATTTGCTATTCGAATTTTTTAACTTAATAACCAACGCATAGTCCCCATTTGTTGGAGCATCAGTCTTTCCATTAACTTTTCCAACGCCAAGCATTGCATCTTTTTGGAAAACATAGTAATTCGGTTTCTTAAAAATTGCAAATTGTGCATCAAAAGGTGCACCCACCCTTATTGTAACCTTTATTTTTATAGGAAGTTTTTCGGAATCTTCGTTAGATTCATCCGCATAAATAAATCCATTTACTAAATGTTCTCCAACATCATCGCTTGTGAAATCATATTTATCCCAATGTGCAGTTCTATCTTCAATAGACCCGTCGCTCATCTTAACCTTTATAAATTTAGGAAGCTCTAGCTTTTCACCCTTTGTAATGACTATATTATTATTTGAAAGTATTGACTCTATTTTGGCACGTTTTTTATTAACGTGAACCTTAATTTTTAAAATTTCAGAGTATCCGGCAACTTTACCTTCAATTTCATAAATACCCGGTTCATTAAAACTTTCCGGAAGATTCCATTTAATTTTAACAAATCTTGTACTTCCATCGTCATAATTTGCCTTTGTGTAATCCGGAATTACTACATCTTCACCCTCGGTAATAACTACATCATCAATCGGATCCACCGAGACTATCTTGTCAAAATCTTCCCCAACAACAATCGTTTTTGTTTCAATTTTAGACTTTTCTTCTCCTGACTTTACTGAGAGTAAATATTTACCAGGCTCAAGAAAGTCCGGCACGACAAAGTCAATTAAATTTCTCGCCCTGGACATCCTGTCAATCGGATAACTGTTCACATAAACCAAATGATCGTCCGAAACTCTATTAAGTCTCAAATTTATATCCCGTGCAGCAGGATCTAACGTAATTGCATCGAAAATAATTTTGGAGTTTCTTTTTACATTTACTTCCTCATCTTCATTTTCAAATTCAATTTTTATATCGTTTTCTTTCTCTACATTTTTCTTCTTTAAAACAACCTTCAAACTTACATTTGAATCAGGCATTTCAAATGAATATAAATCATTGACGCTCGAAATATTTATTCCATTTACCAAAACTTTGTCAATTTCAAGGGTCGGATTTTTTAGACCTATACTGAAAGAAATAATCGTTCCTTCTTCATACATTCCATCCTTTGATTGCGGTATGACACTGACCGTGAAATCTTCGCTATCTTCTATAGAAAGTTTGTATTTTTCCTTTTTCGGCTCCGTCGGAACTGTCGGCTCGCTTGGAACAGTAGGCTCGGTCGGAACAACGGGAGTATCGTCAATCGGTTTGTGAGGTCTGTGAGGTCTAAACGGAACAACAGGCTTCTTGGTTTCCTTTTTCTCTTTCGATTTTACATTATCCGTTGAACTATTATCTCTAAGAGAATCAATCAAATGATTGCCATCAATAATATTTTTATTGAAATGATAAAAAAGTTTTGCCGCTTCAGCTCTTGTTATTAAATTTTCAGGTCTTAAAGTATTGTCTTCATATCCTCCGACAACATCAAGTGCTATAAGCTTTGAAAATTCATTTGGATTTTTAACCTTGTTTGAATCTGTGAACTTTGAAATTACATCATTTTTAACATCAAAAGAAACAACCTTTCCCATCCACTTAAAAGCTGTATCACGTGTAATAAATTCGTTCGGTTTGAACTCTCCCACATTTTCAAGAATTTTAAATCCTACAAGATTTCTTACCGCCGCATAAAACCAGTCCTTAGGTTTTACATCGGTATAATTCACATCAACAATAGCTGGAGGAGTTGCTTCTATTGCTCTTGAGAGCATAACTGCAAACTCCGCATATGTGATATTTCTTGCAGGCTTAAATGTGCCGTCTTCATATCCTTTTATAATATTTTTTTCAGAGCACCAGGAAATATATTCCTCCGCCCAATTTCCTTTTACATCTCCAAATTCAATAGCAAAAATAGAAGGTGCCGAGAAAAGCATCATAAGAATTGCTAAAAGAAATGAAAAATGTCTCAACGTCTTTTTGTTCATAAACCCTCCTTGAAAAATATATATTACATAATATATTAACACAGATTAAAATATAAGGTCAACAATTAAATTACAAAGTATATTAAAATACATTTTTTTAATAAAAAATAAATGTACCCCTTTCAAATAATAATCTATTTTATATAATTTGTTTATAACAATTTATAATACACACCGTAAACTCAATTTTTTACATAAAAATATCTATGGATGGTTTTACCCCCCATAGATAATATAGCTCCAAATGTCGAACCAAAAACCCATTCAATTTTCACCCCAAAACCCCATACACCATTTATAAACACATCTTCACTCTGTGCGTTTCCCAGAACGTAACGGCGGGTGCACAATCGACGTCAACGACTCATTTCTCCTGTTCGTCGAAATGTCGTCGGACGTCTTTGTATAAGTCCTACCATCGTGTTTTTGATTTTGTCAAATCAAAAAGCACGGGTTAGGGCTATAATATCCCGCCGCCAATTTTTGTGTATTTGGAATATGTATTATTACCAACAACGGTGTGTTTATAAAATATATAACCCAAAAAATATCGTTGAAAAATATATCCCACGTCGATGCGTTTTATAGTTGTTTACATTCGGAAGCGCACCGTAACGCCGGGCACTGTGTGTCCCGGCGCCATATATCAATCCCGTGCAATTTACTACCCCACCAACAACGCTGTGTGTATAAAATTTCGAACCAAAAATACCACCGGCAAATATTCCCCACACCGAGACGCTTTCCAATTGCATACATTCTCAATCGCATTGTACCGCCATATTTGACTTTCGTTGTTATAACAACATACAAACACCGGTGTGTCCGTATATATACATAAATTATTACATTTACATATATATAATTATTTCGTTTATACAATTGTAAATATTCATGTACGCCGCCGTAGCGTGACGGCATACGTTGTGACGTAAGGAACAACGATGTCCTCACGCCATATATCACGCCCGTGCAATTTACAACCCCACCAACAACGCTGCGTTTATAAAATATCGAACCAAAAAAATTTTATAATTTATAAATACACCCATCATTTTATGTTTTCAAAATTCCTTCCATCCCTTCTCCCTCTTGGCGGCGATACACCTTTTTATCTCATCTCGCGACGAAATTAAAATTTCTGCTCGATGGATAAAAAAACTGGTCGCCGCTACGGACGGCGTATATGTATTCATACATTATTATAACCTAGCAATCGCGTCTGTAACGGCGGGCACTTTGTGTCCCGCCGCCATATATGCCGTTTATACAATTTACAACACCACCAACAACGCTGCGCCAATAAAATATCTACCCCAAAAAATATCACCGACAAATATTCCCACACCGAAACGTTTTCCAATTTTATACATTCGCAATCGCGACGTAGCGCGACGGTTCTGCGAAGTCCTTCCTGTGCCCAACCGAGCGAAAAAGAAATCTTTGATTTCGTTTTTGAGCACGGGAAGGGTAGCGCCCATTTTTGTATACGTGGAATATGTATTTTCACCAACAACGATGTGCCAATAAAACATCTCCTCCAAAACCCTTTACCAAATATCCCATCAACTTTCGCCGCATATTAGTTTCGTTGTTATAACAACATACAGTTAACTATTGAATCTATAAAAAACTAGAATATATAAATTTCGTTGTTATAACAACATACAGTCAAAGATGAATATATAAAAAATAGAATACATAAAAATAAAATACATTATAAATAGAATACATAAAAATAAAACCTATAAATTCAAATTTCCATATCACACATCCCCCTTACTACCCCAAGAATTTGCGAGGATATTTTGATGAGATGCGCCGTAAACTCAATTTTTGATTGCGCAGGTGTTTATGCGGGAGGACACACAGTGACATCCCGCTACGGCGGTGTTTTCAATTTTATACAATAACAATTCGCAAAATAGCCCGCAAATAACTCTATTTTTGCATGGAATTTTCGATGAGAAACGCTTAGATGAAATATTTTAGGAGTGAGACTTTTTGCGGGAGGACACACAGTGCCGTCCCGCTACGTCCTGCGTTTGCAATATCATACATTCTCATAACTTTATCGCAAAAAGATAGCCCTAACCCGTGCTTTTTGATTTGACAAAATCAAAAACACGATGGTAGGTCTTCCGCAAAGACGTCCGGCGACATTTCGACGAATAGGAGAAATGAGTCGATGACGTCGACTGCAAACCGCAAATCAACCTCCAACTATTTGCGAGGATAGTTTGATGAGATGCGCCGTAAACTCAATTTTTGATTGCGCAGGTGTTTATGCGGGAGGACACACAGTGACATCCCGCTACGGCTGTGTTTGCTATTTTATACAATTAATAAACACAGTTTTTTGCCCGGAATTTTCGATGAGAAACGCTTAGTATGAAATATTTTAGGAGTGAGACGTACTGGCAAGTACGTCGCAGCGACTAAAATATGAATCAAGCGTTTATCGCGAAAATAACCGCAAAAAAAATCCTAAAATTGGGTTTCTGAGGATATCTATTACTGTAAGGGGTCAATCCCCCATACAAATTCAACAAGAAAGGAGGTGGCTCTATGATTAAACTTACCGTTGAACAAACAGAAATGGTTAATGGAAAGGAAAAGAAGAGATCTCGCACTTTTCAAAACATTTCAGACGATGCAACAAACGAAAATCTCTTAAAAGCGGGGAAAGCTGTTGCAACACTCATGAAGGGTGACAATTCGGACGTTATCAAGGTTGAAGCAACAAGTCTTGTGGAAGCTTAGTGGTCGAAGATGAACACTCTTAGGACAAATTTTACCGGAAAGGAGGTGATTAAATGAAGAGACTTCAAATGTATTTCAAAAATGAAGACAACGACAGAAAGTCTTTAAGTATCGCAAATATGAAAGACGATCTTACAGCTGAAAATGTTACTACCGCATCGAACGAAATCATCGCTGCAGGCGTATTCACAGTCAAAGAAAAGCCTTTCAAAACGCTCGCAAAAGCTGAAATAATTGAAACTACAAAGACAGTACTTGTCGAAGCACAAAACTAAATCTAAAACTCGCCATGTCATCTGACCTTCGTGACACGGCGAGTTTTATTTTTGTTTTTTAGAAAAACTATTGCGTAATCTAAATTCATATGATATAATTATATTTGAAATACAAAGGCAATGCCGGAAATCCTTTGCCATCGATGTATTTAAAAATAATGATTAACTAAAAGGAAAAGGAAGAAAAAAATGGAAAACATAAATGAAATATTTATTATTAATCAATTTATGCCGCTAATAATCTCAACAATAAAGGCGTACGCCAACTATCCTCACCTTTACGAGGATTTGATTGAGGACGGCAAAGAAGAAATAATTCGAGCATTAAAGGAATTTGATGAAGAGGACGGAGCGAAGCTCCCGTGGTACTTAAAAGTGCGCCTGAGGACGCTTTTTCGAAACAAGCAAAAGTACGAAAGGCGGCGCATGCACGCCGACGTCGACCTCGAGCCGTGCGGATACGACCCATACGCGGAACACGAAAGCAAGATTATGGTCGAAGAACTTATGAAAAAACTCGACAGCGACGAAAGAGAAATCATCGAACTCTTTTATTTCTCCGAAAAAACCGCGAAAGAAATCTCGAAAATGAAATCCATTTCCGAAACTCGAGTGTTTTATCTAAAATCCCGGGCGATTGAAAAAATGCGAAATGGAATTTAGTAGTTTGATTGAGGGAAATTGAATAGGAAAATCGAGTGAACAACCGGAGATTAAATGGGGGCATGCGCCCCCATTTTTTTATGTGGTTTTTTGAGATTAATTGAAAGGTTTTAATAAACAAATACCTTTTAACTTTCTTTGGAATTTATTTTAATCTCATTTAATTCATATCTCTCTTTTCTAATATATCCCACTTTTTTATAAAGTAATTAAAAACTTTATCTTTTATTTTCTTGCTTTTTTCGTAATCTATGAATATAAAAGAATACAGTAAATATAAAATTGCTAAAATGATGTATCTAATTATACCCATATATAAACATTCAGTAAATGAATTTTGTCCTAAATATTCTTTGAAGTAACTCCAGTCTTTTATTCCTTCTGTAGCCTGTATAACAATAAGTGCAATAATTGCACCAATATTTAATATCGCTAAGTTATATTTGAAATTAGATTTTATTAAATTATATTCAACTTTGCATTCTTCTATTTGCTCTTTGAATTTTTCTTTTAATAAAGTTTCACCAAATTTTATACTTATTAAATTTAGAGATAATGTCATAATTTTCTGTACATCACTATTAAAAATCCCAAAGAAAATAATCAATAATATAGAAATTACGAATAAAAATCTTTTTTTAGAATAAACAAAATATTGGACAATTCTAAAAATAAATGATATTAAAACTATAATACACGAAATCATTAATATGTTTAATGACTTTTCAAGTTTATATAAACTTAGTAATATTACTACATTAAAAATAAAATTTATATTCCAGTAACTTTCAATAATTAGGTTATATTCCGGATCTTTTCGCTTTAAGTCTAACTTGTAGCGCCAAATTTCTTTCGGAAAATATAGTGAAATAATGACAAAAGCTATTATTTTTACAATTAAACAGTTCTCGTCTATTACATTATTCACAGATAGACAAAGTGCTATCAGTGAATACACAGTTATAGCAAATAAAAATTTATCCCGCAATTTGTAGTTCATATTTGTATTTGACATATTGTCCCTCCTTGTATATACATATGTACAAGAAAAGACCCCGAAAGGGGGTCTTTATCTTAAACAGAATACTATTCTATTATTTGAACATTACTGTTACTTCGATTGGTTCTGCAACATCTTTAATCATAACTTTGCATGCTAATGATTGTCCGAATAAACCGTTAACCATTGCACCATTGCCTGATTTATTTACTAATAATGTTGTAACTAAAGCTTTAATTTGATCAGAATCTTTATTTACATCAAGTTCTTTAGATCCATCAATTGCAATTTTTTCAACATTGTGATCTGCTGCAACTTTCTTACCACCGGCAATTAATCCTGTGCCTTTGATTTGATTTGCAAAGTCTTGAACTTTTTCATCTTTGTAGAATTTATCAATTTCAAAAGTAATTACGCCTTTTTCTTCATCATATGAAAGTTTGCCGATTACTTTGTTGTCTGATGTTCTAACTTCTTCGTGTTCATCAATGAATTTCTTTGTATCTTCAACAAGAGCTTCTCTCTTTTCTTTGCTTTCAATTAACTTTTCAGCTGCGTCAGCATTGTCATGTTTTGTTCCAAGTTTATTTGCTTCTTTAATCTTAGCTTTTAAATCAGCAATTTCCTTGTCTGACATTTTGTCAACTTCTTTAGAAGTTAATCCAGCAAGTTCGTTTTCAATAGCTCTTAGTCTGTTTGCATTTTTAAGTGCAGGGAAAAGTGCATTGATGATGTTATCCAATTCAGCTTTCTTTGGTGCAGCTGCTGCTACTAATTTTGCATCATTTTCAATTGTTGTATTGTAAAGATTATTAGCAGCTTCTACTAATGCTTGGATGTCTGCAAGCGGTTTTCTGTCTGCAACAGCTTTTGTTGCTGCATCAACAGTGTTTGTGAAAGCGCCTAATTGGTATTTTTGTGCAAGTGTTAATTTGCTGAGATCGATGTCGTCTACAGGTTCGTCTGTATAAACAATAGCATCAGCATCTTTCATTGTTGCATAAACAACAGCATATCTTGAGTTGATATCTCCAAATACCTTAGTGTATTTTGTTGTATAGAAGTCATGTCCATCAACTGTGATGATACCGTTTTGTCCGATATATCCCTTTGATTCTACTCTACCAGCAGCCGAAGCTTTTGGAATATTGTATTTTGCAGGGAATGTAACTGTTCTTTCCTTAGCGTCTTTAACTTCTTGGTAAACAACAACATCGCCGTTCTTTAATGATCTTAAGAATGCTTTGTCTGCGTTGTTTGTAACAATGAAGTCAACAAATTCGCCACGGTTGATTTCAAGTGTAACTGAGCTTGCATAGTTGTAAACTCTCTTTACTCTTGCATATTCAGGAGCAGTTAAGTCAGCCTTAGGTCCTACATAGTTTGTGAATACAACAACTTTAGCAAGATCTTCTCTATCGCCATATAAGTTGTATCTGTTAATTTTGAGTGAACCTTCTACAAATTCTCTAAATTGTTTTTCATTGATTACATAAGCATTTAGATTTTCGTTCTTTTCATTATATTTTGCAACGTCTGCCATTGTAGCAGGTACAACGTATGCATCTGAGAAATCATATGGTGCTCTTAATCCATCAATACCGTTTACAACAAATACTTTTGTATCGTCGTCATATCTGTATTGCTTTCCGCCAACAGTTAGATATCTGTAGAATCTTTCTTCGAATTTTGCAGGTTTCATATTGTCAGCATATTCATCTCTTCCAATAAAGCCGGCAAGTAATTCTGCTTTAGCATCTTCTCCACCGATTGTATAAAGAATGTCGAATTCTTTGAATTCAGCTTCTCTTTGTACACCTGTGTCGTTCCATTTTAATCCATTCCAACTGTTTCTTACTAAATCTGTATCTCTTACAACGTCTAAGTTGTAATCTTTTTCAGCGTTAGCTGCATAGAATACAGGGTAGTTTGAGTTCCATTTCTTTACCATACCGATTGTGTCTTTGAATGACTTGTCAGATGTGATAAGTTGGATATCTCCAGCGATGTCAAGTAATGCTTTAACATCTCCATCAATCATAGCGTTGATGTTTCCTCTGTTTTGAGTTGTTCTGTAGTGGTTGTCGTCGTAAGCATATACTGAACGTAGATATTCAGGTGCTCCGCCTGCAACTGAGCTTAACCAGTATTCATTTTCGCCGATTACTGCCCATTCGCCGTCAGCGTCAACAAATGTCTTTTCGAGTTTGCCTTCAACTTTTGCGTCTTGACGTACAAGTGTAACGCCTTCCAACATGTGGATTACGTCGTCTTTCTTGATGTCTTCAGCTTTCATGTTGTAGAATTCTTTTTCTGCTGTGAATCCGATAACTCTTCTTGCCGGAGTCATTCTGTCAACAGAACCGTTTCTCATGTCATTGTAGTAGTAAACGTCTTTTCCGTCTCTCTTTACATCAGCAACAGGAGCGATGTCTCTTACTGCAAATGTATCAATGAACATTACCATTCCGTCTTTAACAGTTGCTCTAACAAAGTTAGGGTTGATTCTCTTAGCTGCTACTTCTCTAGCAAATTCTTTGTAGTTGTAGTTAGCTGAACGATTTCCAGCAGTTACATATGTTCTGTACATTCTGTCGTCGTTGTCATATCTTCTGTCATCTCTGTTGTAGTATCTTTCGTCGATACGCACATCGTAGTTTGACCAGTTAACACCGAGTTGTTTTTCTGTAGCTTTTGTTAAATCTCCGAAGAGGTATTTGTAGTTGTCTTTATCAACAACAACTTTAACCAATTGTCCTTCAGCGTTTACTGTAGCGTTAATAACTTTACCGAGAAGATATTCGCTATCTCCGATAACTTCGTCTTCGCCCTTAGCATTCTTTCTTACGAGATTGAATACTTTTTGTTCGCCAATCTTAGCTACTCCTCTTTCGTCAACATTGTTAGCTTGTTGAATTACTGAAAGAACTTCAGCTTTAACTTCTGTTGCACCGAGATTTGATGTTCTGTTGTTTTCAAGAACGATCATTTTGTAAACATTGAATTTACCGAAATCTTTTTGGCTGATTGTGTTGTAGAGCATTTGGAACATGTCTTTTCTTGTAGCCGGTTGTTTGTGGTTTTCAATTTCCGGAAGACCTTTCATAAGTCCCATTTCATATGCTTTTGCAACATAGTCAACAGGATAGCTGAATCCCATTGTGTCAACGCCAAGGTATCTTACGAGTACTGTAGCGATTTCAGCATATGTTACTTCTCTTTCAGGTCCGAATGTTCCGTCAGGATATCCGTTTACCCAAGCTTTACCTGCAGCAAAGTTGATGTAACCGATTGCCCAGTGAGCTTCTGTTACGTCTGTGAACTTTGTTCCAAGTGTTTTCATAGCTTTAGCTACGTCGTCTTTTCCGTCTAGTCTAGCTAGAAGTGCTGTGAATTGTGCTCTTGTTAAGTTTTTGTCGAGCATCAAATCGCCTTTTTTGTCACCTTGTACATAGCCGTTGTCTGTGAGGAATTTTACAAATTCCGGTGTTGTTTCAGCTTCTTCAGGTGCTGCTACTTCTTCTGCTTTTTCAACAGCTTTTTCAGTTTCTTCAACTTTTTTGTCTGTTTCAGCAGGAGCTTCTTCAGCAGCAAATGCCGGAATAAAGCTAAACACCATGACAAGAGCTAATAATAGTGATAATAGTTTCTTGTTCATAAGTCTTATGACCTCCTAAATTTTTTGATCACTGCCTATTGTCGATGACAATAGCATATGTGACTAGTATTATTATAACAACATTGAATGGAGATTTGCAACCTTTTAGGGACATTTGTAATACAAGTGTAATATTGAATGCCTTTCGGCGAAATCTCATCTGTCGTTATCGTTTTGTAGATTTTTATCTACTGTAGTTATAGTATACCCGATGAATGTTACAGGGGTGTTACGGTGGCATTAACTCTGTATTACATATTTTGTTTGCGGGTCTTTTCGCGATAAACACTTGATTCAATATTTCAGTCGCTGCGACGTACTTGCCAGTACGTCTCACTCCTAAAATATTTCATCTAAGCGTTTCTCATCGAAAATCCCTCGCAAACGATTGGGGGATGGTTGAGCGCAAGAGAATTTGCGGAGGGTTTTGCAAGAAAATGGGGATTGGGTTGGGGTGGGATTTCGATATTATGTAAACACATCGGTGGTTGTATGTTGTCATAACAACGAAAATGCGGTATTTTTTAGTTCAATATTTTACAAAGTCAGCGTTGTTGGTAATAATACATATTCCACGTACACAAAAATGGGCGGCGGGATATTATAGCCCTAACCCGTGCTTTTTGATTTGACAAAATCAAAAACACGATGGTAGGTCTTATACAAAGACGTCCGACGACATTTCGAC
>OASD01000255.1_pt1 | contig 25598 bp, 23 predicted proteins | sample 1475531 | NCBI WGS metagenome assembly OASD01 (sample SAMEA3360668, study PRJEB22359) | human gut metagenome | biome: ENVO:urban biome; feature: ENVO:human-associated habitat; material: ENVO:feces | place: Bangladesh | collected 2011
AAGATTGAATTTAGAAGAGATAAAAGTTTAAATATAATCTTCGTCAGAAAAGTTTAGACGACTTCATTACCTCGTCAACTCGTCAACCTCCCAAATACCCACGAAATGAAAAAGATATTTCTAACCCTCCTCGCATTGTTAGCCGTCACGTTTACGGCACAGGCCGATGCCATTGTGAGTGGGCAACAATATAAGATTGTTACACTCGACGGCACAAAAGCCCTCACCTGTGGCGCAACAGCCAAGAATAATGTCACCCTTACATTAGCCGATCTCAGCGATACTGATGGTGGGCAAGTGTGGACGCTCACTGCCAATGGCGACTATTGGGGCATCACCTCAGCCTTAGGCAATTTCAACATCGACAACCCTTCGTCTAATCACGATGGCTTTCACAATCAACTCTGCCTTTGGCAAACCAATGGTGGTAATAATCAGAAGTGGACTTTCGAGGCGGCTGACGATGATACCTACTACATGATTCCTTTCGAGAATGCTGCTAAGTGCTACGCGCTCGATGCGGACGGCAAGTTTACCTTCCAAGACAAGGCTGCCGACACACGCGTAAAGCTCGTTAAATACGTAGAACCCGAAGTGACCATTAACGGCATTACCAGCGGTAAGTACTATCGTATCTGCTCGCCCGACAAGGCAATGGCCTTGAGCAACAATGCCTCTACGGCCAACGACCTCGTTGTATCAATGACAGCTTTCGAGAAGAATGACTTAGGCCAGATATGGCAGCTCACCTACAAAGGCGGTTACTGGCAAGTGAAGAGCGCTTGTGGCAACGTTTGCTTAGACAACCCTGCTGAAGCACACAGCAAATTCAACAATCAGCTCATTCAGTGGAAAACCTCTGGCGGTGAAAACCAAAAGTGGACGTTTGAGGTCGTTGATGATGGTTTCTATATGATTCCTTTCGAGAATGCTGAGAAGTGCTATGGCTATAACGACAATGGTGTGTTCATCTTCCAAAACAAGGGCGGTGAGAATACGAAACTCGCACTTGTAGAAGCCACACTCCCCACCACCCCCGTAGCCAACGTTAATGGTTATTACACCATTCAAGCACTTAGCACTTATCCTGCTTACAACTATACCAGCGAAGGACGCTTCCTCAGTTTCTCAACTGCAGGCGCTGCATCACTCAGTAAGAACTACACCTACGAAGCTTCACGCCTCTATATCTCATGCGACGAAAATGGTGTAGCTACCATTACGCTGCCACAAGCTGATAAAGCCCTCACAACGGCTTCAAATACACTGAAAGCAGCTGCTACGGACGGTGCTTCGAAGTACGTCATCTATATGAACACCGACGAGTTGGGCATCGACACACGTGTAGCCATTCATGCTGGTGAAACATACAATGCAGCTTTGAGCGGAGCGCAACTCAACCTCTTGGCTGCCAACACGGCTGGTACGGGCGTAACCATTGCTAATGCGCAATTAACGAACTCTTTCACCTTCCGTCTGGTTGCTCTTCCCGCTGCCGACGATGTTGAAGCGTTGAAGACAATCATCGACGAGGCCAAAGCCATTACAGGATTGAACGAAGAGGCTGCTGCAGCGCTCAATGCTGCCATTACGCAGGCACAATCTGAGTTGGATTATCCCTACCTCACAAAGCAAGATGTTGTACTCGACGTAGCCGACCTCCAGTCAGCCATTGATGTTGCTAAAGCTACCTTAGGTGGCAACAGTCAAGGAATTAATGGCAACGTGACTGGCATTGACGAGGCGCAAACCTCTGCCATTCGCGTGGAAGCATTGAATCATCGCATCACCGTCTACGGAGCTCAAAACGTGCGCATCTTCAATGCAGCAGGTCAGCGTCAAGCAGCCAACACCGTTTTGCCCTCAGGAGCCTACATCGTCAAGGCAGACGGCAAGATAGTTAAGGTGGTATTATAATCACGTTTAATACCGTACTTAATCACGTTTAATAGTTTTCTTATTAGACGAAACATACAAAGTGAATGTGCCAAAAGCAACTTCTATCGGAGTTACTTTTGGCACATTCTTTACTCAAATAATCGATTTTTGTTGAGGACTACGCGTCCCCGCGTTTGGCCGATAATTTGTGTTTTGTCATACGCTTACGAAAGATAACATTGATTGACAATAAGATAAATCCGAAACTTCAGTACTATTATTCTACTAACAAAAAAAGAGAGAGTTACTTCTTTTAGGAGTAACTCTCTCTTCAGTGGTGCCACCAGGAATCGAACCGGGGACACAAGGCCAAAGATTTTAGCACCCAGTCCTTTGCTCTACCAACAAAAAAAGAGAGTTACTTCTAAAAGAAGTAACTCTCTCTTCAGTGATGCCACCAGGAATCGTAATTTATTTCCAAGTGGCTGAATATCATTACTTTCTAAAAGCGACTCAACTGTAATCTCCTCCGTTTGCTCCACCAATGATTTGCGTTGTTCTGCGCAAGGTTGCGTGAAGATTTCCATGGGCAAAGATAGTGAATTACTTTGAACTTTTATCATTATTATCTTTCAATTTCTTGATTTCCTTATCAAAATCGCTTTCAAGCAGTTCCATTTCACGTTTGCGATAGATAGCGAACTCTTTTTCAGCTTTCTCAATCGCTTGTTTGTGCGAGATGTTTCCCTTGCCAATTAAAACCTTTCGCTTGTGTGCTATAATTTGGTTGTCCAGTGCTTCTATCCAATCCTTCATTGTCATAGGATTCATTTCCAACGCTTGAAACTCAGCAAAGTCCAAGAAACCGGAAACAAGCAGATTTAGACGTTGAAGTTCAATCTCAGTCAAATAGTTCTTGGCAATCTTTACATCATCCTTAGTCACATAGTTTCCCTTGAAGTTCGTCATACCCACAAATGGCTTCTCGTTGTCCACACGATTGTATATCACTTCTGCTGCAGTATTCTCATGAACCGCATAATGCAGCTTGTTTTGCACGGTAGCGAAAAACATTTTCGTCATCTCATCACGTGGGTCATAGTCCGTTGCCGTAGCATAAATATCTGTGACTTGTTGGTAGAAGTTACGCTCGCTACTGCGAATATCTCTAATGCGTTGCAGTAACTCACGGAAATAGCGGTTACCACCTTGCTTTAACCGTTCATCATCCATGGCAAACCCTTTTTGGATATACTCATGAAGCCGTTGAGTAGCCCAACGACGGAAACGGGTAGCAACTTGTGATTGCACACGATAGCCCAAGGCGATAACCATGTCAAGATTATAGTGGTCAATGTTACGTTTTACCTGACGATTACCTTCCTGACGAACTAATAAGAATCTCTTATAAGTTCGGTTCTCATCCAGCTCGTGATCTGCATATATATTCTTAATATGCATAGAGATATTCTCTTGCGTTGTGCAATATATATTCGCCAACTGATTCTGTGTCAACCATAAATCTTCATCGGCAAAACGTACTGACACACGAGTAATCTCGTTATCGTCCTGATAGAGTATTATTTTGTTTTCTTCGTTCATCCTTATGTCGTGGATGTGATTGATTTCTTGATGCAAAGGTAGTGAATTAGTTGGGAATTCACTCTACATACGGCGTTTTATTGTATAAACGTGTCAATGAATTGTCTTGTTTGGCGTTTTATATGTGATTTTGTGCCAATACCTATCTCAATTTGGAATAAAAGCACTAAATTTGTGCCCAAATTTATGATATAAAAGCATCTAACGTTGAACAGACATGGCACAGCTCAAGAAAAAACGCCCTGGGCGCTTACCTCGTATAGAGGTTGTTGATCTATTCTGTGGAATAGGTGGTTTGAGTTATGGTATGAAATCTGCCGGTTTCCATATCCTTGCAGGATTTGATTTGGATAACACTTGCAAATATGCTTATGAAACGAACACCAAAGGGAAATTCATTTTTAAAGACATTACAACTGTAACAGCAGATGACATATCGCCACGATACTCTAAAAAAGCTATTCGTGTCCTTGCAGGATGCGCTCCATGCCAACCATTCTCATCCTATGCATTCAAGAATAAAGATAAGGATCCGAACAAATATGACTTACTTTATGAATTTGGACGTTTGGTAAATGAAGTTGAACCAGACATCATTACGATGGAGAATGTTCCTGCCATACGCGCATTTCGCCTAAAGCCCGTACTTCAAGATTTTATCTCCACGCTTGAAAGAGATGGTTATCATGTTTGGTACGACGTTGTATATTGTCCAGATTATGGTATACCTCAGACAAGAAAACGCCTTGTCCTACTCGCTTCCAAACTTGGGGAAATATCATTAATACCAAAGACGCATACCTCAGACAAATATGTAACAGTAAGGGATATTATCGCAAACCTGCCACCTATTAATGCAGGAGAATCAGACCCCAAAGATCCTCTTCACAGATGCAGTGCATTGAGCAGTCTTAATCTTAAACGAATTCGGACTACTCAAGAAGGAGGAAGCTGGAGATCTTGGCCCCAAGAACTTATTTTAGAATGTCATAAAAGGGATAGCGGTCGAAGTTTCGGAAGTGTGTATGGTAGAATGAAATGGGATGAACCTTCTCCCACCATGACTACACAATGTACGGGTATTGGCAATGGTCGTTTTGGTCATCCTGTTCAAGATAGAGCTATCTCAGCAAGAGAAGCCGCCTTATTTCAGACGTTCCCAATATCGTATAAATTTTTTGAAAATGAAGACTCCGTGTCTCTAACAAAAGCATCTAGATATATTGGCAATGCAGTTCCTCCCAAATTGGGAGAAGTAATTGCAAAAAGTATTATTTACCATTTAAAAACTGTTGATAGATGAAAGAATATAAGATTTCTGTTAATCCAAGAATTCTAGAATTACTTGGTCCTAATCTTTATACGAATATCTATTATGTCCTTGCCGAACTAATCGCCAATGCTTACGATGCAGATGCGCATAATGTTTATATCATTGCTAATATGGATGACATTAGGGTCGAAGATGATGGGCATGGAATGTCTTATGACAATGGTGACATTGGCAAATTTCTAGATGTGGCCAAAGTGTCTAGAAATAATGAAAAAGATTCTTATACCGCGTCTGGGGCTAGACGAAAAATGGGACGTAAAGGCGTAGGGAAATTGGCAGCACTTTCTGTATCCCAAACAGTTGATGTCCTTACATCAAGAGATGGTGAAAAATCTGGTTTCGTACTGTCACGGCGGCCAAACGATGACAATAAATTAGAGGCCATCCCTGATGAACAAGTTAAATTTAGTCGAATAAATGGGGACGGAACTGCAATAGTAATGCGTAACCCTCAGTATAGATTACATAAGACATTGGCAGCCGTCAAACGTAATTTATTGAAAATTTTCCCTTTGGTCAATGATGATTTTCGGATTCATATTGTCCGCGGGGGAGAAGAAGTGGTTCTTGATAGTTACGACGAAAATGTTGCAACTGAATTGAGTTCTATCATCACATTGGGCGATTCATTCAAAAAACTTATTGCCCGAGTTCCTAATTATTATCCTCCATATCGAAACAACTTGGTAGAAAGCCGCAAATCATATAAATGTTCTCTTACATTAACAGATAATGAAGGTGTAAGTCATGAGTATGAGTTGGAAGTTGAGGGCTGGATTGGAACCTATAAAACAACAAGGGGCAGAAAGGCCGAAGTATCAGACTTCCCTGATAACTTCATTTCACTTTATGCAAACAACAAAATGGGAGAATTTAATATTCTTCCTATCGTTGGGCAAAATAAACTAAACGAGGTTTATGTCGTTGGGCAATTATTTGTTGATCTATTTGAAAAATCGGAACTGCCTGATATGTCATTGAGCAATCGTCAAGGTTATAAGTCTGATGATCCAAGATATATTGCCGTGATATCATTCGTAAGAGAAACGCTTTTACCTGACATTCTCAAAAAGAGAGAGAATTTCGCAGATATAACTAAGTCAGAAAAGAAAAAGAAAAAACTAGAAGAGATAAAAGATGACGAAGCAAAATTTCGCCAATCTGTTGAATCATTCAAGGGAAAAACCGCACAATGCATTATTGCAGCCATTGGAGGACAAGATAGACAAAATGAAATGAAAGATATTGTAAATACTGCCATCAATGAAAATATGCCCGAATTAGGGATCAAATCACAAATAGACAGCAACAAAAAGAAAATTTTAATCAGTCATACATATAAAGATAAGCCATTGGCTGATATCGTATATCAAATGTTGTTGCATAATAATGTTCCAGCCGAAGACATCATCTATACCAATTGTGACGATGAGATATGTCGTATTCCAGAAGGTGTTTCTATATATGACTATCTCAGAAATTTCTTCGTTGAAAGTTATTCAACACAAAAAATATATGTCCTTTTTATTACTAGTGAGAACACACAACGTGCGTGGGGTGCAATGGCAGAGATTGGTGCCGCTTGGATAACGCAGGTAGACAATAAAATCTTTAATATCCCTCCATTCACACCAAAGCACCCACTCAATGACGAAGCGACGTGGCACTCAACAGAGAGGGATGAACATGGGATATTGTCTATGAGTAAGCTTAATGCTGATGTGTTCTGTCAAAAGATTGAGCATGTTTGTGATCAAATTAACTACACAAAACTCACTAGAGAAGAAAATAGAACTTATCTGTCCACTTTGGTTGCCATTAAATAGATGAGCCATGGCTGATGTGATGACACCGAATCAACGGAGTCGCTGTATGGCGGCTATCAAGGGCAAGGATACCAAGCCGGAGATTTTGGTGCGGAAATTCTTGTTCAGCAAGGGGCTTCGGTATCGTCTGAACAACAGAAAACTCCCAGGCTCACCGGATATTGTATTGAAGAAATACAAAACAGTCATATTTGTAGATGGCTGCTTTTGGCACGGCCATGAAGGATGCAAGTATTTCAGGCTGCCCAAAAGCAACACTTCGTTTTGGGAGACTAAAATTACGCAGAACATAGAACGCGACAAGAAAACGACACAAGCATTGATTGCTCTTGGTTGGAAAGTAATCCGTATTTGGGAGTGTGAACTCCGTAATAAATGCAACCGGGAGGTTGCTTTGAACAAACTCTTTAATGATATAACGTGTTCTACTGTTAAAAGATATTCTATTGAAGAACCGGATATCCTTGTGGCGGCAGAATTTAAAGCTCCTTATTCCGCAGATTAAAATTGCACAAAATGCAATTTATTGAACCCTTGTACCAATTTTATGGTTTGAGATAGATGGTTCTTCAATGAAAATTGTTACCTTTGTGTCATTGAACAAGGAATAAGCATCATGGGCAAAGATATAAACCGAATCAAAGTCATACTTGTGGAGAAGAAGCGAACCAACAAATGGCTTGCCGAGCAACTCGGCAAAGATCCTGCTACAGTCTCCAAATGGTGTACGAACACTATTCAACCGAGCCTCGGCACTCTTCTTAAGATTGCCGAGCTTCTTAATGTGCAGATTCACGAATTGGTAAAAATGCCCGAATAATAGAAATTTAGAATTCTAATGGCTACCATCATAAAAGATATACAAGAAGAGTCCGATAAGATTACCAAGGTAAAACGAATCATAAAGAATCGTTCGGAAAAACTGGAGAAAAAGAATATTCTTCCCACTCCTCTATCAGAGGGTGTTTCTTGGAAAGAACTTCCGTTTTCACATCCTGAAAATACTATTCGTATTGGCACTGTATTTTCGGGCATTGGTGCATTTGAGCATGCCTTCCAGCGGTTAGGATTAAAGCATCAAATAATGTTCGCTGGAGATATAGATGCTAAATGTAAAGAAAGTTATTTCGCAAATTATAAAATAAACGAGGATGACTGGTTTACCGATATACGCGATTTTGATGCAAGGAAATATGTTGGTAAAGTCGATATAGTTGTTGGTGGTGCACCGTGTCAAGCTTTTTCGATGGTTGGTCATCGGTTGGGGTTTGAAGATGCTAGAGGCACCTTGTTTTATGAGTTTGCCCGAGTTGTCAAAGAAACACAGCCTAAAGTGTTCTTATTTGAGAATGTACGAGGGTTGCTTAATCACGACAAGGGAAGAACATGGCACGTCATACATGACATCTTTGAAGAGTTAGGCTATGATGTAAAATTCAGAGTCTTGAATAGTTGCGATTATGGTATCCCTCAGCATAGAGAACGGGTGTATTGTCTTGGATTCAAAAAGAAAACTAAATTTGAATATCCAGCACCGATAGAGTTGGAATACCGTATGTATGATTTTCTTGAAGATTTTATTGATACGAAATACTTTCTTCGGGAAAAAGGTGTAAAATTTGTCACAAGTCATAAGAATCGGATGAAGAGTTACACACAAATCAATGGGGATATACAATTGTGCCAAAAAAGAAACCAGCAATTCAACTGGCATGGAGATTTTGTATTTCATCCCGATTCGGAGCTGACGGAACATGATACGGATTTCGACGAATTCATATTTGATGTTAAGGATGTAGAAGAGAAGTACTATCTTTCAGAAAAGGTGGCAAAATATGTTTTGGCGGGAGGGACAAAAAACTTCAAGACTTCTACAGAGACCGATTTAGATGTGGCCCGCCCATTACTTCAATCTATGCACAAAATGCACCGAGCTGGCGTAGACAATTACGTCACTCACAAGGGACGCATTAGGAAACTCACCCCACGTGAATGCCTGCGTCTGATGGGATTTAAAGATACTTTCAAAATAGTTGTGTCTGATACATCAGCCTACCAACAAGCTGGGAACAGTATAGTTGTAGATGTGCTGATAGCCATTCTTAAACAGATGGATATCACACAATATGGTATAACAGAATAACGACAAACTTATGGCTGATATTATTTGCCGATGGAGAAATGGAACTCCAAAAACAGTTGTTGAGTTGGTAAACTCTATGCCGCATGAGGTCTTGACTTCTGAGCGGTTCAGGAATATCATGTCTACTAAATGGGATGGGGATTTCTTCAGAACTCCATACCAATTGGCATGCCAATTAGGTTTATATTATGAATCTGAGGAAGGATATTTCTTTCCTCGTTTTGACCACGATATCACAACAGAAGAAGCCGAAATTTATTTATTTCATTGGCTTCCTCGTTACTATATTCCGAACCCGTATATCAGCAAAAATGGATTTAACAACATTGAATGTCCTACTTTCTTTCTGAGGACATTGTACGAATATGTACGAGAACATCCAAATTGCGATTACCATGATGCTTGTCTTGCATGTTTCAAAGAAGAAGCAAAAAACAATGATGACATTATTCGGAACTACATCAATAATTATTCGAGAATTTTGACATTTTCTCCACAAGGCAAATTGAATGTAACAGACATCAATCCTCTCACAGTATTTACAACAATGGACAGAACAGATAGAAAGAGTTTTTTCGATATTTTCAACAATAATATAGAAAATATTATGCACCCAATAGATGAATCACTCCAACAAATATATTACGGAGCGCCGGGTACAGGTAAATCGTTTGCAATAAATAGGTTTTGTGCTCAGTATGAAAATTATCGTACAACATTCCATCCAGACACAGACTATGCGGCATTTGTCGGATCGTACAAGCCCATTACTGTCCGTGTGCCCGTGTATGGCATACAAGGCACGAAACTTCGTGATGAGGAAGGCAAAACTATACTTGAAGACCGTATTGTTTACCGATACATTTTTCAGTCGTTTCTCAAAGCATATATTGCCGCATGGCGCGAGCAACAGAATGAGGAACCAAAGCCGGTGTTCCTTATCATCGAAGAAATTAACCGTGGCAACTGTGCTCAGATTTTCGGCGATATCTTCCAGCTGCTTGACCGAAATGAAGCTGGATTCTCAGATTATCCTATACTGGCCGATGATGATCTTGCACAAGAGTTAAAGCGTGTACTTGGCGATTTCAAGATTGTTAATGCTGAGAACATAAATGCTCTTTACAAAGGCGGCAAGGATGTTGTTGCACAAGTGAAGTTAGGGTCACACCTGCTGTTGCCTAACAACCTTTATATTTGGGCGACGATGAACACTTCTGACCAATCCCTATTCCCCATTGACTCCGCATTCAAACGTCGTTGGGATTGGAAGTATATCAAAATCAAGGATGCAAAGAAAGGTTACCGCATAACATTCTCCAACGGACATCAATATGATTGGTGGCAGTTTGTTTCAGCCATTAACGCGGAGATTGAATGTGGCGAGATACAACAAGAGGACAAGAAACTCGGTTATTTCTTTGCAAAGGCATGCGATGGTAAAATCAGTGCCGAAACTTTTGTGTCGAAAGTGCTGTTCTACCTTTACAATGACGTATTCAAGGACTTTGGCCTTGAAGAAGCCTTCTTCAAGGACGAAAATGGCAAAACGATGACTTTCGCATCATACTTTGATGAAGTAGGCGAAATAAATGAGGAGCGTATTGAACATTTTGTTACCAATCTTGATCTTATCCCCAAGACCTCAGAAGAATCAGATGACACTAACGAAGAAGATGATATGTCTCCTAATGGGAAACGTCTTAAGTATTCGGTCAATGGCAATGGCAGCTATGGAATCGGCGAAGCCTTTCTCGAAATGAGTAAAGCTATTGCTCGACAGCCCAACATGACACTTCAAAAAATGGTTGACGCAGGTAAAGCTATCTGCGGAAAAGACATTTTTTTACCAGTTGCATCTCTGTCCGAATGGAAACAAGAACATGTCAATGATAGTAAACGAGACCGTAGATTTTTTGAGAACGAACCGATTATAACAGCCGGTGATAATATCGAATTTGTTGTTTCGACTCAATGGGGAAAACAAAGACTCAATAAGATTCAAGAATTTGCGACCTCCTTTGGTATGGAATTTGAGCAAATTGCAGAATGAAACTACTCGTAGAGGGGCATCCGTACCCATTTGAAAGCATAAGGGAACTGTTTCCCAACATTGATGAACTTGATGTTGTGGGTGGCGTAGCCTCCGTTAATTACGTAGGCTACTACTATTATGCCGAAAAGAGCCAAGCGGTGTTCATTCTCCCAAAGGTAGTAATAGACCATCGCGACAATCTTTTCGGCGTGGAGGGATTGCATCCAGAGCATGTCATTGACCTTAATGAACCTGGGAATCCGCTCTCACAAGGGCATCGGCAGTTCATCTATGGATTATCGGTATGGATCTACCGGGCAATTGCAGTTTACCGTGATAACTGCGTACGTCAGAACAAGGACCACACCATCATACGCCAGCAGAGCGCAATAAAGGTTGGCCGTGGTAAGCACCGTACCGGAAACACATTTCTTGACATCATTCTCTCGCTCATTGAGTTTGCACGGCAGAACAAAGACTGGTTTATGTTTATCTTGAAGAATAACCGTAGCGGTTTCAACAAGATAAACTGGAGCAAGACCATTGCAAAATCGCAAGTGGTAATACAGGATAATGAGCCAGTCTACATTGACCCGATAACGAAGAAACGGCGCATAAACTTTGACGAAGAACTGCTTGTCATCTTCTATTCGATTCTAAACTACATCAAGCAGACTTACGGTTTTCCCGTAGAAGTGAATTTCAATTACGATCTCATTACTGGCAAGCGTTTTGAACGCTATATGCCGCACCGTCGCGAGGATGGCACCACAGATTGCGGCTTTGGCGTCCGTCGCCTACGTCAGATAAAATACAAATATTTTTCCGACAAGGCATTACAATTATGGGATTTGTGCTTCGCGTTCTTTGATCAGTCGAAAAGCGTGCGCATCAACGCACAGCTCAATGAATTCCTGCTTGCCAAGAACTTCAACATTGTCTTTGAGGCGATTATTGACGACCTTATCGGAGACTCGGAGTTTCCAGACAGACTCAACAAGAAGCAGGAAGATGGCAAACAAGTAGACCACATGTATCTGTATAAGAGCCTGACTTCAGTAGAACCCGACAAGCAGGTCTATTACATAGGTGACTCCAAGTATTACAAACAGAAGAATCCCATTTCAAGGGAGTCGGTTGCCAAACAATACACCTACGCCCGCAATGTAATACAATGGAATCTTAATCTTTTCTTTGGTGAAGACACAGAAAGCAAGCCACGAGAGACCGACTTCTGTCTGCGCGATGAAATAACGGAGGGCTACAACATCATTCCCAACTTCTTCATCAGCGCAACAGTGCCCGATGACCTTTCGTATACTGATACTGTCGAAAAGGCGCAAAAAAGTGCGACGACTTTTGTCTCGCAGCAGTTCCGCAACCGTCTGTTTGACCGCGACACGCTCCTTGTAACACACTACGATGTCAATTTCCTGTATGTTGTTTCCCTCTATGCCCGTAATAACGCCTATCGGAAGAAAGAATGGCGTGAGAAGGTACGTGGAATATTCCGCGATAATATACAGAAAGAACTTGAGAAACGCTTCAAATTCTTTGCCATGCGGCCGAAGCCGGGAGTTGATACCCGAGAATTTATCGAAACACATTTCCGCGACATTCTCGGAAATGTGTATGCTCCATACGATGACAAGGATATCATAGCTCTTGCACTTGACAACCGCAAGCAGTTCGAAGAAGAAAACTCACATGTACTTGCAGAACTCGGAGAGGCATTCACCATTGTGGAATGTCCGCTTGGACAAGATCCGCGTAAACTTCTTCCACCTGTGTCTGCGGGCACTGCAGTACCTTCAACGACAGCAACACACGGCAAGTTTCTTTTCGGTATCGTCAACAAAAACAGACGTTGCAAGGACGGGCACATGGAGGTTTCAAAAGAATATTTGGCGTTTGTCAACCGAGAGGCTGACGAGTTTGTGATGCGAAACATGCCCGGTGGAGACATCTCCGAGGCAAAGCATTTTGTGCCGATGTTCGATGGAGGCATTGCCGGATATTATAAAATAACAGGTATCACTTTCGGTTCTCGCAAGCAACCGTTGCTTGATGATGATGCCAATCCGATATTGGATGCCAATGGAAAAGAAATCATGGTTAAGATGCCGTGTCTGAACATCAAGCTCGGAGCATACACACCCCTCGGCGACCATATTGCAGAAATCCCTAAGTTTCGCAATTGGAACGGTCAGATACATACTTACTCAGAGTTATTGGATTTATACAAATAAGGTAGAAGTAGATTTTTCGTATGAGTTCATCAATTAACGAGCTATATCTAATCGGTAATGGATTTGATATGCACCATTGTATCAACTCCAGTTACAATAATTTCAAGGATTGGTTAGAGGACAAAGATGCAATTGTCTTCAACCGTCTATTTCAGGTCTATGAATTCGATGGCGGAGATTTATGGAGTTCATTGGAGGATAATTTAGGGAACATCCCTATAGAGGCAATTCTTGAAGACTATGTATCTTCTCCATTTATGATATTATTCACACATGTAGATGGAAGTCGCGGATTTTTTAACCTTGATGATTTTTCTGATGGGCCTATACCGGAAGTAGGATATACTCTCAACAGATTATATTTTCACATAGAACAATATTTTAAAGAATGGGTTTTACAACTTGGTGCACCTGATTATAATCAGAGAGTTCAGATAAACAAGAACAATTCATATTTCATAAATTTCAATTACACTACAACATTAGAAACGGCGTATGGAATTAACAGAGGTAGCATTTGTTATATTCATGGATGTGCAGCATTAAATCAATACCTTATATTTGGCCATAACCAAACTCCAGAGGCAATTAAAAACAAATGGCATTTTGATACCTTTACCAATGAAAAAGAGCAATTGGAAGAAGCCGTCAATGACATGGGGACTTTATATAAGGATGTAAATGCCATAATAAAAAACAATAATGAAATATGGGAAAAACTGTCTGACATTGACACAATACATGTATGGGGACTCTCTTTGTCAGATGTCGATTTCCCATATTTAAGACATATTAAAAGCATTGTAAATCCCCAGGCCAAATGGGAATTCAGTTGGCACAACGGAAATGACAAGAAACGCATGGAGAATGTCATCGAACAACTATCGTTAAGAAACACTTCTCTGATACAGTTATCGGACATCATTCTGCCGTATTCGAAACAGTTAAACTTCTTTAAATAATTGGTTATGAGGCAAAAACCTTGAATTTACAGAATACCCCCTAAGTACCCCTCAAGCTAAGCAATCACTCAAAATTGCCACCGACCAAGCTGCGACCAACTACCGATCAAGCACCGACTAAGTACCGACCAAGTTTTAATGATTTAAGTGGTCTAAAAGCAATATCTAAGAAAATCGCATCGGAATGGCTACCTTATTCCGATGCGATTCTTAGTTTCTTGTTTTTTGTCTGAAGAACTACTTGTTGTCTTGTTTATCGGCCTTTATTTTTTTGCGATCCTGCATCAGACTATCAGAAGCGACCTTCAGTGATGCCTCAAATTCGTCCGCTTGTTTCCGTACCCACTTGATAGCTTTCTCGTCCCGTTGGATGTCGAACTCCTTGTTCAGCCAAAGTACATCATTGGAGTTGCAGCCGCCCCATGCACAGATGGCACGGAACTTCAGGGCATCATCAGCATACTGGCGATTGGATTGCCACTGCGTGATATTGCCCCATAGGGATAAGGCGCAGACAACACCAAGCCCTGCAACGAAAGAAAAGACCTTCTTTGATTTGATGTCGAAGCTGTGCTTGTGGATATGCTGTTGCTGTTCTTGTTGCACTCTTTGCTTGTCCTGCACCTTTTTGATGGTGTCGAGGTGTTGCAAAATAACGGTGGAGATTTGCGCGTATGCCTTCCATTGCTTTGCCATCAAGCCCTTAATATCTTCAGATTGGGCTTTGGCCGTTTCCGTCACAGCGTCCTTAATCGGAGATAAATCTTGGGTATTGGTTTCGCTTTGTGGAACTTGCCCTAGCACTTTGGGTAGCTCTTCTAACTTGTTGTTGATGCCTTTTAAGGCGGTTTTGATTTCCTCGAAGAGGACAAATACATTGTTGTCTGCCATTGTTACCAATTAATTTTACGTTGTTTCTTCTTTTTCTTGTTTCTCAGATAAGGGTCGTAAGGCTGCTGTTCCTCCGGTGCATGGCTTGGAGTAAGCAAGCCTAATGAGCCGTTGATAAGCTCGCCACCGCCACTTGCTGTTGGGCTAATTTCTTCCCGATTAGCCAGTGGTTGAGGTTGCGTCTGTCGTTCTCCGTAGTTGTCACGGGCCAATGCCGCATCAATCTTGGAGTAGCTGAATTGCCTGTCTACCTTGGAGCCGTTGAAGCGGTAGCCATTCATTGAGAAGACGATACCTTGAAATTCGTCCGTCTGCCCTTTGTACTTGAACTGCACACCAATGCCCTGCCTTTCCAATCGTTCAAGCAAGGTGTTCCAATCACGGTATCTACCGACTTCCGTTTTCAGAATTTTGTATAGTTCATACCAAGTCTTATCCGGCTCGCGCAATCGGTCAATCTTCACTTGTTCCTTGCCATTGGCGAAGTGAAGCCCGTATTTCTTGGTAAGTTCCTTGCAGATACACTCGCTGCGGAAGCGATCGTTTCGGTCGGAGATGGTCTTGCCGTTATTGTTGATACGGTTGAAGGCGATATGCACGTGCGGATGCTCTTTGTCAAAGTGCCGCCCGATAAGGTACTGCGTGTCCTTGATGCCCATCCGTTCCATATACTCACGGGCTATCTGTGCCATGACAGCGTTGTTCAACCGTGGAGCATCTTCCTTGGAAAAGCTCAACGCGATGTGACCTACGGCCTTTGTCACCTTTGGATTCATCTGCGCTTGGCCGATAAATCCTTGTGCTATCGTGTCGTTATTTTCCAGAAATAAGCCGTCGGCATCTATGATTTGAGTGCCTTTTTCTTCATTCAGGATGTAGTTCACTACACCACGGAAGTCCGAGCCTTTCATGATTTTTGCAATCATAGGCGTATGCGGTTCACAAGGTTGTCCATCTCTATCATCAAGGTGCGGCAGGGAACAAATACAGAGTCGTAGCCCTCTGCGTTCGCCTTTCGTGCCAGCTGGTTTAGATTGTTCGCCATGCCACACAACTTGCGGATAAGGTCGTCATGTTCTTTCGAGAGTCGTTCTCTTACGCTACCTTCCGAGATGCAGCCACGGATGAACTCACTGGCAGAGACTCCTGCCGACTTGGCCTTGGACTTCAACAGATAGTAGTCCTCCGTTGCCATTTTCACGGTGACACGGTATTTCAACTTTTCGGCAGCACCCTTGACGGGGCGACCGCCTTTATTCTTTCTTTTCTTGCTGTTCATGATCATCAAGTTTACTTTGATTACTGATTGTAGTAGTTATAGACTAACGGGATGTCCTTCCCCTGCGAGTTTGGAACAGGGCAAGTGGTTTCGGTCTGCCCGAAACATAAACTTGCCCTCTCCAAACTTCGTCATAGGGATTTAGAGCAACTCTAAAAGTTCATCCGTTGGCCTTGCCTTAATTCTCACAATTTACGCCATTGTTCAATGTCGTTCCCGTATGCGGAAAGATGTTGGCGAGCGAGGTCCTCAACCAGTCCGGACACACTCATTCCTCTACCACCAAGATAGCGGACAATCTTGTCCAGCTCATCGCGCACCTCACTGCTGACGAGCACAGGCTTGCGGTCAATAATCTTGGGGACTTGCAGAAAGGTGTCGCAATACTCGTCCAGCGAGAGTCGGCGTTGCTTGCTGCTGATGCGTTTGGCTATGATTCGCTCCGTAGGAGTGTCGTCCAATTCTGCAGTTGCTTCCTCATGCTCGTGTGTAACAGCCGCTGACACCACTGTCTGCACTACGGATGTGTCCGGCTCTTTCAACGGAGGAAAGAGATTGCCCGTTTCGTCAGACACCTCCGATTTCGCGTCAGCCGACTTCTCCGTCCGCTCAACATTGGGCATGGAAGGCAAATAGTCTTCCAACTTGAAGTTCTTGAACTCTTCATCGTTCTCAATGCTTTTGAATTTCTTACTCATACTGTTTCTTGTTAATGGTGAATAACTATTGGTCGTTATGCGCATACTTGACCGTTTGTCGGGTGCAAAATAACTACCTATAGTTCACCCAGTCAAGAACTTGGATTCTCTTAGGCAATTTTGTATGGGTTTGCTTTGGTGCGATAGAAACAATGGTGTAGACTTCACCGATTCGCCGGGCACGAATAACAGAAAAGGGCAAAGTCTCATTTACGGGCGGACTTGAATTAAGGTCTTATCGCAACCTCGAAATCCCCATTATATATAGGAATTAAGAGAGAATTCTCCGGGAACTGGCATCGGTTATCCGGCATACCGGTGCCAAAGGCTGCCAGTTCTGAAAAAAGCATTGTCGGATGACGGATTATCCATTCCTTTGCGGCAAAAGAAACAACAAAAGGAATTATTATGGAAATAGTATCTATCGAAAAAAAGGACCTTTGAGGCGATGGTCGCCAAGTTCGACCAGTTCGTCCGCCGCATGGATACCATCTGCCATCGGTACGGCGAAAAGACAATGAGTGAGTGGATGGATAATCAGGACGTGTGCCGGATGCTGAATATCAGTACACGCACCTTGCAAACGCTGCGGGATAATGGCACGCTTGCCTTCTCACAGATAAACCACAAGACGTATTACCGTCCCGAAGACGTGAAACGTATTGTCGCCCATGTGGAGGACAGACGGAAGGAAGCACGCTTCAAAGGACGAACAATATAAGCAATAAACAAAGTAGAATAACAATACCCACTAAATCCAACGTAACATGAATGAACTGATGACCAAAGACAACGAGTGGATTATCCACTTCATGGGCAGTCTCGACCGACTGCTGGACAACTACGAGAGTATGACAGTCGACTATCGCCCGACATTAGGCGGGGAGCGTTTCTTCACCGACAAGGAAGTGTCGGCACGGCTGAAGGTGAGTCGCCGGACGCTTCAGAACTACCGCAACGAGGGGCGGATAGCCTATACCCAGTTGGGTGGCAAGATTCTTTACCGCGAATCGGACATAGAGAAGATGCTACTTGACGGCTACCGCTCCGCCTACTGACGGACGGCAACTTGATTTTCTTGAAGGAGCGCAGTTTGCCGTATGCCTTGTGATTGCGTCAGCAATGGACTTTCGGCAAAAAGAAAAAGGAACGGTTTATGGATGAAGCATCAAGATTCCGCTTCGTCTATTAGCCGTTCCTTTTCTTTGTCTTCTGATTTCCCGTCAGTCGCTTGTTTCCGTTGCCGGATGCCTTTCGAGCGTATGGTCGGCAGAGGCAAGGTTTTCGGGCTGAATACGCTCCGCAGGAGGAAGATTCTGCCTGAAACGGCTTTGCCGCCTGACCTTGCCACTGCCATCAGTGCCATGCGCTACCTTTGCATCCGAGCATCGGGAACAAGTGACTGATGAGGATGAATCTCAACTATACCATAGGTTGCTTCCTCTGCCACAGGATACAAACAATGTTATTGAGTTCTCTTTCTTGGTGGCGTAGATTTCATTTATCACAAACCGTCTGAACAAGATACATTCTCTACTGCATATTCTGAATGCAATGGCTATAACCATTTCAAGATTATAAACATCATAACTGATACCATTCGGTTGCTTGATATATTTCATTGTATCACATTCGTTTAACTCCTTATTCCTATATATAGCATGAATCGCTTTACGGATGTCACAAGAGAATACTCCGAACAGGTCGGCGATTTCGAATTGTGTCATCCATACGGGTGCGGTCGGAATAGTGACCATACCCGCTTCACTGATTGTTATTATTCCTCTGCTCATATTTATCGCATTACTTTATACATCACGGACTTAACATTATTCATATCACGCAGAATGGAGGAATCAAGTACACGAGCATAGTGCAGTGTCATTTTGATGTTGGAATGGCCGAGCATTTTCGCTACATTCTCAATACTCACACCGTTGGCGAGGCAAACAGAGGTCGCATACGAGTGTCTTGCGACGTGTGTGGTCAAGGTCTTGTTTATCATACACAAATCGGCAATCTCTTTCAGATAGCTGTTCATCTTTTGATTGCAGGGGACTGGTAGCAACACATTTCTCTTTTGGCAAGTAGGGTGTGTTGCGTACTTTCGGAGAATGGCCATCGGGATGTCAAGCAAAGGGATGTTGCACATGTTCTTGGTCTTTTGGCGAGGCTTGCGAATCCAAAGGTTTCCGTTTTGGTCTTCGACGATGTGTTCGGGTACGAATTGTTGCACGTCTATGAAAGCCAGTCCTGTGAAGGCGGCGAAAATAAAAACATCGCGTACAACGGTGATGCGCTCCAATGAGAACTCCTTGTTGTATATGGTGAGCAGTTCATCCATTGTCAGGAATTCACGGATGACCTCCTTCTCGTGGAACTTGATTCCGATGAACGGGTCATTGGTTATCCATTCGTTGGCAAGGGCGAGGTTGGTTATCTTCTTCAGACACTTCATGTAGCGGATAACGGTATTCTGCTGGCACTCTTTTTCTGTCTTGAGGTAAAACTCAAAGGCACGTAACAGTTCGCCATTGACCTCTGTCAAGGGTAAATCTTTTTTCCGAATTTCTGCTTGATAAGTTCCGCCAGATAACGCTTGCAACTTTCATAACGGCGGACGGTAATGAGGGCATAGTCCTTGCCCACGAGGGCTCGGCATTGGTCGTTGTGTTCCTGCATAGTGCCGATGATGGCGCGGATAACCTCGGGCTCATTGTCCTGCCCGAAGAACTATTCCTGCAACAGACGTGCATGGATGGGAATGCCTTCGCTTTCCAATTCGTTGAAGATGCCATGCAGTTTGATTTTGGCCTCTTCAATATAGGCATTAAGGTCGCAGGATTTGCGGCTCTTGCCTTTGGCACACTCCTTCGCTTGATTCCATAAGGCAGGTTCAATGCTCTTACGGATGTTATTTTCCACTCGCACACCGTTCACCGTGATGCGCATACATACGGAGGCTTCCTCGTTTTTCAGCAGTTTGGCTTTCTTGATGAAGAAAAGCATATTGAATGAGTCTCTTTTCATGTTCCTACAGTTTTTCGTTGTACAAAAGTAGGAAACCATGCACGCTTCCTTGATACGCAAAATGTTGCAAATCAGAGAGAAGTAACCTTATTCGGTGGAGATTTACGCTCCACCTATTTTGCTCCACCTTTTGAAACACCAGTAACGGTAATATTCTGCCGCCTTTTGCGTTCCTCTGGAAAACAAAAATCCTGATTTCGTATGGAAATCAGGATTTTACTGTCTTTTGTTTTTCTTCTAAGTGGTGCCACCAGGAATCGAACCGGGGACACAAGGCCAAAGATTTTAGCACCCAGTCCTTTGCTCTACCAACAAAAAAAGAGAGAGTTACTTCTTTTAGGAGTAACTCTCTCTTCAGTGGTGCCACCAGGAATCGAACCGGGGACACAAGGATTTTCAGTCCTTTGCTCTACCAACTGAGCTATGGCACCAAAATGTGCAAATCTTATTAAAAAAGGTGGTGCCACCAGGAATCGAACCGGGGACACAAGGATTTTCAGTCCTTTGCTCTACCAACTGAGCTATGGCACCTTGCTGATTTGCGAGTGCAAAGGTATGCTTTTTATTCTGTTCTGCCAAATGAATATCTAAATATTTTTGAGAAGAACGCATTTTTTGTGCAAATCTGTGGTTATTTTGCTAAAAATGCACAACTTTGTAATCAACCTTAGTCCTTAAAGTCGTAATCGAAAAGGATAAAAACGCGAACGAATGACACAAAACGCAAGTTCAATACCTACCATTAGCATCAATGAGGCGCTGCATGGTGCTGCACAATACTTTGGCAACGAGATGATGCTTATGGACGATATTAGTTGGAACGAATTGGTACAGACGCCTACACAGATAGGTTTCTTGTTTATAGCACTTTGCACCGAGGGCGAGGCATCGTTTTCGGTGAATGGTAATGTGCAGTATATGAAGAAAGGCGATTTGTTAATATCGTTTGGCAATCAAGTGTTTGATGAGCAACACATTGACGAAAATTTTCATGGCAAGGCTGTTTTGATGTCTCGCACTTTTGCACAGAACTGTATTGTCGGGTTGAATAAGATGTGGCCCTACTTGATTTATTTGATGGAGCACCCCGTGTTGGAACTTTCTGCTGAGGAACAATCGTGGATAATAGATTGTTATCACCTTATCAATCGTCGTCTCAACAAGCGGTCGGGGCGTTATATGCGTGAGGCTACGGAATCGTTGGTACGTGCTTTCTATTTTGAGATATGTAATCTGCTTGATGCTCGTGTGCAGCCTGCGTCGCAGTCGCAGACGCAAACGAGGGCTTACACTATATTCGACCAGTTTATACGTCTCGTTTCGGCTCATTATAAGAACGAGCGTAGCGTAGAGTGGTATAGCAGTGAAATGTGTCTTACGCCCAAACACCTATCGGAGGTGGTCAAGCAGGTGAGCGGTCGTACCGCAGGACAATGGATTACGACACTTGTTATCATTGAGATAAAGTCAATGCTTACCAATACGTCGCTATCGATAAAGGAGATAACGGACGAGATGAACTTTCCCAATCAAAGTTTCTTAGGTAAGTATTTCAAAAATGTGGAGGGCATTTCGCCTACTGACTTTAGACGAAATATGCCACGTTGATAGGGGAAGAATTTGTAATGAATAGCGTGGGTAAACTGCTATTTGTAGAAGAGACAGAAATGAACACTAAAGCACGTTTCGCGCTTTAATGTTCATTTCTGTCTCTTCGATTAAACACCTACCTCTTGTATTAGATGTATTGAAATATTCGGTGTGTGTTTTGAAGCAATATCTCTTCTACCTCTTCAATTGGACGTTCGTACACTTCGGCTAATTTGGCGATGACGAGTGGTACGTAAGAAGGCTCGTTGCGTGTGCCGCGATAAGGGGTTGGGCTGAGGTAGGGAGCATCGGTTTCGACTACAATGCGTTCGAGCGGAACATTGGCACGTAACACGGCGGGAAGTTTGGACTTCTTAAATGTAACGACGCCCCCGATGCCTAATACAAAGCCAGGGAAAGTTTGTAGCAACTCGCGTGCCTCCTCATCAGAGCCACCAAAACAATGGAAAATGCCTGTAATGTCGTCTTTAAAAGGTAAGAGCGTGTCTACTAATTCACGATGAGCTGCACGACTGTGTACCATGAGAGGTAGGCCGAAGCGCAAGGCCCATTCGGCTTGATGCTTAAACACAGAGATTTGTTCGTCGCGTCGCGATTCGTCCCAATAAAGGTCAATACCCACTTCGCCCACGGCTATGTAAGGCGCATTGGGGGCAGTAAGCAATCCTTCCATCTTGTTGAGTAAGGGCCAAGGGTCAGCAGGGAGTTCGGTAGGGTGAAGTCCCATCATGGGACGACAAAGGTCGGGATAAGCCTCGCATAGTGCCAACATGGGTTGAATAGAAGTTTCGTCAATATTGGGCAAAAGCAAGTGTTGCGCTCCTGCTTTTAGGGCACGTTCGACAACTTCTGTGCGGTCGTCGTCAAACTCTTCGCCGTATATATGTGTATGGGTGTCAATATAGTTCATGGGGATAATGGGTTCGGAAGGTCAATGGGTTAGGGGGTAAAAAGTATGTTTTGAAAATGAATAGATTGTACTTTTCATTTTCAAAACATACTTTTTAACCCTCTAACCCTCTAACCTTTTAACCAATCATTATTTCTTACGTCCTAAGAGCGATTCGGCATAGTCCCACAAAGGTTGCCATTGCTTTTGGGGCAATGAGAGTTTTTGCAACTCAGTGTAGGCATCTTTGTAGTAATGATTGATAGCTTTAAGCGTAATAGCAGGAATGTTGAGTGTGTTGTAGATGTCGGTTACGGCACGTATCTTCTCATCGGCAGGTAATTCCTTGTCCTCAATGATCGAGATGAGCGCCGCCTTCATGTCGCTATTGGCACGCTGATAAGCGTTGATGAGCAAGAAAGTCTTCTTGCCACACATGATGTCACCACCTATCTTCTTACCAAATACGGCAGGGTCGCCATACACGTCGAGATAATCGTCTTGTAATTGGAAAGCAAGACCTATGCGCTCGGCAAAGCGATACAATACTTCAGCGTCATCGCTTGGCGCATCAGCCAATAAAGCACCCATTTTCGTAGCGCAAGCCAAAAGCACAGAAGTCTTGAGGCGAATCATTTCGATGTATTCTGACTCTGTTACGTCTGTGCGCGTTTCGAAGTTAACGTCGTATTGCTGTCCTTCGCATATCTCTTGTGCCGTGCGTGCAAAGAGGTCGAGCACTTTGTCCGTGTTAGCTGCCTTGCACTGCATGATATGGCGGAAAGCCATAATGAGCATCGTGTCGCCTGAGAGTACCGCTGTATTGTCATTCCACTTCTTGTGTACCGTTGCCTTGCCGCGTCGTATATCAGCATTGTCCATCAAGTCATCGTGTAAGAGCGTGTGGTTGTGGTACGTCTCAATGCCTACGGCCGCAGACAGTGCCTTCTCTGCATCGTCCTTATAAAGAGAATAGGCCATTAAGAGCAAGGTGGGGCGTAAACGTTTGCCTCCCATTGAGAGCACATATTCAATCGGTTCGTAAAGTCCTTCGGGATGGGTGGGGTAGGGCACATCGGTCAAGGCTTGTTCAATAACGGGAAGCCAAGAGGTGCGACGTGCGAACTGTATCAAGAGCCATTGTTTCTGTTGGGCAATGGTGAGGTGAGAGTTGTCGAGCAGGATAGCATCGTCGGCTTGTCGTAGCGGAGCCACTTCGCGGTGAGAGTCGATGTAGTCGCGCTCTTGTACGTTCTTCAAGATGTCGTCATAGTTGACATCTTGTCCCTTTGCCTTCAATTCGTCGTAGCGACGTTGTGCACGTACTTCGGCCGAGGCTGTAACGAATATTTTGAGTTCGGCTTCGGGGAAAACCACCGTACCAATGTCGCGGCCGTCCATTACGATGCCCTTGTCTTGGCCCATGCGTTGTTGCTGAGCTGTCATGGCACTGCGTACAAAAGGCAGGGCTGCAATCGAACTCACGTGGCTGCTCACCTCCATGCCGCGAATTTCGTTCTCAACACACTGTCCGTTGAGAAGCGTGAGTGGCAGTTTTGTATCGGGGTCGAGGCGGAAGCCCACTTCCACTTGGGGCATCATCTCTTGCAGTTCGTCAGCCTTTACGCTACCGTCTTCGTTGAAGAGTTGGTGTTGTAAAGCAAAGAGTGTGACGGCACGATACATGGCCCCCGTGTCTACATAAATATATCCTACTTGGCGAGCCAAATCTTTGGCCATAGTGCTTTTGCCGCATGACGAGTGACCGTCAATGGCTATCGTTATCTTTTTCATTTTCTTTACTTTTTTATAGTTGACGAGTTAACAAGTTGACAAGTTAACAAGTTGACGAGTTAACGGGTAAGTTACTTTTGTATAAGGCAAACTTACTTGTCAACTCGTCAACTCGTCAACTCGTCAGCTAAATCTTGTATCCCACGTTGGCCATGAAAGAGTTGCCTGCGTGGTGGTATTTAGCGTATGATACGCCGAAGTTGAAGCGTTTGATGTTGATGCCAGCACCAGCACTGATGCCAGCCCAATGTGACGACCCTGCTGCTTTCAGTTCGTAGGCACGGCGGAAGTTGTAGCCCAACGAGAGGTAAAGGTAGTCAGTGGGCAGTACGTCTAATCCCACAACAAAGTGGTTGAGTGCAATCTTTCCAAAGCTTACCTTATCTGACTTTTGGTTGTCCTTATCTTCGGGTAATACGTAGTAGCTCGACTTCCAACGTGTTACATCGGTCATGGTTACGTGAAATCGTATGGGTAAGTGGTCCAATCCCTTAGAGAAACCCACGTTGAGTGCAAAGGGCGTTTTGAGGTGTCGTCCCTCGTCATAAGCCTTGAGTTGTGCGCCCATGTTTTGCAGCGTAGCCGAGAGTGAGAGGTCTTGTTCATCATCGTAATAGTTCAAACCCACGTCAACGGCAAACGACATGGCCGAATAGCCAGCCAAGTTTGACACGATGTACTTCAAGTTTGCACCGCCCGACCAACGGTCAGAAAGCAAGTAACTATAGCCCACACCAATGACAAAGTCCTTTGCGCTCACCTCGCCTATAACGTTGCCCGACTCATCTGTTTCGTCCATTTTACCAAAGTTCATCATCTGTGCGCCCACGGCCAGTGTGTGGCGGTCGCCCAATGCGTGGACGAAGTGTGCCCCCATCCAGTTACTACCTGCCGCATACGTCATAAAGTTAAGGCCCAACGAAAGGTCGCTCACGTTGGCATAGAGCGCAGGGTTGCTCCACCCTATAGCGGGAGCATCTTCAATGAGCGAAACGTTTTGTCCGCCCAAGGCTGCAGTGTGTGACGACACGGGCAGTCGTAGGGTGTTAAACGAAGCATCGTATTCTTGTGCTGAAGCCATTAGTGCAATCATTGCGCACCATAGTAGGCATAACTTTCGTATCATATAGGGTGTGAGATAGGGGCGTGTAGTGATAAAGTGGAATTAAAAGGTCGTAAATTCTGGCCAAAGTTACGAAAGTATTGCGTAATGAACAAAAAGGAGTGAGGTAAACTGCAATTTATCGGCCTAATTGCAGAAATCCATTTTGCTCCAAACAAAAAGGCAGTTAGTCATTGCTGACTAACTGCCTTACAATTCAAAGTCGGGGTGACTGGATTCGAACCAGCGACCACACGCCCCCCAGACGCGTACTCT
>OASD01000258.1_pt1 | contig 25339 bp, 33 predicted proteins | sample 1475531 | NCBI WGS metagenome assembly OASD01 (sample SAMEA3360668, study PRJEB22359) | human gut metagenome | biome: ENVO:urban biome; feature: ENVO:human-associated habitat; material: ENVO:feces | place: Bangladesh | collected 2011
TCAAACCCTTCCGCGCTGGCTGCGTGGCAAAAATACCAGCAGGACTGCCAGAAAGTTAAGGATGAGGCAAAACGCCTTGAGGCCGTGCTGAATGTTGCGTGCCGGTCGGTATTTGTATCCGGTATCAGTGGATTTTGCTTTAAGGGACTGCGTTTTACGGAGGACAAATATCCTTTTCATCGCGACTTATGGCGAAAACCGACTGCGTCGAATGGCTGGAGCTGCACACCGCGCACATCACGTATCCCTAAAACCCTGCGTGTTGCCTCTGATGAACTGAACAGTCTGTGGCGTGAATATTCGCCCGTCACGTATGCCAGAACCGATGCGCTGTTGTTCTGGCTGGGTATTGATTTCTCGGCAATCCTGTTTGGCCCTGTGAAGTGGTTCTGCGTTGACGATGTGATTTACCTTCAGTGCGGCGTAAAACCCGCAAAACAGAAAATGACCGAAATACTGTCTGATGAGTTTTATGCTGCTGAAAAGCGAGTCAGGGGGTGATGCATGATGAAATTACAACCCATGGGACTAAAAGGTCGCGCCCCCGCTCATGTCCGTCCGTGGACACCTGAAGAAGATGCGCTGCTGATTGCGCTTTATTCATCCACCCCGGTTAAGGATATTGCTGCCAGAATAAAAAGAACTGTCTGGGCTGTATATAACCGGACTGGTGTATTGCGCAGTTCATACCCGGAGTTACTGAAATATAAACACCCAAGATTTACACCTGATGAAGATAAGTTTATTCGAAAAAATGCCAGAACAATGACCTGCCAGCAAATGGGAGAATATCTCGGACGTAATAAAGATTCTGTCAGATGTCGGGCAGGAATGATTGGTGCTGGATTAACAAAGTGCGGAGAGTTACGCCCCGGCACGCGCATATCTGATGATGATGTACGTCTTATACGTGCGCTGCGTGATTCCGATTACCCACGCCGTCTGTCATTCCGGGAAATTGGCGAAAAGTTTGGAATATCTGAACATTCTGCTCACGCAGTTTATTACCGTCGCCGGACTGCCGAGGACGCTGTATTACGGGAGTTAACGCCATGATAACGACCTTATTTGTTGAATCAGATGAACCTCTTGTGTGTGCCGCCGGAATGCCGCTCTGTGGCGGAACGCTGACCGGCGTTTATTTCGGGGATTTGCGCGGTTATCCCTGGCATTCACTGGATGACGCATTTCCGCCTGATATGGAGGCTGTCGTGCTGATTGTTCAGTATGGTGACCAACAGGAACTGCGCATCGGCCATATGGGGTATGAAGGCTTTTTTATTGATGAAGAAACCGGAGCCTGCCTTGAAGATGAGGACGGACAGGTGACGCACTGGTGCCATCTTTCGGCCTTGCCGGAATTACAGGGGATACATAATGGATGAGCAAATTGTTGAATGTCCCACCTGTGGAAATGAGGACCCGGAGTATCTGAAAGAGTGCCCACATTGTGGTGAGATAAAATGTAACCACTGCGATATGGGCGACGACACTGCATGTATAAATTGTGAGGATGAATAATATGGAAAAAGAAATCAAATTTGCGCCTAAATCTATCGACGAAGAACTGGCTAAAATCGGCATGCTTGAACGTATGCGGGACATTATCGAATATGCGATAAAAGAAAATCTTGCAGCCAGAGAAGCCCTTTTGATAATGGAGCGGGAGATTAACCTGATTAAGGATGCTGTATCTCTGGATAATAAAATAGCCCGCGAGGAATACGTTCGCCGCAGGCTCGGTGTTGATGGTTCAGCAATTCTTACATCTGAACATTATGCAAAAATTTTTAATCTTTTTCAGCGGTAATCCCCATACAGGCCCGGAGATTGTCGAAATGCCAGTCGGTATTAATATATGAGCCATCCTGGATATCTTCTGCATTTTCCGGGGTAGAGTTTTTTTGAGCGAGATTGATAATATGTATTGCCTCCTCACGGGAAATCAGCCCCTTATCGAACAGGGTTACCATAAGATTTCCAGCCATTGTGAATGCGGCAACATCAAGTGCATTTTTTATATCTGACATAGATTTTTCCTTTTATGTTAATTGACATGGCGGTGCGGTAACACCGCCCATTTTTTATGGAGCCACGATAATGAATCGCGCTTCCCTGATTACCTTAATACATGTCGCAAAACGCGATCTACAGCTTGACCATGATACCTATACATCCGCGCTGCTGGCAGCCACCGGCAAATCCAGTTGCCGTGATATGTCACCCGGTGAGTTATCCCGCGTGCTGGATGTTTTCAAAAAACGCGGTTTTAAAGTGCGTCAGAAGCCGGTTAACCGGGCCTTAAAACCGGGTACGGTGACCGCCAAAATTCGCGCCATCTGGAAAGTGATGCACCGGCAGGGATTTATCTCTGATGGCGGGGAAACGGCCCTTAACCGCTGGGTGAAATCGCAGACGGCCGCGCAGAACGACGGCGAAGGTGTGGCTAACTGGCAGTGGCTGGAGCAACAACCCGCGCTGGCCTCTGATGTGCTGGAGCGTCTCAAACGCTGGCACCGCCGCAAAATGCTGGCAGCCCTGGATATGTCGGAACGTGCAGTGATGAGTTATGAGCGTGTTTGCAGGCTGTATGAAAAATCATTCCCCCGTTAACCCCAAATCCCGCCACAGCGCGGGATTTTTATTTTAAACTTGCCCTGTGTAATGATGACCGGAGGCGGGTATGGCTGAAACACAGATGAGCATGTTTGGTGACAGCGAACAGCTGCACGCGCTGATTGACCGTCTGGATGATATTCCTGATGATGAGCTGAAAAAGAACTGGCCCGGCACGCTGCGGGACCTGGTTGATGTGATCAGTGCTGAACTGCACCGTCAGGGGATTGAACCTGCTCAGGCGGGAATGCTTGCCCGTAAGGTTGCAGCCGCACAGGCCGGGTACATGGGCGGGCGTGGTTATTATCTCCCGGTCGGTGAATCCCTTTTCACCGAACTGCGCAATAATGAAATTTTTTCCCGCTGGAGCCAGGGCGAAAAAATTGAAACCCTGCGCCGCCACTACCAGATGTCAGAGACGCAGATTTACTCCGTTATCCGCAACCAGCGTCGCCTGCATCAGGAACGCACGCAGCCACGGCTTTTCTGATATTCCGCAAATCCTGCCCACTTTTTCCCACGGTTACGCTGACTCAGAGAACACCATGAGACAGCGTAACAATGCCAAAACTCCCCGCACCCCTGCGTAAAAAGCTGATTGCCCTTGTTCTGGCCGGAGCCGGGACGTTCACCATTGCCACGCACTACACCGGCTACTGGGAAGGGAAAGAAAACACCACGTACATTGATCCCACCGGCACCCCCACCATCTGTTACGGCCATACCGGCCCGGATGTGAAACCGGGGATGACAAAAACTGATGAAGAGTGTCTGGAGCTGCTGGAAAAGGACATGAAATGGGCCTTTGCGGCTATCGATCGTCATGTTCAGGTGCCGCTTACCCGTGGTCAGACGGTGGCGCTGGCCTCCTGGATTTTCTGGGCCGGTGAAACGAACTTTCGCAACTCCACGCTCCTGCGCCTTATCAATGCCGGGCAGATGCCCGCGTCCTGTAAGCAGTATATCCGCTGGATTTATTCAAAGGGGGTAAAACTCCCCGGTCTTGAGGCCCGCCGTTCGGCGGATGAATGGTTATGTCGTTACGATTTGCCGAAAGTCTGAACCGCTTCTGGCGACCGCTCATGATTGCGCTGCTGTGTGCCGTTGTGCTGCTGCGGGGTGTGCTGTGTCTGCGGTGAACAATCCCTTACCGGCCCTGATTGCCGGAGGCTGTATGGCGGCGCTGGGGGTGATGAGCGTGCTGGCTGCCGTGGTATGGGGAATGCACCAGAAGACGCAGCGCCTTGAGGACAATAATCATGTGCTTGTGCGTGAACGGGACGAAGCCCGTCTGGTGCTGGCAAACCAGCAACGCACCCTGCAACTCATTTCACAAATCAGCAAGGCGGCCACGAATGAAAAACAGCAGAACATGCAGCACAGCGAGGAACAGCAGAGCATTGTCCGCCGGTCACTGGCAACGGTGCCTGCTGCCGCTGTGCCTGTGCCTGATGATGTGGCTGACCGGGTGCGGCGGGCCGTCTGTGAAATTCGTCCCTGTGCCGCCGGTGCCGATCCCCGCTGAATGGCTGGCTGACTGCCTGGTCCCTCCCGCGCCGCAGCCGTTCACGTTTGGTGCATCGGTCACTTACAACCTGCAACTGCTGGCGGTGATTAAAAACTGCAACGTGGACAAGGCCAGCATCCGCCGTCTGGAGACACAGCGACAGCATGAATTTACTGATATGGCCGGAACGACTGCTGTTCCGGCAGGAAAGACGAAGTAAGGAAAAAGGTATGGATGATTCAGATTGTGCTCAGGCAGTCATGGAGCGTGCAACAGAACGCGCCCTTTGTGACCGGCTGACACGTAAGCGCCGGGTGGCGGAGACACCGGGCAGGCGTGTATGCGCGGACTGCGGGGGTGACATTCCGGCTGCCCGTCTGGTTGCCGTGCCGGATGCCATCCGTTGTGTGAACTGCCAGAACATCATGGAGGCCGGTCATGTGGGTCAGCATCGTTAAAGATTATGTCGTGCCGATCCTGTCGGCAACGGCCACAGCCGGGGGGATCTTCATGGCGCTGATGCGCAAAACCTTTGTCCCCCGCGAGGCCTTTGAAAAACTCTCCGACCGGGTTGAGCGGGTGGAGAGCCGGATTTCCGGCCTGCCCACGCAGCAGGAGGTGAACAGACTCAATATCGAAATCACCACCCTGCGCGGTGAGCTTAAGGCCACCAATGCCACCCTGAAATCCGTCTCCCATCAGAACGAACTGCTGCTGGAGCAGGCTGTAAGGAAAAAACACAATGAGTGATTTCATTACTGAAGATCAGCGTCTTGTCATTCTGCGGTCGCTGGCGGATTACAACGGCGAACTGGGCGAATCCGTGCTTCAGGACTGCCTGGATGATTACGGCCACCGCGTGTCCCGCGACACCGTTCACACCCACATTGCCTGGCTTGCTGAGCAGGGACTGGTGCGTAAGCGCACGCTTGTTAACGGTTATTTCATCGCTGAACTGACCGGCCGGGGTCAGGATGTGGCGGAAGGTCGTGCCACCGTTCCGGGTGTGAAGAAACCACGCGCAAGGGGGTAACGATGGATAAGCCGACGCGTGGCCGTGTACGCAAGGTGGATTTGCTCCCCGACAGCATCCGTAAGCCGCTGCTGGAAATGCTGCGTGAAAAACGCCTGACGCAGGTCCAGATCCGCGAGGAAATCAACCGTCTGATCCGTGAGGCAGGCCTGCCGGAAGAGCAGCAGCTTTCACCGGCGGCCATCAGCCGGGAAGCCTCCCGTAATGAGCTGATTGCCCGTAATCTGCGTGATTTACGCGAGCAGACAAAAGCCATGATGGCCGAACTGGGGGATAAGCCGACCGGTGAAACCACGGCACTGATTCTGGAGATGTCCCGTGCCCTGATGTACCGCCGTCTGCGTGCCGCCACCGAATCCCTGAACAGCGACAGCGATGTGGATATGCGCCTTATTAAGGACATCCTCCTGTCGGCACAGCGTGCGGAAAGTGCCGCCGAGCGCAGCATTAAGCGTGAAAAAGAAATCCGGGCCGCATTTGCTGAAGAGATGGCGAACGCCGTCACCGACGAGTTGCGCGGCGTGGATGGCATGAGCGAGCAGATAGAATTCCGTATCAGGCAGATGCTGCTTGGTAAGGCGTAGGAGGTGAATCGTGGTAACAGATAACCGCTCACTGATGAGCAGTGCTCATCAGAAGGCATTCAGTCTTGCAACACAGTTACCTCCTGAAACCATAAAAGCGTGTCGTGAGTTGACTGAACTCAGCATTGCCGGGGAAATATCCCTGGAACAACTGCATTCGCTGCTGGCAGGGGCTGTCACTGATGAGTTGAGTGGCGTGGACGTGATGACTGAAGAGCTTGAGTTCCGAATCAAAAGCATTCTGACAGGTAAAGCCTGATGAACAAAGCCAAAGAAAAGTCTCCTTCACTGATACAAATGACACCTCCCCGCAAAATTGATCTGTCCGGTGAAAAAGCCCTGCTGGGCGTGGATGTGCCGGACAGCCTTGATTTGCCCGGTGATATGCCGGTGTTTCTGGATTATCAGGCCCGCTGGTTTGCAGATGAAAGTCAGGTCTGCATCGCGGAGAAATCCCGACGCACCGGGCTTACCTGGGCGGAAGCCGGGCGTAACGTCATTACCGCCGCAAAGCCTAAGCGTCGTGGTGGCCGTAATGTGTTTTATGTGGGGTCAAAACAGGAGATGGCGCTGGAATATATTTCTGCCTGCGCGCTGTTCTCCCGTGCCTTTAACCAGCTGGCAGATGCTGATGTGTATGAGCAGACATTCTGGGATCGGGATAAAAAAGAAGAAATTCTGACCTACATGATCCGCTTTCCGAACAGTGGATTCAAAATTCAGGCATTGTCTTCCCGTCCGTCAAACCTGCGCGGTCTTCAGGGGGATGTGGTGATTGATGAAGCCGCGTTCCACGAGTCACTGGATGAGCTTCTCAAGGCGGCAATGGCGCTTACCATGTGGGGCGCACGCGTGCGCATTATTTCCACGCATAACGGCGTCGATAATCTGTTTAATCAGTACATTCAGGAAGCCCGCGAGGGGCGCAAGGATTACAGCGTCCACCGCATAACCCTGGATGATGCCATTGCGGACGGGCTGTACCGTCGTATCTGTTACGTCACCGATCAGGAATGGTCACCGGAAAGCGAGCAGAAATGGCGTGATGATCTCTACAAAAACGCCCCGACCCGTGAGGATGCCGACGAGGAATACGGCTGTATCCCGAAAAAATCCGGCGGTGCCTATATTCCTCACGCGCTTATTGAAATGGCGATGATTCGTGACATCCCGATTCTGACGTTTGAAGCCCCGGACGACTTCATCAGCCGTGCCGCATGGCTGCGTGAATCGGAAGTTTTAACCTGGTGTGAAGAACATTTAAAACCGCTTACAGAGAAATTAAATCCCCGTTCCCGCTTCAGCTTCGGGGAAGACTTTGCCCGCACCGGTGACCTGTCCTGCTTTGTGCTGCTGGAAATCACCGAACTCCTAGCAAAGCGCGAGGTGTTTCGCGTGGAGCTGCGCAACCTGCCGTATGCCCAGCAGGAACAGGTGATGATGTACATCCTGACCCGCGTTCCGGCGCTGGTCGGTGCGGCGTTCGACGCCACCGGTAACGGCGGCTATCTGGCAGAGGCCGCACTGCTGGCCTTTGGCCCGGACATCATCGACTGCGTGATGTTGTCGCCGAAGTGGTACGGCGAGTGGATGCCAAAACTGAAAGCCGAGTTTGAAGATCAGAATATCCTCGTCGCCCGCCATCAGACCACGCTTGATGATTTGCGCCATGTGAAGGTGGTGAATGGTATCCCGCAAATCGACAAGGGGCGCACGAAGGACCAGAACGCAACGGCTGCGAACGCCCGCCGCCATGGTGATTTTGCCGTGGCACTCTGTATGGCAAACCGGGCGTCATACATGGAGGGTTTCATCCTGGATGAATCAGCCTGTCAGGCGCTGCCGGAGCGGTCGCGGGCAATGGAGGGCGGTTATCGTGATGACGATGAGGCATATCATGAATTTGATCGGGGGTGCTGGTAGTGGGACGCATAATTGATCTTGACGGAAAACCTTTCTCCTTTGACCCGGAGATGCAAAGTACCGCGCTGGATATTCCGCAGATTGCCAGCCGTTATGTTGAGCATCCCGCCTCGGGTATCACCCCGAACCGGGCGGCGCAGTGCCTTCGCGGGGCTGAACGTGGCGATCTGATTGCCCAGTCCGATCTGGCGGCTGACATTGAAGAAAAGGACACCCACCTTTTTGCGGAGCTGGGCAAGCGACGTCTTGCCATTCAGGGGGTGCCATGGAGCATTGAGCCGCCACCGAACGCCAGCGCGAATGAGAAAAAGGACGCGGAAATGCTCGACGAATATCTGCATTCCGCCGGCTGGTTTGATGCCATGTTATTTGATGCCACCGATGCCATCCTGAAGGGCTATTCCTGCATGGAGATTGAGCACGGGATGCTCGGTAAGATGCACATCATCCGCGCCATCCGATGGCGTGACAGCGGGCATTTCTGCCTTAACCCGGATGATTTGAGCGAACTGCGGCTGCGTGACGGCAGCCATGCCGGGGTGGCGTTTCAGCCCTTTGGCTGGATAGTGCATCAGTCGCGTTCACGCACCGGCTACGGTGGTGCGACGGGGCTTGTCAGAACGCTTATCTGGCCGTTCATTTTCAAAAACTATTCCGTGCGCGATCTGGCGGAATTTCTGGAGGTGTACGGCCTGCCAATGAAGGTCGGGAAATACCCGTCCGGGGCAACACCGGAGCAGAAAAGTGCCCTGATGCGGGCGGTGATGGATATCGGGCGACGTACAGGCGGGATCATCCCGGCCGGGATGTCGCTGGAGTTTCAGGCGGCAGCGAACGGTCAGGCCGATCCGTTTGAAACCATGATTTCGTGGGGTGAGCGTTCCATCTCCAAAGCAATACTCGGCGGCACGCTGACCACAGAAGCCGGAGACAAAGGCGCACGCTCGCTGGGTGAGGTGCATAACGAGGTGCGCCGGGAAATCAGGGATTCTGATTTACGCCAGCTGGCTGCAACCCTGAACCGCGATCTGGTGTATCCGCTGTATGCCCTGAACACCGCCCACGCCATTGATATCCGTCGCCTGCCGCGTATCTGTTTCCAGACCAAAGAACCGGGGGATATCACCAAAATAGCCAGTGCGGTGATGCAACTCAGTGCGGGGATGGATATTCCTGATCCCTGGGTACGGGATCAGACCGGTATTCCACAGCCCACGCCCGGTGAAGCCATATTCCGTGTCCGTCAGAGCAGTAATGAACCGGCCATGCCTGACAGGGAAACGCTACCGGAAAAACAGGAAAAGACAGAACAGACGGCGCTTTCAGCCCGACTGCCGGAAGCGAAAAACACGCCGCGTGATGAACTGGACGACATGGGGGACGCGGTGCCTGCCCGCCGCTTACAGGAGGCCATCGATCCGGTGCTGGAGCCGGTCATTGATGTCATCAGAACGCGGGGGCTGGCGGAGGCACTGGCAGACCTGCCTGCCCTTTACCGTGAAATGGATGATTCCCGCCTGATGACGCTGCTCAGTGATGCCATGTTTGCTGCGGAAATGAAGGGGATGCTGGATGGCTCAGGGGATTGATTTAGGTTATGCCGCCACGCTTCCCTCAAAAGAGACGGTGGCATACTTCCGCGCCAAAGGGGCGCATATCAGCTGGAACTGGTTCGAAACAGACGCGGATGTTCATGCCCGCTCATTCACGGCAGCAAAAACGGCACGGCTGGATGTGGTAACCACATTACAGGCCGAAGTGCAGCGGGCCATTGATGAGGGGATTTCACAGAAAGAATTTATCCGCACACTGACGCCACGCCTGCAAAAGCTGGGATGGTGGGGAAAGCAGATTGTGGTGGACAGCGACGGTAACGCGGAAGAAGTGCAGCAGGGCAGTCCCCGTCGTCTGGCGCTGATTTACAACGTGAACACCCGTGTGGCTTACAATGCCGGGCGTTACACGCAGATGATGAACAACACGGACACGCATCCGTTCTGGCAGTATGTGGCGGTCATGGACAGCCGTACCCGCCCGTCGCATTCCGCCCTTAACGGTCTGGTATTCCGCTATGACGATCCGTTCTGGAAAACACACTACCCGCCCAATGGCTGGAACTGCCGCTGCCGTGTGCGGCCATTGTCTCAGGCCCGTCTGGATGCAATGGGGTTATCCGTTTCATCCGGTGAGGATCATCTCTCCACCCGCAATGTTGAGGCTGGCGTGGATAAACAGACCGGAGAAGTCAGAGAAATGCCGGTGACCACATATTCAGATGGCACCAGAACCATGACACCGGATGTGGGCTGGTCATATAACCCCGGCTCGGCAGCGTTCGGCACAGACCAGGCGCTGATCCGCAAACTGATCGAGGTGAAAAGCCCGGCGTTACGGGAAATGGTGGTTCAGGAGATGAACAACAGCCCGGAGCGGCAGCTGGCGTTCCGCATCTGGGCAAAAAACATCATGCAGACCCGGCGAGGTGGTAACGATATCCGCACGCTGGGCTTTATGACTGAAAGCATTGCGCAGGCAGTGGAAAGCCGGACGGGAACGCCACCGGCCCGCCTGCTGGCGATGAGCGGTAAAAATGTGCTCCATGCGGACAGTGTGAAACATCAGAATGACGGCATCGCTCTGACGCCGGAGGACTTCGGGCGCTTACCGGCAATGCTGGCAAGGCCAAAAGCGGTACTGTGGGACAAACGGCACAACAATCTGATGTATATCGTGGAAAATCAGGATGGCAGTGTGCAGATTGCCGTTAATGCACCGTACAGTCTGAAACGTCAGCCCGACAAACTGGATGTGATTGTGAATGCTTACCGGGTTATCAATATGGATAAGCTAAAATCGGATATCCGGGGCGGAATGCTTGAGGTGCTGGAAGGACAAATTGATTAACGGTCAGTGGCGGGGGTCGAACCCGCATACATGATCCACCCGGAGGCAGGCACCGACTTTACCAGTTAAGCGTACACTGACCGCCTGTTTATTTTATATTCATCCTTTATGCGGAGGCAATATGTCATCCATTGATGCAGCTGTCGTTGTTGACGTTACGCGTCTCCAGCGAGTGTTTGCCCGGCTTCAGTTTGTGGGCGGCGGAAAAGACCTGGCCCGCAGTGTGGCGGCGAGTCTTCTGTCATCGTCAGAAATGGCGTTTGAGCAGGAAAAAGAGCCGGATGGTGAACGCTGGCATGACTGGTCAGATCCTTACCGTGAGTGGCGTACCCGTAAGGGATACACGCCCGGCAAAATCCTGACGCTGAACGGCGATCTGGCCCGCCGCCTGACCACGGATTATGGCGATACCTGGGCGCTGATTGGATCAAATGAACCTTATGCAGCCATTCATCAGTGGGGTGGCCTGCCTGGTATGCCACCGGGACCGGCGGCCATTGGCGCACGTCCGTATATGGGCTTTGATCAGGTGGCAGAACAGGAGATCATGGACGAAATCAGAAAACGCTTTAAAAAGGCCACAGAAACGCCGTAATGGTTTAAGGTATGCAAACGTATTACCTTACCCCCTTCAGGCGCGTGTCGTGATTTTCTAACCTGTATTTAACGGGCTTTAAAATCTGCGTGAAGCGCCTTTCTCATTCCCCCCCTGTCAGCACTTTCTGAAGTCCCGCAAAACCAGCCCCAAAAATACCCGGCTTATGCTGCCGGTATGAAGACAGAAAATCACCCAAAAGACGCAAATCGCCCCTCCGGTTTAGCCGTGCTTTCAGCTTCGCTGACTGCATCCGGCGACGGATGGTGTCAGTTACTGCCAGCCGGTCGGGTAAAGGCCCGTGACGGTCGCCCGGAAAAACCGACTGAAGGCTGGCTGATTAACGAATCCGCCTGTAACCGGATGAAAGCCGGGCTTTCCGCCCTGCATCAGCCGTTACTGATTGATTATGACCATCACTCCGTGAATGCGCAGAAAAACGGATTCAAGGCTATTGCTGCAGGATGGGTTAAGCCGGAAAACATCGAATGGCGTGAGGGTCAGGGGATTTTCATTAAACCTGAATGGACACCACAGGCACAAAAACATATTGATGACCGTGAATATGCCTATCTGTCTGCATATATGCATTATTTCGCTGACACCGGGGAACCCTACCTGTTGCGCATGGCTTCCCTGACGAATGATCCGGGTATTACGGGTATGAACCCTGTCGCGGCACTCAGTGCTGATGATCTCTATGTCGTTTCCCCTTCTCAGGAGCAATCCCCCATGAATGAGCAATTACGCCAGTTGCTGACGGCGCTCGGTCTGACCGTGGCTGACGGTGACGAATTTACACCGGAACTGGGCACGGCGGCGCTGTCTGCCCTTACCGGGATCAAAACCCGTGCGGATGCGCACGACACCCTGAAAACGCAGGTTGCCAGCCTGTCGGCAGAACTGGAAACCGCAAAAGGCACACCAACTGGCGGCACTATTGATCTGACGAAATATGTGCCCGTTGAGACGTATAACGCCCTGCGTACCGAATATGCCGCGCTGTCGGCACAACACGGCAGCACCACGCTGGAGCAGTTGCTGGATAAGGCCGAGTCCGAAGGACGCATTTTCAAAAGCGAACGCGGATACATGGAAGGACTCGGACAACAGATTGGCGTCGCAGCACTTTCTGCACAGCTTGACGCCCGCCAGCCGGTTGCGGCTCTGACCACTCTTCAGACCGACACCGTAACCGTGCCGGATAAAAAGACCGCCACCGCTGTGCTGTCGGCTGAAGATATCGCCGCCGCACGTCTGTTGGGTAAAACCGAAGCCGAGTTCCTGAAAATGAAAGAGGAAATGCAATAATGCCTACCCCGATTACACCGGCGATGATCACCGCCCTGATGACGGGCTACCGTTCTGATTTTCAGGCCGGGATGTCCATGGCTCCGTCGCAGTACCAGAAAATTGCGATGACCGTGCCGTCCACCTCGAAATCCAACACCTACGGCTGGCTGGGGCAGTTCCCGCAGTTCCGTGAGTGGATCGGCTCCCGCGTCATCGAGAAGATGAAAGCCTATGGCTACGCCATCGTGAACAAAACCTTTGAAGGCACCGTTGCCATTAGCCGCGATGACTTTGAAGACGACAATCTCGGCATCTACTCCCCGTTATTCCAGGAAATGGGTCGTGCCGCTGCGGCACAACCGGATGAACTGGTCTTTGCTGCACTGCGTGATGGTCTGAATGCGGCCTGCTATGACGGCCAGAACTTCTTTGATACCGAACACCCTGTTTACCCCAAAGTGGATGGCTCCGGTGATGCACAGATGGTCAGCAATATGTTTGTGGCAAAAACCGGCTCTGTCGGTGCACAGGCGGATTACAGCGGCCCGGCCTGGTATCTGCTTGACTGCTCCCGCGCGGTAAAACCGCTGATTTATCAGGATCGCCGCAAAGCCGAACTGGTTGCCCAGACAAAAGTCGATGAAGGCCGTGCGTTTACTGATAACGAGTTTGTGTTCGGTGCTTCCGCCCGTCGCAATGTGGGCTACGGCTTCTGGCAGATGGCCTACATGATGCAGTCACCGCTGACGCTGGATGCGCTGTGGCACGGCTGGTCAGCCATGCGTGACTTTAAGGCTGACGGTGGCCGCAAACTCGGCATCAAACCCACCCATATTGTTGTCCCCACCTCGCTGGAAAAACAGGCGGTGCAGCTGCTGGAGCGCGAGCTGTTCGCAGACGGTAACGCCACAGTCTCTAACGAGATGAAGGGCAAGCTGGAGCTGGTTGTCGCGGATTATCTGTAAACGGTGAGCCGGGCTTACGGCCCGGCCCCTGCGGAGGGCAAATATGAATGAACATCACACTGTGGCAGCAACAGATGATTCAGGCCTTCAGGTCAGTGGTGACAGTCCTGTCACGGTACTGGCAGAAGTGCGTTGCAGTCGTACGCATTTTCGTCGTGCGGGGTTCCTGTTCATGCGGGGACGCCAGCAGGTTGACGTCACCCCGGAGCAGCTTGCCCGACTGGAAGCGGAGCCATGCCTCACTGTACGAATACTACAGACGCCTGGTGATGATGCGGGAGCCGTGGCGGGTGTGGTTCATGCAGAGACCGGTGCAGATTTAGCCGAAGCCGAAACCGTACAGGATGCTCCCCGGAAAAAGACCGGCAATAACGCCAGACAGGCGAAAAAGGCGCGCGCATGAATTACGCCACCGAAACCGATATGCGGGCACGTTACCGCGAGGATTTGCTCAGGCCATTACTGGCCGTGCCCCGTTCGGATGAACCGGACACGCGCAAGCTGAACCGGGCACTGACGGACGCGTCTGCCCTTATCGACAGCTATCTGTCTTCCCGTTACACGCTGCCGCTGGCGGTGGTTCCGGCGGTCCTTGTTCAGCATTGCTGCACGATTGCCTTTTATTACCTGTGCGATCAGCGGGCATCCGATCAGGCGCGTGACCGTTACCGTGAGGCGCTGGCCTGGCTGAAAGATGTCATGAACGGTAACGTGCCGGTCGGCGTGGATACAGACGGTGCGGCCCCTGAATCCGGGGATTTACCGCAGGTGCAGTCTGATGCGGCGGTGTTCGGGCGCAACCAGAAGGGCTTTATATGATTACGGAAACCGAGCAGGCGTACATCGCCCGTATCCGTGAGTATTTCGGGAATGAACTGGTGTCTGTTGACACACATCCCGGCGACTGGAGCGACAGCGTACTGCGCACCATGCTGATTAACGCCCCGGCTATCTATGTTGCCTGGCTGGGTGCCGGTGAAGGGCGTACCCGTGGGCGTCTGGTCAGTCACTGGGTGTTCTACGTCATCGGCGACATGCTCAATGGCCGTGAGGTCAGCCGTCCCGGGCTTTATCAGATTGTGGCCCGCCTGATTACCGTGCTGGACGGCTTCAGAGCAGAAAAAACCTCACCGCTTTACTTTGAAAAGGCGGTCAACGGTTACACCGAAACGCAGGCAGGCAGCGGTGCCGTGATGTACGCCCTGTATTTCTCATGCGAGGAAATGATCGACCCGCTGACGGATATCAGCTCGCTGGATGATTTCCTGCGCCATTACGAAACCTTTACCGAACCGGAAGGCACGCCGGAATTTAAGGCACACATCCGTCTGCCTGGTGCAACTGCCGCCGGTGAAAACGCCGGACTGTCAGAGGAATAACAGATGACAACCATTTTTATTAAACCTGCGCCGGGATGCCTGATCCGCGATCCCGACACGATGACTCCGCTCTCTCAGGACGGGGAAGAGAAACCCTTCACTCCGTTCTGGTGCCGCCGTCTTAATGATGGCGACGTCATTGTGGTGGATAAAACGGCGGAGCCTGCCCCGGCTGCCACAACTGCTAATACCGGCGCGGCGGCAAAACCAGCGGGAGCGGTAGCAGAAAAAACTGCGGCGGTGGCTGAAAAAACCGCAGCATCAGATAAGGGGACGTCCTGATGATTAACTTTGATTATATCGGCGATAACAATCGCATTCCGCTGGTACAGATTGAAATCAATAATTCAATGGCCGTGACCGGCACTCCACCACAGCGTCAGGCGGTACTGTTGTTTGGTCAGGCTGCAATGAAAGACACTACCATTCAGGGGCGCGGTCAGCTTGATGTACCAGTACGTATTACCCGAGCTTCACAAGCAAGAGAACTCTGGGGGCGAGGTTCCATGATTGCACTGATGGTAGAGGAATTTATCGCCATTAACCCTGACACAGAGTTATATGCCATTGCACAGGGGGCTGGAACAGGTCAGTCCAGGGCATGCGTGATGAATATCATTGGAACAGCATTGGCAGACGGGGTGTTAAGTGTTTACATCGGCGGTCGCCGTTACCTCCTGCCCGTCAGTAAGGGGAAAAAAGGTAAAGAGCTTGTGGAAGAGCTGGCTAAGGTCATTAACGCTGACACTGATGCGCCATTCACTGCTATCGCAGCTGAAGTCAGTGGTGATAATGCTGAAGGACTTAAAGGCAGCATGGGGGTTAACGCCCGCTTTATCGGTGAATGCTCAGCTCATGATTTACGGGTGAACTATTATGACGGTGAAACTACACCGGCCGGTCTTACGCTGGAGCTCGTCGCGCCAACACAGAAGGCAACAAACCCCGATATCACCCGTAGCGTCTCAGGGATGGGGAATCGTCAGTACAACTACATCGTCATGCCCTATAAGGATGCGGCAAATCTCAAAATTCTGGCGGATGAACTGCTGAAACGCTGGGGACCGGTAAAAATGTCGGACGGTATGGTCTGGATGGCGCATACCGGCACCTTCGGTACGGCAACCAGTTTTGGTGAATCCCGTAATGACTTCCTGTTTACCTGCACTTCTATTCCTAAAGCACCAGAGCCGGATTATGTCTGGGCTGCCTCCATTTGTGCGGTCTGTGCGCCCTCCCTGTCAACGGATCCGGCCCGACCATTACAGACACTGGCGCTGCCTGCCCGTATGGCACCTGAAGCACCGGATCGTCTGACGCGGGAAGAGCGAAACAGCCTGCTTTATACCGGCATGTCCACGGTGACCGTCGCGGCCGCGGATGTGGTGCAGATTGAACGTCAGGTGACGATGTACCGTCAGAATGCATACGGCGAAATCGATCCCAGCTATCTGGATGTGGAAACCATCTACACCCTGTCATATCTGCGTTATTCCCTGCGCACCTTTATCACGCAGCGTTTTCCGCGCCATAAACTGGCTGATGACGGGACGCCCGTTCGTGCCGGTCAGAATATCGTGACACCGGAGATCATGAAACTTCAGTTAATTTCGCTGGGGGAAGAATGGGTGGATCTGGGACTGGTCGAAAATCTGGACACCTTTAAAAAGAATCTGCTCGTGGAGCGCAACACAAAAGACCGTAACCGTCTGGATGTGATGTGTACACCGGATCTGGTTAACCAGTTCCGCTTCATGGCCGCGCAGATCCGTTTCATTTTGTGAGGTAAGGCATGAGCGGAAAACAGCATCAGGGCACGGCCACCATCCGTGTGAACGGACAGGAGTACGCCACCCTTGAGGGAGCCACGTTCTCCCCGTCCGGCTTTGAGCGTGAAGTGGTGAAAGGCGCGAAAGTCTATGGCTATCGTGAGAAACCCCGTGAGGCGACGCTGGACTGTAAATTTCCGGCAGGCGGAGAAGGTTCACCGGCTGCCGATGAAATCAACACCTGGACTGCGGTCACGATTGAGTTCGTGGCCGATACCGGTGAAGTCCACATGATGACGAAGGCCTGGAGCAGTGAACCGGCCTCGCTTGACGGTGGCGGTGATATCTCCGCGAAGTTCGCCAGCGCCACCAGTACCCGTGTCCAGTAATCAGGAAAAATGCAATGACCACACGTAAGAAAAAAACGGCGGTTTCTGACGAGGCCGTGATGGAGGCTATCCGGGATGCACTTGAAGACGGCGATCCCCGCACCGCCGGGCTGGCTGAACAGCTGGCGAACGGCTATGTGGATCTGCTCGACGGTCTGCCGTTCGGGGAATCCCGTGAATACCGCGTCACCTTCCGCGAACTGACGGCGAAAGACAGCATTGACGCGGAAACCGAGGCCGAGCGTCTTATGGAAACCCGAAATGGCGGCCCGGTTCTGATAGCCTCGCCGGCACTGCGCGGCATTGCACTGCTGCGCCGTCAGATTGCCGCTGTTGGCCAGATTGAGGGGCCATTGTCTCCGCGTCAGATCGGACAGCTCAGCGAGCGCGATCTCTCCCGTCTGATGGCGGCGGTAAGCCTGCTTGATTCCGCGATGGCAGGAAAGCTGGTCGCTGAACGGGGGCGACCAGATGCAGTGCCGGGATCAGATTGAAGAAGCCGCAATTGTGCTGGGGATGGTGACAAAAAGCGGCCCGGAGTGGGCGCTTAACCTCCCTTTATCGCAGCTTTACCGGCACTGCCGACAGACCGAAAAAATTCTCAGAACGAAGCAGTAACCCATGGCAAAAAACCTGAAAGCCTCCCTGATTGTCGATTTACTCGGCAATATTTCCGCCAAATCCCGCCAGTGGTCACAGGAGCTGGGGGCGTTCTCCCGTTCCGGCAGGACAGGCCTGGGTGGTCTTGGAAATGCAGCCCGCCGGGCCGGTCAGGAAACAGAACTTGTCGGCTCCCGTATGCAGCGAACGCTTGCCGGTGTTCGTGGCAGCATCCGCACGGTAACGTCAGATTTTGACCGCCTGCAGGGCAGCATTACCGGCACCATCGGGCGGATAAGCAACCTTTACGGGATGCTGGCGGGAGGGGCTGCGGTCTACGGTTTTAATAAAGCCTTTATCCGCCCGGCCGCAGAGATGGAGAACTATATTCTGCGTCTCAACGCCATTAATCATGGCGATACGGCAAAAATGGAAGCAGTGAAAGCCTGGGCAGTACAGAACGCCAAAGACACCACCTGGGGGCTGGCGGGGGTTATGCAGGAATACGCCTCCAGTCGCGGGTTTGGCATGAGTGACAGGGAAGCCCGTCGCTTTATTACCATGCTTCAGGATCAGGGCGGCTATCACGGCTGGTCACTGTCAGATGCACAGGGTGCGTCCCTGCAACTCAAACAGATGTTTGCCCGCCAGAGTATCCAGGCAGCGGACGCCAATATTCTGACCGGATACGGGATTAACGTTTACCAGTTACTGGCCGATAAGCTGGGCGTAAACCAGAAGATCATCCGTGAGAAAGGCGAAAAAGGAAAACTGGGGCCGGACAGCATTCGCCTGTTATTTCAGGTGATGGCCGAACAGGCAAAAGGTGCCCAGAAAAACGCCATGAATTCCTGGACGGGAATGACGTCCATGATGGGCGACGTCTGGGACGGATTTGCCCGCGAGGTGATGGCAAAGGGACCGTTTGACAGCCTGAAAAAGAGCCTGAAAGGCTTCCTGGATTATGCCGATGCGGCACAGAAAAGCGGCTTACAGGATAAGCTGGCCACACAGACGGCCTCAGCTCTGAATCAGGGATTTGAGTATGCCAGAGACGCTGCGACCGGCTTTTACCGGGTCATTCAGAAAGTCAGGGAAACGCTTCAGGCACTGCGCGACGCCGGTTATGGCGATGCGCTGGATCGCATTGGTCAGGGTGCGCAGACCGCCGCAAAGTACCTGATGTATATGTATCTCGCCTCCCGTGCGCTGAAGGTGCTCAGGTTTGCGGGGACGGGGGCATTACGTCTCGGCGCAACCCCCTTACGCTATGGCATGGCGATGACCTCCGTGCTGACGTCGCCCTTCCGCAAACCGCAGACCACTGTACCGGGAACGCAGCCCGGACGCGCTGGCCGGTTCCTGAATTTCCTTACCGGGGTAAATCCGGCTGCCGTTCAGCCCGTGCTGGTCACCAACTGGCCTGCGGGTGGCCTGGCCTCAGGTGGCGGGGATGTGGTGGTCAGCGGTGACGGCAAAACCGTGCGCGGCCGTAAAAAACGCGGCCCTGGACGTGGACGGGGTGTCACGACCGTCGTGACTGCCGGTGAGCAACTGGCGGAGAGTGCCGGTAAACAGGGCTTCTTCGGTCGTATGATGAGCCGTGCCGGTGGTCTGCTAACGGCGGCCGGAAACCGCATGGGGCTGGGGCGTTTTGCCGGGCTGTTCCGTGGTGCCGGTCGGCTGGGTGGTGGTTCCCTGTGGGCCGGTGCCATGGCGGCTCCTGTACTGCTGGACAGCAGCGCCAGTGCAGCCGATAAAGCCGGTGCCGTGGGTTCCCTTGCCGGAAGTATCGCCGGTGGCGCGCTGGGGGCGGCTGCTGGTCCGGTCGGGGTTGCCATTGGTTCCACGGTGGGCAGCTATCTCGGTGATTATCTGGGGGGCTGGCTGACGCAGGCCTGGCAGAAACTGCGTGGCGGCAGTGACGAAAACGGCGGACAGGCCACCGCGAAAACCGCCGCACGGGTGGAGCTTGTGGCCCCTGAAGGCTGGCGGGCGCGCAGTATTGATGTGGATGATACCGCACAGCATGGCCTGGATGTGAACGTCTGGAACGGAGGGAACTATGGCCTCTACTGACACGCCGGGGCGTGGCTCCTTTCGTGGCGTACCGTTCCTGGTTTATCAGGAGCAGCGGGAACGGGGCGGACGTAACATTGTGCGCCGTGAATACCCACTGCGTGAAAGCGGCGGTGCGGATGATCTGGGGCCAAAACTCCCGGAGTTCACATTCACGGTTCTGGTTACCGGAGACGATCTTCAGACACAGCGAAGCCGCCTGCGTGATGCGCTGCGTGCACCCGGTGCCGGTGAACTGATGCACCCGGATTACGGCACGTTAAACGTGCTGATAAACAGCTTTGAAAGCCGTTATAACGCCAGCGAGCAGGGAACGGTTGAGTTCACGATCAACGTGATCCCCGCCAGTGACGATACCGCCCCTTCGGTGGCAGAAGATACGGCAGCTGCGCTGGAGCAGAAAAGCGGCTCAGCAATGAATCAGCTGTTTAACACACTTTCAGACGGCTGGACGGTGATTTCAGACGGTCTGCATGATGTACAGGCCATGACCGACACCATCAGCGATAAAATTGATGCGCTGGAGAATGCCGTTTCAGGGATGGGGATTGTGCAGGATATCAGTGCCTTTACGGCCAGTTTTACTGCCCTGAAAGGGAATGCCGCCGCCCTGATTAATGCGCCCCGTCGCATGGCTGAATCGCTGGCCGGAATGTTTGCCGTGCTGGCGGGGCTGCCCGGCGATCCTTCCCTGTCGCTGACCGGAAAAGCCGGAACGCCGTCCGGCAGCCTGACCACAAACCGTGACAGCACGACAGAGCAGGCCATGCCGCAGCTGTACCGCACACTTTCTTCCCTGCGTTACACCCTCAGCGAACAGGATGATCCGCAGCGCCTGATTGGTCTGACGCCTGCGGCACAGAACAATATCCGTCTGCTGCGGAGCGTCATGCAGAGTGCAACCCTGGTGTCGCAGGCGCAGACGGTCGGAAAACTGCTGGATCAGGTCATCCGGCAGAATACGACGCACGTTCAGGATACTGACCGTGCGGGCGGACTGGCCTGGCTGGAAAGTTCTGCTGATGTGCAGCGTATCAACCGGGATTTGAGCGATGCCATGGAACAACAGGTGCTGGATCTGTCCGCACAGGGCTATACCGGGACTGCCCTTGCATTACGTGATGCAGGGCTTGCGCTGACAGAAGATTTAACCACACGGAGCGTGCATCTTCCCGGTGCTTTTCAGGTCATGGTTCGCACCACCGAACCGGCACTGGTCACGCTGTACCGTGCCACCGGTAACAGCCGCCGCTGGCAGTATTTTGTCCGCAGAAACAATATCCCCGATCCGGTTTTTGTTCCGGGTGGCCGCAGCGTGGAGGTGATCAGTGAGCAGCAGGATTGAACTGTATATCGGTGGCAGTATTTTTTCCGGCTGGCTGACGGTCAGCGTCCGTCGCTCGCTGGAGCATCTGGCCGGGTCGTTTGAACTGGGGCTGATGCTGCCCGGTGAGCGCATCCCCTCAGCCCTGCGAACCGGTCAGTCCCTGACGCTCAGAATTAACGGGCAGACGGTCATCAGTGGCTGGCTGGATCAGGTCAGTCAGCGGATCAGTGCAACCCGTCATCAGATCAGCATCAGCGGTCGGGATAAAACCGGCGACCTGGTGGACTGTGCCGCCATCCATCCCGGCAGCCAGTGGCGCAACCGGACGCTGGCACAGATTGCCGCAGATTTATGTGCGCCCTTCGGGATAGCCGTGCGCTGGCAGGTTAACGACGACACGGCTGCACGCCCCTTCAGCTCTTTTACGCTGGAAAACTCAGAAACCGTGGCGGATGCGCTGACCCGTGCTGCCCGGCATCGCGGGGTGCTGGTGACCAGTAATGCTGACGGCGATCTGGTGTTCACCCAGGCAGGAAGCCAGCAGACGGACAGACTGGTGCTGGGAGATAACCTGCTTGATGCCGATTACAACACGGACTGGCGAGGACGATACAGCGAATACCGTGTCCGGGGACACGGGCGCGGTGGTGGCAAACGGGGAGACAGCGAATCCGCCGCCCGTCTGGCAGCACCTGTGGGCGTCATCAGTGATGAGCAGATCGGCCGCTACCGGCCGAAAATCATCCTCGCCGATCAACAGACAGACACCACCGGTGCACGGCAGCGTGCCCTGCGTGAAATGCGCCGTGCGATTGCCCGTTCAGAACGGTTTTCTGCCACCGTGCGTGGCTGGTTCCGGGATGATGGCCGGTTATGGGATGTCAATCTGCTGACCGGTGTTTCAGCCCTGCGTTTCGGTATAGAACAGACTGAACTGCTGGTCTGTCAGGTGGAGTTTTTACTTGATGAACATAACGGGGAAGTCACCCGGCTGGTACTGGCACCGCGTGACGGCTTTATCGTTCCGGCAGAGCCGGACAGTAAGGGCCGGGGTGGTTCCGGTGACGATGTTGATGCCTTTATTCGCCAGCAGATGAAAAAACAGGGGATCAGCTTTGATGAATGATGAAGTGTTCAGCCGCCTGATTGCCCCGGTAACGCGCGGTATTCGCCTGTTGTTTGGCCGGGGCGTTCTGACCGGCACACATGACGAACTGAAAATGCAGAATGTGCAGCTCACCGGCATGGACGGCGAAACCTTTGATGATGTGGAGCGTCCCCAGCAGTACGGGCAGATCAGCGTTCCCCTGCCGGGTGCGGAAACCTTTTTTGCCTGTCTGGGCGGACAGCGGGATCAGATTGTGGTGCTTGTGGTGGAAGACCGGCGCAGCCGCCCGACCGGACTCACAGCCGGAGATACGGGGGTGTATCACCATGAGGGGCACCGGATACGGTTAACAAAGGATGGCCGCATTATTGTGACATGCAAAATGCTGGAGATTTACGCCGACGAGGGGATGCGGGTGGATACGCCGGAAGCCACCTTTACGGGCAATGTGACGGTGGATAAGAACCTGCATGTTAAGGGTAATTTCGCGCTTGAGGGTACGGGGAAATCTCAGGGACTGTTCACAATGTCGGATGCCGTTATTGCAGGGATACGGTATTCCGGCCATGTGCATCATGATAACGGCGAAGGCAGTAAGACAGGAGTGCCGGAGAATGGCTGATATTGCAATTGTGTGGGATCAGGGATGCGGTTCGCTGCAACTGAACGGTGCCGACCTGCTGACGGATGACAGTCTGCTGACGGCCGTTCTGATTTCGCTGTTTACTGACCGCCGGGCGCTGGCATCGGATGAAATCCCTGACGGTACGCGCGACCGCCGGGGATGGTGGGGAGACAGTTTTCGCCCGCGCCCCATTGGCTCCCGTCTGTGGCTTCTCAGCCGGGAAAAAACGCTGGCCTCGGTGATAAGCCGTGCCCGTGCTTACGCGGATGAGGCGCTGGGCTGGCTCAGTCAGGATGGCGTGGCGTCATCCGTGGTCTGTCATGCAGAACGTGTGGGACACGCGCGGCTGGCGCTTTCGGTGCGCATAACCCTGCCTGATGGTTCAGTGAGGCCCATGATTTTTTATGCTGATCTTAAGGGGGAGTAATGCCTTATCAGCCTTTACCGCTGGCACAGTTAATCACGCAGACACAGCAGGATATCAGCCAGCGCCTGCCCGGCTCGCAGCCGGGTGTGAATGAAACCACCCTGAATGCCATTGCTTACGCTCAGGCAGGGTTATCTGCTCAGGAGCATGAGCATCTGGCCTGGATTGCGCGTCAGATCATCCCGACCGAAGCCGATGAAGCCGAACTGCTGAAACACTGTGCATTCTGGGGCGTCATGCGTAAGCCTGCCTCTCGGGGGGACGGGCCGGTTCAGCTGATGCTGACCACGGATGCGGGGATCAAGGAAGGTGTGCTTCTCCAGCGAAGTGATGGCGTGGTTTACCGTATCACCACCTCCCTGACCGGTAAGGCCGGTACGCTGAATGTCAGTGTGGAAGCCGAAAGTGCCGGTCGTGCGGGGAATGCCCCGGCAGGGACAAAACTGACATTTATCACACCGCAGGCGGGGATCAACCAGACGGCCACGGTGACCGGAACGGGGATCACCGGTGGTGCGGATGTGGAAACCGTGCCGGAGCTGCTTTCCCGTCTGGTTTTCCGGGTGCAGAATCCACCGTCCGGCGGCACGCAGTATGATTTTGAACGCTGGGCGCGTGAAGTGCCGGGCGTGACGCGGGCATGGTGCCGCCCGGAATGGCCGCAGGCGGGCAGCGTGGGGGTAACGTTTGTTCAGGATAATAACCCGGATATTTTCCCCGGTGACGGTGATGTTCAGCGGGTGGCGGATTATATCCGCAGTCATGATGATCCGGCGACCGGCCAGCCTGTCGGACAGCCTCTGGGGCCGACGGTGACCGTGTTTAAACTGACCAATAAGCCGGTGCCCTTCAGCATCAGGATCATCCCGAAAACACCGGAGAATCAGGCGGCCGTAAAACAGGCGCTGACCGACCTGTTATACAACGAATCCCGGCCCGGCGGTCTGGTTCTGCCGTCGTCTTTCTGGCGGGCGGTGGCAGGGGTGAAAAATCTGGAGGATTTTGAAGTGCGCAGTCCGCTGACGTCAGTTCAGGCGGGAGACAGTGAGCTGCTGACGGTAGGAGAAATCACATGGCTGTAACCCTGACCCCACATCAGCGCGCCCTGTTGCAGTTACTGCCTGACGGGCTGGCATGGGACAAGCGTCCGTCATCCGTACTGGCATCATTATGTCTGGGCCTCAGTCATTCGACAGCGCGTGTATCCTGGACGGGTAAACAGCTGCTTGCCGAGCGTTTCCCTGACACGTCGCGCCTGCTGCTGGAAGACTGGGAGCGTTATCTCGGGCTTCCCGAGTGTGATATGGCCGGAGCCACCCTCACGGAGCGACAGCGTTATGCCGGCAATAAATACCGGATGAAGCCCTCGCTGAACCGTGAATTTTATATCCGGTTTGCGGCGGAGTTTGGTTATCAGATTGACATTCAGCCCTCACCGGATTCGCAGTGGGTCAGTATTGTCACGATTAACAGTGAAACCGGCTACCGGAATATGAATGTGCTGGATGATATTCTCACGCCGCTGCGTATTTATGAAGGCGGTGCGCTGGAATGTATTCTGAACCGTTATAAGCCTGCATGGCAGACGTTTATTTACGTTTATGCAAACAGCCATGAAGAGGAGACTATTTAATGTTTCATGTTGATAATAATTCCGGCGTGGCGAATATGCCTGCGCTGGCACCGGCGCAGAGTAATACCACCACCTGGTTTACCGAAGGTGACGGACAAAAAGGTATCAGCTGGATTGGTCAGGACTGGCTGAATATTCTCCAGGCCGAACTGCTGAATATTCTGGCTGAAGCCAGTATTCAGCCGGATAAGGCGCAGTTAAACCAGCTTACGCTGTCCATTAAAGCCATTATCGCTGCGAATGCCTTTTCCCGGAAAAATAACCTGAAAGAAATTGCTGATGCCGGTGCGGAGGCCCAGCGTCTGGCCCGTGGTTATCTTGGTCTGGGGACGCTTGCCACAAAAAACAGTCTTGGTCCCGCTGACGTTAATGCCCTGGCGAAGGATCAGAATCTCGCCGACCTGGAGAATAAGGGAACCGCCCGTAATAATCTGGATGTTTACAGCAAAAGCGAAGGTGATAACCGTTACCTGCGCAGGGAGCAGAACGGCGCAGACATTCCGGATAAAGGGGCTTTTATCGATAACGTCGGTTTACGGGAAACGGTGAATAAGGCGGCGAATGCTCTGCCATCGTACGGAAC
>OASD01000262.1_pt1 | contig 25103 bp, 18 predicted proteins | sample 1475531 | NCBI WGS metagenome assembly OASD01 (sample SAMEA3360668, study PRJEB22359) | human gut metagenome | biome: ENVO:urban biome; feature: ENVO:human-associated habitat; material: ENVO:feces | place: Bangladesh | collected 2011
AGGCGCTCCTCTTCGCCCTCGTCGTGCTGCTCGTCGTCCAGTTCCAGAGCAGTGGCGTACAGCCCTTCATCTACTTCCAGTTCTAGCTAACAGCTAACCACCGACCCAAACTTCTCGGCAAAAACGAGTTCTGAGATGTTTTGCTTTGATATTTGAGGAAGCGAGAGTCGGAACTCGCTGAGTGTCAAATGAAGTTTTTCGAAGGGCGAAGCGAATTCTGATTTGTAAGACACTTTTTGGGTGAAATATTTGATGTCAAATTCAATGGTCTCCTTTCCTAAAGGGAAATCTTTTAATCTGCTTTCTGACGATGACATCAGAGATATTCAGAATCATCTGAACAACAGACCCCGTAAAACACCTAAACTATAAGACACCCACTGAAGTCTTCAAAAACATCATTCTTGAGAAATTGCATTAGTGGGTGGAATGTACAACTTTACACTGAAATGGATCTTGTTGTACTTCTAAGAAAAAAAACTATCTTTGCCGAAACGCTTAACTAAAACGCATCACCATATGTCAGAAGATAATCCACCCCACTGCTTGCAGTACTAGATCTAATCTAGCTTTTTAGGTCTAGAGCACTCCTCGTAAGAGTATGAGCTATGTACTACTCTTGGAGTAAATACCAGCTTCTTGACAATTATCTTTTTGGGGGTTTAACAGTTAGCTTATTGCGATGCGCCCTAGGTATGCCAAGCTACGGCAAGAGTAATACTTTACGATTCTTTTGCCTCAACCATTCTCAAGAAAAGCATCTTCTTGACCACTAAACAACCTCAAGTTTTTATTTCACATGAAGATATCTAACTGCCTATATGGGCTGTTGTCCATCATCCTTCTAACTAGTGCGACTCTGCAGTCGCAATCACTAGCTTCCCACTCTGATTTTTTTCAGACACAAGGGGAGCAGAGGACACTATATGGTGAGAATCACTTAATACAAGACCACGCCTACAACCTCAGTGTACCTAAGAGACAAACAAGTTATACCCCCCGAGCTACGGAGGAGTACACTGTATCATTTACGCTAGACCAAACAGCAGAGACTGACAGAATTGCTCTGGCCATCTTTGGGGAAAACCTCCCCGAGTCTATCATGCTTCGGAACTTTAGCACTATAGGAGAGGCTAAATGTAAGCTACCAAAGGGCTCTTATACTATGTATGCGTATTATCTATCAAAGGATAATCTGCGTCACTATGTTGTCTTCAAGGACAATGTTGCCGTCCTGCGTAATATGTCGATTGACTTTAACGTCCAAGACGCCAAGTACCTTACAGAAATCAAATCATATGACGAGAAGTCTGTCTTGCTACAGGGAAATGTTGTGCAGGATGGCAAAATCGTGCACTCTGGGAACTGTAAGCACTTGTCGACAGACGTATACTTCCTCCATAACAAGCTAGGGTGTCTTATGACTTCATTCAACAAGTTCTACAGCCCTGACTATAACTATGGTATTTATACTAACGACTTTGGAGATAACATCTCCTTAGGAGCCACAGTCAAAGGCATCAAAAGCGAAGATGGTTCTCGCTACTTCCTCTCCTATAGTAGCGATAAGGCTGGTCAAGTGCTTAAGAACGATCCTAAGAACTACGCTCAAGCGAAGCAACGCTTTACACCAACGAAAATAGGAAAAGGATATACCTCCATCGCCTCTCCTGCTTATAACGTCTGGAGTGTGTATGACTCAGGCGCACTGTCACACGTCTTGATGTTTGACTACGAGTTCATTCTACAAGACAAGAACGTCTCCTTTTGGTATGACCTACCCAAGAGTAAGGATGGTCGGTTTACGACCCTAGTCGCCCCAGCCTTCCTAGATCAGCGAACAGTCATCCCCTCCGTACAAGGTGAGGCTAAATACGACTACAGATATCTAGTCGGACTTCCTATCCGTGGTAATGCTCAAGGCACGGAGTATGTAGACTTTGGCTATGGTCTGTGGTATGGCTATGCCATGCTTCCTGATGGTCGTCAGAGCATCTATCCTGGACATCCCGTTTTCTCTTTTACGGAAAAGCAAGGGGAGTTTGAGTATGGCAACAGTTGCCCAATACTATCGATTATTACGATCCCCAACGGGAAGACACTACTCCTAAGCTATACTTACCTAGGACGCTACGGAGAGGTCCGAGAGACAGATGCCAAAGAGGAGTCTACGCTGCAACAAAATAGAGATGTTCAGGGAGATGTCGTACACCATGTCATCAAAAACACCAACGTCCAGGTAGACAACCTTGCTGGATACAACATCACCACACTGGACTACAATACGAGTCGAAGTGACTTCACACCGCCTGTCCTTCAGATGTTGAGATTCGTCAATGCTGAGGGGGAGATCACAGATCGCTTTGACAGTGGCACAGAGGGTTACGTAGAGTTTGCAGCAGGAGACTTTGACCATGTTGACAATGACAAGGGGCTGGGATATTGGAGCTGTAAGCAGCAGAATGTGACAGCGACCCTTTATTACGCAGAGCATGGCACCGACAGCTGGCACCCCCTAGAGATAGCGTCAAAGCCAGAGCACTACTGGGCGCAAGGATTTGGAGACTTCTTTCGAGGAGCTCTGTCCGAAGTCGCTGGTGAGGGCGGCTGGTTTGACCTAAAGGTTGAGCTGAAGGACCTTTCTGACAATAAGCAGACACAAGTCCTATCACCAGCCTTTTTCATTCAGAATCCTACGGCTATCTCCCCTCTCTTGAGCAAGGAGGATGTCAAGCTGAAGCTTGAAGAAAGTAATCTGCAGGTCATAGGACTGACGAATCCTCAAGTTACGATCTATGACAATGCCGGTGTGATCCTGATAGACATGCGCGGCAATAGTGTGCCTGTCGCTAGCCTTACCGATGGCACATATCTAGTCAAGATCGCTGGCGATGGTAAGACTTACATCAAGAAGCTTCTTATATCTCACTAATTACTAATGCATAATATATGATACTAGCGAGTCATAAGAAGGTTATCTCCTTACTAGGCTTAATAGGTTTCATCTCTTGTTGTATCCTCTACTCGTGTGACAGAGACAACACTGTCCCAGAGTCAGAAGATGATGCTACTATCGAGCTATCTGAATCGGATATAACGATAAAGATGGGACAAGACAGGCAGATCAGCCTTCTAAAAGGACAGATATACTCACACCAAGTAGCCCCTTCAGACATCCTGTCGATTACCTATACACAGGGAGGTAAAGTGGTCGACATACACCCGATGAAGGTCGGTCAGTGTAAGGTGCTACTCTGCAACAAAAAGGGGACTCAGACCGAACTTCACGTGTCTGTCGTCGATGGTCCTTCACGCCCTACAGCTTTGGAGTATATCGCTCCTTATAATATAGCTCAGGATGGAGTCTCTTTTGATAAGAGTGGATTCCCAGAGAGCTCAGCTCTTCTGACTTGGGCAGAAGCCAAGGGCAGATTTTCTGAGGTCACTATCGATGGGCAGAAGTGGCACCTCCCTACAGAAAAGGAATGGCTTGCAGTCACTTCGGAGTTTCCTAACATAGCTTACTATGGCAAGAAAGACACGCTGAGAGAAGACGTGACCGAGCAAGTTCTAATCAACGGAGTAAATGTGGTAGGTGCTTCTGACTTCTTTAACACGACGGTGGGAATTACCTACGCAGTCAGGTTTAAGGGTACAGACTATTGCTCTGCGTGGCGATACTCTTATGAGCGATACATGGACAAGGAGCATAAGTTTAGCAACAAGCTTGTTATCACTGCTCGTCCTATAGATCCCAACTTGGCTATAAGTGCCGAGAGGGACTTGACGCAAGCATCCTTTTGGAAGCAAGAGAGTAGTCTCAATAAGACGATCGAGCTACCTGCTACGGGTTGCATCAAGATGGAGGAAAATCCCAATGCAGTCTTCAAGCAAGGTGAATCAGGCTTTTATTGGGCTTCAGATCTCTATGAGATAGATGGGGGAGCGTATCCCAACATCTTTTACTTCAACTCCATGTATGTCCTACCTAGTTACTACAAGCATCCTAACGATAGGTTTGCCGTTCGACTATTCAAAAACTAAACATCAAAACAAACATCAATATGAGACCAATAGACACCAATAGGGTTTGCAAATCCTTACTTCTAGCATTCCTTATGCTTTTCGTCCCTACTCTGACGATAGCTGTCAATGCTGTATCCTACAGGAGTAATCTCGGGAGCAAGACCGATCCCACTCGTTCTGAAGGGGCTGTCCTAAAGGGGCCTGAAGATGTAATCTTCGTGGCGCCCGAAGGTACTGTCAGTACTTACTACATGGACTTAAGAGTCCATGATCCGGCCGTGGGTTACATAAATGAGTATCACAACAAGGTAAAAGTCACATTCTGTGAGAATGGAGACGTTTACATGCCCAACATGTTGTTCCGCAACAGCATAAAGGGACTAATGAAAGGTAAGCTGAATGACGCTAAAGACAGAATCACCTTTCAGAATAAGATGATCATAGGTTGGGGAGCAAATAAACAGAAGTACTACTACCTTAGAGCCTGTGATGCTAGTGGAGTGCTCTCTACCAAGGATGAGTTTACGTTTGTCATTGACAAGACGAGTGGCACGATAAGCGGAGAAGATGGTCTGTATCTGGCTCTATACTTCGGAGATGATGTCTCAGAGTATTATGCGATTGCTGGAGATTTTAAATATACTCCTCAGGAGAATGTAGATAAGCAAGTAGATTCCTACGACTTCAGCTACACGAAAGCCGATGACGAAGGGACTGTGTTGAACAGTAAAGCAAAAGGTTATTTTGAGGGAAGAGACTTCTATGTCAAGGGGATGAATCAAAAATATCCCGAAGCTTGGATGAAGGGTACGCTGACAGATGATTCTAACGTAAAGTTTCTGTCACATCAGATGGCTTTCGTCATGAAGAATGATGACCCTATTGTTATGATAGCGGTCTCAAAAGATGCAACCGGTAAGTATACTTTTCAAGAAGGCTTTGAATTGGCATATGATCAGACGGCACACACATTGAAGGGACTGTCTGGAAGCGATCTTATCATGGCCAATGTTTATCTCAACGAAGACCAAACTACTGACGTATATCAAGTATACAACAACTTGAGTCTTACCCTTAAGCCACTTAAACCAGCAACGCCTAAAGATCCTACGTTTTATAGCTTTTCTGCCAGTGATAAAGAATTTACCTTTGTCCTTCCATCAGAAGATGTCAATGGAGAGGCCTTAGATACCGACTTCATGACATTTAGAGTCTTTATGGATGGCAAGCCATATACGTTCACAAAGAAGTCGTATCCCAAACTAAAGAGCGACGAAGACCTTTTAGACATACCCTTTGCATTTCATGACTACAACACGATCTACAGTAGTAAATTCAAGCGGTATATCTATTTCAATGACATACCAGAAGGAACGGAGACTCTTGGCGTTGAGGTCAAGTACGAGGTTAAAGGCGTCACTAATAAGTCAAAACAATTAGTCTACAATATCAAGACCAATACGTCTAGCTACTCTGGCAATGAGATTGAGAATAGAGCTGTCTTCCTCTTCTCGGCAAAGAGTCAGGCGAAAGCCTCCCTGCACATGGAGTTCGTCGATCCGCAGCAGACCGTCCGCATCGACTGGGGCGAAGGCAATGGGATCGAGGATGTTACTCTCGACGAAAATGGCAACGTCAACCACACCTTTAGCAAAGATGTAGAGGACTATCATGTCGTCACTGTAGATGTAGCCAATGTGAAGATACTCTCGGGTGGGGACGACTATGAGGGTATTCCTATTGGAGTACGAGAAGTAAATGCTCCGCAGCTGACCGACTTCTCCATCTCTAATGCCTTGATTGCGACTCCAGACATTGACTTCTCACACCTCTCTAAGCTAGAGGCAGTCTCCTTCAATGCTATATCTTCTTTTGTAGCTCCTAGCTCATTAGTATCGTTTAGCATGTCTCGTAGTACAGTAGCAGGTGCACCCTATCTGACTAGCATAGATCTGACACGCGCCAAGGGTCTCAAGAAGCTACAGATATACCAAGCATCACACATGCTTAAGGAGATTGACTTAACGCAAAACAAAGAGCTTACGTCCCTAATGATCTCAGGTTCTTCTAACCTCTCAATGAAGCCAACTCTAACAACAATAAAGGGAGTAAAGGAGCTGAAGAACCTCACCTACTGCGATCTCCAATACAATGCACTAGATTTTTGCAATCTGATATCCAATCAGCCTAAAGCCGCTAGTCAGTATGTCTTCCAGTACGACAATCAGCGATTTGCTATACCTGAGGACAAAGTCGGAATCGCAAAGGTTGACTTATCGTATCTATATGAGATAAGCGATGGACTCATAGAGGGCACTCATCAGTCTACGTATGATTGGTACCTCGCTCCTGAGACCGAGTATGACCCGCTCTCTTACCTAGTAGATCCTTCATACTATGAAGAGCAAAATGGAGTCTTTACCTTCAAGCCTGGGGCTTTTGGCGAAGGGGTACAACGAGCTAAAATCGTATGTAAGATTAGCAACGACGCCTATCCATCTTACTCTAACTCCTACTCTGCACCTATAACTGTATCTCTTGTAGACGACAATCACTGTTTCTACGTGATTGATGGAGCTTACGCATCGTATGTAGAGCCCTCTTACGAAGCCTACACAGAGAAAGAGGAGAATGGCCAGTGGGTCTTCGACAAGAGGATAGACAACGGAGACAAGGTTGAGCCAGGGACTCATGTAGCAGTCAAAGCTGTATGGGACTATGAAATGATTATCGACAACTGGACCATCAATGGCAAAGTGGTCACAGACCCTGCTGCTGAGGACAAGCCGTTTAGAGGAGCCACGCTTCGATTTGTTATGCCAGACGAGGGTTCTGTTGAAGTTGTCCCCAACTTTACAGCCATAAAGGTCTCATGGAAAATCATTGCTCCAGATGGAGTGACAGATGAAGAGCTAGACAAATTCGCTATCCATGTCACTAAGACACAAAACGGTAAAAAGGAGATTGTGTCTGGTCAGCGCATAGGCTCTCTGTACGGCTCAGATACAAACTGTGCTGATGCTCTATTTACATTTGAGGCATCTTGTCCTAATGGGTACAAGGTGGACAAGTGGTTTGTTAACGGTATCAAGCAGGAGAGCACAGATGCTACGCTGAGCTATCAAACAGATCCATACGAGTACCAACTGAAGGTTGAGGTCAAGTTCCAGACTGAAATCAAGCGCTATGCCGTAAGCCTCTCAGCAGATCCTTCAGACTATGCTCAAAGTACTCTTCTTAAGATCAAAAATGATAGTGGAGCATTTGAAGATCTAACCACAGAGTTTGTATACGATGGAAGTACTGTACGGGCATATGTCAAGCCTATAGACGTTTGCAAGATAGACAAGTTTGTCGTCAATGGAAGCGACTTCCAAGGCACCATAGTAGATGCTGGCACCGATGGACAATACATTGAGCTGTCCATAAATAAGGACACAGATATTGTGGCAAAGATGCTACATACGCACGATGTCATAACCTTCGCTCCTAAGGGCGATAATGCTACTGCAGCAAAGGCTGAGATTATTGTCACAAAGCAGGAGAAAGACGATGCAGGTAACTGGATTGATGGCGAGTCTGTCAAAAGTGGTGACCACCTAGCACCAGGGCAACGAGTCAAGGTGCTTGCTAAGTATGACAAGCGCTTTATCATCAAGAACTGGGTAGTCAATGGTACTACATGGACAGACTCCTCTGCAGGGGGTGTGGCCGAGGTATCGTATGACAACCCCATATTCCTAGAGATGCCTAGCAAGGGCGATCTGAACATAGCTGTAGAGCTCGAAAGAGCTAATATGGTATGCTTCTTAACAATCCCCGAGGGTGTTGCTGATGGGGATAAGGATAAGTTCTCACTAACTGTCAGTCTAGACGGCAAGGCCCTAAGAGGACAAGAGATGAGTCCTGGAGTAAAGGCTTACCACGTAGAGGGCATAGAGGGTAAGACCTTCAAGTGTGAAGCCAAGGCTATGTCAGGATATATTCCACAGTGGACTGTCGATGGCAATAAGATATCTGAAAGTGACTTCACCATAGATGTGACGGCAAAGAGAAATCTCACCATTCGTCTTGAGTTTGTCAAGGACAATGCCGTAGAGCAAATCTCCCAAGAAGTATCCGTCTATGGAGGAAACGGACAGATAACTATTGTAGCTCCCAGCCTAAGTCATTACACCATCTACGATGTAAATGGTGCATTGATGACACAAGGCAGTATCGGAGCTTATACATCAGAGCAGATATCTGTCATCAGAGGAATATACGTTGTCGTTGTCAATGGAGTGTCTTACAAGATCTCTGTTGATATAGACTAAGTCGAGTACACAAGTAAGTCGGGGTGATCTCACTCCGACTTACTTATCTTCACTCTGATCGGATGCGCCAAGAGAGCACAGCCTATCACAGAGGTCATCGTAAGAGTCGACGTGCAGTGCTTTAGTATAGACATTTGCTAGAGTGTCGTACCTCTTTTGTCTCTCTGTGTCGTTTCCGTGTCAAACTATTACTTTGAAAAGAACATGAGAATCCTATCAATTCAGACATATTGCCTCCTCCTTGTAGCGATCCTTTTCTGTGCATGCCAGGAAGAGCCTCACATCTCAGAAGATCCAAATCAGGGTCAGGGACAGCAAGAGGTAGACCCCTCACGCGACCCTAGCGTTGTAGCTCAAGAAGCAGCACTGCTGAAGCTCCTAGGTAAAGATGCGGGGATAGCCTTTTCTACAACTATGCAGCCTGGAGATACCATATCCATCGGACTAGAGGCTCGCGGAGCTCTGCAGATAGAGGGTATGGAGCCTTCCCAATATCCATCTCGATACCCCGATAAGAAAGAATGGACTTGCTACACAATTACTGACACGGCTGTGGTTGTCAAAGGGGATGTGCGCACACTCAAATTACTGGAAATGCCGATCAAGGCTATCGTCACATCCCAAGCGCCCAACCTAGAGCAGTGCGCTATAGTTATGTCATCACCGCTCTCAGAGCTAGATCTGTCGCACAACAAGCAGCTACAGTCTATAGACATGCGTCATGTCAGACAGCTCCGTTGGATCGCACTACCCCAATCCCCCACCTTCAAGATGTGTGACCTATCAGACTGCTCGTCTCTAAGCAAGATTGACTTTACTGGGTGTGAGAAGATAGAGGCTATAGACCTTACAAACACTGCAGTGTCACAGCTAGACTTAACAAACAATGTCGAGCTCAGGATATTGTATCTAGCTCGTACACCCTGTCCATTGCCTAGTTTAAAGCATCTAAAGCACCTAGAGGATCTGTGGATAGAGGAAAAAGGGCTCTTCACCCTAGACGTTACAGACCTCCCCGAGTCTTTGATCTTTTTGAATATCCGATGCAATAGAGTATCGGGAGTCTTGGACCTATCTCACCTCAAGAAGCTAGAGATGTGTACCTGCAATGACAATCTGATCACCGAGCTTAAACTACATCATGTGCCTACGCAGCTTTGGGCTCACAACAATCAGTTGACACAGATAGAAGTCCTAACTAACGAGACGCCTGACTACGTCAAGTGGAGTGAGGAGTTAGAAGGTCTTCCCTGCCTATCTCTCTACAACAACAGACTGTCGTCAGAAGTTACCAGTCAGCTTGCCAGCAAGCTCTTCGTTATCGAAAAGCCCACTTTTGGCATGGCCATCATCGCCTCTAGGGCTAGCTCGTTTGAGAAATACTCATTCTCTGGAAACTCTTTTGACCCTACAACCCTCGAAGAAATAAAGAGTAAAGGGTGGCAGCTCTGGGGCATCACAACAAACGAGTTTGGCGGTGGAGGTATGGATCCAATTAACTACTAGCAAGCAAAGTGTAGCCTATACGCCGCAAATTTAATGAGTAGCGACCCTACGCACGTGACCTGTCACATGTGTAGGGTCGCACGATTACTGTCTAGCGGACTACTCGTCTCATCAGATCACTCAATTTGCGGGATTAAAGACAGTGCAAAGGTAATAGCTGCGACAGTCAGATCTGCACTCTAGTGTACTCAAGATCCGTCTGTAGTCTGCAGACGTTTCAACAGTCCACAAAGAAGAACGACAAAACAACCAGTCCAAACCTGTAGGACACAAAAATCGCTACCCAACCCCTACAGCTCATGGCCAGTAGCTATTACACGAACACTTCCATGAAACTAGGGTACGGGTATACATGAGCGCTATCTATTTTGACAGAAAACCTTACATTTGCCTCCACAAGACATCTTCGTACTAAGATGAGGATGGCTTAAGACTACCTCTCTCTCGGTAGAGCGAGTAGGAGCCTCGGGCTTTACTCTTCAGTATCATGCGAAGACCACACCTTTTCAAACACTCTATCTTATGAAACGAATGACTACTCTATGGAGCTACCTCCTAACCCTCTTACTGGCAGTCACGATGAGTGCAGCGCAAGAGCCATCGGCACAGAGTCTGCTACGCTCGGAGGCTCCCACATCGCTACGTGCTGACAAGACGCTGTCAGGCTTTGGTTATGCAGATCGCAATGCGACAAAGTTTAACTATATAGGTACCAAGAAGGATCTAGGGTCCTTCCTCTCTGAGTATATCAAGCTACCTGATGTAGGAGCCAACAAGATTACTAAAATCTCCTTTCCCGCAAATAAAGCCGATGCAGGAAACAGCTATATCATCATACTATCAGAGGATGGCAATACAACTCTCTATCAGCAGAAGTGTAGCATCATCCAGGGTGTCAATGAGATCGAACTCACGAAGCCCTTTGTCACAGAGGCGGGCAAGCGCTATCTAGTCGGCTTTGCTACGAAACCATTAGGTATAGACGATAAAGACTTTGCAGTCCTCCCCTTTGACTTTGGATTAGATATTGAAGGGACTTCTTACTATGCGAGCACGATAGCACCTTACCCCTCAGAGGATAACGATGCCTTTACCCTTAAGACCCCAAAGGGCTTAGGATCTGCTTGTATCTTCGTTACTCTTGAGGAGGAGACGAGGCTACAAACCTTAGCTTACATCATGAATGTGTCGGGTACGTTTGACCCTGCGGAAAAGGGGAAGAACATCACGACTAGATTCACAGTGCGCAATATCGGTGTGACTGACATCACATCCTTTGACCTGACCTATCAGTTTGGTACGGGGGAGGTTAAGACGATACCCTATAGCCTCAAGACAAAGCTGGAGAGTGGGAAGACGGGTTATTATGCCTTTGATATTCCTGCAGAGGGTGACGCTCTTGGTGCAGTACACTTTGCTGTAGCGAAGGTCAATGGGGAGACTAACTTCTTTGCGAATCGACGTCTTGATCTGCCCTTCCGTATTGGAGATACTGAAGCAAATGCCATCCAGAGGGAGACTGTCCTAGTCGAGAGATTTACAGCAGAGTGGTGTACCTTCTGTCCAGGAGCGGACCCGTTTGTCAATGCTGCAGTCAGGAGTCTCAGTGATGCGGGTCTTCGTGTCAGCTATGTGGGGCATCACTTAGGCGACGATTTTGCACTGCCAGAGAGCTCACAGATATCCAGTTACTTCCAGGGCAAAGGTATCCCAGCAATGGCTATCAATCGTGCTCCTCAAGGGCAGATCTCTCTTCTTATGCACCCTAGCAACTTTCAGGCGTCCTACTGGACCAAGAAACTGTTGGATGAGAAGCGGGGCGTCCGGATAGACAAAATTGAGCAGACGATCACAGGAGACAAGCTCCAGGTCGTCGTCAGTGGCGTGGCCTTCCAGAGGACCTTCGACCCCGAAAATCTATACCTGACGGTGATCCTTACAGAAGACAATGTCGCTGCTATAAAACAGCTTAATGGAGGAGCAAACTATAAGCACGATGCACTCCCTCGTCTCTTCCTGACCGATGCCTTTGGGGATCACTTGCGCCCTGCAGCTGATGGCTCTTTTACCATGACTCTAGAGGGTACGCTAGATGCTAAGTGGAAGAGAGAGCAGTGTAAAGTGGTAGCTTTCGCTCATGACAATCTCAAGAGCAGTCTCATGAGTAGACGTAATGTGTATACCGCTGAGAGTACTTATCTAGGCGTTTCTCTTGCCAACGAACCTGTAGCTCCAGCTCAGGCTCCAGTGGTCTCTGCCGAGGATGGCTATCTGAGCATCGTGGGAGATGTGGACTACTTCGAGCTTTATGATATGTCTGGAGCTCTTGTCACGACGACCGTCGGGACAAGACTGGAGCCTGGCGTTTATGTGATCCGTATCTTTAATGATCTACGTGCCTATACCTCCAAAGTGATCGTTCGCTAGTTGTGCGATAGCTTCTGCTCGTATAGGTATGAGCAGAATAAAGGCAGACCACCGAGACACACTGGAGCGTCTCGATGGTCTGCCTTTGTTAGTTGCTTGCGTTACGAGGGCACCGCTGGGGTGCCCATCGTAAGCTTGTCAGGGTGCCTTACTTGATGATAAGTGGACGGAAGACTACCTCACCCTCTAGCGAGGTGATGCGTGCTATATAGCGTCCTGCGGGTAGCTGTGCGAGGGCTATCGTGGTGCTCTCACCCGTAGCTTGCGTCGTGGAGAGCATCGTGCCATCGGTAGCAAAGAGCTCGATGGTGCTGCCGACACGTGTGCGGACGGTGACATAGTCACTGGCGGGGTTCGGGTAGAGAGTCGTCTCTAGGCTTAGCGTAGGAGCCTCTACATCGGTCTTGCCATCCATGGTGACACGTAGCTGGTCTACACCGATACCACTTTCTCCGTTGACTACAGGGACTAGAGAGAGGAGTATCGTCTTACCCTTGTAAGCAGATAGATCTGCAGAGATGAGTTTCCAGCCAGATTTCTTTGGGCTTTGAGGTTCTAGTAGCTCTACAGGTGTGCCATTGAGCTCAGAGACCATGACCTTGAGCTGATCAGCTCTCGGAGCACCAAAGACGCTCATAATATAGCAAGAGAAGGTTGGCTTTGCGGCATCGGCTGGTATGAGCATAGGTGCGGAGAGAAGCTCGTTCTTGGGCTTGATCTTTTGCATACCGAAGCTAGCTTCACCTTTATTATTTACCATAGCTGAGACAGGTAAGACGGTTCCCCAAGAGATCAGGAGGTCTGCACTATTCTCAGCACCTGGCTTATAACTATTATCTGTGAAGCTAAGTCCAAGACGCGCCAAAAATCCGCCACCCATATAGGAGTCAAAGCCAAATCCGTCGCCGTCGTGATCGATAGATCTCCATCCCTTGTCGAGCTGCTCTTTATTGTCCATGCCACAGAAGAAGGGATAGCTGGAGATAGGCTCAGATACGGTGATGGTTGCCTTGCCTGTGGTGCTCCCGTTCTCATTAGTTACGGTAGCCTCAATCTCGTAGGAGCCAACCTTGCTGGCAGCTATCGTGTACTCGGTGTCGGTCACCTTGGTGAGGGTAAGTTCTTTTGGAGCGTTCCATACAACATTGGTGACGGGGACCAAGCTCTCGTAGTTGAGTCTCATCGTGCGGGTCTCTCCGACATAGAGTGCTGTCGGATCTGCAAAACGCACAGCCTTAGGCTTGTCTTTCTTAGTCGCAAAGAGGTCCAAAAGCTCTGCAAACGCCTTGAACTCTGTATCCTTTGTCATTACCTCATCTATACAGTGAACCCACTTATTGCCTGGACCGATGAGGACTAGTGTAGGGAATCCAACTATTCCGATGTTCAGTGTGGAAAACATCTTTTTGTCCGAGATGACGGGATAGGGGACAGGGTTGCCCTTGCTGTCTTTGGTCCAATCCTTACCATTAGCCTGGATCTTGCTCTTAGAGGCACCCTGAGCCTCAACCCAGAAGAGCTCAATCTGATTCGTACCCGCAGGGCCGAACTTGGAATAGAGTTGCTCCAAGACACCACTGGAGTGGAGAGCCCAGCAGGGAGGACACCACACAGCAGAGAAGTCAATCATGATTGCTTTGCCAGACTTGAAGATCTCATCGATGTTGTACTCCTTGCCGTTGATATCCTTGGCAACATACTGTGAAGTAGCGAGCTTGTAAAACCAGTGATTAGTTTGACCAGCTCGGAGCTGTGATGCTCCGCTGGGGGTAGAGCTCTCCACGAGCGGGAGATTTTGCTGTGCCGTAGCTTGAGTCGCTGGTAGGAGCATGCCTCCAACGAGTGTGATGCTTAGCGCTAAGCGTGTAATTAGTTTATTCATAAGTTATTCTGTTTGACTTGTTGTTGAGCTTTTGCTTTCTAGTTATTTCGTTGGGTTGCCTTTGAGTGGGGCCTTGGCGACCTCGTAGACCTCGCCAGTCTTGTGGTCGTAGAGGATAGCGACGACGGAGCAGTGGTCGGGCACGATGACCTTGCGCTCGATGGCGCTGGTCTTGTCGTAGCTCTGACCGAGCTGGTAAGGCTCCCCGTCAATGCCGTTGAGCGTCTGACGGAAGATGTGATTGTGCTGATGGTTTTCCTTGAGTCCAGATCCGAAGTACTGGGGAGCTATGATGTCGTCCTCGATGAGCCAGAGCTGTAGGTATAGCTCGGGCGCTGTCCCTTGGGTAGCTGGGTCCAGTGCCGTAGCGGTGCAGCGGGTCGTTACCTTGCGGTCGATCTCGGAGACCTGCAGATCGATCTTGTAGAGCTGCGGAAGTTCACGTACCGCTTGCATCTCGCCAGGCCACTGTGTAGGGCTGGGGCTAAAGGGCTTGTTGCTGTTGCTGGGGAGTGGACGACGATTGAAGGTAGCGAAGGGCAAGGAGCCTCCCGCCTGGAGTCGCTCGAAGTAGGTCTTTGCCTCGGGACTATATAGTTCCTTGGGATCAACCTGAGGATCCGTACCGACCCTGGCATCGTTGCTTCCGTGAAGCGCTACGATGACGACCTTGTCCCCATGGGCTTCGGCAACCTTGGTGATCATCTTGGCAGCGCCTGGGCAGTTGATACAGCGCACACCGCTGTAGTCTTCGATGAGTACGGCGCGACCGCTGGTGGTCTCGATCTCATTGGGGATAAGTCGCTCACTTTCTGGCATAGGCTTGCAAGAGACCATGAGGAGCAGGGCTAGAGCGGAGAGGATGGTATAGCGTATAGATAGTTTCATCTCAATGTTGTAGTCAAATGCGTGAATGACGTGGCGGAGCGCTAGAAGGATCCGTTGTAGCTTAGGTATATTCCCTTCGTCTCGGGCATATAGCGGCAGACGCCTCCCGAACAATTGACCCCAGCGCGTGTACGTCCGTAGCCGAGCTGTAGGCGGTGATTGCCCTTGGCGTAGGTGAGTGAGCCCATGTAGTAGTGCTCCTTGGTGGCGTCTATATTGTACTGATCCGATAGGGAGATCATCCAGTGTGGTGCTACTGATAGCTCGGCCAGACCAAAGAGCCAGCTACCCTCAGCCTGACGACTGTATAGGTACTGTAGCTCGGTGCGTAGCGTGTAGCGAGGAGCTAGTCTAAACTTGCCGTCGAGGACGAAGATGTTGCTATAGACGAGCGGGTTATTGATCGCGTGTCCCTCGACCACCAGCTGGTTGTAGATCTGATGATAGTACTCGAAGGTCAGAGAGACCGTACGAGAGAACTTCTTGCTTAGCTCGAAGTTTAAGTCAGAGTAGTAGAGCTCTCCCATGCCAAAGAAGGGATGCTGGTAGCCGTCTGTGCCGTAGAGCTTGCTCTCCTCGACACCTAGCGGGAGTCGGTCGGTAGCGACGCTCTTGAGGCCTCGGACATGTGCATAGTTAACCCGCAGCCCCGTGCCGTACTTACCACCTAGTAGGGTACCTCTCGGGATCGTGTAGCGCACATCTCCCTGGAGTGCCCACTCTCCCTCGGGCTGTGTCGCGTAGGGGTAGAGCGCTGCGAGCGTGTAGGTGTGATTAGCGGTAAAAGCTGGCAGGTGATTGATATGAAGTGGCGTACCAACGGAAGAGCGTGCGGAGAGGAAGTTAAAGTTCTCGCTACGCTTCGCCTGTAGTAGTAGACTCAGTCCACGCTGTGAGTAAGAGGTCGAGAGCATCGCTACCGAGCCAGGTGCGTAGATGTAGTGGTTGCTCGCTGTGGGGTCGCTACTCTTGTAGGCATACTCGCCATTGAGCACCCAGCCCCCGAGGGTAAACTTAGCGCGCCCTCCGAAGGCGTGCACCTGACGGGGCAGGTTGAGGCGCATCGGTCCAGTCATACCAGTGGTCTCTACGGGGATGACTTCATCGCCCTCCACCTTGTTGACATAAGAGCCTCCCAGCGTGAGGGTCATTTGCTTGTCTCGCAGTGCTGGCACCCACTGATGAATCGCTAGCTCGCCATCGCCTCCTGATATGAAGCCACGATCCTTGTTAAAGAGGCGGAAGGTGCGGTCGAAGTAGTTGCGCTGCTGTCCCGTGAAGCCCTTGAGTCGTACTCCATCGTAGGGCGTGAGGGCTACGTGGACCCCTCGTACGGCATTGTCGATGCCGAGCGTGCGCTCCTCATAGCTGCGGAAGAGGATGCCAGAGCCAAACTGATCGTAGAAGTCTCCCAGCGTCACCTCGCCATACTTGCCTATGAACCCCTTGAGGTGCAGATGCGGTATACCTCGTCCCTGCTCAGGCTCGTGACCCGGCATCGGGCGGAGCAAGTCTTCGTAGCGTAGTCCCAGCTCAAGGTAGTTATTGCGCAGGGTACCCGTGATGTAGCTATTGCCCATCCATGACTCGTATCCGTTAGCTTTATCGTCTAGGGAAAAGAGCATATCGCTCTGCACGCTAAAGGAAGGCTTGAACTTGTTCCACTCCTTCCACTCGCTCTTGCTCTGCGCAGAGAGGACCGTGAGACCAGCTATAGAGAGCCATGAGAGGAGGCAGAGACGCTGTACGAAGTGCCGCATAGGTTCAGTGGTAAGTGTCTAAAGATAGGATGTATGATAAATGCAGTGTGTCGGAGCGCTCTACGGCTACTCCTCAGAGGCTAGTAGCTCACGTACCTTAGCGATGAGCTCCTGCTCGCCTCCCTCGGTGTAGCCACTATGAGAGAATGCAACGCGCCCCTTGCCATCAATGACGAAGACGTGAGGAATCATGTTGACATTCATAGCTCGCTTGAAGTCCCCATTGGGATCTAGGAGCACCTCGTACTCAAAGCCCAGGGCGTCGACTAGTGGCTTGACGCGATCAGCGTTTTGTCCCTCCTCAATAGAGACAGCGATGAGCTTGACGCCCGTCTCCTCCTGCCAGTCGACGTACTCCTCGTGGATTGCCTTGAGCTCACGCAGACAAGGCTTGCACCAGGTGGCGAAGAAGGAGATGATAAAGGGCTTGCCCTCGTTGCTCAGCTCGCTCGTGTTGACCACATTGTTCTGCAGATCCTTGAGCTCGACCTGAGGGAGCTGCGCCTGTGCCAGGGAGACTACGATGAGGGAGAGTAGTATCGTGAGAATATGCTTCATATCTGTGTCTGTTAGTTGTGTGTGGATTACTTGACCGTTATGGCAAGGTTGACCGTCCAGGAGAGCGTCTCGCCACCATCAGCAGGCTTGAGCTGGATGGTCAAGCGGTTCTTGTAGGTCTCCCCTGCAGGCGAGGTTATATCAATGTGAGCGCCTAGAGATGTCGGCTCACCCTTTCCCTTTGGGGGGTAATCACTCTCCTCACTATCTGCTAGTAGATTTATAGTATTCCCGAAGTCGGACTGATCTGTAACAGGTTGGCAGTTTTCCCCCAGACAGATAGACCCAGAGATAGGCTGATCAAACTTTAGCGATACGGCATACTTTGCCGTCTTGAGGACGCTAAAGAAGAGCTCTAGCTCATACATGCTCACATCCTCTTGAGATATAGTGGCGACATAGTCGATGGTCTTCCCCGAGGGATACTTCTTGCCGTCGAGCTTGTTGAGGAGAGTCACGTTGTGCGTCACCTCGGGTGTAGGCTTGGGTGTAGGCTTGTTTGCATCGGGACCACAAGAGGTCAGGAGTGTTAGCGTCAGAAGAGCTAGAGAGAGATATAGATAAGTTGATTTCATAGGAATGTTTGGTTAGATGAATAGACTCTATCGCCCCAAAGATAAGAAATCTATCGGAGATAGTCGCTGTTTGTTTGGATTCTCCCGGTCTATTTCGATTTCTCACGAGGAAATCTTGATTCTCCACCGAGGCGATGAAAAATTCTTCGGAAGAATGAAATCAAACTTCGGAAGAATGAGATGAAACTTCGGAAGAATGAAATCATAAGTCCGAAGAATTTTCTCGCGCCTCGGGAGGAAATCAAAAAGAGCCACGGAGGCGTTTTGAAATTCCTCGGAGGGAATGGACGATGGGGCGCTACTAGCGGTAGAGGTAGGTGAGGAGGACGAGGAGGCTGGCGAGGAGCGTGACGGCGATGACGATGAAGATGGTGCGTCGCAGCGTCTGTGCGGTGACTGCGTGGAGCGGGGTGCCGATATAGGGCTTCTCAACGAGCATCCCGTGGTAGATGTTGGGGCCGCCAAACTGTACGCCGAGGATCCCCGCCAGAGCGGACTCGGGATAGCCCGAGTTGGGGCTGGCATGCTTGCGAGCATCCCGCCAGACGGTGCGCACGGCTCGTCGACTCGGAGCCACGAGGAGCATCAGGAGTGCCGTGAGACGAGACGGGATATAGTTCGCAGCGTCATCAAGGATACGTGCAGCAAAGTAGCCAAAATCCTTGTAGCGTGGGTCTTTGTAGCCGATCATGGAGTCGAGCGTGTTGATCATTTTATAAGCCATCATGAGCGGCACGCCACCTAGAGCGTAGAAGAAGAGCGGAGCGATGACCCCATCGGAGAGATTCTCAGCAAGCGTTTCTAGGACGGCGGTGCGGATCTGCGCAAAGGTGAGCTGCGAGGTGTCACGACCCACGATCCAGGAGAGACGCTTGCGAGCTCCCTCGAGATCACCAGCCACCACGTAGCGCTCTACTGCCAAGGCTTCGCCGATCAAGCTTCGCGGACAGATCGCAAAGAAGAAGAAAACCGTTTGCCAAGCCAATAGGACGTAACGATAGTCCGCCAAGAGCCATTCGATAGCAAAGAAAAAGCCCCAGACACCCAGCACGAGTGTGAGGGCGAGGATCGTGCCTTTTGCCTTCTGATGGGGCGGATGGTTGAGCCAACGCTCGCCCCATGCGATGAGCTGGCCGAAGAGTCGTATCGGATGGAGCGCCCAGCGTGGATCGCCGAGGAGCAGGTCGAGGAGGAGTCCGAAGAGTAGCGGGTACATACTATAAGTAGCTTGACAAACCTCGGAGTAGCGCTTGTCCAGCTTCGGGAGACTGCACCGAGAGGCGGAAGTGGCGAGGCGAGAGGGAGCGGAAATTGGCCGCATCACGGATCAAAACGCCATGCTGCTTGACAAGGTACTCCTTGAGCTGGGCTGCGGTGCCGCGCCCCTCATCTAGACAAGCGAGGAAGTAGGGTGTGGGGCTGGGTATCAGCGAGATGCCTGCGATCTGCGCCACCTCATGAGCGAGATGCTGCGCCTCCCGCACTAAGCCCGTGGCATCAGGCAGTAACCGGTCGTAATGCTGGCAAATGTAAGCGCCTGCCTCTAGGGCAAGGGCATTGACACTCCAGGGCGAGCGGAGCGGCTCTAAGCGAGCCAGCAGCGAGGGGTGGGCAACGATGTAACCGAGACGTATGCCTGGGAGCGCGAAGCTCTTGGTCAGAGAACGAACGAGGATCAGATTGGGGTGATGCGCCACTTCGTCTAGGAGCGTCACGGGCTCGGCACAGAGCTCTGCGTAGGCTTCGTCCACGATTACGTAACTATCTGGATGAGCCGTGCAGTAATTGAGGAGCGCCGCACGATGAGAGATGTCACCATCAGGATTGTTTGGCAGAGCACTCCAGAGGAGGTCGGCAGGAGTGCTTTGGCTGGCTATGGCGCTTGTCGGGATATAGGTGAGGTGATGGCGATAGAGCTGGCAAGCGTCCTCATACTCGGCAAAGGAGGGAACGGTGATGAGCGTCTCGCCACCCGCAAAGAGATGCGCTAAGAGGTAGAAAGCTTCCGTCGATCCACTCGTTACCAGTAGCCAGTCGGGATCAAGGCGCCAGTGCTCAGCCAAGAGCTCGCGCAATTCTTTCGCCTGAGGGTCTGGATAGTGGGTTAGGCTCTCTAGTCGCCCTGAGAGGTGGCTTATGATTTCGCCCGCATGGTTGCGATAAGGCACATTGCTAGAGAAGTCGTAGCGCACGAGCGCTCCGTAGCTGTATCGGTCGTCCCCGTGTCCTACTATCATACGTTGCGCAGACTTTGGAGCATGTACTCTATATCAAGATGCTGACGCATGTGCTCAGCAAGACGGTCGTAGGCGGCTTCGCGGGTAGCGAAGGTTCGCTCTAGGAGAAAGGTTCGCTCAGGCGCTACCTCGTGCAGGATCTGCTGCAGGATCGCTTCATTGTCCCAGATGCCGTGCATATAGCTTCCCCACAAGCGAGGGGAGACCCAGTAGCCGTCGGGCGTTTCGCCAGCCCTCATAACTACCGGCGACTCGGGCGCATCAACGGGCTGCGTGACCCCGCAGTGGATCTCGTAGCCTTGACAGTCGGGGGTACCCGTGGGAAGGTAGGTAAAAGTGGAGGTACGCACCGCTTTATTGCTCTGCAGCGTGGTCTCAGTGGGCAAAAGTCCCAGACCACGTACGGTGCGCGGCTCGCCCTCGACGCCATCAGTGTCGGTGATGCGCAGACCCATCATCTGATACCCTCCGCAAATGCCGTAGAGTGGCCGACCTGCCTTGTGATGAGCCTGGATGACCGCCTCGAGTCCCTCGGCTTGTAGCCAGAGGAGGTCGTCGATCGTGTTCTTACTGCCGGGGAGCATGATGATGTCCGCCTGGCGGAGCGCCTCAGCGTCGGAAGTGAAGTAGAGCGTGACGCCAGAGATGAAGCGTAGCGAGTCAAAGTCGGTGAAGTTGGAGATGTGCGGCAGTCGTACCACCGCCACATTGAGCGTATCGGGGCGAGGCTGTGCGGCGTAGCTGTCGATGGAGACGCCATCCTCCGCATCTATCTGCATATTCGGCAGGTAAGGGAGCAGGCCTACGACGGGGACTTTGGTTAAGTCTTGAAGGATCTTTCGCCCAGAGTCAAAGAGCGAGCTGTCGCCTCGAAACTTATTGATGATGATCCCCTTGATCGCAGCACGCTCTGCTGGGGGCAAAAGCTCGATCGTCCCGTAGAGACTGCCGAAGATCCCTCCGCGCTCGATGTCTGCCACGAGGTAAACGTCAGCGCCAGTCCGCAGAGCCACCCGCATATTGACGATGTCCATGGGCCAGAGGTTGACCTCCGAGATGCTGCCCGCGCCTTCTATCACGATCGGGTTGTACTGGCTCGCTAATCTGTCGAACGCTTTCATCGCCTCTACAAAGAGAGGCTTGCGCTGCTCGACGTTGAAGTAAGAGCGTGCCGACTGATTGCCCACCGCCTTGCCATTGAGGATTACCTGCGTCGTCTGATCGGCCGTCGGCTTGAGGAGAATCGGGTTCATATCGGTGTGACAAGGTATCCCGCACGCCTCAGCTTGCACCGCTTGCGCACGACCTATCTCGCCTTCTTCGGGAGTAGGATAGCTATTGAGCGACATGTTTTGCGCTTTAAAGGGAGCGGGCTTGTACCCCTCCTGCAGCAAGATACGACAGATGCCTGTCGCTACGATGGACTTCCCCACGTCGGAGCCAGTTCCGACGAGCATAATCGGCTTTAGCTTACTCATATTGATATATCTCTCCAAAGTTAACCTCTAGCGCCATCGCTTCGCTAGGCGAAAGCTTGCCCAGCAAGATACGATAAGCGCGAATGACCCCAGCGTGCGTCACAAGGAGCGTCTGACTGCCCTTGTCTCGCTCCGCCTCAAAGTCGGCTACCCGCGCCAATAAGTCGTCGTGGCTCTCGCCTCCCTCCGTCTTAGCGTGCCAGTAGTCGGCAAACCACGCACGTCCCGCCTCTTGTTCGTAGACTTCCTCCCAAGGGAGCCCTTCCCACGCCCCAAAGTTCAGCTCACGCAGCCGTTCGTCCTGACGAACGGTCAGTCCCTTTGTCAGGGCTATCGCCTCCGCGAGGACAACACAGCGGAGCGACGGACTACTATAGACCTTGTCTAGCTGGACTTCCCTCAGCTCTGCGATAATCTGAGTCACATAGCGAGGGTACTCCTCCGAGAGTGGCACTTCGAGCCAGCCGTAGCAGATGCCCTGCGGTAGGGCAACGGGGGTGTGACGCACGAGGTAAAGACTCATATACCGATCAAGCGTAGATAGTTACCACAAGCGTGACCAAGAGTAGCGTCAGCTCGGCAAAGCAGACGATAGCTCCCATCACATCGCCCGTGTATCCGCCGATACGTTTGTTGCTAATGCGCATGATCAGGAGCGCCTCCCCCGTCATCAGCACTGGGGCCACGACAGCAGCCTGCCAAGGCAAGAGGAGGAGTGCCAAGATCGCCCAGACAGCCGCAATGAGGAGCGTCTTCGTCGTGACAGACTGTCGCAAATGCGTCGCCTTGCTCGCCTCGCCACTCTTACGAGCGTAGGTCGAGAGACGTATCACGAGGATAGGCACCCAGCGCGCCACTACAGCCATCGCAACGATCGTCCCGATGGCGGTCTCGTAAGGTATGTAGCTCAGTAGGACGACCCGACTCATCAGGAGCATCACTAGCCCCAGTATACCGTACACGCCCGTCGAGCTGTCCTTCATAATGCGTAGCGTCGTCTCCCTATCGTGATACCCTCCGAAGGCATCGCAATAGTCCGACAAGCCATCCTCGTGCATCCCGCCTGTGACGACTAAGCCAACGATCACACTCATCACAGCAGCCACGGCGTTTGGCAGGTAGTAGCCAGCCAACGCATAGATCCCCGCCATCGGCACTCCGACAATCGCGCCCAGCAGAGGAAAGTAGCGAAAGGACTCCCCCATCCGCTCCTCACTATACTCCACATGCCCCACCGGTATGCGGGTGTAGAAGAGCAACGAGAGACGAAGTAGGTCCCACTCAGAGCGTATCGTGCGTAGCAAGTGCAAAGCCATAGGTCTAGAGTCTCTTTTCTTATTAGTCTACACGGCAAACCGCCGCATCGTCAAAGCCACGCATATTATTCATAAAGGCAACGGCCGACTGAATGATCGGATAGGCAACGAGAGCCCCCGTCCCTTCACCGAGGCGCATTCCCAGCGACAGGATCGCCTCTCCGCCTAGGTAGTCAATCATCGCTTGGTGTCCCGGCTCCTCGGAGGTGTGAGCGAAGAGCACATTGTCCACAATACGTGGCTCCATCTCGTGTGCCACCATAAAGGCTGAGGTAGCGATCACCCCATCCGCTAGGATTAGCATACCTCTCTTGTAAGCCTCTAGGACGCCTCCACAGATAGCCGCTATCTCTAGTCCGCCCATCTGCGACAATAGTTCCATAGGGCTCTGCGGATTGTAGCGTGCAGCCACCGCCTCGAGCACCTTCGTCTTATGTTCTAGGCCCGAGCCACGCAGTCCCGAGCCAGGACCAATGATCGAGGCGATAGAGCGTCCCGTGATCTTGTGCAGGATTAGCGTTGCTGGCGAAGTATTGCCGATACCCATTTCGCCGAAAGCTATCACATTACTTCCACGCTCCGCCTCTTGCGCCACACATTGGGCGCCAATTAACATCGCCTCAGCGCATTCCTCAGTCGTCATAGCTGGCTCGTGAAGCATATTGCGGGTGCCGTGCATCACCTTAGCCGACTCAATGCGACAAGCCTCTGGGAAGTCGTAGTCGACGCCCACATCTATGACCCGCAGGCGAAAGCCATTTTGCCGAGCCAAGACACTACAAGCTCCTCCGCCCGAGACGAAGTTGATACATTGCTGCCAAGTAATCTCCTTAGGACAGGGGCTCACGCCCTCCTCGACGATCCCGTGATCCGCAGCCATCACCAGTAGCACGGGGTCGATCAGCTGAGGCGTCACGCTGTGCTGTATCATGCCAACCTTGTAGGCGATGCGCTCCAGTTGCCCCAGCGAACCCTTTGGCTTCGTGCGACTGTCGATCCGCTCTTGTAGTGTTTCCTCAAAAGTCATCTTCTCTCTTCTCTCTATATAAGTCTGAAATAAGTTCCGTGCGCAAAGCTCTGCCAGAGACCATCAGGTAAGCCTCATCAGCCGTGGCAGAGATATATTGGTTGACCCACCCCTGTAGATCTACGAAAGCTCGAGACCCCGCATCAGGAGCGTGCAGGCTCATGCCGATCTCGTTACTCACCACGATCAGCACCTCCGCCTTGCAGTGATGTAGCAGCTCCTGCCACTCACGGCGCGCCTCACTGAGCGAAGCCTCAGCGTCAAACTCTAGGTCGCTGTATATATTCGTAAGCCATAGCGTCACACAGTCGATCAGCACGACACGCCCAGCAATCTGCGTCTGGCTCAGATAGCGAGGCTCCTCGATGGTAGTCCACTCCGGTCCCCTATCCGCTTGGTGACGCGCTATGCGACGCTCGAACTCCTCATCCCAGTGACGTGCCGTAGCCAGGTAGATAGGTCGATCCGACAGCGAGCGCGCCAGTCGCTGTGCGTAGCCACTCTTGCCACTGCGCTGGCCACCCGATATGTAGATCACTCGAGGGCGCTGGCAGAGCTTGCCATCCTCATATAGACGATAGTCCCCATTCGGGAGGAAGGTGATCTCCTCCACCTTGTCCAGCGGACCTCCCTGTAGCAAAGCCTCTAGCACCCTCATCGTAAAGCCGTGACCCATGAGTAGCACCAGATCATCGCTACCGTGTCGCTCTTGCAGCTCCTCTAGAAAGCTCTGCAGACGCGCCGCAATCGCCTCCACCGACTCGATCTCGTGTGGCTCCTCCTCTAGTGGTGGCAACTCAACAAAGGGATGCCCCTCCCAGCGACCGAAGGAGCGCTCGCGCAACCGTCTGTCCAGCGTCAGAGGCGCCTTACAGCCACTCGTAGAGATCATCAGCTCAGCCGAGCGCTGCGCCCGCAGCTGATCACTACTATATATATGTGTGATGGGATACCCCTTCAGTTTGTCCCCCAACTGTAGACATTGCGCCACCCCTCGTCGGGTTAGCGTGCCAGCAGTCTGTCCCTGACAAATAGAGAGCAAGTTCTCCTCAGTCTCTCCGTGACGTGCTATAAGCAATCGCATAGATCAGTCTCTAGATTAAAAAG
>OASD01000264.1_pt1 | contig 25024 bp, 10 predicted proteins | sample 1475531 | NCBI WGS metagenome assembly OASD01 (sample SAMEA3360668, study PRJEB22359) | human gut metagenome | biome: ENVO:urban biome; feature: ENVO:human-associated habitat; material: ENVO:feces | place: Bangladesh | collected 2011
AACCGCTTCTTGTACTACTTGTCTGTTTATGTAAAATCTTTCAAAGAACTCTTTCTTTAGTTGCTTAGAGTAATACTTGATTTCTCAAAAGCGAGTGCAAAAGTACTAACTATTTTCGAAACCACCAAATTTTCAGAGAAGAAAGTTTCATTTTTATCTCAAATTTAACAGTCTTAAACATTCTAACTCATTATTCTCCTTCCAGCTCCTTATAGTATACATACACACGTTGAGCGCATGTGTGCACGCACACGATTCTTTATATAGTTAAGAAAATCTAAAATACAAAAATTACCCCCCCCGTTTTTTTGGAAGCTATCGGATTTTTTGCTACCTTTGCCTATGAATAAATGAAAGTTATACTAACTTGAATGGTATATTCTGAGCAAAATCAGATATATCCGACATAAAATATGGTATACCCGCACAAAATACGGTATATCTAAGAACAACAAAGAAGATTAAGAACAATTTAAAGAATACCGATTCATGATAAGAAGTAAAGAACTGCGCATGCTGCTCCTCTTGCTTTCTACTCTTACGGTGAATTCCGCGCTGGCACAAGACTGGCGATTGAAGACAAACCTGGCATACTGGGCTACAACAACACCCAATATCGCTGCAGAAACCAGACTATCTAACCGATTGTCGATGGATCTATCATTAGGATGGAACACATTTACGTATAGTGGAAACAAAAAACTGAAGCACATTGCGATACAATCGGAAATCAGATACTGGCTCGGATGCCCCTACATCGGACACTTCCTGGGAGCCAACATACTCTACTCGCATTACAATGCGGGTGGCGTACACTTCCCCTTCGGCTTTTTTCCAGAGCTAAAAAAGCATCGGTTTCAAGGTGACTTGGGTGCCATAGGACTGGTGTATGGTTACGACTGGTCGCTCGGCAAGAGCAACAGATGGAACCTGGAAACGGCACTGGGACTGGGAGTGGGATTCACTCGCTATACCAAATATAACTGTTATGGGAATTGCGGTACGGCTATCGAGAAAAAAAACAAGACTTTCGTGATGCCTACCAAGTTGGCTGTGTCGCTGGTTTACAACATCGGTCCTACCGACCGCATGGACAACTGCCGCCAGAAGGAGCCGCAGGAGATTATCCTTCCTGAAGATAATTGTACGCTCAACGAAATCCAGTTTACCCCTGCCCTTTCGTTCGTCAAGGACAACACGGGCAAGGCGGGCGAGTTACAGAAGAACAACCCTGTGCTTCAAGATATTAAGAACTATCGTCCTTACACCAAGGATTTGGTTTTGAGCCAGAAAGAAGGAGCACTCTACATCTTCTTCCCGAAGTCGAAGGCTGAGATTACGCAGGAGTTCCGCAATAATAACGAGGTGCTCGACCAGATTATCGACATCACCAAAGCCATCATGAAGGATACCACTTCTTCGGTGAAGATTATCCAGATAGTGGGTCTCGCATCCATCGACGGTTCCGTGAAATTTAATGAACAGTTGGCTGGTAAGCGAGCAGTGGCATTGAAGGATTATATCCAGCAGCGCACCTTGCTTCCCGATTCGCTCTTCGAGTGCAACAATGGCGGAGAGGCTTGGGCTGAACTTCGCTATAGTATCAAGGAGAGCGACCTGAAATGCCGGGACGAACTGCTGAGGATTATCGACAGCGAACCTGATGCCGACCGCAGGGAGCGTCGCATCAAGAGTATCGACCAAGGCAAGGCATGGGCAGAACTTCGTGATAAGATTCTGGGCAACCAGCGCAATTCCGGTTTCCTCCGCATCTACTACGATTACGTACCTGACGAGGCGGCGACCACCATCAACCTAGCCACCCAGTTGCTCAAGTCGGAACGTTACCAGGAGGCGTTGAAGGAGTTGCAGAAGGTAAAAGCCGACAAAAGAGCCGCCAATGCTCTCGGCATAGCCTACTACATGACGGGCAACCGAGAAGCCGCCCGCCGTTACTGGCAGCAGGCGATGGAGACTGGCGATGAGGAGGCGAAGAAGAACCTCATGCAATATGATAGAATTTTTAATTAACAAGATTATTTACATACAAAATCTGACTAAAGTTATGAAAAGATTTCAACTATTTAGCTTGGCAAGTGCAATGCTTCTTGCAAGCGCAGCAGGATTCACTTCCTGCTCTTCAGATTCAGAAGATCCTCTGGACGGAGGATCAGGTGTGGCAGGACAGGTGGTGAAGACACAGTTCTACCTGAACATTCCGTATGCAGGAAATGATGAGGGCGGAAATGCCAGAGTTTCGACGAGAATGAGTGCGGACAATACCCAAAACAATAATAATTTCTTGGGATTAGTAGATTTGGAAATGTTTGCGTTCGGGGAGGATCCTACTTCAGAAGCAACCTCTACCCGAACTATCAGAATTGGAAATAATTTAGGTAATTACGATACCGAAAATAAGCGCCGACTCTATAGTGACATTGCGATTCCGGTAGGTACAACTCATATGGTTTTGTATACAAGAGCTTCTAAGAAAGATAATAGTACCCCAAATACCAACAAGACTAACTTCGAAGCTGGTTCTTTGACAAATATTTACACCAAATTTACGGCTGAAGCAAAGCCAAAGCTATCGGAAATCAGTTTTAATTTGGAAACAATTCATAGTGCGAATGACTTTGATACTCAAGGCAAGACTATACTGGATGTGTTGAATTCTATCGCACAAACGCAAGCAACCATTAACGGAACAACTATTGAATGGTCAAAGATAAGCGAGGCTAACATAGGAAAAGCAGGAGAGCGTGAGATTCTGCAGAAATTATACAATAATTTCGTTAAATTAGAAGCTGGTTCGGAGGCCTCTGTTATACGTGCTATAGAAGACCTAAAGGCTGCTGTCAATACACAAAAACTCGTAGATTTCACTGCATTGACAAATAACATTGAAAAAAATTGTACAACGAGAGGTCTTAGCTATGTTAATGGATTCCCAAGAGGCATTGGCTTACCTGATGGTGCTGCAGTATTGGAATTTAACTCTGATAGCAAAGAATTTGCATATAAGGAAGTTACTACAGGAATACCAACAGGAGGTAATCTTGTTGACCACAAGACTATTACTTACCCATCAGAATTGGCATATTTCGTAAGTTCTCCTGTCGTAACATCTTCTTCACCAAAGAATAAACTTACAGACTTACCAGACTATAACGCATGGTTAGGAAATACAGCCGATTGGAGTTCATACGAAGACGTTGTTAAAAGCAACACCAAATTAGTGGTATTAAAGAATCCTGTACAATATGGTGTAGCATGCTTGAAATCCAAGATAACGTGTGCTACAACATTACTAGAAGACAATGCTAAGAATATTATAAAATCTGCAGCAAATAACACTCTAACAGTTCCTACAAACGGCATTGAAGTAAAAGGAATTCTGATTGGAGGCCAGCCTCAGGGAGTAGAATGGAATTTCGAACCTGCTTCTAGCGCAACATTTGATCATACGATTTATGACCGAGATATGAATAATGGAATAGCAGCCAAAATTTCTGAATCAAAACCAAACTATACTTTGGTTTTGGACAATAGAAATTCATCAACTACAGCACCAGAACAAAGCAAGGTGTATGTGACAGTTGAATTAGAAAATAACATGGGCGACTTCTATGGTGCAGAAGGTTTGATTCCTAAAGATACCAGATTCTATTTAGTAGGACAATTGGACCTTAATGCTCCTACAGGAGTCACCAAACCTTCTGAGACACTAGACCACGTATTCATAAAGGATCATACAACTGTAGCCAACTTCATCATCAAAAACTTACAGAATGCCTACAACCATATCCCTGATATGCGTACATCAAAGATTAACGTAGGTCTTGCAGTAGATCTTTCATGGCAGAATGGTATAAAATTCGATGTAAACCTCTAAGCCAGATAGAATAAAACGATAGCTTATCCCCCACACGTTCTTAAAGGGCGTGCGGGGGAACTTTCTAGAAACACAAATGGGGCTTGACAGGCTAGCAACTGAACCTTATCCCGTTTTGCGCCTCAGAAAGGCACAAAATTGCCCTAGCTGGGGCAACTTTCTGTCCTAACTACGGCAGTTAACTGCCATGGCTAGGCACTTTGCGAAATGAGCGGAATTCCACTCCGCTATCGCCTACACTTGCCTTCGGAAACAGGCTTTCGAAATCAGCGTATCGCAGCATACGCAGAAATCTCGAAAACTATTGCACACTACACTAACACTACACCACACTACACTCATCTCGCTCCGTGTAATGTAGTGTAGTATTCGTGTAGTGTCAGCGCCCACACTACACTCACATAACAACCTTATACACAGCTATTTGCTGAACTTCCGTGTAGTGTGCAATAGAAAACGCAAATTATAATAATATTTGTAGAGGAAGATTGTCGAACATTAAGAATGCAAAAAGTACAATGAAAAAACTATATAACACTTTACTGGCATCCGTGATGACCATCAGCCTCATCACCAGTTTATCTTCATGTATTGATGAAGATATGAGCGACTGCGGCAAAGAGTATAAGATACAATATAATCTGCAACTCAATACGCAGATCAACACCGTGATTGACGTGGATCTGAACCTCATCGAAGAACAGGAGATTGCAGCCCGGCTGAAACAGGCACTCAGTAAGGTATTCACCGACCATGCCCACGACAACGACCTCTCCTTCTTCGTAGGCGAAGAACTCTCCCACCACGAGGCAAACAAGATGGGTGCCAACTCGGTATCCTACACCATCTATCTGCCACGCAACAACTATCAGAACCTCTCTCTCGCCAATACCGGAAGCGCCGACAACGTAAAAATCGCCAACGCAAACTCCTGTAAATCACTCGCTTTGCGGCAAGAGGCAAAAGATACCATCAACAGTCACAACATCGGACTGTTCACTTCCCGACTCTCCATCGACGAGAACGATTTCGAACACGATCTGCAAACCACGCTCTATATGGCAAACAGCTCAGCTGTGGTGGTCATCGACCAGAGCAAAGTGCAGCCCACCGAACTCTGGGGATTTGTAGAAGGCATGGCAACCCAATTCCAGGTGAACGACAGCACCTATTCTTCCAGCCTCAACACGATGGTCAGGGCAAAGAGAATCAACCAGGATTTCATCACCAACTCCATTCCAACCCACGATGCCCTCTACACAGTCTGCTTCCCGAGCATCAAACCGGAATGGCGCTACCACGTCATCGCCAAGGTGAACGACAAATACACCGAAACCATCTTCACCATGAACGAACCGCTGAAAGCCGGCAAGCTTAAGATTATCAAGACCCGACTGAAGGAAGACGGTTCGCTCTCTACCAGTAACACCGCCGTAGGCGTAAGCGTGAAACTCGACTGGAAACCAGGCGGAAGCCACGACGTGGAGATTTAATTAAGTGAAGAGTGAAGAACGAAGAATGAAGGATTCAACGGCTATAAAGATTTGATACATGAATCATATTACGAAATACATATTTGCGATACTATCGCTTATCATGCTGGCAGGATGCAGCGGAAGCGAGCAGAGCGAGGAGAGGCCAAAGGACACGCTGGCTCCCATCTCGCTCACCCTATCTGTGCCTGCCGATAAGACAAACACACGCGTCGGAGATCCGGGAGAAGACACCAACGACGAGGTGGATTGGGACCAGCTCACCATCATCATCGCCTATACGGAAAAGACAAAAGGCAAAGACATCTATGACGGTTCAGCCAACACGATGGTGTATTACGATACCTTCACCAAAACAGATTTTGACAGTGAAACACCGGTGAGTCATTATACCTCTACCCTGTCTCCTGCCGATGCCAACGGCTATCACGACTACACCATCTATCTGCCTCCAGGCACCTGCCGCGTTTATGGCGTAACCTATAGCGGCGGCAAAGGTTTGGACCTGGAAAAAGCCTTAAGCGAGATAGCAAAGGACGGAAAAGACCACAACAAAGACATCTATAACTTACAGATTTCCAACGACTACGCATTTGATAAAACAAAGAATACGATGGATATAGCCAAGTTCATCAGCGTAGCCAGCGGTTATGCAACAGAAGTGAATGTTGTCGACAACACGTTGACCAACAAACGAGAGATTCCCGTGGAATTCAGCTCGAACACCACCAGCAGCACCAAGCGATATTGGCGCATGGTGCTGGGCAGACTTGCCACCAAACTCGACATCCAATGGGATGCTAAGGGAGCTTACGAGAATGATGCCAAGGGAAATCCGAAGTTCACCGATGTGAAAGTAGAAGGCTTTACTTATCATGGTGAGGCAGAAGGCACAGGAACTTCAGGGACAGGTTCCACCACATCGGGTGCAGGATACGGACGGCTCTTCCCTACCCTCTATGCCGCCGCTTCAAGTATAACCCAAAAGACATCCGTAGGCGGACAGAAAAACTTCATCAACACCTCGGAAATCAGCAAGCGTAACGGAAGAGTTTATCATTACACCTTCCCTGATGGCACTACGAAGCCACGCATCACCTTCGATATCAAGACGAAAAAAGATGGCGCAACAGAGGAAAAATCCGACAAGGTGACTTTCGACTTGAAGAACCGGACAGAAAGTTTCAATCCTGCCCAATGGTACAAGATCAACGTAACCATCAAGGGAGCCAAAATCGGTAATGCGAGCAACATCATCATCGACAAATTCTAACATAATAAGAGAATATTCATCATGAGAAAACTCTATCCAACATACTGCAAGCTTATCGCAACCCTCCTGTTGCTGGGTTGCTCCATCGCCTTGTCTGCACAAGGCAAGACCTATTATGTAAAAGCAGATTCCGAGATAACGACCTCCAGCAACGACGGTTTATCATGGGAGAATGCTATCACCCTGACAGAAGCGCTGCGCCTAGCCAAGGCTGGCGACGAAATCTGGGTGAAAGGCTACGAGGATATTACCGGCCACATCTACAAGGCACCGGAGGGAGGCTTCGTTCTCCCTTCGGGCGTTGCCATGTATGGAGGTTTTGCAGGAGACGAAACCATCAAGAACGATCTCCCTACGGGCAGACACAAATATCAGATGAAGTATCAGACGGCTCTGGTGGGCGACATCGCCACCAACGACAAGGCGAGCCAGCAGCTGATTATCTATCCAGAGAACACCACCCGCAACGACAATGCCATCCATGTGCTGACCCTCCAGATGGGCGTAACACAGGACAACACCAACGACGGCAACAAGCCAACCATTGTTTCCGGTTTCCTCATCGCAGCAGGTAATGCCAAGGGAGAGAATACTTCTGCAAATGGCAGAGGCGGCGGCATCTACGTGGTGAACAACAGCAACGACAACAATGCCGGCAGCCGTTACTTCCGTATTTCGCAATGTAACTTTGCGAACAACTACGGCATGCGCGGCGGTGCCATCTATGTAGATAATTCCTGCACCAACCAGCTGTCAGCCATTAGCTACTGCAGCATTTTTAATAATGTGGCAGGCAAGCGAGGCTCCAGCGAAAACGAAGGTGGCGGTATGTGGATAGACGGAACAGCCACCGTCTACAACTGCAACATCAACAACAATACGAACGGCGGTATCCGACTTTCGAACACATCGAAAATCGTCAACTGTTCTGTTATTGCCAACACCGTATCAGCCGCAGACCTGACCACAGACGGGGCTTCTAACAGCAATGACGGCGGAGCGGTTTACAACACCGTGCTCTGGCATTCCACTGCACTCAGCAAGCAAGACAGCCGTCCTGCCTTCTATTCCTGTGCTTTTCCGGAAGTAGAGAATGCCTTTACCGACGAAGTATATCTTGAAGGCTTCACCATTGAGGGAGGTAAATTTCACGATACGAACAAAGCCGAATACGCCCCAGGCTGTGGTGCAGGCGTTTATATCAACGACCCATCAGCCCGAATGCGCTACTGCACCGTGAGATTCTGTAACCCGGGCATGAAGAAAACCACAAACACCCAGCCACGTGGCGGCGGCATCTATTGCAGGAACGGACAGACGGAAGGTAACCTGGTATACAACTGTTCGGCTTATCAGGGCGGAGGTATCTATATAGACGAAGCCGGCTTCATCACCCGAAGTATGGTAACCAACTGCTCTGCCTATCAGGGAGCGGGTGTATATCTGAATGGTGACGCTAATAACTCAGAGAAAGCCTATTATCAGATTCTTGCCACCTCGGTAATCAGTAACAATACCAGTACCCGAAATGGTGCTGTGTATCTGGATGGTCACGGACTGGTGATTAACAACACCATCGTCAACAACTACACCACCAACACATCAGATGCCGCTGACGAGCTGTCATCCAATACGGGTGGTGTGTATATTAAGAAAAAGGGGCTTCTTGCCAACAACGTCATCTGGAACAACTCGCTGCTCCAGCACAAATCAGGCACCAACAACTCTGCGTCCATGGCACAGATTTATGCAGCCAACCCATCAGAAGAGACCGTACAGTTCTACAACAACGCCATCTCAGATGTAAATGCAGCCAAATGGACCAGCACCTATCAGAGCGGAACCATCTCCATCAACACGTATTACTCTGGCAAGGGATTCGTAATGGGCAAGGAAGCACCTTACAACACGGTGAAAGCCTTCGACGAGAAACGTGGCGTTCTTACAGACATGAAGACGGTGAACTATTACTGGGAAACATTGACAGGTAGCCGACTGCGCAACGTGGGCATCAGCTATGCTCTCCTGCCATCTTCCTACCTGTATCAGCCAAAAATAGATCTGAGCGGAAAAGCTATCAGTTCGGTTCCGTCAGCAGGAGCCTATATGGCTGACAACCACTACCTTGTATTTGAAAAGAATAACAGCAAGAAACGCCTGCGCATCTACTTTGACCGTTCACGAGAACTGGTGGACGGAACAGGAGAGTCGTGGGAAAAGAGCTATACCTCATCATCTGTAGATGAAATTCTCGGTTATCTTGCCGACATTAAGGATGGAGACAAGGTAAAGGTGGTTACTGCGGGCAATACTACAGCAGAAGAATTCACTATCAGCAAGAACAGCGGATGGGAGTTTGAAATCTGCGGTCGTGAGGGTATCTTCGAACCGAAGATTGCCTACACGTTCGAGGAAACAGATGCCAGGTCATGCACCTTTAACATTCAACCTTGCGTACTTCCTGTAACCGTATATGGCGGTTATCCGGAGTATTCAGAGAATCCGAATCCGAAAGATGAAGACCGTGACCCTATCAAATACCGCACCGAACTGAACGGAAACCTAAATGGTTCTGAACTCAACAAGGGTCTCTACCATCTGGTCCGCATCGAAGCGGGTGCCAACATCACCATCGACGGCTATGCCTTTACCCATGCATACGCTGCCGGTACTGCCTACATGCCTTATGGTGGCGGCGTGCTGATAGGCAGCATGGACCAGAGCAGCCAAGCAACCACCGTGAAGCTGAAGAATTGCATCTTTGAGAACAATACAGCGACAGATGGCGGTGCTATCGCTACTATGCCGGATGCCGTGAATGTGAAATTGGAACTGGAAAACTGCGTCATCAATAACAATACGAGCAAGGATCCGCATAATCCAAGTCCATCGGAGCTGCCTTCCATCATCTATCTGAACAAAAGCCAAGGCAGCAACAACAAACTCACACTCAACCATGTAAGCATCATCAACAATGAGGGAGTAGCACCAGATTACGACCTTGTGAAGAGAACCTCGTATGCTGTAGGAAACAAACTGAACATCAACGGCACATGGAATGGTTCGGAATGCAAGAACAGCATGGATATCAACACTCTGGGAAAAGACGGAGCCCTGAACTTCAGCAACCCAACCAATGAAGTGGGTGCCAGAATGAGCGGCAACGTTTATTACGGAGGCTATTCATCCTTCCGCCCGCTGACCAGTTCTGCAGAGGCTGGCCGCATCATCAACAGCGCCCAAGAAAACAATGCAACTACCACAGCCAAGGACATCACCGGCGAAGACCGCAACCTAGGTGGTGTTCCTGACCTAGGGGCATACGAAGCTCTCTTGCCAAAAGCAGGAAAGATTATCTACGTGCGTTCGTACAACCAGAACTATGAAAGTAGCAGCGATGCCAATGATGACGACCAGGACGGCAATCCGAACTTCAATCTTCTGAATGAATCTGGAACCGAATATGATGGAAGCAGCTGGGACAAGGCTATCATCGGCAACGCCATGTGTGATAATAATAGGGCAAGAACGCGCAATGACTTCTATGTAACAGACAATGGAAGCTTGCTCAATACAACCATCGAAAACGAGGAGTATAGTCTGGCTAACCGCAAGTATCGTTCAGAAACTGACTCTTATGGTAATTTCTGGACTAACTCAGGAAATCAGGACAAGCAGTATCTCTCTGGCTGGGGATCATATAATAAAATCACCAACAACAGAGACGAACGATACATCAGCGGTCTGCAATACGCTGTGGAAAGAGCGGCAGAATTGAATAAGGATATCAAAGACAAGAACGACCGGGTAGTGGTTTGGGTAGGTGCAGGCATCTATACAGACTACAAAGGCTTTGTTGTCAGAGACAAGGTGGAAGTAATAGGTGGTTTCCCATACGAAGGCTATCCTGGAGAAGACGACCGCCATCCGCTGCTCTCACAATACGTGCCAGCACGCAAGGAATACGAAAATCTGGACAAGACCAAGTATGAAACCATTCTACAGATTAGAAAGGAATCGCCTGTATACTTCAAAAACGGAGATAAGGAAATGTGGTATCAGGAGAAAAATCCTACTGATGGTTCTAATTATGACTTTACAAAAACGTTGATAAACAGCGGGAAAACAGAGCGCCATTATGTACTGTATCAGCCAGACGTATGCCTTCCTACCTGGTCGCCATCGGGTGATGGAAACGCCACACGTACCGACGGTAATGCCGTACGCTATAAAGGAGATAAGATAGACGACATCTACTACAAGGATTACAAGTATGCCAAATGGGATGGCTTCTCTGTACGTCACGGTTACATCATCAACTATCCTGGTGCCAACCGTGACGGAGGTGCAGGTGTGCGTGTATTCCGAGGTGTAGAACTGGAAAACCTCATCATCGTCAACAACTTCAACCATGGCAGTCGCGTACGTGGTGGCGGTTTGTATATGGACGGCGAGAACAGTAAGATTTCGAACAGTTACCTGCTGAGAAACCTGAGTTATGCCAACAGCAGTGAAAGTTATGGAGGCGGAGCCTATATGATTCAAGGCACCGGCTACAACCTTGTTGTGGCAAACAACCGTTGTTATAACGGATCCTGTCGTGGCGGAGGTATCTTCCTGGAGAGTGCCAAGTTCTACAACAATACCATCGCCTACAATATGGCGACAAACGGAACCGGCATCTATCACTGGCAGGATGCCAAAACCGGAGTTGCATCGCAACTTTCACTCTACAACTGTATCATCTATGATAATTACAACAACGGCAAGCAGATTACAGATCAGGTAAACTCTGCAGCATCGGGCAAGATGAATCCATCTCACAACTGCTACATGAACAGTGGTAACATCAACAACAAATTCCAGGAAAGCGATGGAAATTTCACTGGCACAAATTTGGCTTTCCCATTTGAGGACCAGACCTACGAAAGTGGAAACAATTTCCGCTTCCGCAATGCCCGACTGAAGAACAACTTCCGTCTGTACGAGGCGGGTGGTTTGACGGGTAACAAGTGTCTGAATGGTGGAACCACAAATGTAGGAAATGGAATCATCCTTCCGGAAACCGATATGGACTATACCAACCGTATCAAGGACTGCGCCATTGATATCGGTGCCTATGAGGCTGATAATACTACCAATATCGCACCACAGAAAAAGACAAACAGCGCAGGTATTGTAGATTACATTTATTATGTAACCCAAAACGGATGGGGAAACAGAAGTGGAGACAGTCCGGAAAACGCTGCCTGTGCAGACAAGCTGCAGGACGTGCTGACTGCTGCCGGAAAGAAATTTGAAACAGAGAACCGGGACATCACAGATAACACCCTAAAACATAAGGTATATGTAAAAGTAGCAGGCTATCAGGCTGATGAAACCGGAAAGCGCTTTACTTATCATGCCAATACGCTGGCAGACCCTAGCAATCCGCAGAGCTACACCTTCCTGATTCCTAACGGAGTATGCCTGATGGGAGGCTACTATGAGGGTGACCAGGAAAGAGGAGAACCGAAAGATGGAACCGCCAATTGGGATAATGACAAACGCGACTGTATCAGCACTTACCAGACGGTATTAAGTGCGAAGACCGAAGTAAAAGAAGGTTCTGCCGTTAACCAGGAGGTGAACGGCTACCACACCGTGTGCTTCGGCAAATGGCCTACGGGCAACTATGACGACTACAACACCACTGCCCTGACAGAGAATACCATCATAGATGGCTGTCGCCTGATAGACGGTAACGCAAGCGACAAGTCGGGCTTCAAGAGTATGGGTGGTGCAGCCATTGTGCCAAGAAAGGCACATGTACGCAACTGTGAGATTTCCGACTGTCAGGCAACCCTGGGCGGTGCTCTCATGCTGCTAAAAGGTAGCATCGTAAGCGGTAGTGTCATCGTAAGAAACAAGGCACAGAAAGGTGGTGCCATCTATGCGCTCCGTTCCAACGACCAGAACGAAGACACCAAGAACTACCATGCCTACGTCATCTCATGCACCATCGCTAAAAACGAGGCGACCATTGGTGGCGGAATCTACCAGGAGGAGAACTCCCTGATTGGCGGTAACTCCGTGATATGGGGAAATTCGGCACAGACCGACAACAACATCAGCGGTGATGTGAACTATCAGTCTCACGACTTTCTGCAGGGAATCGGAAAATATTCGGAAGAATTATTCTACCCATACAACTATTGTTTCGTAGAGAAGATGGCGTTGCCAGCCAACAGAATGAACACTGAGATGACTAGCGATCTTGACAGTTACTTCAACGACAACAAAATCTTCAAGCCTCGTGCCTATTCACCATTGATTGACAACGGAGTTGAGAAAGAATACGTCAATGCATGGAAGGATTATGGTATCAGCAGCTACGATATTACCGGCAAGGAAAGAACCATGACCAAGCAACAGACAGCAGGTGCATACACATCTGATCTGCCTGCGTTTGATAATACCAAGCTTCTGAAGCGCCTGTTTGTTTCTCAGACAGGTGGTGAGATTGTAACAGAAGAAGAGAAGGCAAAGTATTATGGCCGCTCCTTCCTAACTCCTTTCAACAGTCTTGAAGCAGCCCTCGACTATATCAATGAGGCTAGAGAAGAGGGAGTAGCAGATGAAACAACCCACTTCGAAATTCTGATGACAGGTGGAACCTACAAGCCGAGCAAGATGCGACAGAATAAAGATCTTTCGCCAGAACAGAACACGATAGACCGCCGCTTGCAGAGCTTCACCATCCCTATGAACGTAGCCATCTTCGGCAGTTTCACTGTAAACGATCTGTACTCATCAACGCCTGAAGCTACTACAGGTGAGGATACTTATGAAAAGCTTACAAGCCTGGGAGATAAGACATTGGTAGCAGATGGAGATATTGAGACCATCCTGAAGAATCGCAATGAGAATCACATGACCGACAAGAACAAGAACGGATTGATAGAGCCATGGGAGTTCCAGAATCCTACGATTCTTTCCGGTGACATCAAGGCATCGGAAAAGGAACGTAATGTATATCATGTAGTCTACAGCAATGCGGGCACCACAGGTACTTCGGCAACATTGAACAATGAAGTGGTATTAGACGGTATTACCATCATGAATGGTGAAACCATGACACAGCTGAAGACAGAAGAAGGAGGAACTAACGGAGTTGCCGAGATTGGTCGTGGAGGTGGTATCTACACCAACCGCGTGAACTATACATTGAACCGTTGCCGACTGATCAAGAATTCCGGTCTGCATGGCGGAGCAGTCTATGTAAACAATGCAAGTCTAGACATCATCGGCAGTACTATCAGCGGTAACAGTAACGTATCAGAAAAGGCTAGTCAGGATGAAGTCACCGACCCTGGTAAGGGTGGAGCCATCTATCTCTATCTCACAAAATCGGTGAATGGAAACCTGCATGTCGTCAACTCGCTCTTAGCCAACAATGATGTAACTTGCGGCAAGATTACGGGCACAGAAGTTTCGCAAGGCGGTGCCATCTATATCCGTAGAGCAGACGATGCTGGCAGTATGGCTGCGGGCTATCAGGATGCCTACATCGTAAACAGCCTCATCGTGAACAACAAGGCAAAGCAAGATGGAGCCATCCATGTGGAGAACGAGGTGAAAAATGGTACGATTACACCTATATTATATAATACCGCCATTTGGGGTAATGAATCTACAGATAATAGTGTACTCCTCCAAAGAGAGCACATGCGCAACTGCGCCTGGGATGAATTACCTGCTTCTACAGTTTCTCCTGCAACGGATGGCAACATCAAGCTGAACAAGGAGAACATCGCATCGGATGGTCCACGCTTCACAGCGCCTACAACGACAAAGGGTTACGAAGGTTATACACAGGATGCCAAGTGGAATCCACAGGCTATCTCTGTGCTTACAGATGCAGGTGACGGAAAGAAGGATGCAGACGACACAAACGAGACTGGTAAATATCTGAATTGGTGGACTATGCACAAGACTCGCCTTGAGAGATATGGTTATCCATCTGAGTACATCCGTCCTGTCAGCGGTACATACAACAGATACGTAGGTCCGAAAGACGAGAATGGTGATGTAGCAGAAAAGCCTATCGACATCGGTATGTATGAATTCCAGTATGTATTCACGTTTACAGACTTTGAAAAGGTTTATATCGGTACGGAAGAGAAAGGAAATGGCGATGGTAGCAGTTGGGATAACCAAAGCACCGACCTTCGTGGTGCCATCATTGCCATGGCTAACCCTACGGGTAACGAATCTGCAGGTATTACAACCAACAACAACAGAAAGGTGTTTGTACGTGGAGGTACTTATTATTCACCAACCTACTCTAGCCACGATGCCTTCTCTCTCATTGTGAACAATGACGAAAAGGCTAAGTATATAACATCGATTGAACTTGTAGGTGGTTGTACGGGCTCGAAGAATGCTGACGGAACAGAGGTGCAAGACTTCAGCAAACCTTCGGTACTCATTGAGAACCCAGCCAAGGCAGGCGAAACCACAAACTTGCTCAATATCGTAACGAATGGTAAGCCGGTGACTATTTCCGGTTTCACATTCCAGAACCAGAGTGGTGTGGGAGTAAATGCGAAGATCAATAATGATCAAGCCGGAACGGGAGAAAAAATGAGGCTCCATCATTGTGCCTTTAGAGAGAATAAAGGAACCGGAATGAAGGTAGACAACACCCTGGGGGATGGCATACACATGTGGAATGTACTGTTTGCAGATGGTATCGGAGATGGTCTTACTATTGACGGTTCACAATCAGCAGACATAACAAATGCCACATTTGTCTACAATACAGGCACTGCGGTTAGTGGAACAGACAACGTGTATAATTCTGTCGCCTGGAAGAATGGTACTCAAGACCTGAAAACAGGCAACAAAAATGTCGTGATTAACAAGTCTATAGAGAATGGTGATGTGCTAAATGGTCCGAACTTCGTTGATCCAAATAACGGTGACTATAGAATTCGACCTAGCCTCATGTTACTTGATCAAGGAAGCAACGACAGATATCAGCAAAATGCTAATATAAACTCCGAAAAGGACTTGGGCAACACAGCCCGTCTGATTGGCGACAACATAGATATCGGTGCATACGAGTGCGACACGAAGTTGATTCAGGTTATCTATGTAAAAGAAGGTTCTGCTGTTGCAGGAACAGGTGAAAGCTGGGAAAGCCCAACCAACGACCTGCAAGGCGCCATCAACCTGGCTGAGCTTTATGCCAACAAGAATGCAGGTAAATATGGCTACGTCTTCGTAGATAGGAATCTGAAGGCTGATAACGTGAACATCAGCATGCCAGGCGTCAAGATGTTTGGTTCGATGCGCAAAGAAAAAAGTTCTAAAACAGAACCAGAAGCTATCGTAAAGGATCTCCTTACTCAGAAAAAAGGAATCATTGAGTCATCCAACCAATCTACCATCAATGGACTGACACTCAACAACGCAACTACTGATACAAGAATGTGTCTTGTTGATGGTTTCAAGGTTTCGGGCGACGTCAGTCTCAAGGGCAACAGCATGCTCTCTACCTCTATCCTCGATGCGAATGCAAAGGTAACAGGCGATGCAAGTGGTTTGCTCTACAACAGTCTGGCATTAGGAAGCGTGGAGAATGTGAAGACCGTCAATGTAACTGCTTCCGGCGAATTACCATCACCAGATGGTAGTGCAGCCAACAGAGCATCTGTAACCACCTATAATAAATATGTGAAAGATGCCTATTGGAAGTACCAGCTTGATGAAACATCTGGCGACATCAACGCCAATGCAGATGAAAGCAAAACCCAAGAATGCATCGACATGGTGATGCACAACCATGACCTTGCCGGCAACAAGCGCATCAGAGACAACGTTGACAACGGATGTTTCGAGACTTGGTATCTGACAAACGATGCTACAGCAAACCAGGACGATTATCCTCATGGTAAATCTGTGGTCTATGTCATGACAGAAGACAAGGAGCTGAAACTCGACAACACATTCTATACAGAGACGAATCCGTTCACCCCAGGCTTCCTGCTCTTGAAGCACCACGCTGGTTTAAGAGGCAACAACAGTTATGTAAACCTCACCAACTTTGCCGTGGAAAGAAACTTAAAGTCAGGAACCAACTTCTTCTCCATGCCATTCAAGGCTACCAATATGGAGGTTGAGGGCACAAATAATCCTGCTAATGGTAGCGTAGTAGCCTACTACTATAATGCAGCTACTCGTGCCAAGTACGACTATAAGTTTGACCAAAACGATAGTAAAGCATGGGTAAGAGGTGTGGATAACCAGCGAAACTTTACCGCAGGTTTCAGAATGGATGCTAATGGCAACAAGACCGTTCGCTTCTATGGAATCAGTTACACGGAGAAAGATGGCAGAACCAACAAGAGCCTGCTGGATAAGATTACCCTGGTACAGAACAATAACCAGCAGCCATGGTCAGACAGTAATGGCGGCGGCTTGAAGTTCACCCACAAGGAGAACATGGGCTGGAACCTCTTTGGTTCTCCTTATCTCTGCGCCATGAACTATGACGATATGGAATATGGCAGAGTCATCTACCAATGCGAAGAAAACGGCATCTACAAGGCTATCAATACCTATGATTTAACCACGGGTGTTTCAACGGATGGCTACATCCCGGCAATGGATGCCGTGTTTACGCAGACTGCCACTCTGGATAATTCAGAAAGCGTGATAGTAAGACATTCGGAAGCAAGGGCAACAACAGCCTATCAAGCAACCCGAGCCCTCGACATCGCTATCACCCAGAACAGCAGAACAAGCAGAGCCGGCAATAGCACTCCTGCAGATGACCAACTCCAGCTGAACGCAGTTCCTGCACAGGAGGCGAAATCAGACTTCGACCTGGGAAGCGACGGCGTAAAATGGATGACCAGCCAGAATGCTCAGATTTATGCAACCCGCAACGGCGGACGCTACTCGCTCCTCTCTGCCATCAGCATTGAAGCAGAACAGAGCATCGGCATCAGTCTGCCAGAAACGGGTGAATACACCATCAGCATCCCTGAAGACTGCGATGCCAGCGAATACGAAACCGTATGGCTGAAGGACAAGGAAACCGGAAAGGCTATCGACCTGAAGGAAGGCGATTACCGATTCCATGCCAACCAGGCAGGCGAGCAAAACCATCGCTTCACCATCAGTTTCAACCGCATGGCAACCGACATGAAGTCAGACATCAGCATCCAGGCTATCGGATTCAGAACCATCGTCCTCAAGGGGCTCCAGCCGAACGACCTCATCAGCGTGTATGCTGCCGATGGCGTTCTCGCCCTCCAGAAGAAGGCAAAGGCTGAGAAGGAACAGGTTCGCACAGCCATCCAGGGCAACGTAATCGTAGAAGTGACACGAGGCGGCAAACAGGTGGCAGTAAGGAAGATTGCCCTGAAATAAGGGATGAGGACACGGACGAAGACTGAAAAGAATGAGATAAAAACCAGTCAAAACAGTCGGAAAGCCGTAAAAGAACGGAATAAATGTTAATAAAGCGCAGAGATAATCGCTAGTTTCAATAATTGGCATTATCTTTGCGCTTTGTATTTGCACAACAATTAGAAAATAAAACTATGACAGAAAAGGAAATGTACAATCTGATTAATAATCAGAATGAACAGCAAAGCAACGGCTTTGCTATCAATGAGAAGGAGCGTGGATTGAGCGGCGTGTTCTCCGCACTGATGCGCAAGGTTTATACATGGATGACCCTGGCTCTCGTTATTACGGGTGTTACTGCATACGGCGTGGCTGCCAGCCCAACCCTGATGATGACGCTGATGACTAGCCGAGGTCTGCTCTTCGGACTGGTAATCGCTGAACTCGCCCTGGTATTCATTATCACAGGTGCCCTGAACCGCCTGTCGTTAAGCACGGCAACCCTGCTCTTCATCGTCTACTCGGTATTGAACGGAGCGATGCTCTCTTCCATCTTCGTGGTTTACACGATGACCAGCATTGCCAAGGTGTTCTTCATCACAGCCGGAACCTTCGGTGCCATGGCAGTATATGGTTACACCACCAAGAAGGACCTGACCTCGATGGGCAAGATTCTCTTCATGGCTTTGATTGGTCTGATTATCGCCACCGTAGTAAACATGTTCCTGAAGAGCGAAGGATTTGATTACATTCTGAGTTATGTGGGTGTTGCCATCTTCACCGGTCTCACAGCGTGGGATAGCCAGAAGATTAAGCACATGCTCCAGACACAGTACGACATGAGCGAAGGTGCTCAGAAGTTGGCACTCATCGGAGCCTTGACATTGTACCTCGACTTCATCAACCTGTTCCTCTATCTGCTTCGCATCTTCGGAAGCAACAAGGAATAAGATTTCAACAGAAATAAAAAAAGCAGAGGTTGGCTTGCCCTCCACGGGTTAGCCAACCTCTTTATGTGTTCTATCAAAAGCAAATGATAAGTAAACCTAATCTAGAAAATTCTGATGCAAAGATAAGCTTTTTCTCCGAAAGTCAGGCTTCATTTGGTAAAAAAAAGAAGCCATTTGAACAAAAAGTATCTTTTTTATTGCCTGTTACCAAAACTCATTTCATAAAAAACATGCATTCATTTCGTAAATTCAGCTGGTTTACAATCATTTACAGAGCATTTCTAAATTCATTAGGCGAACAGCCATAAGCAGAAGAAAAGACTCTTCTAAAGGTGGAAAGGGAATTAAATCCCGACTTCTCTGAAATCTCCAGAATGGAAGATTCTGAGTTTCGAAGCAGATTTTCCGCATAACGGAGGCGGTAATTGTTCACGAAATCATAGAACGTGCTGCCATTCTCCTGATTGAAATACCTGCTGAGATAAGTGCGGTTGGTGCCCACCATGTGTGCCACATCCGAGAGCTTGAGTCGCGGATTGAGATAGATTTTCTCCACTTCAAAGAGACGCTGCACCTCGGTGGCGAGACCTTGCTTTTCCTCTTCACTCTCTTGCGGAGCAGCTTCTGCATGCGCTGCCTCCACATCCTTCAGTTCATCAATCACCGACTCATGTCGATACACAAAGTAACAGATGAACATCCAGATAGCCAGGGAGCAGACCATATAAAGATTGTCGAAGCCTACGTCGATGACAAAGCAGCTCAAGGTCCAGATAATCAGGATGAGGAAGAAACTGCCCAGGATGGCAAGGAGCCAGGAAAGGTTGATGTTCTCCTGATAGGAGAAACGCTCCTTGAGCTGGCGATGATACCTGCGGATGAGGAAGAAGAGTACAACGAAGGTGGTGACGCCATAAACGGCACCCCATACCGAGAGAATATAAAAATAGATGTTGGCACCCGAGATGAGAAACAAGAGCGGAAGCAGCACAAAAGGCAACTCCAGCACCACCGCCTTGGTCCAGGTGGTCCATCCCGGTTTTACCAGTTCCATCAGCACAAAGCTATAGAACGGAATGATAAACATATCGACAGCGGAGGTGAAATACCATCCCTCCGTACTGCCGAAACCCTTGTAGTAGAAGAGCACGAGGTCTTTCAGGCACTGTGCGTCCGCTATCAACATCAAAAGCATGATGAGGCGGAAGAGCCGTTCACTGCCCTTACGCCAAAACATCCATGCCATCATGGAAAAGAACATCATGCTCATTCCATAAATAAAACTCGTTACAGCATCCATATACTTATCTGTTAATTGATCTAGTTGCCAGGCTTACGCCTACAGTATTAATTTCTATAATTCTATTATTTCAATTCAAAAAGCAGTTGTCCTCCACCCACTATCTGCTGGTGAGAGAGGCGGTAACCAGTTAGTGGTTTTCCGTTAAGAGAGGTAGACTGGATGAGGTAGCTGCCTGCATCCTTTCTTCGGGCTGACAAGATGAACTTCTTTCCGTTTTCCAGATTCAGCGTCACCTTGTCGAAACCTGGCGTACCTATATAATAATAAGGTGTGCCAGGACAAACCGGGTAGAAACCCAGGGAGGAGAATACATACCATGCCGACATCTGACCCGCATCATCATTGCCCGACAAACCGCCCGGCGTATCATTATACTCCGTCTGCAGGATGTGGTGCACCCATTGCTGGGTCTTCTCCGGAGCTCCGGCAGCATCATAAAGATAGGCTATCTGATGGCAAGGTTCGTTGCCATGCCAATACCATCCCTTGTCGAACATCCTGTCCAGGCGGTAGATAACCTTGTCTTCTGCCTTCTTCTCCTTCTTATCCATCGGTTTGCTATGGCGGATCACATCAAACAATCCTTCCGGATTCTGGGGCACATACCAGGTATAATGACAGGCAGCTCCCTCGGTGATGAAGCTCTGGCGATGAACCAGGTCTTTATTGTTCAGCCATTTCCCATTCTCATATCTGCCATCCGCCCAACCCGAGACGGGGTTGATGACATTGCGCCAATTCTCGGAACGGCGCATCAGTTCGTTGTAATCTTCCTGATATTTCTGTCGCTGCGAAGCATCCCTGCAGGAATCCATCAACGCCTTCGCCATCTGCGCCACGGCAAAATCATCGTAGGCATACTCCAGGGTGCGTGAAGTCTGCTCGTTGGTATGATAAGCTTCCTCCACCATATCCTCCAAAGGAATGTAGCCATTATTGATATACGACTGGATGGCACGGCGTCCCTTTCCTTCCTGATACTCCTTATATATATAAGGTGTAGAGAAAGCATTCATGCGCATTCCCTCGTAAGCCTTCCGCGCATCGAAGTTGCGGATTCCCTTGACGTAGGCATCGGCTAGGGCGGCACTGGCATGGTCGCCTATCATCGCAACCGTATAACTGTTCCAGCATGGGAAAGCAGGAAGCCAGCCACGGTTCTGATACATCCTGACCAGCGACTGCATCATCTCGCCCGAACGCTTCGGGGTGATAAGCGTATAGAGCGGCAATTCGGCACGATAGATGTCCCACATAGAGAAATCATCATATCTGATTTCATCCCCCACATCACTCACTTCGTGAGGGAGGAAGGAACAGCGATACAGGGCACCGTAAAACTGGTTGACCTTTGCCTGGTCGTGATGTTCCACATCGATGGTATGCAGACGGTCGCACCACAAATCGGCAGCAAACTGCATCATGCTATAGAAATCCAAGCCGCCATAGTTGTAGTTCTCGGCATTGAGATTTGCCAGGGCTTTCTCGCGGGAGGTGAAGGAAGTGCCCGACATCCACTCCATCGCCTTGCCCGCCTTTCCACGGAAAGTGAGCCAGGCACCGATGCGTGGCTTATCCTGCATCTTCAAGCCCTTGCTAATTCTGTTGTCACCTTCGAACACTCCGTAATCCACCAGGTCTCTGGCATCGTAAGCCAGCACGAAGTGACCGCTGAAACCAGCCGACTCGCCCCATCCCTGGTAAATGCGATGCACCGGATTATAGCCATACACCACATGATTGAGGGTATCAATCTCGATGTAGCCCTGCCCTTCATCACTATTCGGATTGATGACCAGATGCACCAGCTGGTCCTTTTCGGGAGTGACACGGAGGATGGAGGTATGGCTCAATGCCGTCATTTCTGCCTTGAGATGCTCCTTCTTCAGATTCACCGCATAGTAATGAGGATGCGAAACCTCATCGGCATGACTGAAAGGAGTAGCGCGCTGCCCGGGCTGGAGCCTCAGCTCATTGCCCAGGGCGGCAACGGTAAAGGAACCGTAATCCTGCATGCAGCCACCCACTATCCAATGGCTACAGCGGAAACCCTGCAAAAGGGAGTCCTTATAATAATAAGGTGCGATGCACTTCTGTTCGGTATCCTGGGTCTGCGGAGTCCAGAAGTTCTGACCATTCGGAACGAGTACGGCAGGCAGGGTCTGGCCATGCTCCTCGCTGCCCTTGCCAAACAGGCCGGCACTCTGCGTGTTGGCCTGTGCCGTGCCAACCATCGTATTGATGGCATTCAGCTGGCGGATGTGCTCCAGGTCGTGGATACGTTCGCGCATCTGCTTCTTCCACTGGTTCCAGGGATAGTAGCACGTGCCATACTCCACCTGCGAGAGGATATTGATCTTGATGTCCTTCTCATTGAGCATGAACTTCACCAAGACGGAATCCTGGGCATTCTTATAGAAAATCATCTGCAGATTCGCTGCCATCGGAACCACCCTATCCATCTTATCTACATCATCGCCCAAAACCACCTGTTCCTCATCATCCTTGGCACTTGGAGGAAGGTGGGCGGTATTGAAGAGGAGAGAAAGCAGGCGATAGAGCGCCGTATCGTGACCGAAGCGGAGAGTTGCCGACGACTGGCGAGCACGCAGGGCGGCATCAGCCTCAGCCTCGATGTTCAGCCAGAGCGGAATGGCACAACGTGCAGGAATCGACTCGTTGGTAGGTTCGTTGCCATTGACGATGGTCATGCGACGGTTGTTTGCCTCATAGATGGCTTGGAACTCCTCGTCCGTGAAGAGAGCATTCAAGGCTTCTTCAATGTCGATAGGATAAACCGGGAAATTCAAGCCCACATCCTGGATGGATGAAGTGATGGCATGCATCTCGACCATCAGTTTCATCGGTTCATCAATCTTCGAGATGTCTTTGAAGAGTTGACGGAGAAATCTGTCGGGAGAAATCAGAGGTTCCACCTTGGTTCTGCTTGCCAGCGCCTTGATTTCGGGAGAAACGTGGGCTATCCATGCCATATCAGCAGAATCGGTCTTCACATCCAGGTTCAACTGGGGCTGGAGGAGCTGTAATTCCGAAGTAAAGGCTTGCATACTCCTGGCACAACGGTCAGAGATGCTGGAACGTGCCTTCACCTGATTGCCGGCAGCAAAGATTTGCGGAAAGTGGGCAAACATGCGTCGGGCGATGCCCTGATGCTGAAGTGCCCCGAGACGGGTGAGCTTTCCACCATTTCCCCTGGCATTCTCCCACATTCTCGTCAGCATTCCCTTCACCTGCAGTCCGAGCGGAGTAAGATTACTCTCATCCTCGAAATGCCTGCATATCCATACATAACGGTCGTCATGCGCCATCCATCGGGAACCGTGGCGACCGTAATGACTGACATAAAAAGGAGTAAATCCGGCTGGGATAAGACCCGACGAAGGAATCAGGGAATCCTTGAGAGCATGCTTTTGGGAATCTGGCAAAGCGCCTTTCAAGGAATCAAGCACGCAGCAGGAGTCTGTCCCGAAAGTTCCAGTCTGCGCTGACGGACCTCCGGGATAGGCGAAATAAATGCCCCCCATCTGATGACGGGTTTGTGCTTGCATGGAAAGGATGCAACCTAACCATATATATAATAATGTAACTATTCTGTTCATTGCAGTTTACTTACTCATTGCATCAATGAGGAATACTTTGCAAATATAAGCAAAAAAATCAATATCTGCAATTTTTCTACGTAGAAAATACACTTTGAAGACGAAATTTCTGCACTTTTCTTTCATTATCCGGAAGAATGAGGAAGAAGAAGACAGAGTGCAAACACGCCGTATGCATAAATATACTGCATAAAACATGCATAAAAATAAACTTTTAAAACATTTTATCGTTAAAAATGCATTTTCTCTAATATTTATTTGGCAGTTTCGCATATTTTGTGTAATTTTGCAACCGTAAACGAATAAAAATACAACGTATGAAGGTAAAAAATAGCAGATTGGAAACATTGAAGATGCTCATCTCTAGTCAAGAGTTGAGTTCGCAGGATCAACTCTTGCAAGCGCTCGCCCAGGAAGGATTTGAGATTACGCAAGCCACATTGAGCCGCGACCTCAAGCTACTGAAGGTAGCCAAGGCAGCTTCATCCAGCGGCAAATACACATACGTACTTCCGAACGATGCACTCTACAAGCGGGTATCCAACCATATCCCGATCAGCAACATGGCAATGGGAACAGGATTCCTCTCCATCAACTTCTCGGGCAACATGGTAGTTATCAGAACCCGACCGGGATATGCCAGCAGCATTGCCTACAACATTGACAACAGCGACATCACCCAGATTCTGGGAACCATCGCAGGAGATGACACCATCTTCCTCGTCAAGAAAAAGGGAATTACAGAAGAAGAGATCATCAATGCACTTTCGGTGGTTATTCCTGAACTCAGTCTGCACGACTGATTCAACCCATAAATAAGAAATAGAAACAAGAACATTATTAAATATTTAAGAGAAAATGGAAGAAGTTAAAGTCATGGTGGCTGACGAAAGTCACATCAAATACATCGACACCATTCTGACTACAATCGCAGAAGCAGCAAAGAAACGTGGTTCAGGTATCGCCAAGCGTTCACCTGAATATGTGGCTACCAAGATGCGCGAAGCCAAGGCTGTCATCGCACTCCAGGGCGATAAGTTCGCAGGTTTCAGCTACATCGAAACATGGGGCAACAAGCACTATGTCACCA